>Ga0302155_10000224_pt1 | contig 47247 bp, 35 predicted proteins | sample I_Bog_N3_1_FD_193508 | JGI IMG/M metagenome (GOLD analysis project Ga0302155, IMG submission 193508) | Peat permafrost microbial communities from Stordalen Mire near Abisko, Sweden - I_Bog_N3_1 | ecosystem: Environmental > Terrestrial > Soil > Wetlands > Peat | place: Sweden: Abisko, Stordalen...
GGCTATGTGATGGAATCGGGTCTGATCACCATGAATGGTCTGGCTAAGGATATGCTTGATGATCCGCGCGTGAAGGCGGCTTATCTGGGTGAGGGCTGATGCCTGTATAAAGAAATATTTTGTAAGTAAGTTGTTTCATCGTTAAGGAGTATGACATGTCAAACAAGTCCGTCCTGGCCTCCCTACTTGCCGTGGTGGTGAGTGTGAGCGCTTTACCGGTCCATGCGCAAGAACGTGATCAAGGGCATGGGGAATATCAACGCGAGGATGATCACCGTGGTCAGCAACGTCACGATGAACGTCATGACGAGCGTGGTGCTGGACCACAGCATGCATTTCATCGTGGCGATCGTTTGCCGCCTGAATTCCGCAGCCATCAATATGTCGTCGACAATTGGCGCGAACATCGTCTGAGCGCGCCACCACGCGGTTACCACTGGGTCCAGACCGGCGGTGACTATGTGTTGGTTGCCATCGGCACCGGCGTGATCCTGCAATTGATTTTCGGCAATTGAGTTGCAGCTGGCGCCGCCAGCGCGCTAACTAACTGCCAACACCCGCCCGCATGCCTGGGGCGGGTGTTTTTATTTGTGACGTAAGATGGTGTAAGAATATTATTTTTTTAAAATCGATTTTAGAAAATAATATTCGTAACTTTTAAAGTAAATGCAGAATTAATATTGGTTCATACCGCATAGAATCGCTCTCATCCATCCTCCCTGTAGTTTGCCGATTCTGTGAGACAAACCAATATGAATAGCGCACTTTCTTCGCTCGCTTCGGCAGCATTTTCCACGTTTCATCAAGAAGTCATGCCGCCGCCGAGCGCCTTGCGTGGCGCGATTACTGCCGCTTACCGGCGCGATGAGCAGAGTGCCGTGCAATGGCTGTTGCAGCAGGTACAAAGCAACCCTAGCTGGACTGCCGCGACCCATACTTTGGCGCGCAGGCTGGTGCAGGCGGTGCGTACCAAGCGCACCCGCGCCTCTGGCGTGGATGCGCTGATGCACGAATTTTCGCTGTCCTCGGAAGAAGGCGTGGCATTGATGTGTCTGGCTGAAGCACTGTTGCGCATTCCTGACCATCAGACCGCTGATCGCCTGATCGCCGACAAGATCAGCAAGGGCGACTGGCGCAAGCATCTGGGCGAATCGCCGTCGTTGTTCGTCAATGCGGCAACCTGGGGTTTGCTCATCACCGGCAAATTGGTCGGCACCAATAGCGAACGCGGCTTGGCCTCGGCGCTCACGCGGCTCATCAACAAGGGCGGCGAACCATTAATCCGCAAGGGCGTGGATTTGGCCATGCGCATGCTGGGCAATCAGTTCGTCACCGGCCAGACCATCGCCGAAGCACTCGCCAACAGTCGTGACAACGAAAAACGCGGCTATCGCTATTCCTATGACATGCTTGGCGAAGCTGCGCTCACCGAGCATGATGCGGCTTTTTATTACGCTTCCTACGAAGCCGCCATTCATGCCATCGGTCGTGCCTCGAATGGCCGCGGCATCAAGGATGGCCCGGGTATTTCGGTCAAGTTGTCGGCCTTGCATCCGCGCTACTCGCGGGCGCAGCACGCGCGCGTGATGCGTGAACTGTTGCCGCGTCTGCAGCAGTTGCTGGTGCTGGCCAAGTCCTACAACATCGGTCTGAACATCGATGCCGAGGAAGCTGATCGTCTGGAGCTATCGCTTGATTTGATGGAGGCGCTGGCGTTTGATCCTGCGCTGGAGGGTTTCGAAGGACTCGGTTTCGTGGTGCAGGCGTATCAGAAGCGTTGCCCTTTTGTGATCGATTATCTGGCCGATCTGGCCCGCCGCAGTGGCCGCAAGTTGATGGTGCGTCTGGTCAAGGGGGCCTACTGGGACAGCGAAATCAAACGCGCTCAAGTCGACGGCATGGATGGCTATCCGGTCTATACGCGCAAGGTGCATACCGATGTCTCTTATCTGACCTGTGCGCAAAAGTTGCTGGCGGTGAGTGATGTCATCTATCCGCAGTTTGCCACCCACAATGCGCATACCTTGTCGGCAATTTATACCTGGGCGCAACAGCACCAGATTGACGACTATGAATTTCAATGCCTGCACGGCATGGGTGAAACCTTGTATGACCAGGTGGTCGGTGCCGATCAGTTGGGCAAGGCGTGCCGCATATATGCACCGGTTGGTTCGCATCAGACCTTGCTGGCTTACCTGGTGCGTCGTCTGCTGGAAAATGGCGCCAATTCATCGTTCGTCAATCAGATCGTCGATGAAGAAGTCGCCATCGAAACGCTGATTACAGACCCTATTGCCAGCGTGCACCAAAGCGGCTCTGCACCGCATCCGCAAATTGCTTTGCCGCGCCACTTGTACGGCGCCGAGCGCAGTAATTCGGTCGGCCTGGATCTGAGCAATGAAAATGTCTTGCGCGAACTCGACGTGGCTTTTGGCAACTGGTCGGCGCATCAATGGCAGGCCGCGCCCTTGTTGCATGGCGGCACGGCGGCGCCAGAGCAGGCTCAGGCCATTACCAATCCGGCCGATCGCCGCGAAGTGGTAGGGCAGGTCAGCGCGGCTTCGCGCGCCGATGTCGAGCATGCCTTGTTCGCCGCTGAAGTGTTTGCTGGACAGTGGCAGGCCACCGCACCGGCCGACCGTGCTCAGATGCTGGAGCACGCTGCTGATCTGTTTGAAAGCCACATGGCCGAATTGATGGCCTTGGCCGTGCGCGAGGCTGGCAAGTCGCTGCCTAACGCGATTGCCGAAGTGCGCGAAGCCGTCGATTTCCTGCGCTATTACGCTGCGCAGTCGCGGCATGACGGCAATCAACTGGCGTGGGGCCCGGTGGTCTGCATCAGTCCATGGAATTTCCCGTTGGCCATCTTCATTGGTGAAGTCAGCGCTGCCCTGGCGGCAGGCAATGTGGTGCTGGCCAAGCCAGCCGAGCAGACGCCGCTGATCGCCCATCGCGCCGTGCAATTGCTGCATCAGGCCGGGGTGCCGCACGCGGCCCTGCAGTTGCTGCCGGGAGCGGGTGAAACCGTAGGTGCCTTGCTGACCGGCGATGCGCGCGTCAAGGGTGTGATCTTCACCGGATCGACCGAAGTGGCGCAACTCATCAATCGTACCTTGGCCGCACGTATCAAGGATGCGCATGGCGACATTCCCTTCATCGCCGAAACCGGTGGTCAGAATGCCTTGATCGTCGACTCCAGCGCCTTGCCGGAACAAGTGGTGCAAGACGTGCTCAGTTCCGCCTTCGACAGTGCCGGTCAACGCTGTTCGGCCTTGCGTGTGTTGTGCCTGCAGGACGATATTGCCGACAAGACCATGACCATGCTCAAGGGCGCCATGCAAGAATTGCGCGTAGGGCGTCCGGATTGCCTGGCTATCGACATCGGCCCGGTCATCGACGTTGAAGCGCAAAGCCGCTTGCTGGCACATATCGAGAAGATGAAGCAAGGTGCCAAGGTGTATCAACTGCCGCTCGATGGGCGTCACGAACACGGCACTTTTGTGGCGCCGACCGTGATCGAAATTGACAGCATTGCGCAACTGGAACGCGAAGTCTTCGGTCCCGTGCTGCACGTATTGCGCTACCGTCGCGATGACTTGGGGCAACTGATCGACACCATCAATGCCAGTGGTTACGGCTTGACGCTGGGTGTGCATTCGCGCATCGACGAGACCATCGATTTCGTCGCTCAGCGCGCTCATGTTGGCAATATTTATGTCAATCGCAACATTGTCGGTGCCGTCGTCGGCGTGCAGCCTTTTGGCGGCGAAGGTAAATCGGGCACCGGTCCCAAGGCCGGTGGCCCCCTGTATCTGAAACGCCTGCAGCGCCATGCCGAGGTCGCATTGTTTGCGCAGTCGGTTGCCGCACCAGAGATGCCGGCGGCACTTCAGGCCTTGCTCGACTGGGCTGCGACCCACGGCCATACCAAGTTGTGGCAACTGGGTATGGGCTATGCCCGCGAGAGTCTGCTGCAGAGGACCTTGAGCTTGCCGGGACCGACCGGAGAACGCAATACCTTGTCGTTTGCCGCGCGTGGCAAGGTGCTGTGTGCCGCCAATAGCGTAGCGGCCTTGCTCAATCAATTGGCGGCCGTGCTGGCTACCGGCAATACCGCAGTCGTCAGCAGCGAAGCGGCGACCTTGATTCCCGCCGGGTTGCCCGAGCTGGTGCGCGAGGCGATCGACATCAGTGACGCGGTGGATGCGGTGGATTTGCATCTGGCGCTGCTCGATGTCGCGCTCATTACGCAATGGCGCACTCGTCTGGCCGCGCGTCCAGGAGCATTGGTGTCATTGTTGTCGACTACTGAAGACGCACCTGTTGCCGTCTGGCGACTGGTTGCCGAACGCGCCTTGTGCATCAATACCACGGCCGCGGGCGGTAATGCCAGCCTGATGACCTTGTCCGTTTAAACTTGCCAACGCGGCTAGCCAGATGACCAGGCCCACGGCACGCCGTGGGTCTGTTTTCGTCCGCAGCGGTTAACCGCTGCTGAAGTCCTGTGGGCACCGTACTGCCCGACGCTGGAAACTTGGTATCAAATGAGCAAGCACTCGGAAAGCGTAGTTGCGCTCTGAAGGGAAATAGGTGGGCACAGGTGGCCACGCCGTGCTTGGCTTATCCTTGGTGCCTCTCCAGAGGCGACGAGCAGCGTAAAATAAGGCATCTGGACAGACATACCGCGTGCCTTGCAATCTGCGCGCCTGTCCCCATTTCACCAAAACAAGCAACGGCAGCACTTCAGCAGCATCTTTACATTCGAGGCATGAGCATGGAACAATTTCACGGCACCACCATCCTTTCGGTGCGACGCGGCAATGTTGTCGCGCTGGGCGGCGATGGCCAGGTAACACTGGGCAACGTCGTCATGAAGGGCACCGCGCGCAAGGTGCGCAAGCTTTATCAAGGCAAGGTTCTGGTGGGTTTCGCGGGCGGCACGGCCGACGCATTTACCCTGTTGGAGCTATTTGAATCCAAGCTCGAAAAGCACCAGGGCAACCTGATGCGGGCTTCGGTCGAACTAGCCAAGGAATGGCGCACCGATCGCATGCTGCGTCGTCTGGAAGCCATGCTGCTGGCAGCCGATCGCGACACCACCTTGGTCATCACCGGTAACGGCGACGTGCTGGAACCGACCGATGGCATCGGTGCCATCGGTTCCGGCGGTACTTTTGCGCAATCGGCAGCCAAGGCCTTGCAAGAAAATACCGAGCTCACGCCGGCTGAGATCGTCAAAAAATCACTGGTGATTGCCGGCGAGCTGTGCATTTACACCAATCTGAACCACATCATCGAAACCCTGGATTGAATTCGGTATTTTCCGACCGCATTGCGAAGAACAACATCATGAACATGACGCCCAAAGAAATCGTTTCCGAACTGGACAAACACGTGGTCGGCCAAAGCCGCGCCAAGCGCGCCGTTGGCATCGCCTTGCGCAATCGTTGGCGGCGTCAGCAGGTTACCGAACCGTTGCGGCACGAAATTACGCCCAAGAACATCCTCATGATTGGCCCCACTGGCGTGGGCAAGACTGAAATTGCACGGCGTCTGGCCAAGCTGGCTGACGCGCCTTTCATCAAGATCGAAGCCACCAAGTTCACCGAAGTCGGTTATGTCGGCCGCGATGTTGACACCATCATTCGCGACCTCATCGACATTGGCATCAAGCAGACGCGCGAAGCCGAAGTGCGCAAGGTGCGCGCGCGTGCTGAAGATGCCGCCGAAGACCGCGTGCTCGATATTCTGGTGCCGCCGGCGCGCGACTTCGGATTTACGTCCGACAGCAGCAAGAGCGTGCCTGCCGAGGGCCAGGACAAAGACAGCAAAGACAGCAATACTCGACAGACCTTGCGCAAGCGTCTGCGCGAAGGTGCGCTGAACGACCGTGAAATCGAGATTGAACTGGCTGAACCGTCACCGCAGATGGAAATCATGGCACCGCCGGGCATGGAAGAAATGACCGAGCAGATCAAATCGATGTTCTCGGGTATCGGCAGCAATCGCAAAAAAACGCGCAAGGTCAAGATCGTCGAAGCCATGAAATTCTTGGTCGAGGAAGAGGCCGGAAAACTGGTCAATGAAGAAGAATTGAAGCAAAAGGCGATTGCCAATGTGGAGCAAAACGGCATCGTGTTTTTAGACGAGATCGACAAGATTGCGACCCGTTCACAGACCGGTGCTGAAGTTTCGCGTGCCGGCGTGCAGCGTGACTTGCTGCCGCTGGTGGAAGGTACCACAGTCAATACCAAGTACGGCATGATCAAGACCGATCATATCTTGTTCATCGCTTCGGGCGCCTTTCACCTGGCCAAGCCGTCGGACCTGATTCCGGAATTGCAAGGACGCTTCCCGATTAGAGTGGAACTCGACTCGCTGTCGATCGCCGATTTCGTGCGCATCCTGACCGGCACCGATGCCTGTCTGACCAAGCAATATGCAGCCCTGCTGGCCACGGAAGGCGTCACGGTTGAATTCGCCGACAGTGGCATCCAGCAACTGGCCGAGATTGCCTATGCCGTCAATGAAAAGACCGAAAACATCGGTGCCCGTCGGCTCTACACAGTGATGGAAAAATTGCTGGAAGAAATTTCCTTCGCTGCCGGTGAAACTGGTGTGCAGACCATTGTGATCGATGCCGCCTATGTCAACGAACGGCTCAGCGAGCTGGCGGTCAACGAAGACCTGTCACGCTACGTGTTGTAAGCAAGGCAGGAGAGGCGGGCGGTGATGGCCAATAAAATGTTAGGGAGCAGGCAGAAACTGAGTTTTCGTATCGAGCCCTCGCAGCGTATGGCCAAGCCGCGCAATCCCTTGGCCTTGCTGGCCAAACAGCGGGTTGCGGGGCTGCATCGCAAGAGCGCCTCGGCTTTACGCCAAGCGGCGCGGCTGGAAATGCACAAAAAGCTCAAGCAGCCCGAACCCGAGTAGGTGCTGGGCGCTGCCAGCGGCTGCAAGGCCGCTGGCAGCGTTTTTTTAGATGTTCTTAATGCTTGCTGCCACGCAGGATACTGTCGCTGTCATTGCCCCCATCCGGCCCCTTGGCGCCGAATGAATAGACATCGAAGCTCTGCTCATCTTCGGACAAACGATATTGATAGGAATTGCCCCACGGGTCGCGTGGCAGGCGTTCGATATAGCCGCCGGTCTTCCAGTGCGGCGTCACCGGTGTTCGCGCCGGTTTGATGATCAAGGCGAGCAAGCCTTGCTCTTCGCTGGGATAGCGAATGTTGTCGCGTTTGTATGCTTCCAGGGCCAGCTTGATGGTATCGATATCCTGTTGGGCAGTCACGATTTCTGGCGTATGCGTATGGCTGATCGCGGTGCGCAGACGCGGCGCCACCACCACCGCAATGATGGCGATCACGACAAGTGCCACCAGCATTTGCAATTTCGTCAATCCGCGTTGTTCAATAAAAGTGCGTGCAGGTGTTGCCAAGTGAGAGGGCGATTGCGTGGTCGTGCTGCGCATTGAAGATGCTTTCCAGAATAGCGGTGAAGATGATGAGATGCGAGAGTATAAGCCACGCCAGGGTCTGTTAACAATCAACAATCAATTTCAGACATGCATTGCGCCTGCAATAGGGTGGCACCGGCGCCAGGAAATGCCGGCGGCGCCACCAGTGTGATAGTGCTCAGGATGCCGACAGGATCACGGCAACTCCGGCCTGCTCCGTCACTGCAGCCGACAGCGTGGCGAACAGTTCGGCGCCGTCGCGTGCGCTGACCCAGCGGGCACCGTCAAATTTGTAGTGATACCCCCCCGATTTGGCGGCCAGCCACAACTCTTGCATTGGCGCCTGGCTGTTGACAATGATCTTGGTATTGCTGGAAATGCATTCAATTTCCAGTACATTGCCACTGCGGGTACATTCCACATCGAGCTCAGTAGCATCGGTGGCGTCTTCCAGTGCGCCTTCGATGGTGTTCAAGGTGGAATCTGCGAGGGCCAGGAATTCTGATTCTGTCATGCTACACTCCGAAACATTGATGTAAACCCGTGATTCTATCGTGAAGTCCTCATTTCATTCTTCTTATGGCCGCTTGGCCACCCTGTGCGCCGCTGCGCTGATTCTGTTATTGACTGGTTGCGGTCAGAAGGGGCCGTTGTACATGCCCAAGCTGCCTCAGCATCCGGTGCAAACACCAGCCGTCAATAAATCTGATCAAACTGACAAGTCTGGTCAAACAGACGACGCCGACCAGAGCGGCACTGTTGATAACGCCACCAAGGCATCAAGCACAACCATTTCCAAATAATCATCCATGTCTTATTTTTCTTACCGCGATGGCGTGCTGCATGCCGAGAATCTGCCGTTGACTGCCTTGGCGCGTCAGTTTGGTTCGCCCTTGTATGTGTACTCCAAAGCCGCGCTGACGGCCAACTATGCGGCCTATGCGGATGCTTGTAAGAAGCATGGCCGCCCTGCTGATGCTACGTTGGTCTGTTATTCGGTCAAGTCCAACTCCAACCTGGCGGTCTTGAATCTGCTGGGCAAGCTGGGTTCCGGCTTTGATATCGTCTCCGGTGGCGAGTTGTTGCGCGTGATTGCCGCCGGCGGTGATCCGCGCAAGGTGATTTTTTCTGGTGTCGGCAAGGGCCGCGATGAAATGCGTCTGGCCCTGGAACACGACATCCTGTGCTTTAACGTCGAATCGATTCCCGAGGTGCACCGGCTCAACGAGGTCGCAGCACAAGTCGGCAAGCGCGCGCGCGTGTCGCTGCGCGTGAACCCGAACGTTGACGCCAAGACCCATCCTTATATCTCCACCGGGCTCAAGGAAAACAAATTCGGCGTCGCCTATGAAGATGCGCTGGCCTGCTATCGCAGCGCCGCCGCCTTGCCACACATCGAGGTGGTTGGCATCGACTGCCACATCGGCTCGCAACTGCTCGACGACGCCCCGCTGCTGGAAGCGCTGGACAAGGTGATCGAACTGATCGACCGGCTCGAAGCAGAAAATATCCACATCCATCACCTCGACATCGGTGGCGGTATCGGCATTACTTATGACGACGAGCAACCGGTGCCGGTCGGCGATTATCTGGGCCGCCTGTTTGCCCGCGTGGATGCTTGGCGTAAGGAAAAATACGCTGGCGCAGCGATCAAGGTGATGTTCGAGCCGGGCCGTTCGATTGTCGGCAATGCAGGTGTGTTGATCACTGAAGTGCAGTATCTCAAGCATGGCGAAAGCAAGAATTTCGCCGTGGTGGACGCTGCCATGAACGATTTGATGCGTCCGGCCATGTACCAAGCCTGGCACGGTGTTGAGGTGGTGCAGCAGCGTGCCGAAGCGGCCCAGCTGTATGACGTGGTCGGGCCGGTATGCGAGTCCGGCGACTGGCTGGCGCGGGAACGGCAACTGGCCATTGCGCCAGGCGACTTGCTGGCGCTGATGTCGGCCGGTGCCTACGGCATGACCATGGCCTCCAATTACAACACCCGCGGGCGCGCAGCCGAGGTACTGGTTGATGGTGACCAGGCGCACCTGATCCGGCGCCGTGAAAATCCGGCCGACTTGTTCGCGCTAGAGTCCATCGCGCCCTGAATGATCCTGAATGATCCTGAATCGTAGTTGAACTGCAGTTGAACTGCAGTTGAATTGCAGTTGAAAACAGCTGGTTTGCTTACGGGCAACCCAGCTGTTTTTACGTGCGTCACGATAACTTGAAAGGCAGGCGCTGCTAGCGTTCAGCATGGCAAAACCTGCTGCGAATGTCGTTATAATGCGCGTTTTTAAATTGCGTCATAAATTTTTTCTGCTCTTTCGCATAAGGAACATGCATGAATGCCTTGATTTGGTTCGTCATACTTTATTGGGTAGTTTCAGTCGGTATCGGCTTGTACGCGACCAAATTCGTCAAGAGCGCGAAGGACTACGCGGTGGCAGGCAGGGCCTTGCCGATGTCGGTGGTCACGGCGACTGTGTTTGCCACCTGGTTCGGTTCCGAAGCCGTGCTGGGGGTATCGTCAACCTTCCTGCAGGAGGGCTTGCGCGGCATCGTCGCCGACCCCTTCGGCTCGTCGCTGTGCCTGATTTTGGTGGGCCTGTTTTTTGCCCGTCGGCTGTACCGGATGAACCTGCTGACCATCGGCGATTATTACAAGAAACGTTTCGGCCGCACGGTTGAAATGCTGGTCACGATCTGTATCGTGATTTCTTATCTGGGTTGGGTAGCGGCGCAGATCAAGGCGCTGGGTCTGGTTTTTAATGTGGTTTCAGGCGGCGCCATCTCCATGCAGTTGGGCATGATCATTGGCGCTGGCAGCGTGTTGATCTATACGCTCATGGGTGGCATGTGGGCGGTGGCGATTACCGATTTCCTGCAAATGATCATCGTTGTGGTCGGTATGCTCTATATCGGCTGGCACGTCTCCGGCATGGTCGGCGGTGCCAGCGTGGTGATCCAGCATGCTGCGGATGCTGGCAAGTTTGCGTTCTGGCCGAAGCCGACACCCAAGGAATTGCTGTGGTTTTTTGCCGCCTGGATCACCATGATGCTGGGCTCGATTCCTCAGCAGGACGTGTTTCAACGCGTCATGTCCTCGAAGAATGAGAAAGTTGCGGTACGCGCATCCGTGCTGGGCGGCGTGATTTATTTCTGTTTCGTGTTCATTCCCATTTTCCTGGCCTATTCGGCCACGCTGATCGACCCCAAGATGGTCGCCGATTTGATCGATAAAGATCCGCAACTGATTCTACCGACCCTGATCATGCAGAAAATGCCGGTCTTTGCTCAGGTGATGTTCTTCGGCGCCTTGCTGTCGGCCATCAAGAGCTGTGCCAGCGCAACCTTGCTGGCGCCTTCGGTTACCTTTACCGAAAACATCATCAAGGAACTCCGTCCCTGGAAGAGTGATCGCGAATTTTTGTTCACCATGCGCGTCGTCGTGCTGCTGTTTACCATCGCCGTTACCGCGCTGGCGCTCAATAGCCAATCGAGTATTTATCAGATGGTCGAGAATGCGTACAAGATCACGCTGGTGGCAGCCTTTGTGCCACTGGCCTTTGGCGTGTACTGGAAGCGCGCCACGCGGCAAGGCGCGCTAGCGGCCATGATACTGGGACTGGTCTCGTGGATCTTGCTGGAGTTTGCCGCACCCGAAGGCATGTGGCCGCCGCAATTGGTCGGTTTGCTCTTGAGCCTGGGCGGTATGGTGATCGGATCACTGGCACCGCAGTTCGTGGCGCCGACTGCACAAGTGCAACCCCAGCCTCAGCCATAATCTACGCATCAGTACAGCGGCTGTACATCATTGCCTCGGGCCTTGTGTGCAGCCGCTTGCGCCCGGGACGTCCCGTCCGCATCAATATCAGCGCCTGCATCCATACTGCGTCGGATTGTGGGGCTGGTTAGAATTTTCTCTCTGCAAAAAATCACTTGGAACTTATCGTTGCTGAATCGACCTCAACGACATGTCTTTGCAAAATCGTGAATACGACTGTGTCACTGACGCGCTGTTTCTAGATTTCGACGGCACCTTGGTCGATCTGGCGGCGCGGCCTGACGCTGTGCTGGTGCCACCGCCCTTGCTGATGGTGTTGGGGCGGCTGCAGCAAGACAGCGGCGGGGCAGTGGCGATCATCAGTGGCCGCCCGCTCAGTGAGCTGGATCATTTTTTGGCGCCGCTGCATCTGCCGGCGGCTGGTGTCCACGGCCTTGAACGACGCGACGCGAATGGCTGCGTGGCCGCCTTGCCGGTTCCCAGGATTACCAATTTGATGGAACGCCTCAACGCGCTGGTGGCGCGTCATGTCGGCTTGCTGCTGGAGCCCAAGCGCGGCGCATTGGCGCTGCACTATCGGCAGGTACCGCATCTGGAGCAAACCTGTATCGAGGCGATGCGTCACGCCATCACTCGCGTTCCCGGATTCATTTTGATGCAGGGCAAGATGGTGGTCGAGGCCAAGGCCAAGGGTGCGGACAAGGGCTTGGCGATCGCCGCCTTCATGGCTGAAGCGCCGTTTGCCGGACGCCGGCCTTTGTTTATCGGCGACGACGTGACCGACGAGGCCGGTTTTGCCTGGGTACAAGCCGCCGGCGGGATCGGCATCAAGATCGGTGCCGGTGCCAGTCAAGCGCAGCGCTGGCTGGATAGTCCGCAGAGCTTGTTCCACTGGCTGGGACAAGGTCTGGACATGTGCACATAAATTTTACAGCGCCAGTTTGCACGGCAGATGGCGCGCCTAAAACCAGGGGGGCAGGTGCATACCAACGAAGCAAATCGCGTGGAACGCTCATCAACTTCCACGCTCGATCTTGGCGTGATCGGCAACTGTTCTTATAGCGCCTTGATCGACAAGCGCGCACGCATTGTCTGGTGCTGTCTGCCGCGCTTCGACGGCGAACCGGTCTTCAATGCGCTGCTTGACCCAAGCGACAACGGCAGTTTGTGGAGTTTCGAGCTGGAGCATTTCTCACATAGCGAGCAATGCTATGACGCCAATACGGCGGTGCTTAAAACACGGCTTTACGACCAACTTGGGCAAGCCGTGGAGATCACTGATTTTGCGCCGCGTTTTCGCAGCCGCGGGCGTTCTTTTCGGCCGCAGACGCTGGTGCGCCGGGTGCAGCCTTTGGTTGGGTTACCGCGCCTGCGGGTGCGCCTGCGGCCTCGCTTCGATTGGGGCCGCACTCGGCCGGAAATCACGCGCAGCTGCAACCATGTGCGCTATGTCGGCAGCGCCCTGACCTTGCGTCTCAACACCGACGCGCCGATCAGCTATGTGCTCGACGAAACAGCCTTCGTGATCAACCAGGTCTACCATTTTGTGCTGGGGCCAGATGAAACCCTCAGCGATGGAGTCGGCGCTACCGCGCGCAATTTCGAGCAAGAGACCTTGCGCTACTGGCGGCACTGGAGCCGGACCCTAGCCACACCGCTGGAATGGCAGGATGCGGTGATTCGCGCTGCCATCACGCTCAAACTCTCGGTCTACGAAGATACCGGCGCCATCATCGCCGCCATGACCACCAGCGTGCCCGAGGCGCCGGGCAGTGCGCGCAACTGGGACTACCGCTATTGCTGGCTGCGCGATGCTTTTTTTGTGGTGCGCGCACTCAACAGCCTGTCCGAGCTTGGCACCATGGAAGACTATCTGCGATGGCTCACCAATGTCGTGGCGCGCACTGCGGGCGGCCATGTGCAACCGCTCTATGGCATCGGCCTGGAAGCCGACTTGCCGGAGCAAGTGCTCACGCATTTACCTGGTTATCGCGGGCATGCGCCGGTGCGGGTGGGCAATCAGGCGTATGAGCATCGTCAGCACGACGTCTACGGCAACATCATACTGGGTGCCGCCCAGGCTTTTCACGACCAGCGTTTGCACGGGCATGCGGGCCGCGCGCAGTTTGCGCATCTGGAAGCCGTCGGCGAACGTGCCTTCCATATCTACGAGCAACCCGATGCCGGCATGTGGGAGTTGCGTTCCCGCTCACGCATTCATACTTCGTCGGCATTAATGAGTTGGGCCGCCTGCGACCGTCTGGCCAAGATTGCCGTGCGCCTGGTGCTGCCAGATCGCGCTGCTTTCTGGCGAGCACGCGCAAGCTTGATCGGCCAGCGCATTCTCAATGATGCCTGGAATGAAGAGCGGCAAACCTATGTCGAAAGCTTCGGCGGTCGCGACCTTGATGCCAGCGTTCTGCTGATGGCCGAAGTCGGGCTGATTGCGCCCACCGACTGGCGTTTCATCGCCACCGTGGAGACGTTGGGAAAAAACCTCTGTGACGGTCCCTACATGCGTCGCTACGAAGCGCCGGATGATTTCGGTCGGCCCGAGACCGCCTTTAACATCTGCACCTTCTGGCACATTGACGCACTCGCCCGTATCGGCCGCAAGCAACAGGCGCGGGCCATTTTTGAAGCCATGTTGGCAGCGCGCAACCATGTCGGTCTGCTGTCCGAAGACACCCACCCCGTCAGCAGGGAGATGTGGGGTAATTTCCCTCAAACCTATTCGATGGTTGGCGTCATCAACTGCGCCATGCGACTGTCGGCATCCTGGGAGAGCGTGATTTGAGCGCGCTGCCGGGCCTAACCTTGGAGTGCACGCATGTCTCGCCTGGTCGTTGTCTCGAATCGTCTGGCTGATCCCCGCAAGCCCGCAGCCGGAGGTTTGGCGGTGGCACTGGCAGAAATTTTGCGGCGCGCCGGCGGCCTCTGGTTCGGCTGGAGCGGTAGGGTGCTTGGCACCGACGCGGCAAGTGATACCGCCTTGCATGTCTACCGCGCCGGCGGCGTCACCCTGGCCGAGCTCGATCTGTGCGTGGCAGACCATGACGCTTACTATCGCGGCTACGCCAACGGCGCCTTATGGCCAGTGTTTCATAACCGGCTTGATCTGGCAGAATTTACCGCCGAACACCGGCGCGGTTATCAACGTGTCAATCAATTGTTTGCGCGCCACCTCATGCCTTTGCTGCAGCCGGATGATCTGATCTGGATACACGACTATCACCTGATTCCGCTGGCGGCCGAATTGCGGGCATTGGGTTGCCGCAATCGCATCGGATTTTTTCTTCATATTCCATTGCCGTCGCAACAGATTCTGGCCGCGATTCCGGCGCATGAATGGTTGCTGCGGGCCTTGTTCGCCTACGATCTGGTGGGTTTTCAGAGCGCGGCTGACCTGGCGCACTTCGGTCACTACGTCAGCGCCGAAGCCAGCACCGAACATCTCGGCAAGGACCGTTATCGTGCCTTCAATAACACCCTCTGCGCGGCCGTCTTCCCGGTTGGCATAGACGTCGAAGACTTCCAACGGCTCGGCCGCGCTCGCGAAGCCCGTGAAAGCTTCGCCAGCACCCGCAGTGAATATGCGCGCCGGCGCCTGCTGATCGGCGTGGACCGGCTGGATTATTCCAAAGGACTGCCACATCGGCTGCGCGCCTTTCGCGATCTACTACAACGCTATCCCGAACATCGTCACAGCGCGACCTTGTTGCAGGTGGCTTCGCCCAGCCGCGAAGATGTTGATGCTTATAACGATATCCAGCGCGAGCTGGAAAGTCTGTGCGGCGCCATCAACGGCGACTATGGCGATTTCGATTGGATGCCGATCCGCTACCTGCATCGCACGGTCGCCCGCAAGCGTTTGCCGGGTTTGTATCGCGCCTGTGCCGTGGCACTGGTGACGCCATTGCGCGACGGCATGAGTCTGGTGGCCAAGGAATTCATCGTCGCCCAGGATGCAGCCGATCCCGGGGTGCTGGTATTGTCGCGCTTTGCCGGTGCCGCCGAGCAATTGACGGCCGCCGTACTGGTTAATCCCTACGATACCCACGGCACTGCAGATGCCATCCAGCGTGCCTTGCAGATGCCGCTGGAAGAGCGCCGCCAACGCCATGCTGCCTTGTTGCGTAACGTCTGCCACTACGATGTGCACTGGTGGTGCCGCAGTTTCCTGGAGACGCTGGCGCAGTGTCAATGAATTAGGTGAAGCCCGGGAACATGCCTGCCAAGTCTTATTCAGCAAGGATTTCAAAAATTCGCAGTAGAATCTGCCAATGTCGTATGCAGTCGCGATGTTGCTCTTTGGCACCGTGCTGCCTCTACTAATGGGGCAGCAAACGGCAGACTCGTAATAAACTCAGAAAAACCTTTATAATTCAGGGTTTTGGACGATTTTTGCGGAGTATTTCATGCCAATTTACGCGTATCGCTGTGAAGCCTGTGGGTTTGCCAAGGACGTGCTGCAAAAGATGTCTGACGATGCGTTGACAGTTTGCCCGTCATGCAGCAAAGACAGCTTCAGAAAACAATTGACCGCGCCCGGCTTTCAGCTCAAGGGCTCGGGCTGGTATGTCACCGATTTTCGTGGCAACGGCGGCAGTACCGCCAATAGCGCCGGCGCCACTGGTACTGCCTTGCCCGCTGGTGAGCCCGCTGAAGCTGCTGCTGCAGCTCCGGCGGCAACTGCTGCTCCTGCTGCGGCTGCACCTGCTGCTGCGGTTGCCGCTCCGAGTGCGCCTAGCACTACCTAAGCCCATCCCAAGACCATGCGCAAATACTTCATCACCGGCTTGCTGATTCTGGTCCCCCTGGCCATTACGTTGTGGGTGCTCAACCTGATCATCGGCACCATGGATCAGTCGCTGCTGCTGCTGCCGGCAAGATGGCGGCCGGAAGCCTTGATCGGATTTCGCATTCCCGGCTTGGGCAGCATCCTGACGCTACTCATCATTTTCATTACCGGTCTGGCCGCGCGCAATATCATCGGGCGCCAGGTGCTGCGTCTGTGGGAAGGCGTGTTGAACCGCATTCCGGTGGTCAAATCGATCTACTCCAGCGTCAAGCAAGTGTCGGATACCTTGTTCTCGTCGTCCGGCAATGCCTTCCGAAAAGCGGTGCTGGTACAGTATCCGCGCCAAGGTTCCTGGACCATCGCCTTCCTCACCGGCGTGCCCGGTGGTGAAGTAAAAAATCACTTGGCCGACGACTATATCAGCCTGTATGTGCCGACCACGCCTAACCCGACCTCTGGATTTTTCCTGATGGTGCCGCGGGCCGATACCATCGAGCTGGAAATGAGTGTGGACGAAGCACTCAAATACATCGTCTCGATGGGCGTGGTCGCGCCCGAGCAACTGGCGGACAAGAAAATCGGCGGCGCTGCCAATGCGGCTGCCTCCAGCCAATCCTAATCACAACGAATTGAATCAAACACTGTAACCGGAACCTGAATATGTCCATGCGAACTCATTACTGCGGCCTTACAACAGAGGCCCTGCTCGGTCAAACCGTTAGCTTGTGCGGCTGGGTGCACCGTCGCCGTGACCACGGCGGCGTGATCTTTATCGACTTGCGCGATCGCGAAGGTCTGGTGCAGGTAGTCTGTGATCCAGACCGTGCCGACGTGTTCAAGAATGCCGAAGTAGTGCGTAACGAATTCTGCCTACGTATCACCGGCGTGGTGCGTAACCGTCCTGACGGCACTGCCAATGCCAACCTGACTTCGGGCAAGATCGAAGTGCTGGCGCATTCGCTGGAAGTGCTCAATCCGTCGGTGACGCCGCCGTTCCAGCTGGACGACGACAACCTGTCGGAAACCACCCGCCTGACTCACCGCGTGCTGGACCTGCGCCGTCCGCAAATGCAAAACAACCTGCGCCTGCGTTATAAGGTCGCCATGGAAGTGCGCAAGTTCCTCGATGCGCAAGGTTTCATCGACATCGAAACGCCGATGCTCACCAAATCCACGCCAGAAGGCGCACGTGACTACCTGGTGCCGTCGCGCGTGAATGCCGGTGAATTCTTCGCCCTGCCGCAATCGCCGCAGCTGTTCAAGCAGTTGCTGATGGTGGCCAACTTCGACCGTTATTACCAGATCACCAAGTGCTTCCGTGACGAAGATCTGCGCGCTGACCGTCAGCCTGAATTTACCCAGATCGACTGTGAGACTTCCTTCCTCAACGAACAGGAAATTCGCGATCTGTTCGAAGGCATGATCCGTCTGGTATTTAAGAACACGCTCGACATCGACCTGCCGAACCCATTCCCGGTGATGGATTTTGCCACCGCCATGGGCATGTACGGTTCGGATAAGCCGGACATGCGCGTGAAGCTGGAATTCACCGAATTGACCGAGGTCATGAAAGACGTCGACTTCAAAGTCTTCTCCGGTGCCGCCAACAGCGAAGGCGGCCGTGTGGTTGGTCTGCGCGTGCCGGGCGGCGCCGACATGCCGCGTTCGGAAATCGATGCCTACACCCAGTTCGTCGCCATTTATGGCGCCAAGGGTCTGGCTTACATCAAGGTCAATGAAAAGGCCAAGGGCCGTGATGGTCTGCAGTCGCCGATCGTCAAGAACCTGCATGACGCTGCACTGGCGGCCATCGTCGAAAAGACCGGCGCACAAGACGGCGACCTGATTTTCTTCGGCGCTGACAAGACCAAGGTCGTCAACGATGCCATCGGCGCGCTGCGCGTGAAGATCGGTCACAGCGACTTCGGCAAGAAGAACGGTCTGCTCGACGACGCCTGGCGTCCGCTGTGGGTGGTCGACTTCCCGATGTTTGAATACGATGAAGACAATCAACGCTGGGTCGCCTTGCATCATCCGTTCACCTCGCCCAAGGATGGTCACGAAGATTTCATCTCGACCAATCCCGGTGCCGCCATTGCCAAGGCCTATGACCTGGTCCTCAACGGCTGGGAAATGGGTGGTGGTTCGGTCCGTATCCACCGTGCCGAGGTGCAGAGCAAGGTGTTCCGCGCCTTGAAGATTGACGATGAAGAAGCTAGCCTGAAGTTCGGTTTCTTGCTCGATGCGCTGCAATACGGTGCACCTCCGCATGGTGGTATCGCCTTCGGTCTGGACCGTCTGGTCACCATGATGGCCGGCGCCGAATCGATCCGTGACGTGATTGCCTTCCCCAAGACCCAGCGCGCACAGTGCCTGCTCACGCAAGCACCGTCGGCAGTCGACGAGAAGCAATTGCGCGAGCTGCATATCCGTTTGCGTAACGCAGAGCCTGCAATCAAGGCTTGAATCTGAGTCATACCTGCTTGATCCGGGCCTGATCATTCGATCGGCATGGATCAGCGAAGAAGGCGCATGCAGAAATGCATTGCGCCTTTTTTCTTGTGGGTGCCCTTGCGGCCTGTTTTCTTGGGACGACAGCTGGAACGCCGGGCTAGCTTGATCGCAGAAAAAAATTCAGCAAGCCCCGTGAATCACCCATAGCTCAAATACGATTTGCCATCAATTTTTTTACGCATGCATGCGCTACACGCATGCCAACATGCGTAGATATCATTTTTGGCTTGGCTGGTGCTCCCTCTACTATCAAAAGCACAGAACAACATCGTATTTACCTGAGGGGGAACCATGCAAGCCAATACTGCCTATGCCGCAGCGCCGATTGTCGTCAGCGCTGACCAACGCCGCCGCGCCATCATTGCCACCGTGATTGGCAACGGTCTTGAATGGTTCGACTTCACGGTCTACAGTTTCTTTGCCGTCATCATTGCCAAGCTGTTTTTCCCGACCGGTAATGAGCTGACTTCGCTGTTGTTGGCGGTGGCCACCTTTGGCGTCGGTTTCTTCATGCGCCCGGTGGGCGGCATCGTGCTTGGCATCTATGCCGACCGTGTCGGCCGCAAGGCTGCACTGTCGTTGACGATTCTGCTCATGGCAGCCGGCACCACGCTCATCGGCCTGGCTCCCACCTTTGCCCAGATCGGCGTGTTCGCACCGCTGCTCATCGTCGTCGCCCGCTTGCTGCAAGGCTTTTCCGCTGGTGGTGAAATGGGCAGCGCCACTGCCTTTCTGACCGAATACGCACCAGCCAAAGAACGCGCCTACTACTCCAGCTGGATTCAGGCCAGCATTGGCTTGGCCGTGTTGTTGGGCGCAGCGGTCGGCACCTTCGTCACCAGCAGCCTGGATGCGCAAGCCTTGGCAAGTTGGGGCTGGCGCGTGCCGTTTCTGCTGGGTATCGTGATCGGTCCGGTCGGCTACTACATCCGCCATCATATTGATGAGACGCCGGCCTTCCTCGATGCCAGAGAAAAGACCGATTCCCCGCTCAAGGAAGTGATCCGCGATTTCCCGCGCGAAACCATCGCCAGCTTCTCCATGGTCATTCTCTGGACCGTCTGTACCTACGTGTTGCTGTTCTACATGCCGACCTATTCGATCAAGGTCTTGAAGCAGCCGCAGTCTACTGGCTTCATTGCCGGCATGGTGGGCGGTCTGTGCATCATGGTGTTTGCCCCGGTGGTCGGGCGTATTGCCGATCGCAGCGGGCGCCGCCGCTTGCTCTCGGGTGCGGCCTTGCTGATTCTGTTGCTGGCCTATCCCATGTTTGCCTACATCAATGCGGCTCCTAGCCTGAGCTCCTTGCTGCTGTTCCAACTGGTCTTCGGGATTCTGATTGCCACTTATACCGGCCCGATTCTGGCTGCTTTCTCCGAGCTGTTTCCGGCCAAGGTGCTGTCGACCGGCTTGTCGGTTGCCTACAATCTGGCCGTGACCATTTTTGGTGGCTTTGCCTCCTTCTTCATCACCTGGCTCATCTCCGCCACCGGCAACACCATGGCGCCAGCCTTTTACGTCATGATCGCCGCCGCCATCAGCTTCGTCGGCACGCGTTTCGTGCGTGAACCACAGTATCTGCAACAACCCTGATTGGCCATGACAAAAATTCTCCTGCAGGGCGGCAACGTCCTTGATCCCGCCCACGGTAAGCTACTTCGACAGCACGACGTACTCATTGAGGGCGAGCGCATTATCGACATCTCGGCGCTGCCCCTTGACGTCGCCGATGCGCGCCGTATTGATGTGCGCGGCAAGACCGTCATGCCGGGTCTGATCGATTGTCACGTACACGTGCTGGCGTCATTGGCCAACCTCGGCGCCAATGCCATACAGCCGGGGTCGCTGACGTCGATCCGCGCTTTGCCTATCGTTGAGGCCATGCTCAATCGCGGCTTTACCACCGTGCGCGATGCCGGTGGTGCCGACTGGGGCCTGGCGCAGGCGATTGCCATTGGTCTGGTACCGGGACCGCGTATTTTTCCGTCCGGCAAAGCCTTGTCACAGACCGGTGGTCACGGTGACTTCCGGCCGCGTTCGGATATATTGGAGCCCTGTTCCTGCGCCTTCCGTGCCGGCGCCATTGCACGCGTGGTCGACGGTGTCGATGCGGTGCGTCTGGCCGCTCGCGAAGAGTTGCAAAAGGGCGCCACGCAAATCAAGATCATGGCCTCCGGCGGCGTCGCCTCGCCGACCGACCCCATCGGCAACACGCAGTACAGCGAAGACGAAATCCGCGCCATCGTGGCCGAGGCCGAGGCCGCTCAGACCTATGTCATGGCCCACGCCTATACCGGTCGCGCAATTGCCCGCGCCGTGCGCTGTGGGGTGCGCACCATCGAGCACGGCAATCTGGTCGATGCCGCCGCCGCGCAGGTCATGCGCGAGCATGGCGCGTTCGTGGTGCCGACCCTGGTCACCTACGATGCACTAGCGCGCGATGGCGCCCGTCTGGGCCTACCGGCCGAGTCGGTGGCCAAGATCGAATCAGTGCGTCAGGCTGGCCGGAATTCGCTAAGTATCTATGCTGAGCACGGCGTGCAGATGGGCTTCGGCTCGGATTTGCTGGGCGAGATGCATCAGGACCAGTCGGAAGAATTCCTGATCCGCGCCGAGATCCTCGGCAATCTGGAGGCGATTCGTTGCGCTACTTCGATTGCCGCCGCTATTTTGCAGCGCGAAGGCGAACTGGGCACCATACGCGTCGGTGCCCGCGCCGATCTGATCGTGGTCAACGGCAATCCGCTCGAAGATATCGGCTTGCTGACAGGGCAGGGGCAACATCTGGCGCTGGTTATGCAGGGAGGTTACTTGCATCGCAGCCGTATTTAGAGGCCGAGCGGGCACGAAATTGGCTCTATGATGAGGCTCTTAGTCCATTCAAGATGGTGCTTTCATCATGCGCATTTCTCCGCTTCCGCCGCTACCTTCACTGATCGCCTTTGAAGCTGCTGCGCGGCACAGCAGTTTCACCCGGGCCGCGACTGAGTTGCATCTGACGCAAAGCGCCATCAGTCGTCAGATTGCACAACTGGAGCGCTTTCTTGGCAAGAAGCTGTTCATCCGCGAGCCGCGTTCGCTGCGCCTGACCGTGGCCGGGCAGCGTTATGCCGAAGAGATGCAGCGCCTGCTGGTCGGCTGCGCCGAAGTGACCGCAGATATCATGAAGCGCAAAGGTCATAGCGAATTGACGGTGGCCTGTTCCTCCGGTGTTGCCGTCTTATGGCTGACACCACGCCTGGCACGCTTTCGTGCATTGCAGCCGGAGTGCCATCTGCGTCTGATTGTCAACGACAACCTGAGCGCCTTGTCCGAAACCGATTTTGACATCGGCATCTATTATCTGCGCGCCGGTCCGCCTGCCGGACTGGCGGCGCGCCGGCTCTATGAGGAAGAAGTGTTTCCGGTCTGCTCGCCGGCCTATCTGGCAGGCCGTCAGTTGAGTCCCAAGGATTTGTTGCAGGAAACCTTGCTCATGTTGGAAGACGGTCAGCGCCAGTGGCTCTCTTGGCAAAACTGGATGACGCAGAATGATCTGCCTGAAGTGCGCGTAGAGCACCAGATTTTGGCCAATCAATATCCCATCCTGCTGCAACTGGCCATGGAAGGGCACGGTATCGTGCTGGCCTGGCGTCATATGATCGACGCCTGTCTGCACGCCGGACTGCTGGTGCCAGCCTGTGCTGCCAGCGCAAGTCTGGGTGGCGGCTATTATGCTGTGTGGCCGCGTGAACGCATCGAACACGCCGCCGCACGCAGTTTCCGCAACTGGCTGAGCGAAGAAAGTTCGATATCGGTCGCAGCAGACTGAGGCCCTGGACGATACAATGGCGACATCTCGGCCATGCCGAAACAGGATCCAGAAATATGCAAGCTGCATTCAAAATCCCAGAGTCCGTACTGGTCGTCATTTACACCGCTGAGCTCGACGTCTTACTGATAGAACGTGCCGACAAGGCCGCTTACTGGCAATCGGTGACCGGCTCCAAGGATGCCTTGGACGAGCCGTTGCGCCAGACTGCGCGCCGCGAAGTCGGCGAAGAAACCGGGATTGTGGTGGCAGATGAGCGCAGTGTTGCTAGCGCCAATAGTGTCCCTGGCCATCATCTGAGCGACTGGCACCTGGCCAATGATTACGAAATCTACCCGGTCTGGCGCCACCGCTATGCGCCCGGTGTAACGCGCAATATTGAACATGTCTTCGGACTGCTGGTGCCGCGCGGCATCCCGGTCGTACTGGCGCCGCGCGAGCATACGCACTACCAATGGTTGCCTTACCGCGCTGCCGCCGACCTGTGTTTTTCGCCGTCCAATGCGGAAGCCATACTGCAATTGCCGCAAGTGCTGCAGCGCATGCCACAATAGGCATCACGAAGACCATACGGGGTAAGGCCGAACTGATGAAGCTGCGCATTGCCACCTACAACATCCACAAGGGCGTGACCTCCCTCACCGGGCGGCCGCGTATTCATGCCCTCAAGCAGGCCTTGACCAAGCTTGACGCCGACCTGCTGTTTTTGCAAGAAGTGCAAGGGCGTCATGACCGCAATGCGGTGCGTCACGCGTCCCACTGGCCGCAACTGGGCCAGCACGAATACTTGGCCGACGCGTCCCATCACGTGGCCTACGGCATGAATGCCGTCTACGACCACGGTCACCACGGCAATGCCTTGCTGTCGCGTTTTGCGATTGCCTCCATGCTCAATCACGACGTCTCCGACCACGACTATGAGTCGCGCGGCATCCTGCATTGCGTGATCGACATCGGCAGTGTTGCTGTGCATTGCTATGTGGTGCATCTGGGTTTGTTTGCCGGCGGTCGCCGCCGTCAGACCGCCGCATTGATTGAGGCCGTGCTGGCTTCGGCCGGCATGCAGGCGCCGGTCATCATCGCTGGCGACTTCAACGATTGGGGCAACCAGCTCGGCGAAGGCTTGTGCAGCCGGCTTGGCGTGAGCGAAGTGTTCGAACATCAGACGGCCGTTGGCGGCTTGCTGACTTACCTGCGCCGACTAAGCGGCATGCGCCCGCTGGCACAACCGGCACGTACCTTCCCGGCCGCCATGCCGATGTTGCGCCTGGACCGCATCTACCTGCGCGGCTTTATCGTTGAATCGGCACAAGTCTTGCGCGGCAGCCTGTGGGCCAGCTTGTCGGACCATGCGCCGATTATCAGCACCTTGCGCTTAATATGAATGACCAGGACCAGCGATGCGGGTGATCAACTATAGTGGCGGCAACGAGATCGCATTGTTACGCAGTGGCGACGAATTTTTCCCTGCGCTGATCGCCGCCATCGACCAGGCACACAGTGAGGTGTACCTGGAAACTTACATCTTCAGCATCGACGACACCGGCATTCAGGTGCGCGATGCACTGGCGCGGGCGGCAGCGCGTGGAGTCACGGTCAGTGTGATCACCGACTGGCTAGGCACTGGCCGCACCCAGACCAAGCAGCTCAAGACCACCTTGGCCGCGGAAGGTGTGCAGCATCGCTCCTTCAATCCATGGTTCCGGCGTGGCGTGGCACGCAGTCATCGCAAGCTGTGTGTGATCGATCGTACCGTGGCCTTTGTTGGTGGCCTCAATATCAACGATGATTATTTTTCCGACGAAGGCAGTCGTCAGCGACTGCCGGCGCCGCGCTGGGATTTTGCGGTATGTGTACGCGGACCGCTGGTGGAGGACTTGCATAACGAAGTACAGAACCAGTGGATACGTATTGGCAAGATGAAGCTGCGAACGCGCTGGGAAAAATTCCGCATCAGCCATCTGGCGCGTCATGCCGAGCACGGATTGGGCGGCGCGCAGGCCGGCCTGGTGGTGCGCGACAATCTGCGCAACCGGCGCACCATTGAGCGTGCCTACTTGCAGGCGCTAGGTCGCGCACGCGACACAGCGCTGTTGGTCAATCCCTATTTCGCACCGGGGCGCAAACTGCGCCGGGCGCTGGAACGGGCCGCGCAACGCGGCGTTAGCGTCACCTTATTGCTGGGGGTCGGGCAATTTTTCCTGCAGGATGCCGTGGCGCATTCGTTTTATCCAAAATTGCTCAGGGCTGGTGTGGGCATCGTCGAATACACCAAGACCCAGTTGCACGCCAAGGTGGCGGTGATCGACGAACACTGGGCCACGGTCGGCTCCAGCAACTATGACGGTCTCAGTCTATTCGTCAATCAGGAAGCCAACGTGGTAATCAATGATGCGGTTTTCGCCGCCACCCTGCGCACTGAAATCGAAGCAGGCATGCGCGAAGGCCGTACCGTGCAGTTGCAGGATTTTCTTCACACGCCCTGGTATAAGAGGCTGGGTTACGGTGTCGCCTTTTTGGTCTATAGCAGCATCATCGGCATCATTACTTTAGGGCCGCGCTGAATCACGCCAGCGCTTTTTAGCAGCAAGCACCAAGGAAAATATTTCCAGAGTTTCAACGCCAGAGGCCACCCAATAGGGTGGCCTCTGGCTACCAGATTTACACGCGATTACACGCGATTACTTCAGTCCTGCCTCGACGCCACGCCCGCCACCGGTCTCACGTACAGAGCCCATCCAGTGGAACAGGAAAGCGACGATGCCGAGCGCGATGCCAAAGCCGACGATGCCCGTCCAGCCAAAGCGGCTCATCAACCAACCGCTGACTGCGGCACCGACTGCGCCACCGAAAAAAGTGGCAGTCATATACAGGCTGTTGATACGACCCTGTGCTTTCGGGTCGACGGCGAAGGCGCGTGTCTGGTTAGCCACCAAGCCAGCCTGGACACCGATATCGAGCACAATGACGCCGATCACCAGCAAGCTCAGCGAGGCTTCGGCACCAGCCAGAAGCAGATAGGCCAGCGTGGCGATACCGATACTAGCCCCAATGACACTGCGTGATCCCAGCCGGTCGGTGGCGCGACCACCGAACGAGGCAGCAAACGCACCCGCCGCACCGATGATGCCGAAGCCGCCCGCCCAGGCACTACCAAGGTGCCATGGTCCGTTGGCCAGGAGTGCTGCCAGATTGACCCAAAAGGCATTGAAACAGGCCCACAACAGTGCCTGCACAATCATCGATTCACGAATCGGACGATTGTCCCGCACCAACGGCCACAGCGAAGCCAGCAGCCGACCATAGGACAGATTAGTGCTAGGTACACCACGCGGCAGCAGAGCAGCCGCAGCGATCCAGACTGGAACCATGAACGCTGCTTCCATGCCGTAGACTGCACGCCAGCCATAAGCCGCGCCGACTACGCCAGCGACGGTGCGACCAAGCAGGATGCCGACCATGATGCCGCTGACGACGGTGCCCACCGAACGGCCGCGCTCGCTCGGCAGCGACATCACTGCTGCGAATGGCACCAACTGTTGCGGCACGCAACTGACAATACCAAGTGCAAAGGAAGCCGCGATCAAGGCCCAGACCCCCGGTGCAGTGGCTGCCGCCAGGGCGAAAACGAAGGCCAGTGCGATTTGACCCAGCACCAGCTTACGGCGGTCGAAACGATCGCCCAGCGGCAGCAGCAGCGCCAGTCCGGTGGAAAAGCCCAGCAGCGCCGCACCGGCGACCAGATCGACAGTGGTCAGCCCGATGTGCAGGCCGGATGCGATCAATGGCAGGATGGGCTGGGTACAATAGATGTTGGTAATGACCGCGCCGGCGATGATCGCCATCATGATGATCTTGCCGCGCGAGGCTATGCTGGGTGTCGCTGGATTATTCGGTGTATTGGGCAGGCCGCTCACGGCGTTCTCCTAGTGTTTCGATCTACCCGCTATTTGTAGCGACATGCCACAATGGGAGAACTCGATGCTGGATCTTACGTCCTTGCATTTATAAAGAGAATCCCCTGTGATTAAGAATCATCCTTCCATTATTTGATAGGCTCCATGAACCGTCTTGAATCCATGTCCATGCTCGTCGCCGTGGTAGATGCGGGAAGTTTATCGGCTGCTGCGCGCCGCCTCGGCATGCCGCTGGCCACGGTCAGTCGCAAGATCGGGGAGTTGGAGTCACATCTGAAGACGCGTCTGCTGCATCGCACGACGCGACAACTTTCCTTAACGGAAGCCGGCAGTTCATACGTCGCCGCCTGCCGCCGCATTCTCGAAGAAATCGGCGAAGCCGAGCGCGTTGCAACGGGTGAATACGCTGCACCCAAAGGCGAGTTGGTGGTCACCGCGCCGGTCGTGTTCGGGCGCTTGCATGTGGTGCCGGTGGTCGCCGAGTTTCTCGCGCACTATCCTGAGATTGACATTAACCTCGTGTTTACCGATCGCGTCGTGCATCTGATGGATGAGCACGCTGACATCGCCATCCGGATAGGCGAATTACCCGATAGCACGATGATGGCCACCGGAGTCGGAACGGTGCGACGGGTCATCTGTGCCAGTCCCGGCTATTTGGCAAAGCATGGCACGCCGGCCAAACCACGTGATCTTGCCGGACATGAGTGCGTCACCTTCGAAGTGCTTGCGTCCAAACGCGCCTGGGTTTTCGGCTCCGGCAGATCAGAGCTATCGGTGCCGGTGCGTTCACGGCTGGCAGTCAATACGGCCGAAGCCGCGATCGCCGCCGCGGTGGTTGGCGTCGGACTTATCCGCGTGCTGTCCTACCAGGTCGCCGAGGCGATACGTGAGAACGCACTTAGTGTCGTGCTCGATACCTTTGAGTCGGCGCCATTGCCGATCAATCTGGTACATAAGGGACAAACACCGTTACCCTTGAAGTTGCGCGCATTCCTCGACTTCGTGGCGCCACGCCTGCGCGCTCGTACCTCGGGCGAACTCACCGACATTACGCGCGCCTGACTGCCGAGGCAGGCGTATTTCGCCATTCGGCTAAGGGCGATGCATGCGCTCGGTGATATCCATTCCGATGCCGCGATAGCCGACGAAGCGGCTGCTCAGATCGAACATCGGCTCGCCGCTGACTTGCAGATATTGGTGGCTGCCGTCGGCATTTTTGCGGCTGTAGATGAAATCGAGAAACGGCTGACGGGCGGCGATGTTGGCATTGAGCAAAGCGTGTTCCTCGACGTTCCATTCGCCCGAAAATCTCGGGCCGTCCGGTGGCGAGTCATCGTCCGGCTCGATGCCGAGCATGTCATATACGGGACCGGATATTCTCGTGAATTTTCCGGTTTCGTCCTGTTCCCAATACCAATCCGAGGATAGCTCGGTGAAACTTTTGAAGCGCGCCTCGCTCTCGCGCAACTCGGCCGTGCGCTCCTGCACGGTGCGTTCCAGGATCGCATTGAATTCGCTCAGCTTGCGATACAGCAGGCGCACTTCCAGCATGTTGTGAATGCGTGTCTGTACTTCCTGAAAATCGAATGGCTTGCTCACAAAATCCTTGGCGCCAGAGCGCAGCGCCCGCAATTTATGCGCCGGCTGGGCAGTGATGGCCAGCACCGACAGATAGCTGTCGCGCTCAATTTCCTGCAAGCCTTCCATGACCTGAAAGCCATCCATTTTTGGCATCTGCAGATCCAGCAAGATCAAATCGTAGTGATGCGCTGCGTGCAAGGCGCACACTGCTTGCGGATCCATGCTCGCGCTAATGCGCGTATAACCGGCGTTGCGCAGCATTTGCGTGAGCAGCGTGACGTTGGCTTCCTGATCATCGACAATCAGAATGCTGGCGTTGAAGATCTCTGATGCGTCAAACATGGTGTTCTTTCAAAAATGGTAATGCGGCAAGCGACGATCTCAGTCAATTTCGGCAATGCTATTTTTCGGCGTCTGTTCGCTGGCATGCTGCATAGCGATGTCAAGCGCGGACATGAATTCGATGATGCGGATCGGCTTGGTCAGGTAGCGAAAGAAACCCGCACTCATGCCCTTTTCGATATCGCGCGGCATGGCGTTGGCCGACAGCGCGATGACGGGAATATTTGCCGTGGCATCGTCTTCTTGCAATAACCTGAGCGCTTCGAAGCCGCTGATGCCAGGCAGATTGATATCCATCAAGATGACATCAGGCTTGAGCTCGCGCGCCAATTGCACGCCCAGATGGCCGTTGATTGCCGTCAGCAGTTTCAGATCGCTGCGGCGTGCAATGAGATGCTCAACCAAAGTCAGGTTGGCCGGATTATCTTCCACATAAAGCAAGGTGCGATGTAGCGGTGAACTATCGGTATCTGTTTGTGGTGCCGCATCCGTGCCATGGCTGTCGCCGATGCCATAGTTCAGTACCGGTATTTTGCAACTACTGAATTCGACCCAGAATGTGCTGCCGACATTGGCGATACTTTCCACGCCGATGACACCGTCCATCAACTCAACCAATTGCTTGGTGACCACCAGTCCGATACCAGTGCCTTCCTGCGCAGTGGACTCCTGGCCAAGCCGGTTGAACGGTTGAAATAACTGCGTCAATTGATCCTCTGTCAAACCGGTGCCGGTGTCCTTGACGTTCACCCGTACCCGGTCATCACCGATACCCAGGCATTGCACGACGACATTGCCGCCATCGCGGTTGTATTTGATGGCATTGGACAGCAGATTGATCATGACTTGCTTGACCCGGGTCCGATCGGCAAAGATGTAAAACGGCACATCGAGATCCAGAAATTGCATGTCTACACCGCGATTGTGTGCCTCAGGCTCGATCATGGCCTGGCAATCCTGCAACACTTCCGTCAACGACATGGCTTCCAGCGATATGGAGAGCTTGCCCGATTCAATCATCGCCAGATCGAGGATCTCATTGATCAGACGCAGCAGATACCAGCCGGCGCGCAGGATTTGATCGATCGACATGATTTGCGTGGCTGACGGCGGCGGTACTTCGGATTGCATCAACTGGGTGAATCCCAACACGGCATTGAGCGGCGTACGCAATTCATGGCTCATGCTCGACAGGAATTCAGATTTCGCCAGATTCGCTTTCTCCGCAGCTGCCTTGGCGCTTTCCAATTCGATATTGTTTTCCTGCAGCCGATGTTCGAATTGCTTGCGGTCAGTGACGTCGCGTGCGGCGGCAAACACGCCCTGCAACTTGCGGTCGCGATCGTACAAAGTGGTGGCATTGTAGGAAACCACGGTTTGCTTGCCATCCCGCGCCAACGCTGTCAGTTCATAGTTGGTGACCTTGCCTTCGCGCAGCACGCGCGAGATGGCAGCTTCGGCGCGATCCGGATCGGTAAAATAATTTTTGAATGGCGCACCGATCAACTCATCCCTGGTGCAACCGGTCAGCGCTTCCATTTGCTGATTGATGTCGCTGATGATGCCGCGCGCATCGGTGGTCATCAAGGCATCGATATTGGATTCGATCAGCGAGCGCGTATAAAACTGTTGATCGCGCAAACGTTGGTAGAGCAGGGTCTGTTCGGCCTCGACCTGTTTGCGGGCGGTATTGTCGGTGCCGATCAGCAGGTAGCCGATGATTTTTTCCTCGGCGTCGCGCAACGCGGTAACAGAGACAATGGCGGGAAAGCGACTGCCATCCTTGCGGATGTAGGTCAGTTCGTAAATGTCTTCGATGCCGCGCGAGGCCTTGAAGACCAGGGCTTCAAAGCCTGGCATGATGGTGGTGCCGAATTCGCGGCTCAGCGCGGCGGCGCGCACGATGATTTCATGCGCATCGGAAATGCCCGCTGGTGTGATCTTGTCGACCAGGTCGACCGCATCGTAGCCCAGCATGCGTTCTGCACCGACATTGAATATCTGGATGACGCCACGGGCGTCGGTGGCGATGCTGGAGAAATTGGCGCTATTGAAGATCGCATCCTGCAAGGCCCCGGTTTTCAGCAGCGGTTGCGGTGCCTGGCGCGAGGCAGATGCGATGGCGGCGTGGCGGTCGAATTTCTGGCGAATACGTAGGCCCAGAAGCGCTAAAAAAAACAGCAAGGAAATGACGCCGGCACAGATTGCCGCGGCGGCGCCAACGCCAACGTTTTTGCATGCGATCGCCCCCAGCAATAGTAATAGGCTGGATGTCAATGCATAGCTGATCAACATCAAACGATCAATCGGCATTTTTTCGATTTTGCGCATAAATCCGGATGGTTAGGTTACTTGATGGCAGACAGCGGGCGCGAGCGCATCACTGCAAGAACGATGGCATCTACGGTGTTTTTCTTATTTCCACTTTTCCTTGACGCTGGCGAACATCGGACATCAGGCGGGCGAATTCCTTCTTGACCACGCCATAGCATTCGCAGACGGTGGTTTCTAGTCCGGCGCGATCCAGTACGGTGATATGCCCGCGGCGGTAGCGGATAAATCCGCTGCTTTGCAATTTTCCGGCGGCCTCAGTCACGCCTTCGCGCCGCACGCCCAACATGTTGGCAATCAATTCCTGCGTCATCGTCAATTCGTTGCCGGGCATGCGGTCGAGCGTCAGTAGTAGCCAGCGGCAAAGCTGCTGCTCGACAGAATGATGGCGGTTGCAAACAGCGGTTTGCGACATGTGCGTGATCAGCGCCTGGGTATAGCGCAACAACAGACGCATCACTGTGCCGGCCCGATTGAATTCCTCCATCAAGATAGGCGACTTGAGACGGTAGCCGTAACCGCCGGTTTGGACCACGGCGCGGCTGGGGGTGGAATTGCCGCCCATGAACAGCGATATGCCGAGCACGCCTTCGTTGCCGACACCGGCGATCTCGGATGAGCCGCCGTTCTCCAGCAAGTAATGCAGCGAGATGATCGAGGTCGCAGGGAAGTAGACGTATTGCAATTGGCCGCCGGATTCGTACAGCACGTCACCCAGCCGCATGGGAACCAATTCGAGATGCGGGGCAAGGCGCGCGTACTCAGCATCCAGCAAAGCCGCGAGCAGATGATTTTGATTCGGGCCATCCGGACTGGACATAGTGGAGTTCCTGATTCCAGAGACGTTCTTATTCGATGCGGCAAGACGTTCGACTGTATTGTTGTGCATTGCAGGGTAACACGGCTGTGCGACTCGGATTCATCCTATCGGAGTGGCTGTCTAGAAGTCTGTGTGCTGGCGCACAGACGGTGGAAAACTCGGCCAGCAGCACGCTTTACAGAGATGTTCGTCCACTGATGATGCGCACCAGAACCATCACAATTGCTATCACCAGAAGAATATGGATGAAGCCACCAATGGTGTAGGACGTGACGAGTCCGACCAGCCACAATATCAATAAAACGACGGCGACGGTGTAGAGCATGGTGAAACTCCTATTGAGGATACGTCTCGATAAAGTGCGGCTGCAAAGTGACGCTGCAGCTCTTTTCAGAGCTTGCATCTACTACGAGACTAGACTCCCATGTCTTGTCGATCTGTTCGCTGGCGCACATTGCAGTTGATCAATTTTGTCATTTACCCATGTCCGTGCCTATGCGCGCCACCGTACGGACTGAGGTCCGATGGCCGGTTAAGATTCATCGTTCATATCGGATTTGGAGTGCTTGCCCTGCTTTGGGTATAGCAAATCTGACATGGTTACGTGTCAAATCCAGTGAAGAAGAATTCCCCCGTCACAATAGAAAAATGATCAATGTCGCCATGCGCGACGCGAAAAGGAAAACAATGAAAACATCCTATTGGGGCTTCGCCCTGCTTGCAGCCACTGGCGCCCTTGCCGGCGCGGCACAAGCACAAGTGTCGGTATCCATCGCGATTGCTCCACCGGCATTGCCGATCTACGCTCAGCCAGCCATGCCGGGCGACGGCTACATGTGGACCCCTGGATATTGGTCCTGGAGCGCCAACGACAGCGACTACTACTGGGTGCCAGGCACCTGGGTATCGGCGCCGTTTGTCGGGGCTTTATGGACGCCTGGCTATTGGGGTTGGGGCGGTGCCGGCTATGCCTGGCATGGCGGATACTGGGGGCCGCATATCGGCTATTACGGCGGCATCAATTATGGATTCGGTTACGTTGGCGTCGGTTATCAAGGTGGTTACTGGAACAACGGCGCGTTCAGCTACAACCGCAGTGTCAACAACGTGGGCAACGTCCACGTGACCAATGTCTACAATACCCGCATCGAAAATACCACGGTCAATCGTGTCAGTTTTAACGGCGGTGTTGGAGGCATACGTCTGCAGCCAACCAAGAGCGAGGAAAGTATCGCCAACATGCCGCACAACGGACAGACCCCCATGCAGCTCCAGCACGAACAGGCATCGCGCAACAACCCGGACCTGCGCGCGTCGGTCAATCACGGCATGCCGAGAATTGCGGCGACCCCGGAGCCCGGTGCATTTAATGCGTCGGGAGTAGTGGCGGCCAGAGCGGCGCAAATCCATCCTGTCAACAAAGCGCCTGGCGGCCCGGCCTCAAGGCCGCAGGCGCAGCAAGCGCATACCGAGCATGCTCATCCAGCCGCCGGTGGCGCTCAGCACCCACCTGCTCAGCACCCACCTGCTCAACATCCGCCCGCTCAACATCCGCCCGCTCGGCATGAGGATGAACACCACGAGAAGTCATCAAATTAAATCGTGATCGGCGTCGTTTTGGTGCTTTGCCAACATGGCCCGATCTGCTGGCCTTGCTGTTGATCGGATCGTTAAAAATAGTTCGCTGCAATGCGCGCAAACGAACAGATAGCCTGGCCTGGAAAGACGATGATCGTGCCATGGATGGGGCGCTACAACACCAGGCTCAGCCTACTTGCAATTGAATGTTCTCAATCGATGCCGCCAGTTGAAAAACTGGTGATGTCATCAAACAATGAGGGAATTAAAATGATCAACGTAAAACACAGTTTGCAGAAAATATTGGCGATGACGACCATCGTGTTTTCTTTAAGCGGCATTTCCAATGCCGCCAATGCAACCAGCGCCGAGGAGCTCAATACCGAGGCCGCGCAGGTTTTACAAACACTCTATAAAAATAATCCGGCGGCGGAAAGCCTGTCCCACAATGCCCGCGCGGTTCTGGTTTTTCCGCGCATTCTCAAAGCTGGATTAGTGTTCGGCGGCAGTTACGGCGAAGGTGTCTTGCTCAAGGACACGCATTTTTCGGGCTACTATAATTCTGTCTCCGCTTCCTGGGGCTGGCAGGCAGGGGCCGAATCTTACGGCTATGTGGTCTTCCTCATGAACGAGAAGGCAGTCAAGTATCTTGAAAAGACCAAGGGCTGGGAAATTGGCATCGGTCCGAATGTTGTCTTTGTCAATGCCGGTGTTGCCAAGAATTTGTCGTCATCGACCATGAAAGACGATGCCTACGCCTTCATTTTCGATCAGCAGGGACTCATGGCGAGTCTGAGCATTGAAGGCACCAAGATTTCACGCATCAATCGCTAATCTGTCATCTCCTGTTGTTGCTAAAAATGCCCACTTTTGGGCATTTTTTTTGCCAGGTCGATGCTACACGTCGACTTGCGCTCCGGAGTAATAAATTTCCCCCATTTTCGCCAGCAGTTGAGCGTGCTCATCGTCGGGTTTTGCGCCCCATGCGCTTGCCATCGATGCGGCGCGTTGCGAGAGGGCGCCAAGATCTCTGTCGATATAAAAAGAATGCGTCAGCAATTCCCAAAACATCAAGCCATGATCGGAATGGTATCGCCCCGGAATGGTGGTCTCGTGCGAATTGGTAATGCTGGTCAAGAAGGGCATCAAGATGGCCGCTTGCAGATTGCCATTGCGGATATGGTGGCGCAAAAAGATATCGATCGGAATCTGAATGCCTTCGGCAACGTGAGCCTGAGCCAGGGCAATGATTTTCCTGGCGCCGGCTTCGCTATAAAAACAAGAGGCCATGCTGGCAAAATACAGCTCCTTGGCATTGAGCAGCACAAAATTTCCCTGCTCGCGTTGCTCATAGGTGTTTTTGTATAAACGCAGAATATCTGGATTTAATGGCACGAATGTCGACGTAAAAATGATATCGCACTGCGCCGTCGCCTTCAGCAGACCTGGGATATTGCTCGCAAAATCGCGCGAGAGGATGACGTCATCTTCCATGATATGGATGGGGAGATGGGCCTCGACCGCTTGTTCCAGCGTATGCAGGTGACTCAAAAAATTGCCGATGACCCCGGGATTTTTTGCATCGATGGTACTGCCATCGACGGCGGTAAACCGCTGATAATTGTCGCTCAGTCCCGCCTGCGCAATTTGCGCCTCCAGAGCCAGGCGGCGGTCGCTGCTGCGATCAAGATTAATGTAATATCCGGCGTAAGTTTTCATCGATTCGTGGTCACTGGTAGGGCATGGCGAGTTGATTTTAACAGGGCGCTGCACGAGGGCGGCTTGCTTAAGGTGTTTGCGGCGCGATGGCATCACGGGCGTCGTTGTCGATGTTGTGGAAGTTGTTTTCCCAACGTGCGCGTTCTTGTTGTGTTGAAAGATTGCCGATGAGCGCCAGACCAAAATCGATGTGGCGTCGCGTTTCCAGATGTGCGCAATAGCTGTTGGCCAGGATGGCGGCTTTCAGACGCCAACTCAGTGCCTCCTCCCACTCTTGCGCATCGGTAAACCAATGGGCCGCCAGTTCTGGAATTTTCTCAAATTCATCGGGAAACTCTCTGGTCAGGGTGGTGCCGCTCAGTTGCGATAGTTCGATGACCTGACGCTGCGACAATAAGCAAAGCACGGCATCGCGCAACAAGGCATGAGAAAACGTCAGTCTTTCCTGGCGCGTCCCGCGCGAAGTCTCCTCGATTTTGAGCAGATCGGCGCATGGGAGGCTATCTTGCAGCGTGATATTGAGGTGCTTGGCCGCCATCACGGCATTGAGCCAACTACGTGGAAAGGAGGCCCCCAGCACGGCGGCCAGCAAGATCACCTTGCGCGCAGGACCTAACTGATCGAGTCGGATTTGGACCAGCTCTTTGATGGCCGGCGGCAATTTCTGGTCATCGGCGCTGAGCGCAAGCTCAGACAGAAACAAGGGATGGCCGCCGCTCATGGTCAGGATTTCGGCGCTACGCGCTTCGCCCAAGGCGGGATTGAGGCGATGCAAAAGAAGCTGCCCGGCTTCAGCGTCGAGCGCTTTGACTTGAATTTTTGTCAGGATCTCCGTTTCGGTGCGATCACAGAGCATTTTACTGTTGCGGGTGCTCATTAATACCAGTGCGGCCGACATTGGCGCCATGCCCAGCGCCAGCGTTTTCAAAAATGTCTGGGTTGAAGGATCTGCCCAGTGCACATCTTCAATCACCATGATTAATGGCCGTATTGCTGCCAGTTCCATGAGCATGGCGATGAGCCCATTGATGACCATTTCGAGCGCTTCTTGAGTCACCGGCCGGGCGTTGGCATTGCGCCCGTCGCGCGCGCCATGCGTTGACGGCGATGGCCGCGGCACATGGCGTTGCATCAAGCGGTGTATGGACTCGCCATCGGGCCGATAACTGGCTTCCTCGAACATCAACATGATCACATGCAGCGGGGTATCGGAAGCGTACGGTGTGCAATGGGCCTGTAACTTCCAACCGTTGCCGATTTCATCCAGAAAAGTGTTGATCAGATGGCTTTTGCCCAATCCGGCCGAGCCGCTGATCTGGACCATGGAGAACTGGCCGCGCTGTGCTGCCTGCCAGCGACGGTGCAAATGCGCCAGTTCTGCTGTGCGACCCACCAGCGGTATGCCTGATGCGCTCTGTTGCCGTCGGCTTGTCTGGTTCCAGTCGCGCCATTGCAGCAGATAATGCAAAGGCTGGGCGACGGCGGCGTGATTCACCGATGCCGTGATGCGTATCGAGGTCAACCACGACGGGCTATGCAGTGCCTTGAAGCTGTCGACGGTTAAGGCAAATTGACCGGCACGAGCGATATCGGCCAGTTGCAGCACGATTTGGGTCAGATGACCGTTGATATCGGGCCGCCGCGCATTGCACAAGGTCATGCCCGTATGCAGTGCTTGTTTAGCATTGAGCGCTTCGGGCAGCTCTTGGTTCAAGGCCGCAATGGCATGCAGGGCGGTGGTGGTGGAATGGGTCTGGGCCAGCGGGTAACCGAAATAAGCCAGTAGGCCGCCTTGAGGAATGTTGCTTACGTGAGCACCGAATTGAATCAAGGTTTTGCCGCTGTGCCGATATAGGCTATCAATATATTCAATTTCAGCCTCATCGTTGACGTCGGCGATCGGCCAGATCAGCGCCACAATACTGATCAGCCGGTTATCGAGGTGGCTGATGACGGCAGTATTACGCTCTTGCGAAGCGTGCAAAATATGCTGATACAAGGCGTAGAGTTCTGGCGCCGGCAAGGCGGCAACATCATTGACCATGCTGCGTTCCCAGTCGCGATACAGCGCCAGCGCCTGCATGGGCGTGCCGGTACGAGAATGAATCAGCATCGCCGTATGCAAGGCTTCTTGATTCGCGGGATCGAAGAGCAGTGCACGATTGGCATAAAGCAACGCCAATTCATTGTGCTCCAGACGTGCGGCCACGTTGGCGATGCTGGTGGCCAGCGCACAGGCTTTATTCTTGCAGCGTTTGCGCACTCCCTCGATCCAGCGGATCAGATTCGGGCTGATGCCATCGAGCGTGAGGGCTTCCAGAAATTCTCCGCGATACAGCTTGAACTGGGCCTCCAGTTCTGTCAGTTGGTCAGAGTCCAGGTTGTCTTTGTCGGCCAGGAAAGCATGTGCATCGATGTCGCAACCCGGGCTCAGCTTGAGCATGTTGCCGGTCGATGTCAGCAAGGCTTCAGTCTCTCCCATATCTGCGCGCAATCGATGCAGCATCTGACGCAGGTTGGCAAATGCCTGCGTTGACGAGACATTCGGCCAAAACAAAGAACTGATCTGTTTTTTGGACGCACTGCCTTCCATTGCCAAGTAAGCCAGTAAAAAAAACTGGCGCGGCTTGCGGTGGCCTTGCATGCTGGTTTTGCTGATGTGTAATGCAGGAGGGCCAAGCAGATTCAGCGCAAGGTCTGTTGGCGTGCGCAAAGCGCTATCGGCAAAGATTGACATAACAGCCCACGATGGTAATGAGCGAGCTTAAGTGCTCCAGAAATCGAGTGATGACCTTATTTATCAATTTGCCTTCTGAATTATGCATCGATGGAGCGCAGGGAGCGTCTTAGGCGCTGCACAGTGGTTATGTTAGGTGCGCATAACGCCAGCATAACGCCCTTTCATTTATGCTAATAAAAGATCAAGTTATACCGTGTCATATTTTATATGACTACTCTCAATAGCGCTGACCGGCGCTTGGCTTGGATTTTGCTTTTGTTTTTGCCAATTCGTTGCTATCCATGCCCCAATGACCACGACTTCTTTTTCCGCTCCAGTACCAGAGACTGACGATGCCGTGCGCGCTGATGCCGGTGCAAAGCGCATTATCTGGGCGGCCGCGATTGGCAATGGTCTGATCTTGTATGACTTTACGGTCTACAGCTTTTCGGCGGTGACCATCGGCCATCTTTTTTTTCCATCGGGCAACGCGCTGATGTCGTTATTGCTGTCGCTGGCCACCTTCGGTTCGGGTTTCGTCGTGCGTCCGCTCGGTGCCATGTTCATCGGTAATCTGGCGGATCGCCGGGGGCGCAAGGCGGGATTGGCGTGTGCCACGAGCTTGATGACGCTAGGCACCGCCGTCATCGCCTTCATTCCGTCCTATACGACAATCGGCGCGGCGGCCACCGTGATACTTGTGCTGGCAAGGCTTATGCAGGGCTTTGCAGCAGGCGGAGAGGTCGGGGTCTCTTCGGTGGTGCTCATGGAGTTGGCCGCCAAAGACCGGCGTTGCTATGTGACCAGTTGGCGCGGGGCTAGCCAGGGAGCGGCGGCGCTGGTCGGCGCCCTGGTCGGGGCGTGCGTGACGGTGGCGTTTACGCCCGCGGCCGTGCAACACTGGGCATGGCGCATCCCCTTCATGCTGGGAATGCTGATTGGACCGGTCGGATGGTATTTGCGCCGGCACATGGCACAGACGCCACCGTCAATCAGGCAGCGACCTACGCTCAAGCAAGTGTTCGTACAGCACCCGCGTGCCTTGTGGTTCGGCATGCTGCTCATGGCGGCACCGACGGCCAGCATTTATATCATCGTGTTTTATATGCCGACCTATCTGGTGACGGTATTGCATTTGCCACCAATCTTTAGCCTGCTCGCGGCCTGCTTCGCCAGCGCCGTGATTTTTATTGGCACTCCGCTGCTGGGTAAAATTGCTGATCGGCAACGTCGTCGCAAGCCGATTCAGTCGGTTACGCTGGTGATGTCCATCATGCTGGTCTATCCGGCGTTTCTCGCATTGACGCATGGCATTGGGGAGCTCGATTCGTTGCTCATTCTCTGCGCTTATGCGGCGGTGGCGCTGAGCAATGCGGGTGCCAATTCGGTGATGGTGCTGGAAGCCTTTCCGAGTCGCTTTCGGGCCTCTGGCATTTCCATCATTTATAGCTTCGGCGTCACGGTTTTTGGCGCGTTTTCACCATTGATCGTGACCTGGCTGATACACGCGACCGGTAATCCGATGGCGCCTGCATGGTATCTGCTGGCCACCTTATGCATCAGCCTGTTCGCCTTGTTCATGTTTCCTGCTGCGCTGGCAGAGGACTGATCTAGGTAGCGGCGAGGGCTATTGCGGCGCTATTATCCCTCGTCGGTGTCCGGCGCGGGCTGGGCGATACGCTGTGAGGCCTGGCTGCGCAAATCTTGCGGCGTGATGTCATAGGCGCGGCGAAAGGCGCGTGAAAAATCCTGCGCACTCTTGAAGCCCAGCCCGTAAGCAATTTCCAGCACTGCCCGCTCGGGGAACTTGACCAATTCGTCGGCGGCCTCGCGTAGTCGGCAGTTGCGGATATAGGCGCCGAGTCCGCCTTCATGCGCAAACATGTTGTACAAGGTGCGCCGTGGCAGTTGCAGGCTCTCCAACAGGCTTTCCGGAGACAGCTGCGATTGGTGCAGGTTAGCCTGAATGTGGCGTCGCACCCAGCCGAATAGGGCCTCGCGGGCCGCGGCACGAGCATTGCCGTGCAGGCCGGCTTGCTTGCGAAAAGCCGTCGTAAGTAGCTCGACGGCGACAGCCATGCCCCTGTTCGCTGCGCTTGCACTCATGCTCGGCAGCTGGGTATTGAGTGCTGTCACATGATCGATCAACAGTTGCGTGAGCGCAGTGCCGTCTTCAAGTACTCGGCCATGCATCGATTCGGCATCAGGGAAGGAGGCTTCCACTATGGCGCGCGGGACGAACAAGGTCAGCATGCGACAGGCAGTGCGCTGCATGCGCACCGGCTGATTCATGTCCAGCACCAGAATGCTGGCGCTCGCAGACGTATTGTTGGGCGCCGAGTAACGCCCGGAGACAGAAGTAATGCCGCCCTGCAGGAAAACATGAAAAGCGTAGGTGCGAATGTTGTCGGTCGAGATGCGGGCCACCGAGCGCTGCAGCAGCACCGCGTCTGAGCGGCAGTCGGTGAGCATCATGTTGCCGACTTCATAGCCGTCGATAGCGGCATTGAAGGGATTTTCGATCTGCGTGCGCGAGGGCAGCACGTCGATGATATGGCCGACCCGGTCGCGCCAGGCCAGCAATTGCTGCTGTGGTATCGCGTCGTGCACATTGAAATGGCGATGCACGATGCCAGAGGCAAGTACGGCATGCCGGTGTTTGCCAAGCTGATCGTGCCGCTTTCTTCCCGCACCTGGATCGTTGTTAATCAATGTCATGACCGCAATATCTTCGGAGGAAACGCCACCGCAGGCGACGGCAGGCTAATGCAGCATGCCGATTTTGTTGTATTTAAACTATTTCTTTCAAACTTGCACGCACGGTTAAGTCCGCTAAAGCAGATCAATTATATTCGCGACAGTCATAAAAATGAATAGCTGGTATGCGCAAGAAGCGTATGCATGCCTAGCCAGGTCTCGAAACGACGCCCTGCTGTTGCCAGCTTGATGCCCGCTTGAGCGTAATAGATCAGATGCAAATGTAGGCAGCCACCGCCATCCACGGCGAGGTGATCAATGTCGTGAGTTCAGCCTTGGCGGCGCCGATACTGCATTTTTGCAGGTAACGGCGGCGTAACGCTTGGGCATTCATGGTGCAAAAAACCACGATAGACAAGATTCGACTTAATCCATTTCATCGCAATAAAAAATACGGGAACAGAAACATGCAGAAAGTAAAGCGCAGTAGTTTTGGCACGCAACAGCAATTGATGAGCGCCGGAAAATTGACCGTATTGGCGCTGGCCTTGGGCGGCGCCTTGGCGGCAATGACGGCAGCGCATGCGCAGACGACGATTTCCACCGCCGTAACGACGGAGCAATCCTGGACTAATAGCAATCTGACGATCACCGGCACCGGTTCTGTCGCGGTGACCAGTGGTGTGGCCATTAATGCTTTAGTCACGTCGGGGGCCTTGATCAACAGTGGCACCATCACCGGGGGCACCGGTATCTACAACGGCACCATTGGCACCATCGGCACCATCGGTTCGTTGATCAATAATGGCGTCATCACGACCACTGGCGATAGTATCGACAACCACGGTACGATCACGTCGCTGACCAATACCAACCTGATTAGTGGGGGCGGTACGTTTTCTGGTATCTATAACGCCAGCACAGGCAGCATCGGCACGCTCAACAACACTAGCGGCACCATCAGCGGTGGCGGATTTGGTATTGCCAACAACGGCACGGTCGATACGCTCAACAATAGCGCCGTCATTAGTGGTGTAGAGGCCATCAAGAACCTCGGTACGATCGGTACCTTGACCAACAGTGGCCTCATTACCGCGAGCGGCACAAATTCTGATGGCGTCTACAACTACGGTACCATCGGCACCATCGGCGTCATCAACGCGCTCAATAACACCATCGGCGGCACCATCAATGCTTTGGAAAATGGTGTCTTGAACTCCGGCATCATCGGCTCGTTGAATAATAGCGGTTTGATTAGCGCGACTTCCGGGAACTCCGTTGGTATCTATAACGCCAATGGTGTTGGCAGCACTGCCACCATCACTACGCTCACTAATAGCGGCACCATCAGCGCTGGAGAAGATGGTGTCGACAACTTAGGCACGATTGGCACGTTAACCAATAGCGGCGTGATTAGTGCTAGCGGCACCTTTTCTTCTTCCGGCGTCTTTAACGCGGGCAGCATCAGCTCATTTAGCAACACTGGCGTTATCAGCGGTGTAGACGGCGTCACTAACAACGGCTCGATCGGCACGCTGACCAATGGCAACGGCACCATCAGCGGTATCGGAAATGGCGTCTATAACGTCGGCACGATCGGCGCGCTGAGCAACAGTGGCTTGATTAGCGCCAGCACCGCGAACTCGGTTGGGGTCTATAACTATGGCAGCAATGGCATCATCGGCACCATCAGTTCGCTCAATAACACGATCGGCGCTATCATCAGCGGCGTAGAAGACGGCATCAGCAACCATGGCTTAATCACTTCGCTGAGCAATAGCGGCTTGATTGATAGCACTAGTGGCACGTTCGGCGATGGTATCTATAACACGGGCACCATCGGCAGCTTGATTAATAACAGCAACGGCACCATCAGTGGTTTCAATGCAGGTATTGTCAACTCAGGTACCATTGGCGGCACAGCAGTTGGTATCGCTTTGAACAATATTGGTTCGATCAGTTCGCTGAGCAATAGTGGCATTATCACCGGCAATTCCACCGGTATCTCCAATAGCGGCAGGATCGGTGTATTGAGCAATAGTGGCATCATCAATGGTGCCGGAACCGCCGGTATCTCCAATAGCGGCAGCATCGGTGTACTGAGCAATAGCGGCACGATTAGCGGCTACAGTGGCATCGGTAACTCAGGTACCATCGCCACACTGGTCAACACTGGCGTCATCAGCGGTTCATATTTGGCCATTAGCAATGCTAGCGCCCAGAGCAGCATCGGTACAATCAGCAACTCGGGCGTGATTGCCGGCAATATTTATAATGCTTCCGGCAACGCGTTGACCATCGGTGGCGGCACAGGATCAAGCTTCGGCACCTTGACGGGTTACAGCGGTAGCATTGGCACTATCGGTAATTACAACTCGAATGTCGTTTTCAGTTCCGGCAATCAGTTGCTCAACGACAATATCAATCTGGGCACCATTACCGGCAGCGATACTGTGAGCGTTCTGGCCGGCACGCTGCAAGTGAACAACCACGTCACCATTTCCGGCAATTACAGTCAAGCCAGTGCAGCCACGCTGAGCTCTGGCGTTAGCAATACGACGACCACCAACGGCGTCAACGCCGATACCGGTTACGGCCGTCTCTACGTGACTGGCAATTCGACTATTGCCGCCGGTGCAGGCGTCAGTCTGACCGCTCTCAACGCCACGTATGGCTTGGCTCAAGGGCAGCGTTATGTGGTGCTGCAGACTGCCGGCACAGCCACTTACAATGCCAGCGCACTGAACTACTCGGCCAGCGGTTTTAACGTCAGTGGCGCCAGCGTCGCCGACAGCACCAATACCGGTTCCACCGATCTGGTGCTGACCGTGGGCAGCGCCATTACTTCTGCTGCAGCCACCTCAGGTACCACTTACGTCCTCAACACGGTTTCTAACCCTGCTGCGGCAGCGTCGCTGACGGGTCTGTTCAACTATAGCGGCACCAATGCCGGTTTGTTGAATGTGCTCGATTCGGCAGCGGCCTTGGGTTCTGCAGCGGCAATCAACAAAGCTGGAGCGCAATTGAGCCCGACGGCCGTCAGCGGTGCGGCGGTGCAAGCTTCCGGTGCAGCAGGCCAGGCGGTGTCTTCGGTCGCCACGTCGCATCTCGACAGCATTCGTACCGCGCAAGCTGACGGCAACGGCAACAGCGGTGTCGCCACCGGTGAATATAGCTACGATCCTAGCGTGTGGGGACAAGTCTTTGGCGGTCATGCCGGGCAATCGGAACGCGACAACATTGCTGGCTACAACGCCAATTACACGGGCCTGCTGTTGGGCGCCGATGCCCAGGTCACTGAGCAGGTGCGTGCCGGCGGCTTGTTCAGCTATGCCAAGACCAACATGTCCAATACCGGTGACAACACCGGCACGTCGGCTACGGTGGATACCTTTGGCTTGAGTGCTTACGCCAGCTATACCGGTGACCCATGGTATGTCAACCTGTTGGCAGGCGTGGCGCAGCAACAGTACGCCACCTCGCGCGCCATTAGCTATACCGGTTTCTCGGGTGTGGCCAATGGTAGTTTTAACGGCATCCAATATTCGACTACGGCGCAAGCAGGTTACCCGCTCAATGTCGAGCAATGGCTGCCAGGCGTTTCCGTGACACCGCTGGCCGGCTTGAGCTACAGCACCTTGCGTGAGAACGGTTATAGCGAAACTGGTGGCAACGGTGCCGGTTTGACCATGAACGCGTCGGATTCCAATTCACTCAAGAGCGAATTGGCGGTCAAGGCTGAAACCACGCTCGATAGCTCCTACGGCAAGCTCACACCGTTGCTGCAGGTGGGCTGGCATCATGAGTTTCACGATACCCGCACGCAATCGACTGCTGGCTTCGTCGACGACACCAGCGGTAGTTCCAACTTTGTCACCCAGGGTGCCAAGCCGATTAGCGATACCGGTGTATTGGCCTTGGGCGTGACCCTGCTGGAAAGCAAGAACCTCAAGGTGGCGGCGCGTTACACGGTCGAAGCCGGTTCCGGCTATGTCGGTCAGACTGCGGATGTGCAAGTACGCTGGCAGTACTAAGAGCGGTTTGAACTAAGCGGTACGGTAGTACAGCAGTCATAAATACCCTTCCCCGGCCTTGCCGGAGAAGGGTATTTTTACGTATAGCGCCTGAAAATGCCATTTGCGGCATGTTGTCAGGCGCGCTTGGCCGAGACCGAATTCTTCGGAGGAAATACCGTCCCAGGAAGCGACAGGCTAATGCTGCAGGCCGATTTTGTCGTATTTATGCAATTTTCTCAAAACTTGCACGCACGGTTAAGTCCACTAAAACTGATCAATTATATTTGCAACAACCATCAAGATAATGGCTGGTATGTACCGCAAGGGTATGCCTGCCTGGCAGGGGGGCGAAACGATACTCCGTTATTGCCAGCTTGACGCGTGCCGATTTTTACTGCTCTTGGCGTAATGGATTCGACGCAAATCCAGACTGCCGCCGCCATAGATGGCGGCGCTCTTGCTGCGTTCGCGCGGATAACTGCCGCGTAACGCTGGGGCATTCATAGCGTCAAAAAACACGATAGACAAGATTCAACTTTACTCATCTTACGGAAATAAAAAATACGGAAATCGAAACATGCGCAAAATAAAGAACACTACTTATCACACACAACAGCAACTGGCCAGCACAGGAAAATTGACCGTGCTGGCATTGGCCCTGAGCGGCGCCTTGGCGGCAATGACGGTAGCGCATGCACAGACGCAGACGATCTCCACCGCTCTAACGACGCAACAAAGCTGGACCAGCGGCGACCTCACAATCAGCAGTAGCGGTTCGGTTTCGGTTTCCGCCGGCAGTGCCATAGCGGCGTCGGGATCGTCGCTCGGCGCATTGACTAATAGCGGTTTGATTAGTGGCAGCAATTCCGGCATTGCTAACAACGGCACCATCGGCACGTTGACCAATAACGGCCGCATTTCCGGCAGCAGCAGCGGTGGCATCGTTAACTACCACAGCATTGGTTCGTTGACCAACAACGGCACTATCAGCAGCGGCCTCGACGGCATCTTCAACAACGGCACGATCACCACACTGAACAACAGAGGTCTGATTACCGGCAGCGTCTTCGCGCTTGACAATAACACGTCCGGCACGATCAGTTCGTTCACCAACTCAGGCACGATCGCGGGCGATATCAGGAACCTCCCCAGCCGGGATCTGACCATCAACGGCGGCACGGGATCGACCTTCGGCACCTTGACTGGTTTAAGCAGTGCTATCGGCGTCATCACTAATACCGCCTCGAATCTCATCTTTGGTTCCGGCAACCAATTGCTCAACGACAATATCAACGTTGGCACCAATATGGTAAGCAATCTGGCCGGCACGCTGCAAGTCAATAATCACCTCACCATCACTGGCAATTACAGTCAGGCCAGTGCAGCCACGCTGCAAATTGGCGTTGCCAACGGCGCCACCTCGAATGGTCTCGACAGCGATACCGGTTATGGGCGTCTTTATGTGTCAGGCACCTCGGCGATTGCATCTGGTTCGACCGTCAGTCTGACCAAGCTCAATAATAGCTATGCCTTCGCTACAGGGCAGCGTTATGTGGTGATCGAGACGACTGGTGCGGCCACCTATAACGCCAGTGCGCTCAACTACTCGGTCAGCGGCTATGCCGTCACCGGTGCCAGCGTTGCCGACAGCACCAATACCGGCGCCACCGATCTGGTGTTGACCTTGGGCAGTGCTAGCTCAGGCATAGCCAGCGTGGCCAACTCAGCCACGACCTCCAATGCCGTGGCCGCGCTCACCGGTCTGTTCAACTACAGCGGCACCAATGCCAGCTTGTTGAATGTATTCAACTCGGCAGCCGCCTTGACGTCGCCTGCCGAGGCGACCAAGGCCGGTGCGCAGTTGAGTCCGACTGCGGTGACCAGCGGCGTGGTGCAGGCATCTGCTGCCGCGACCCAGACGGTCGCTACGGTCGCTTCGTCCCATCTGGACAGTCTGCGCACGGCACAAGCCGACGGCAACAGCGGCGTGGCCACGGGTGAGCATAGCTACGATGTGGGCGTCTGGGGCCAGGTGTTTGACGGTCATGCCAATCAGTCCGAGCGCGATAATGTCTCCGGCTACAGCGCCAACTACAACGGTCTGCTGCTGGGCGCTGATGCCGAAGTCACCGACCACGTGCGTGCCGGTGGTTTGTTCAGCTATGCCAAGACCAGCATGTCCAATAGCGGTGACAATACCGGTACTTCGGCCAGCGTCAATAGCTATGGCTTGAGCGCCTACGGTAGTTACACCGATGATCCCTGGTATGTGAATGTGTTGGCAGGCGTGGCAAAACAACAGTACAGCACCGCGCGTGATGTCAGCTATACCGGTTTCTCGGGTGTGGCCAATGGCAGCTTCCATGGTCTGCAATATACGACCGCAGTGCAGGCGGGATATCCGCTCAATGTCGAGCAATGGTTGCCAGGTGTGACCGTCACGCCGTTGGCAGGATTGAGCTACAGCACGCTGCGTCAGGACGGCTACAGCGAAACTGGTGGCAACGGTGCCGGCTTGAGCGTGAACGCAGCCGATGCCAACTCACTCAAGAGCGAATTGGCGGTCAAGGCGGAAACCAGTTTCGATACCTCCTATGGCAAGCTGCAACCGTTGGTGCAAGTGGGTTGGCATCATGAGTACCATGACAGCCGTATGCAATCGACGGCCAGTTTTGCGGACGACACCACCGGAACTACCAGCTTTGCGACGCAGAGTGCCAAGCCGGTCAGCGACACCGGTGCTTTGGCCTTGGGCGTGACCCTGCTGGAAAGCAAGAACCTCAAGGTTGCGGCGCGTTACACGATCGAAGCAGGCTCTGGCTATATCGGCCAGACCGCCGACGTGCAGTTGCGCTACCAGTTCTGATTCGCTTGATGATGCAATAACAATTTAAGCCATACCGTAACGTCTATTTCCGGTCGCGGGAAGTGGGTGTTTTTCTGTTAGCGTTCAGTGTCTACGTAAAATGATCTCGTGAGGTCTACAGTCGATAGCGAAACGAGCTTGATATCGCTGTTTCCGGTTTTTATTACGTTAATTTATTGCTCTAAAATTCCATGATGCCTGAACAGAATTTTCCAATTGCGCCTCAACTCACGATTCCTGAGGCCCTCAACCGTGCCCAAGCGCATTGGAATGCCGGTCAGGCGCAACAGGCCGAACAATT
>Ga0302155_10000233_pt1 | contig 46347 bp, 33 predicted proteins | sample I_Bog_N3_1_FD_193508 | JGI IMG/M metagenome (GOLD analysis project Ga0302155, IMG submission 193508) | Peat permafrost microbial communities from Stordalen Mire near Abisko, Sweden - I_Bog_N3_1 | ecosystem: Environmental > Terrestrial > Soil > Wetlands > Peat | place: Sweden: Abisko, Stordalen...
CTTCGTTTTTTCCAAGACATTACCCATGCCAACAGAGGCTAATTTCCCCCCGTCGGAGCTAATGTCTTAGGCCGCTTCTCTATGGCCGGTTTTGAGGTGATAATCTATGGCCGCTTTTGGGTGATTGCCGAGGCTGAATTCGGCTCGAAAGGCGTTTCGTCATATATGGTGGTCAGGGGCCCCTGAACCAGCTCTGTATTATCACGAACCGATTTCAAGTTATAGAGTCCGACCCACGAGCTGGCGGAGAGAAAAGGAAGAGCGGGGTGCCGGCCGGGCACGGACGCCAGACCCCTCACACGTGTGAGCCCAAGCTGAGTCTTAGCCGTGATCGCCGTGCTCCCATTGGGAAAGGAGGCAATCTCAGCCACTTGGCCGGTGACATCCTGCGGCCATTTTTCATCGGAATCCGAAGCGGCCTTACACTTGTAAGCCGGACACCCGGGACGAAACTCACATCTCGTACATCCGTTTGGAGTGACAGAAGCCAGTTCGAGAAATCCAGCCTTGACGTCGGAAGTGGACTCGATCACACTATTGATCCGGTGCAAGGTGTCTTTAGCTGACTGAAGAAGCGCCAGACATTTTGTTCTATCTACTGGAATCGTGACGGGATCGCCCGCGACAGGTACGATCTGCAGAGCGTCGGCCCATCGCCCCCTTGATTCAAAGAAAATAGCGCAATATAGTTCGAGCTGTGCCACATACTCGGGTTTAACCTCTGTGCTATCAGAACCATAGACATTTATCAGGCCACTCTTGAAGTCCCTCAGGATGAGTTCCTGATTCGTCTCCTCAACAGAATCGATAAAGCCACCGACGAAGTGGTCGGCGGTCTCAACCCATAATTCCGATGAGCTAACAAAGGGACCGCCTTGTCCCCCTTTATAGTCATCACTCCATGCCATTGCGAAGACCCTATTGATGGTTCGGATTTTCTGAACTTCAAAATCCCATGCTGAGTTCTTCAGCGGAACAGAGGGAGCATCGAGCCAACTCAGAAGCATCGATTTCTCGGTTTCTGCGACTTTGAAGTCCCACGCTTCTCCGATTTCAGGCTTACTCCTTGAGTTGAATCTGCCTGTGGGAATCATTTGGAGGATCTCGTGAATGATGGTTCCAACCCAGGCCCTTGGTGGCCGAGGCAGCAACGGTGGGCATGCAGCGGCACGCCACACTTCTCGCAGAGCGCACTCTTGGATTCCTACGAAGCGACTCGGGGAAATTCGCTTGAGTGGCTGAAGTCGGCAATCATTAACCAACCGTCCTGGTATGCTCTCATTCATGCCATTACCCTCGCAGAGCCTGATAAGTCCAGCTCATCCTGCGCTGCATATTAAATGTGTCGAGAAACCGCAGATTCAACTGTGAATCAGCGCCGACCGTTGCGATGGCAGTAGCGAGTTCTCCAATCGGTTTGCTGGAATCCCAAAGGGGATGTGCCACAATAACTTGCAGATTTCCTACTTTGAATCCCGGCAAAGGTCCAAAGTCAACTGGCGTGCAGGGAAACGCGGCACAAAATGCGTCACGTAGTTCCTCTGCGAAATGGTGCCACCCTGTTAGTTCGGGGCCGCTGAAGTCACCGTTCAGGCCGCAGGCGTAAGAGGAGTCGTTGAATACTTGTAATAGAGCCAGCCCCAGCCGCCAGTCAAGCAAGCCGTGGTAGCTCATGTTGCGATAGTGCTTTAGACAATCTGGACACGCGGAGTCGCAGCTCTTTCGGTGCGCTGGGGAAATCAGTTCACCAGCAAAGGAAGTATCGCCAGCAACCGCATGGATAATGCTGTCGAGCAGTTCCTGCCAGCGTGAGTGGACTTGTCCTGCGAAACCGGCGCCATTGGCAAGATGGTCGCTTATTACTATTTCACCAATGAAATGACCAATCGGACGCTCAACACGCCGAACAGTGCTAATATCCAACTCTTCGGGATCAATATCGAGGAGGCCTGCGGCAACCGAGCGAACGATAAATGCAGCAGAGTAATACGCCGCCTTAAGGGCTGGTCCTCGAAGGCGGTTCAACGCCCCCTGTGTCGGATCAAGCAGCATTCCATGGGGCGTATGAGACGGCGCAAACCTCACAATGTCAGTCGTCTTTGGAGCGATCAATGCCACGTTCTCGATTGGGGAACTAGCCTGAAATGCGACATGCGGATCCCCAGACTGAAAGCGCGAATCGATCCACTGATGCTGCAGGTTGACAGTGCCTGGGGTGTTCGCGCTTCCTATTGCTCCCGAGTAGAGCTGACCTGCGCGGTCGTTCACCCTAAACACACGCCCCTTTCCTGAAAACGCCAATGCAGAGTTTGTATTCAGTAGATCAAAAAGTGGAGCTTGATCGGACTCAGCGACGCTACTAGATCCGGTGGTTATAAACTCGGCTTCCTCTTTAGCATTCTCGCCCCAACTGAAGTCAGTTCGAAAACCTTTGGGAATTGCGACGGCGACTACAGCGAAGCCCGCTTCATCAGTGCCCCCTGCTCCACAATTTGGGCACACGGTTACCTGCCTTCGCACGATCCTCAGAGCGAGCAGAGGCTTGTCCAGGGATAGGTGATCGAATACAATCCGAAGAATTCCCTCGCCGCAACCCATCCGTCGTGAGAGCAGGGTCGTTCGCGGACGGCACAGCGAGGGGCGAAGCGGCAGCCGCGGCCTATCCCAATTGCGGCCTACGAGGGGCGCATATCATCGACTCCCAACGAATATTCTTCCCAGGTTTCCCCGGGTTGACAACGGGACTGGGAATGTTCGCGGTCATCTGGTTCGCCGTATATCTGAAGTCCAGGGGGAGACCTGTAGTCTTCGATCCAGCTGGTAAGCATGGGGAGTTTGGCAAAACGCTGCTTCCCATCTACCTGGACATCACCAAGGCCGTCCTGGGTCTGAGCGCGGGGTCGATCGTCCTGTTGGTCGGCTCGATGAATTTCAATCAATCCACTGGCCGCCGCTCGCTCACTGCCTTCGCATCCCCCCTGTTCCTGGTGGCGATGACGATCATCTACGGCGTGCTTTTCATGATCCTGCTGGCATTGAGCTACGAGCATCATCTGCATCACCCGAATGATCCAGGTGTCTACACGATGTTGCGGTACACGCGCAACCAATCCCTCGGATTCAGTGCTCTGGCATGCTTCTGTATCAGTTACATTTGGCTCATTGCAGCCGCCACAAAATAAAGGAAGGATCTCGATAATCACAATCCTCGGAGCGGGCGGAGACATTGGCAACAAGCTGGCCAAACTTCTCGCAGCGGGAAATCAGCCATTTCGCGTTGTGAGCCGCAACCCGCTTCCCAGTTCTGGCGCAACTGAAACAGTCGCTGCCGATATCACTGACCGGGAGCAAACCGTCCGCGCCGTCGCTGGTTCAAGCGTTGTCCATCTGGTGATTGGCCTTAAATACGATCACAAGGTCTGGCAGGAAATGTGGCCGCTTATCATGGTCAACACCATTGAAGCATGCAAGCGTGCTGGTGCGAAGCTCATCTTCTTTGACAATGTGTACATGTACGGCAAGGTAAGCGGCCCCATGACCGAAGAAACCCCCTTCAATCCGTGCAGCAGAAAAGGGGAAATCCGCGCCAAAATCGCCACTACCCTCATCGATGGCTGGAAGTCAGGGGATCTCACCAGCATGATTGCGCGCGCCGCCGATTTCTATGGGCCGGACACGCGCAATGGGATGGCCAACATTCTTGTAATGGAGTCTTTTTCCAAGAGGAAGAAAGCCTCGTGGCTGGTAAATGATTCAGTTCCTCATTCCTACACCAACACGCCGGATGCCGCACAAAGCCTATTGCAACTCGCCGGGCGAACCACCGCTTGGAATCAGACCTGGCATCTGCCAACCGCTCCGAATCCGCTCACCGGAAAGGAATTTGTCGCGCTGGCCGCGAAGGCATTTGGCATTGCTCCAAACCATCGCATTCTGAGCAGGCCGATGCTACGGCTGGTAGGGTTGTTCAACGCATCCGTTGCAGAATCTTACGAAATGCTCTATCAGAGCGACTCGCCCTATCTTTTTGACTCCAGCAAATTCGCCAGAGAGTTCGGCTTCGCCGGCACCCCCTACGCTGGCGGTATTCGAGCCACCGCCGCCTCCTATCAATAGGCGAAACGCGTAGGCCACGGCTCTGCTTCCGGTCAGTACAGAGGCGGCGATCGAGTTTCCGAGCACCAAACTGCTGTACGAGGTACAACCTGACGATGCTCTTTGACATGAGCACCAGGCGGCATTGAATCAGGCAGCGTAGTCGCATATTCGCTCATTTGCTAGAACTTGGCTGGATCATCTTCATTTCGGATGCCTACGGCCTTCCATCCGGGGGGCGAGTAGCGCATTCCAAGACTGTCATTGAGCCCTTGAAAATCTTCCGTCGCATTCTTTGCTCGCTCCGATCAATTCGGGTCAGCATTCAAAATCGGAATCCATAAGACTGTCTCTTGAATGACACATCACGGACCCCAGGCTGCCGGATTTTCCGGCGTGCAGTCTCGAGTGAAACCGACAACACAAAGAGCTTGCATCATAACCGCCGTGAAAGTGAGTCGGAGAGAACAGCGGAGACAAATGAAACTGCTCACGAGAATAGGAACAGGCTTGTGCCTAACCGTACTCTGTGTCCTCGTTGCGCCGAAGGCAAGGGCTGACGATGCCGACCAGAAAACCACTGTCACGTTCACCGACCCAGTCGAAGTTCCCGGAGTGGGCCAGCATATCCTGCCGTCAGGCACCTACGTCTTCAAACTTAAGAACTCATCCGCGGATCGTCATATCGTCGAGATTTTCAACCAGGATGGATCCAAGGTGTTGACGACCCTTCTCACTGTCCCGAACCGCCGGCTGAAGCCTACCAGCACGGCAGTCTTGACTTTCACCGCTCAGCCCACTGGCCAGCCCGCAGCATTGAAGGCATGGTTCCATGCGGGCGAACACTCGGGAGAACAATTTGTCTGGGATAGGTCGAGGGCTACGGAACTCGCCAAGCAGTCAAACGAGGCCGTACTCTCGACTCCGGTCGTCATGGTTTCAGCGTCTGTTGATTCCTTGAACACCGCGCCTCTCGAGGCAGTCAACGCGAAAGGGGAAATGATCAGCACCGCCCAGGTTGTTGATGCAACCCCAACAGAAGATGCCGCAATGATGCCAGCACCGGCCATCGTCCCTGCTCCGGGTGTTGTCATGCCGCCAGCCGGCGCTGTCGCTACGGTACCCACAACTCCTGCAACCGACCCAAATGCAGCTACTCTGCCGCCCTCCGATGCATCTGCTTCAGTTACGCCGGCACCTGCTGTCGTCCCGGCGCCAGTTGTACCCATGCCGTCGGCCGACGCGTCTGCCACCGTAACACCAACGCCCGCATCTGATACGGCAACAATTACTCCCCCACCGGCTGATGCATCTACTTCAATCACACCGGCAACTGCCGTCGTTCCGGCGCCAGTTGTACCCATGCCGCCGGTCGACGCGTCTGCCACCGTACCACCAACGCCCGCAACTGATCCAGCTGCAGCTACTCCACCGCCGGCTAATGCGGATACAGTTGCTGTTGCCCCTGCGGTAGCACCAACTCCAGTTGCCCCGATGCCGCCGGTCGAAGCGACTGCTACTGTCGCCACCCCGGCACCGCCATCCGACGCAGTTGCCCTGGATGCCAAGGAAACTCCATCAGCTCACTCACTGCCACAAACAGCAAGTGATCTTTCCTTGATTGGACTTGCTGGTTTGCTCGCAATTGGAGCCGGCTTCGGTCTCCTGGGACTCTCGAAAATGAGAGCGTAAAGCAAACATCGCTCGAATCAGAGAAGGACGGACAAAGGAGGTAATATGCGAGTATTACCTCCTTATTCTGGAACGACAACGACAAAGCACTCGAGAGCATTCACGGCAATGGCAGCAATCAGGCCCAGCCATGAACCCGCAATACAGCAGACAGGATTCGCAATGCGAAATCATATCCTCCTACGGTGGATGGGCAGGTTACTTTTTATCGGCGGCGTCCTCGCGGTCTCCTATGTTGCGTTCGCTTTGCTTCACGCCAAGTGCTATCAGGCCCTTGCAAGCCTCACCCTCGATAAGCAGATGCAGGTGGATGACAATATTGCAGTGAGTGCGCGCGAGACTGCGGTCAAAGAAGGGGATATCCTGGGCCGCATCGAGATTCCGCGACTGGGGATGAAGGTGGTGATCCTCGAAGGCACCACCTCACAGACACTTCGACTCGGTGTCGGACACATTGAAGGAACTGCCGTTCCGGGCGAGACTGGCAACATCGCAATTGCCGGCCATCGCGATACGTACTTTCGCGCTCTGAAAGACATTCGCGAAAGCGATGAAATTGAGATTCAAAGTGCCACAGGCATCGCGCGGTACGAAGTCGATAAGATACAGGTCGTTGCCCCTGACAACACTGGTGTCCTCGCCCCATCCCCTGTACCTGCCATCACACTCGTAACCTGCTACCCATTCCACTATATCGGCGCCGCCCCCGAACGGTTCGTTGTGCATGCCCACAAGCAGTAATCCCGGCAGAACATCTTCTCCGCCACCGCAACACATCTTCACGGCCTCTCCGCAAACGCTCCTTGTTCAGCAGATACAAGTGGCGTTGCAATCACAATAACAAGCTGCGGCGTTCCCCGAATGCGAAGCTGCACTCGACACCAGCAGGTGCCGAGCTTGCAGGGAGAGACTCGCTGTTCCATTTGTGGCTGCTGCGGGCCCTTTGCAGCTAATTGACCCTCAAACCGTTCTGAGCAAATCGGCACAGACCGCCGATTGGCGAAGTGTGACACTAAGGGTGTCTGGAGATGCTTCCAATACTTCACGACTATCGGCAGAATCCTCTAACGTGTTCAGAAAAACAAATGTGAACCCCGCGGATGAAGCAGCATCGCTGTTTCATCTGAGGTGCCCCTGGCCTCAACCGAATAGCCCAACGTCTCGATGACAGCAGCTATGCACCGAAATCACATGGGTGCTAACGATCTAACGCAGAACCATTATGGAGGCACCATGGCTACTTCGACCTTTCCCGTTTCCCTACTCACTTCGAAGCAGATTCCAAGTACGGCGTACCCCCCGCCCGGCGCATACAACAGCAGCAACCGGGCCGACCTTGTTCGCAGTGCGCAAGATGGCGATCAGGACGCCTTCTCGGAACTCTATGCGCAGCACAAGAAGCAGGTCTTCTCAATCTGCATACGAATGGTGCACAGCTTCCCTTTGGCAGAAGACCTGACCCAGGAGACTTTCCTTCAAGTCCACCGGAAGCTGGCCTCCTTTCGAGGCGAGTCAGTCTTCAGCACGTGGCTGCATCGGACAGCCGTCAACATCGTTCTCATGCACCTGCGTAAACGCGCGCTCAATGCTGTCTCTCTCGACCACTTGATGGCCAGTTCCCCCGATGAACGTACCGGTCGCAGCTTTGGTAAACGCGACCTGACACAAGCTGGCGTTATCGATCGTCTAGCCATCAACCAGGTGATCGATACGATGGCGCCGGGCTATCGCAGTATTTTTATACTGCACGATGTTCATGGTTTCGATCATGGAGAAATTGCCTCTATGCTCAATTGTTCCAGCGGCAACACAAAGTCCCAGCTGCACAAAGCTCGCAAAGTTCTCCGCAGTGCCCTTTCCGCGAAAGCCGACCCCGTCCTTCATATGTCGTCCCGTCGACGGGAAGGACCGCCGACCCTGCCCTGCACCCTTCCATGCGGTCGACGTCAATCAACTGAGTTACCGGCATCCCCCATCCCTTCACGCTAGTTGGCAGTAATCACATTTGCTATGTAACGGGACCCGTCGTACATTGCGGTCACCATAACATGCTGTTCCACATGGAGACTCTGGACGACAGGAAGATTGGCCGGATCGAAAGACACTTGATAACTCGCTCCGCTCCGTGGATCAATGAGAGTAAGCATCCCAGCGTGGACATCAAGCATGGACAACTCGCCGCTGAACACAAACACCGCGCCCGGCGTAGCTAGGATCGCGATCTGGCTGGCAACGGCTTGACCCTTCCTATCCGGCTCGAATTTTACTGAAATCAGGGAACCCCTGACGATGTCTGACAATTGAGGACCCGACGATGCCACTGACATTTGTCCTATCCGGATGACTTGCGTGTCAGTAGGAACGAGAACTTTGATCGGTTCACGAGAGACCGAAGCGCTCACCGTCAACGCGCGGGTGCCGGGGATGTAACTCAGTACGCGCCCTTGATACTCGCCTTCCGCTGCACCGGAGAGCATGTGAACACTGACAGCCAGCACATCGGTCCCATCCAATATCGACTGAATTGAAGCGTGTTCGACAGGTCCAAGATCGTGCAGCGGAATCTTCACCCCATCGCGGAAGACTTGCGTGCGCTCGTCAAAGAGGATCTTCACCGGACGTTGCCCAGCGACTTTCACGATGAGTTGATCGAGGACGGGATCAACTTTCACGATCTCTCCGCCTAGGATGGTGCTCTTACCCCGTGGCAGCGGCGGGATGGAAGGAGAATCAAGTGAACCACTCTTTGCAGGGTCTCCGAACCGGAGTTCGGAGACCTGTGACTTAGCACAAGGAATCAACAAGGCCGTTGATACGAGACAACTGACTGTCATAATTCCCACAGCATGCTTCATAGTCTTCCCCCTTTTTCTACCATTAACTCGACCAACATATTCTTTGATGATTGCAAGTAGGCATCGGTAGCCTGCGTGGCGAAAAGAGTGAAACATACTTCACGACTGGCAACGGAGTTAAGCGTCCTGCATCTAACTTAGTGTGAGCATGGACACCCATCATCCCTGTCCCACACCGGAAGGGGTGAAGCGCGATGGTTCCACTCAAACAGATCGTTGCCGTAGCGGCCTTCGCGGTCATGGGCATTCAACAGGCACCGGCGGGCGATACTCTGAAAATCACAATCCCAAAGCACAGCCAGCTGACCCCTGTGCAGCGTCTCAATCGCGAGGGTGTTGAGGCCGTGAAACAGCACCAGTACGAGAAGGCGGCTTCGCTGTTCTATAAGGCATATCTTTTTGATCCCGGCGATCCTTTCACGCTCAATAATCTGGGGTACATATCAGAGCTCGATGGTGACCTGGACCGTGCGAACAAATTCTATGCACTGGCGGCGGAACAGGGATCAAGTGTGAACATCGACATGAGTAGCTCAAAGCAACTGCAGGGGAAGCCGTTGCTGTCCACATTCGAGGGCCTTCAAGACGTCTCAATGCGAGTCAATCATCTGAATGTGGAGGCAATGGTGCTGTTGTCCGAGCACCGTGGTACTGAAGCAATTACCCTGCTCCGTAAAGCACTTCCGTTGGATGAACGGAATCTCTTCACGTTGAACAACCTCGGGGTTGCCGATGAAACGATCGGGGACTACGAGGGCGCTTTGAAGTCGTATAGCGCAGTTGCTGACGAGCATTCCTCAGAGCCCGTCATCGAGACACTTGATCGATCATGGAGAGGCCGGCCGGTGAGCGAATTGGCAGCGGCAAATGCCAGACGGCTTAAGGAGCGGATGAAGAAGATTGACACTGCCGAGTTGAGCGCGTCTGCGCTTACCCTTCACGGCATTGCCGCTGTAAATCGCAATGATTGGACTGAGGCAAAGGAAGACTTTGTCCACGCCTTCACACTCACACCTGTCAATGCGTTTTCGTTGAACAATCGCGGCTATGTCGCGGAGATGGACGGCGATCTCGAGACTGCTGAGTACTTCTATAGGAAAGCTCAGCGCGCGACGGGCTCGAGCGACCGGGTCGGTCATGCAACCCAGCAAGCGGCTGAAGGACAAAGGCTTTCCGCCGTAGCTACAGACAGCCATCACGATGTGGATAGCGAGTTGGATCGCTACAGTCAGAACCGCCATCGGGAAACAGGTTCAATTGAATTGGCCCTCCGAGGCAACGAACTGGGGGAGGATTCCGGCGCTGTGCCGGCCAGTCGCGCACCCTCCGATGTTCCGCCTGCGGCAGTTCCGGCTGTCCCTCAGCCTAAGTAACTCCAATAAGGATCCCACTATCATGATGAAGTCTAATGCTCAGTCTCTCTCCGGCAAATCGATGGACCTCCTCTCGCACTTGCTCCTGCTTCCACGGGACGGCGAGACGTCATCTTCCCAGGAAGTGGAGGAGTTGAGGCTGGATGTTCTCAGCATGAGCATAGATGGCTTTCACAACCTCGTCTCATTGGCTAAATCAAACCATGTGATTGTGCGCGGACTTGAAGTGTTCTTTCGTATAGCTTGTAAGAACAAGGACGATATGCGTGCCGATTGGGCACAGACCGCACTTGCAACGGAGAGATCGCGTATCGCTTTGGCTCTATCCTATCTCGAGGATATTTGTCTGACGTTCGAATACGAGAAATATGACGTCACAGTAATCAAGTCACTGGATCATTGGCCCGACCTTGGCAGCGACGTTGATCTCTATACAAATGCGGAGTCGGGAGATGTCTCCCAATTGATGAAGAGGCATTTCAGTGCTGAAATAGCTCCAAGAAGTTGGGGAGACCGTCTCGCTAACAAGTGGAACTTTGTGATTCCAGGATTGCCCGAGTCAGTGGAGATTCATATGGGCCGCCTCGGACAGACCGGAGAACATGTGGAGATGGCTTCTCACATCGCTCGGCGCAGCCGGCGAGTAGTGATTGGGAAACGGGCCTTCCCGGTTCCATCCGCAACGGATCGCTTGATGATCTCCACCTTGCAGCGTATGTATCGGCACTTCTACTTCCGTCTTTGCGACATCGTGGATTCCGCCGCACTATCCAACGAGGGTGCTATTGATTTCATGGATCTTTGTTCTTCCGCCATGCAAGCAGGCATCTGGGAGGGGGTCGCGACTTATCTCGTGATTGTGTCTGACTATGTGAGTAAGTACAGTGGGACGGGTCTCAACTTACCTGAGTTTGTAAGAGCAGCTGCTCGGTTTGGCGGAAATGAAGTGTACTTTGCACGCGAGTTTCTACGCGTACCCATCATGCCGCAAGCGGCCAGGCTTTACAGGTCACAGCTCGCTGGGCTCTTGAGAAAGCGGGAAATCCAGAATGGCGCCCGGCTCAGTCTGCTTCCGTGGCTGGCAACAGCTGCCCTTGTGGGTCAGAGGATTACAGGCAGCGACAAGGGAATTTGGTAGAGAGGCAATGCGAGCTGATGCAATCACATCAAGAAGCTGGAAAGTGCGGTTGCTTTTTCTACCAATCAACATGACCTCAACCAAGAGAGGAGACGCCGGGAGTATCACCTCCGGCACACAACTATGAGCGATCTGGTAGGAACGACTCCTGAATCAATGCTAGGCGGTGCGCGGCCTGGAATGGCCTTGATCGATGTGATGGAGGATGCTTCACCATGGCCAAACGGGGGACCGCGTCTCTCTGATGTGTACCTTTCGAACAGTATGGAGCCTATGAAAGCAACATTGAGGCCTATTTTTGCAATCGATCCCCTTTCATTCAAGGGCGATCCGAAATCCAATGCCATCTCTTTCGGCATTCATGCAGTTGTGATCATCCTGATTCTGTCGATTGCAGTCAGGGCTCACACGATCATCCCAATGCAACCAACGATGATCGTGACTCCGGTGGATTTCCATGTCTACATTCCTCCGATTACACTGCCGGTGGCAAAGGCAATGGGCGGTGGAGGGGGCGGCGGGGCGCATGAACTCGTAGAGGCCGTAAAGGGAAATGCGCCAATGGTTTCGAAAGTCCAGATTGCTCCCCCGCAACTGATCAGGATTGATCGGCCGAAGCTGGCGGTTGAGCCAACTGAGATGGTCAGAATGCCAGACAACAACATGCCGAGCCTGGGAGTATCTCAGTCGCCGCAGATTGCTCTTGCTGCGCAGGGAAGGGGCAGCGGCTCAGGGTTTGGTTCGGGCTCGGGCGGCGGGATCGGCTCGGGGCACGGCAGCGGAAGTGGCCCAGGGAGCGGCGGCGGTTACGGCGGTGGACTGATGAGTGTGGGTGGGGGAGTGAGTGCGCCGGTGGTCGTCCATTCTGTAGAACCGGAATTTACTGACGACGCGCGTCGAGCCAACTATCAAGGGAGTGTATCAATTAAGCTGATTGTCGACTCGCAAGGGAACCCGCAGGATGTCCGCCTGTTGAGCCACCTCGGCATGGGGTTGGATGAGAGGGCAATCGAAGCAGTGAGGCACTACAAGTTTAGTCCCGCAATGTATGAAGGGCATCCTGTTTCGGTGCAGATTTTGCTGGACGTTGCATTTCGCCTGCATTGAAGGAAGCTGGAAGCGATGGAACGCGCAACAATTCGTTTCTGCTTAGTTAGACAGGAAAGGATTCAACTGGGCGGAATGGGTTAACTCAACCTGCGAACAGGGATGATCATCCCAGAAATCGAGATATAACAATGAACTCTTTAGCCTTACTAGCAATTCCGGAGGCTGCAGTACTGGCAATATCCCTTGGCATGTATCTTTACAAGTTTGCAATTGGGAAGAGGTTTCTCTAACTCGTAAGCAGGCTCGGTGGACTGACCCAAGGAGCCAAAGCGGGAGGGTCTTTGGGTCTTTAGTTTCTAATGGCGTTGATCGGGCAACTGCTTGGGGATGGCGGGCTAATCTGGCGTTGGGGTCTCAAGATATCCAAGCTACCTCTCACCGGTTGAACATGGCAGAGTCGCGACCCGGCGCTCTTCCTCAATGGTTCTGCATCACTGCCCAGAACCTCGCGCAGCTTGAGTTTCCTGCGATGCCGGCTTCTCGGCATAGTAGCCTTTCCGGGTTCTCACCACCATCTTGCCGTGTTTTGGTGCATTCGCCTCAACGTGTATTACTCGGTACCCGCCGAGCCTGGCGGGTTTCGTAGATCTAAATCCAATCGTATATTGGTCGCGAATGTCGCGAGCAACCTCTGCCGCAATCCTATCCACATCCTCAAGGGAGCGTGGGAAGTAAGCGATTCCGCCAGTCTCTTCCGACAGCCTCACCAATGCGGTCCTTGCTCGCTCGGCTTCAGCCTTCTCCGCCCCAAATAGCAATCCGATTGAATAGACGACGGGGCCACCCAGGTTCTGGACCCGGCGGATCGCTTGCGCGAGATTTAGCCGTGAAGCATTGTCAGCCCCATCTGTAATGACCAGGAGTACCTGCTTAGGGAGCTTCGAGTGGTGTGCTAATTCATCAGCCGAAGCGGCTACGGCATCATACAAAGCGGTCGTTCCCTTGGTATCGTGGTGCGAGAGTCCCCGCCCGAGAGCATCGATGTTCGAGGTGAAACCCTGGTCGAGGAAGGCCCGATCAGAGAAGTTGACAACGAACGTTGCATCCTGCGGATTCGAAGAACGCACGAGACTCAGCGCAGCGGCATCCACCACTGCGCGCTTGTCGAGCATTGAGCCCGAGTTATCGACAACAATTCCCAGCGAGATGGGCTGATCCTGATGCAGGAATGAACTGGTCGTCTGCGGAATGCCATCCTCCCATATGTGAAAATCGGCACGGCTCAAATCAGTGATTGCGCGGCCCTTCTCATCAACCACAGCGCACATCAGTAGTACCTCATCTACATCCTGGTGCATGGTATAGATTCCGTCCTGGCGCTTTTGAATCTCACCTGGTCGGCTCGCAGGGAGAATTGCCGCGGAAACGATGGGCATATTGTCTTCGGCATCGAGCGACGCGATCGGATCGCGGTCAACATCCAGAGGTTGTTGGATCTTCGGATGCGTGGGGTCATGCATAAACGCCATCCCGATCGCCTGCGCCTGCGATGCTGCACCGCGCCCTGGCGCAATCTGATCCATTGATAACTCCAGGGAAAACAGCGTGGCGGTTCCAACGTCCGCATTCACCCATATCCCATGAAAAGCGTCGGGCAATTCCGGGTGGGCAGCCAGCAGTGCGGTCATCAATTCGGTCACCTGGATTCGCCCAGTAGGCGGATCGCGCAACTGAGCCCTCTGGGCGGCATCCGGTGTGTAGTGCACCTCAAGATCCAACGCGCCGAATGTCGTGGACGTATCGATCGTGGTGACCTCAAACTTTGAACCATTTGCATCAAGAATCAAGGGCGCTGTTCCCGGAAGATTCTCGGGATGTACTTGGCCCTCCTCATGTTGCAGTTTCTCAAAGTTGGGACTGGACAGAAAATCCACCGGGTCCAGAAGATAGGCCGCTGCTCGATAGTAGAACCATGCGTCCCAACTCATCTTTTTCTGCGCAAACTTTCGTGCCGACGCCCAATACCACAGGCCATCGTGTGCCGCTTCCACCATGGGCCTGCTGAAGAGACCACCAAGCATCCAGCGATGGTCAGCCGTTTCGGAAAGAATCAGGGAAATTTGTTGAGGCTTTGCAACACCGCTCGCCTCAAGAACCGCCAATGCATACATCCCTGGCGGCAACCCCATAAAGTTCATTACCACGACCGGCGTCCCACAATAGAAGTCAGTCCGAGTGGCGCCTGCTGGCTCGTCCGAAGCATCGAGCAAATAGAGGCTATCGACAGTGACAGTAGCTTGCTGAACAATTGGTTTCAAACTTGTGACGGAATCTGCGATGCCGCCGAAATCCGCAGCGACGGCAGGGACGGTGTTCGCGCGCAGAGCACTCACATCCCCGATTTGCACTTCGCCGACCATTAATCTTGCGGCGCTAGTCACTGCATCACGTTCTGCGGCTGTCATCTGCGATTGCGTCTTACAGGAAGCAGCATTGATTGAGACCGGCACTACTGCACCGGTGCAGATTAGTGACAACAGGAGGACGCGAATTAGGTTTGCGGGCTTGGATAACATGTCTGGAGCCTTCCGTGTGACCTGCCGGATGGGACTCACTTCATGGTACCGGCACACTTTTGTTTGATGCAAACAAGCGCTCGTTTCACAGCAAGTCCCGAGAGACACTTATAATGATGTTCGCCAGAATACCCATGATCCATGTGTGCTCTTTTGCTCACTTACTCTCTTTACTAATAACTTTGTTCGCTCTTTCAGAAATACTCGGACTACGCCCTGTTGAGAGGCGTATATTTCTTACTGCACGGCTCTTTTATTCTGTACTGTTTTGCTCAGTTGCCAGATCGGTCATAACTCACGATTCACCTGAGAGCGTTGTGTGTGCCTGCTTATTTCCGGTCTTCCACTTCACAATCCTCTCAGGCGCCTTTGAGCTCAAGCCGATGGTGACGCAAGCAGGATAGGTATCTGTTCCCATCTCTGCCGCTTCGCCGACATAATTCAAAGAGACTATTGGGTTCTCATCCGGCCGAGTAAGTTCCGGATCCCTCAGGTTAGCCCTTCTGGAATACCGCACAACTCCAGCCCCGCCCTGGATGGCGCGCTGGGGATACAGTGGTTCGACAACTTCAGCATCTACCTACCCACCACTTCCGCACTGAGGCGGACTCATGAAAATACTACCTTCTGTCCTATTGCTTCTTCTGTTCCCGACAGCTCACCTATTGGCGACTGTCATTGTCAATAGCCCTTCGAGCGGCTCCGTTGTAAGCACGGCCGTGGACTACGACGCGTCCGCCTCCACAAGCACCTGTTCGAAGGGTGTCGCAGCCATGGGTGTTTATCTAGACAACAAACTGGTTTATACCGTGAATGGGAACGTGCTCAAGACCACTCTCGTGATTAGTCAAGGCAGTCACAACACCGTCGTCGAGGAGTGGGACTATTGCGGAGGAGCAACATTCGTGTCAAGGGCGATCACGGCCACAGCTGAGGGCGGGGTTCATGTAACCTCGCCTGGAAACAACAGCACAGTCAGTTCTCCGGCCAACTTCGTCGCGACAGCTACAACCAGTTGCGCCAAAGGAGTTGCGTCCATCGGCGTCTATGTGAATGATCAGCTAGCTTATGTGGAGCAAGGAGCGACGCTGAATACTCAGCTAGGTCTTGCTTCCGGAACGCAGCAGGCTGTGGTCGAAGAGTGGGATAACTGCGGCAATGCCTCATACGAACCACTCAGTCTGACTGTCCAGGGTAACGAACATGTATTGGCGAATCTGCAGGCTAGCGGGGGATGGAACGGCTGGGGTGAGTTGCCTCCCGTCTATGACATCTGCACGGCGCCATGTCCGGGGGTTACCTGGTCTATGGATAGACACGTAAGTTCCCCATCCTTGAGCGGCAACGCTGCAAAGTTGAGTTTAGGCGGTTCCACACCTTATTCGGATGCGCTCTGGTCGATTCCGCTGATCGGCCAGAATACGACACAGAGCATGCCCGATTCGCAACACACGCTTCTCCCGACCTTGCACAATTTTACCTACGACGCCTACTTTTACGGATCGACTCTGAACCTTACCCAGGTTCTTGAGTTTGACATCAACATGTACATGAAAGGTCTTGGGTTTTTGTGGGGGACCCAGTGCCGAATCGCAGGAGGACACGAGTGGGATATCTGGAACGATGCAACAGCGCACTGGGTGCCGACGGGCATTCCTTGCAATCCAGTCAATAACGGATGGAATCACCTGACCATCCAGGTCAAACGGGAGGCCGACAATACTCTCCTGTACCAGTCGATATCTCTGAACGGTGTCACGGCGAACCTGAATAAGACGACTTCGCCGTTTTCGGTCCCGGGCGGATGGTGGGGAGTAACCGCCAACTACCAGATGGACGGAAATTACAAGCAATCGTCGAACACCACATACCTGGACAATTTCACCTTTACCTATTGGTAGGTTCCAAACCTGTGCAGAATTGAACAGATTTCTAGTCTGGGCGGTGGCATATTCGCTTCTAAGCCTTCATTCGTTAGAAAGAGCCTCGCCCCACTCCGACCGCAATTGTCCCAAGGGCCGCGCCATGCAGATCCATGCCTGGATTTAGCCACACGGCCACAACATCCGCGCTAAGCAATCTCCTCCGAGTTCCTGCCGGGCTTGCTCTCGAACCTAGCCACAGGGTTCTTGCGAGGTTTCTCTATCCGCGGCGTAGAGTCAGCCATGTTTATCGTTACGGTCTCAACACGCAGTAGGTTCGAACTTACTGTTGTCCTTGAGGTGAAATGAATCACACAAAGAGACGTGAATTCCTCAAGCTGTGCCTTTCATCCTTACCGGCTTTCGCGATCGCGCATAGCGTCCATGCTGACGATATAAAGGACCAGTCAAGGCCCAAAGCGGTATACCGGACTCCTGTTTCGCTGGATCGATATTTGGATCCACTGCCAATTCCGAAGCGGTTGGCACCACAGAGTACGGGCGCGGACGGGGTGCAATATGGCATTCGCATGCTGGAATTTACCCAGCAGATGCATTCGCAGCTTCCGCCCACGAGATTGTGGGGATATGAGGGCCAGTATCCCGGTCCAACGATTGAAGCCCTGCAGGGTAGGCCAATCGTAGTGAAATGGGAAAACCAACTACCTTCCGACCATATCTTCGGCATCGACCCCCGCATACACGGCGCGATGCCTCCGGCCCCTGCGGTACGAACTGTACCTCATCTGCACGGAGCCCGCACAGGGTCAGAAAGTGACGGCTTACCCGAGAATTGGTTTACTCCAGGAAGTTCAGCCGTCTATCACTATCCGAACGTCCAGCAGGCTGCGACGCTCTGGTATCACGATCATGCCGTAGGGATCACGCGTTTGAATGTTTACGCGGGGCTGTCCGGATTCTTCTTGCTCCGCGATGACGAGGAGCACGCCATGGGACTGCCTTCGGGCGAATACGAGATTCCGCTTTTGATTCAGGATCGAACGCTGGATGACAAGGGGCAACTCTTGTATGCTCCCACGTTCGACGATGGCCAAAGACCGCCTCCAAACTGGTGGGCGCCGGAGCTCCTGGGAAATCTTCCAGTCGTAAATGGCGCTATTTATCCTCACCTTGACGTTGAGCCGCGCCGCTACCGTCTGCGCGTGTTGAACGGGGCGAATTCCCGCTTCTTCAACCTATTCTTCAACCTTGCCAAAAGCCCCGCGGACATACCTTCGCTGGTACCTTTTCACCAGATTGGAACAGACGGTGGTTTTCTCCCTAGTCCGGTTGCATTGAACAGGCTGTTGCTGGGACCGGCTGAGCGCGCCGATCTAATCGTTGATTTCTCCCGACTCGAAGGCAAGACCGCAACCTTGTCCAACAACGCTCAAGCCCCGTACCCGGGATGGGATATGGTCACTCCACACCATCTAGCTTTGTATGAGTTGATGCAGTTTCGGGTAATCCTCCCGCTCTCCACCAATGAGAAATCCTTCAGCATGCCTCCACCGCGCCTTCTCCCAAAACTCGATGAGACTAAATCCATCGCTACAAGAGATTTTGTGTTAGCCGAGGGCATGGATCGTCAAGGACGATCGCTGGGAATGCAAATCAACGGCAAAGGATACGACGCTCCAGTCACAGAAATCGTGAAATTGGGTTCCACTGAGAAGTGGCGATTTATCAACACTACCGAAGATGCGCATCCGATGCATTTGCATCTGGTGCAGTTTCAGATTCTCGAGCGTCAGGGATTCAACCCCGTGGCTCTCCGTAAAGGCTCAGTGGAATTGGTAGGTATACCTCGGCCCCCGCCGGCAAACGAGGCTGGATGGAAGGACACGGCTGTCGTCAGTCCACGAGAGGTGCTGACAATCATTGTTAGATTCGAGGGTTACACGGGCCGCTATGTATTTCATTGTCACATGTTGGAACATGAAGATAATGACATGATGCGACCATTTGAGCTAGTGGCCAATGAATTGAAATCGCCACGCCGAACTTAGTTGCGCAACGGAGAAGGTGTATTCGGCGACATTGCCGATGAATTAATGCAGGTTATATCGCGAACAACTAGAGGTAGACCGGGCAAAGTCCCCGGGGTAAACGGCCGCATACGGAACCGTTTACCCGATCCCCGGAATTTCACGCGTTAAAACTGCGACGTCCTCGATACTAACCCACAATTTTCCGGGGAGTGAATTATGGTCCCAAAGCCGTCGGGGTGCACGGATCGTACCCCAGTGACTCGGCTGTCACCGGGCTCGGCGGAGTTGGCGGGGTAGCCCATGGAATGTTGGTAAAGTCGAAAAACTCCAGCAGGTTGGGTTGAATTGCATCACGTGCAGTCAGGTACTGGTGGTTGCCGATAAACCGGTCTTCGACGAACCTGATCACCGCCGTGTGGTCCATCGGTGTGTGGGAAACATAATGCTTCCGTGTGAAAGGCGAGATGATCGCGTTCGGCAGGCGGAAGCCAAGCTGTGCTGCAAATCCCAGGACAGCGGCCGCATCACCCGAATGAGCCCCTGGGTCAGTCGAATCCAGATCGCAATGCAGCGTCGGCGTCCCAGGCGTGGCCGGCACACACGGGAAGTACTTCGGATTCGTATCGGGATTTACCCCGATCGACGCGATATCCTGGATGGTTCCTAAAGAGGCATCCGTAAAGTCATTGGAGTGACCGGGCACCGGCGGAACATGGTCGTAAGGTCCTCCGCCCTCGTCGTAGCTGAAGAAGAGAACCGAGTCATTCCAGGAAGAACTGGCCATAAACGCATTCATGACCGACGCCACTTGCGCCTGGCCCAACAGAATCGATTGACCGGACCCCGGATGCTCGTCATTGTTGCCGTAGCCGGCCTCAATGAATGCAAAGTTGGGAAGCGTTCCGTTGGTGAGGTCGCTGAAGTAAGTTGATATCGGGCTGATGTGGTCCGGATCGATGCAAAATGAATTTGCCACATCGCCAACGACGCTCGACGGCTGGGTAGGAGAAATGCAGGCAGCACCGGAAGGATTGTCGTAGACATACTTTAATGAGTAGCTCAGGTTTGAGAAGTCGGTCGCGGGATACGCTGCATTCGGGCCGTCATTGCAGTCATCGTCACTGAGGCAGAATCCCTGCGTCACCGTGTAGTAGATCTTCCACGAAACACCTGCCTGGTCAAGTTCCTTGAAGATGTTGTCTATATCGAGTTGCTGAAGACCGTCATCGCCGCCGGGGTCCTTTACGAGCCCTTGGGTTGTGCCACCAGTGAAAGTGGCAATGCGATTATCGATGCTCTTGCTCGCCACCGGCGAGAACCAGCGGTCAGAAACAGCAAACTGAGAGGCCATGTAGTAGTAGTAATTGAGAAAGTGCTGGTCATAATACCCCATAGCCAGCTGGCCATTCAGCGGCGCTGTGAAGACTCCTGAGCAAGTGAGTGAGAGGGCACAGCTTTTATCGTAGCCTTCGGCCGTGTGGACGAAGCCATCCATGACTATTGGACGATCCGCCAGGAAATCATAGCGATTTGCGCTTCCGTAGCTCGCCAGCCAATCTGAACTGTCATCATCGATGCACGTGCTTTTGAGTTTAAAAAGCGAAAACGATGTGCCTTCATCGTCCTGGTTGCTGATCGTGGTTAGCTTGTCGTCAATTCCATCGACGTTATAAGTAACGCCATCGTCGCCGATGTTCCAGCACTGAGGAACGCCGGACGTATTGTTGGGACAGGTCCCGGTTCCGTCCGGGTTCTCTCGATACGGATTGAGCATCCCGAAGTAATTGTCGAAGGTGTGGTTCTCCTGAAGCATAAAAATCACGTGGTCGATGGATTGAGGACCGGTCGCCGGTCCCACCGTCACCATCGCAGTCGCTGAGACGCTGCCTCCAGCACCGGTTGCGGCTGCTGTGTAAGTCGTCGTCACGGTTGGGGTGACTGCCTGTGTTCCGCCGGTCGACAGTAGTGTGTAGGCGCTGCCATCGGTGCCGGTCACAGTGACATTTGTGGCATTTGTCGCCGCCACGGTCAAGGTGGATGAGTTGCCCACAACAATTGAAGTGGGATTAGCGAGGATGGTCACAGTTGGCGCGGGGCTTGTGGAACCAGTCACGGTGACAGTTGCAGCCGCGGAGGAGGTCCCTCCAGCGCCGGTCGCGGTTGCGGTGTAAGTAGCCGTTGCAGCAGGGCTGACGATCTGCGTTCCGCCGATCGCCGGAAGTGTATAAGTGCTGCCATCGGTTCCAGCTACTGTCACCAGAGTCGAGTTTGTCGCAACCACTGTCAATGTGGATGAGCTTCCCGCAATGATCGGCGTCGGGTTGGCAGCAATGCTGACAGTAGGCGCAACAATAGCTGTCACGGTCACGGTGGCAGATGCTAACACACTGCCACCCTCCCCGACGGCGGATGCGGTATAGGTGGCACTCGTCGCCGGCTTGACTACTTGTGTTCCTCCTCCGGCATGCAGGGTATAAGAGCTGCCATCCGTCCCCGCCACGGTGACCGCCGTGGCATTGGCCGCAGTCACCGTCAATGTGGATGAGCCTCCGGCGGAAATTGAAGCAGGATTGGCGGAGATACCTACAGTTGGCGCGGTTGGTGCAAGGCTGACACTTCCGCCGCAGCCCGCGAACAGTAAGGACAACACAAGTGCGGAGACCATCCAGGGGAGAGATCTGCGTATCTCGTCAGCATTCATCTTCTTCACGGTATTGTCCTTTCTAACCTTTTGGCGGCGCTGCATCAGAAGACTTGTGGACCTAAGCGCCACCTCCTGATTCTTGTGGGTCTGGTTGTTGGCTCATGGCCTCGCTGTGGAGGATGGGTTGCACGAGCCTTCACTGTTCCTCGAATCGCCTCCATGAGCGGTGGGCATGGTCCATGCAAGTGCGTCTGTCGGAAGGCCGGTGCGTGAGTTGTTCCCGGTCTGCAGAGCAGAGATTTTCCCGTCGATGTCCTTTTCATTTTGGGCTGAAGCTAAAGCCTGTTGCCTTCGGCCGGTAGGTGTAGAGCCCGGGTGGAGCACACGTCGCCAGAGTTGCATTGTGGCCGACAGTGCACCCACCCTGCGCATCCTTCTCTTGCATGCCTGAAGTTCGAACCAGCGAAGGTAGCTGCGCACAACACTGCTGATGGTCATGTCAATCCCCGCAGCATAGTTCTGCATGGCCATCTGCCATTGCAAATCCTGATCCTCGAGAATTGCGATGAGTTGAGCGGCGAGTTCAGATGCATCGCCTCTTTTGTAGAAGCGAATCGCCATATCTTCGCCGGACGCCATCTCATGGAAATCATCGATATCAGCGCAGACAATCGGAACCCCGAACTCGCATGCTTGATGGGCCGGGCCACTCGATCCCGTTGCCGAGTCGTAGGGCAACACAAGGATTGAAGTTGATTGAAAGAGCTCAGGAATGGCTTCTTCCGGAACATATCCACGGAACTCAACTGGCAGGCTTGCTGGCTGGGCATCCCGTATCGATTCCCAATAGCCTGCCTTGGTGTGATGATTGGCTCCGGCAATGATCAACCGCGCGTTCGGAATCACTTCCAGGACTTTTGGGAATGCCTCCATCAAAGTCTCTAGCCGCTTGTAAGTTCCCCAATGGCCTATCGCCAGAATTCGCAGATCCGGATTGCCTCGCTTTGCGAAGTTTGGTGGGGTGGGTGCAGACGCGAAGGTTCCGTGGGTTCCCAACAGGACGTTGCGCGCGGAGTACTTTGTCGCCAGCGTAGTGCGGAAGTGGGGGAGCAGGACAGACACCGAATCCGCCCTAAGCAATGCCTTTGTAGCCAGGTCGGTACCCATGCGAAAGAGCTTCTCCCGCCTGACACCAGCAGCAGCGAAGTCGACATGCTCGATGATGTGGTGCAAAGTGATATGAGTAAAGAAGCCCGCGGCTCGTGTTAGAGCCGGTGCGCAAAGTCCGCCAAATGCAGCAAACGGGTTCACGGGGGTTGCAAAGCTGGAAAAGACAAGGTTGTACCACACCACGTCGGGCTTGATAGCCCTGACAGCCTTCATCAAGCGCACTGGTGTCGTAACGCTACCAAACTTCCAACATCGAATCACGTTGAAACCGGGCAACTCAGTCAAGTCCTCTGCCTTGACTGAGTCGCCGTGCTCGTCGGTTGCGAAGTCGTAGCAAGCCAGTTCGTCGGCAAGGATGGTCAGTTCAACCTCCGGATTGTTGCGCATCTCCTGAGCAAGATGGAACGCATACTCGTTGAGCTGCCGTCCACTGGGAGGAAACGTGGCCACCAAGCAAATCTTCATCGAACGCCGCCTTCAAAATAGACTGATACGCACATAAGGTCTGAATTCCTGATTCTTGCCTCCGGTAAAGTTGAAGAATGTTTCCTGTTCAATACCTGCCGAGAATCGAATAGGATACTCGAGGACCACTGTCCCCGAGTCGTCATTGAACTTGCGATGGAACGGCCTTGAGTAGGAGATCGACATTCCGTTTTGAATTGCGTCGTATGCGTGGAAGCTCCGGGTGCTGGAGTAGGCTGTCGACGCCTGCACATCCCATTTGTGGTTCGGCGTGAAATCGACACTCCCCGCAGGGCGAAGATTCTGCGCGATTCCAGATTGAGTCGCCACGATGCGCCACGCGCGCAAGTCCTCAGCGACGCCTCTGATATTCAGGTGCTCGCCGAAGCGGTGCTCGAGCCCAATATAAGAAGATGTCAGGTAGTCTTCGTAACCAGTTGGAGAAATCTTCTGATCGATGACGCCCCAGCCAGTTACCAGGGCGGTCTTACCCCAGGGAGCGCCGACGCGAAAGTCAATTGCACCTGAGAGCGCAGCCGAGCTCAGGTTGCTCTCGGTAAAAGGCCCGGATTCGCGCATGAAATAGCCTCTTACCGACACCGCGTTAAAGAATGAGCTTGTCGACAAATAGGTAAAGACGCGAATGAGGTTCTGGTTCATGGCGACGGGAGACTGAGAGTCGCGGCGAATCGTTCCCTGAACGCCGCTACTAAGAGTCACGACGTTGTTCCCTATATTGAACGTGGGATTGAGGCCCACATTCAGGGTGTAGTCGGTCGTGTTCCGGTTGACAACCGAGTTTGTGCTGGGCACCGATATCTGGCCCTGTGCATTGCGCACCTGAAAGAAGCCAGTGGTTGTTGGAATATGGTCAAAGTGCAGGTGGAAGGCGTTTGTCGTTTGTGTCTCAAGGCTGGACCGCGGCGGTGGAAGAAGTGCTGTATCGGAAGTTGAAACTGGAAGAGTCGCATCCAGCTTGGAGTCCAAGACGTAAACAGTGGAGTCTTCAAAGATAGGTTCAATCGAGAAATCGGACAATAGGCTGAGGACTGGAGTGATTCTCAAGCCCTCATCCCCGCCTGCCTGCAGCAGTGCCTGCTGCGCCGATTGATCTTCCCCTTCTGCATTGGACGCCATGGCAAAGGAGGTAAGTGCCTCGGCATCGTGGTGTTGCTGTCGAAGAACGTTGGCTTCGGCCAGGATGTATTGGTAGTTGGGTGCGCTGTCTGCCGCAGCGTGAACAGCCGCCAGTTCCGCCTGTGCCCTGGCAGTGTCCCCCAGAGCGAGATAGTTGTTCGCCATCCCGATGCGCACCTCCGCGTCCAGTGCCCCCGCTGCCTTGGCGCGTTGCAGGTAGGTTTGCGACAACTGGTATTCATGCATCGACCTCAGGACGTCCGCCGCCGCAATGAATTGGTCGCCGGTTGGTGGCGCCGTCTCCCCGGCCCCACCCTCCATCTGGGCCAGTGCGATCTGCCTCTCCGCATCCTCTGAGTGACCTTGCTCTGCCATGAGCTGTGCAATCGCCAAACGCACTGTAACACGGTCGCTTTCCGGCATCGAAAGAGCTTTCCGAAAGCGCTCCATAGCTGGTCCATGGTCCCCGATCGCGCTCAGTGCTTGTCCTGTGGAAACGTAGATGTCCGCTTGCCCTTGTCCGGTGGCTTTTGGTTCCGTCGCCTCTTGCTGTGCATGTTGCTCGGCCAGTTGCACGTAATGAAGAGTGTTAGTTCGATCTTGCAAGTTTGCATATGATCGCGCCAGCAACGCATAGGCACTAGCGTTGCTGGCAGAATCTTTGACGGCGATTTGCAGTTCATCGATCGCGTCATGATATTGTCGCTCGACAAACAGCGTGTTTCCAAGTCCAAGATGAAGGGCCCCGTCATCGGGAGTGAACTTCAATGCAGCCCTATACTCGTTCGCTGCTTCGGTCAGCATGCTTTGCCGTCCGTAAGCTGTTGCGCGAATCAAATGAATGTCTCTGGAATCGCCCAGCGCTGACTCTGCGAGTTCAGCCTCGCGGATGGCTCCCTGGGGCAGACGGAGATCAAGGTCAGCGTAGGCCAGACCCAGGTGGGCTTCGCCGTTGTTTGGCTCACGTTTAATTGCGGATTCAAAGTCCGCTGCCGCCGCCTTGGCATCGTGCAGGTCATTCAACGTATAACCGCGGTTGACATAGGCAGTTACGACATTCGGATCTCGAGCCAACGCTTCAGTGAAATCCCTCCGAGCGTCATCACTGAGGCCCTGATGCTTATGCACATAGCCTTCAAGCAACGGAATGTCCGGCTCCTTCGGGAGGAACGGCAGATACTCGGTTGTCAGGGCCAGGAGCTCTTCGTACTTTTCCAAATGGAGCAGATCGTAACCGAGGTATACAACCACATCTCTATCTCGGGGCAATGCCTTGATTGCTTCCCGGCCAGCTTCAGCGGACTCGCCATAGTCACCCTTGAAACTCAGGTACCTCTCCTTTTCTCGAAGGATCTGAGGTTCATGTTCCATGCCGCCTGTCACGCGACTGAGCCAAGTCTCGGCCAACGTCAGGTCATGTGCCTCAACTGCAGCATTCATGCCACCAGCCAGAATCAGGAAGTTGTGCGGTGCTAAAGCATAGCCCTTGTCGTAGGAGTCCTGAGCTTTTGCGAATGCACGACGAGCGGTATAGAGATCGCCAAGGGCGAGATAGGGAACATAGAACGAACGATCGGCCTGCTCGAGACGCTGAAAATAGTTCTCCGCATCCTGGTCCCGTCCTGCTGCGCGAGAAGCGTATCCGATCGAGATAAGGGCGAATCGGTTGACCGCATCCGCGGCGAGAATCTGTTTGTAAACCAGAATCGCATCCTCAGTGCGGCCGAATTTTATCAGGATATCCCCCTCGAGCTGGAGGTCGTCACGATCATTGGCTTTGAGTGCCAGTGCCTCTTTGATGTCACGAAATGCGACGTCGAGACTGTCAGCGTCCATCTCGATCTGCGCTCTCAAGCGCAGGAATGGCGCCCTGCCAATCTGCGGATCGCCCAGCCCAGTGATCGCCGCTTGTGCTGTATCGAGCTCATGATGCGCAGCGCCTTCGTCCCCCAGTTCCTTGTCAACTAGCCTCAGATCCATGTGAAGCTGAATTGCATAGAGCGGTCCCTCGCTCGGCAGCGCGGGTAGGTTGGCTAGCGCAGCGGAGTATTCCTTGACTGCGTCCAGGTCGCGATCCTGGAGCTTGGCTATGGCACCGAGGATTGCGTGAAGCCGGTAGGAATTAGGATCGATTGCCGCAGCGCGCTTGAGAAATGAGTTCGCCTTATCGATGGAACTGGCAGCTACTTCAGCCTGTGCCGCGGAGAGTTGCAAACCGAGATTCTTTGGAACAGCGTCAGCCGCCTGGGCGTATACGATGGCGGAATCATCAAGTTTTCCATCAAGCTGATATGTGTATGCGAGTTCCGCCGTTACATCCGGCTTTGGATTGCGAATCGACTTGAGCGAGGCGATCGCATCTGAGTATCTTCCCGCCTCGCGGTAGTATCCGGCCATTGAGCGTTCAACCTCCGGATTGTTCGGATCGCGTTTCCTGGCCAGTTCGAGGTACTGGCTTGCCATGTCCATCTGTTTCAAGTGTTGATAGCAGATCGCCATCAGCAACTCGGATCGCACGTCAGGCTTGGCGTGCTCCGCTCTCACGACCCATTCGAGTGCGCCGCTGTAGTCTCCCGATCTCATGTAGAGATCGCCAAGCAAGAGAGTGTCATCCCTGCGTCCCGGGTTGGATGCGACGACCTGTTTGAGAAGCCGCTCGGAGTCGTCTGTCCGCCCCATCAGGCTGTAGGTCTGCGCAAGGCCCGAGAGGCCGTCAACCGCTGAAGGGTTGAGGCGCAGCCCATGGCTATAGGCATCTGCCGACTCCTGCAGTTTCGCGTTCAGCCGCGCAGCATAGCCTAGCAGGAACCACAGAGTTGGATCATTTGGGGTAGCCTGGGCGGCACGCTGGGCATAGTCAAGCGCGAGAGCGTGATCCCCATGCTGCAAGGCCAGGGCCGCGGCGCGTGCCAACCGTGCGTTCTGGATATTCGATCCCCATCCCAGTGGTTCGGATGGGGACTGCGGTTGACCGGTTGCCGCCTGGGGATTCTTCGCGGCATCCGGGCCCACGTTATAGACCTGCGCGTGGACGGAGCTGGCAATTACAGCGAACGAGAACACCAAGGCGATCTTCAGGAAGTCAACTCGGGCAATCAATGGGCACCAATGCGAAGTGATGTTCTGCTGTTGAGTTTGGACAGGACTGCAAGAGGGCACCAATTGCCCTGCTCCACTCTTCTAAAGATCCTTCCGTGGCCAGCGTTCCATGCGCTGTGCCCTGGCCCCTTTCTGCGAGATGAATTTCGTTATCAGGAACATCGTCGGTAAGGATGCCGTGCAGGTCAGCAACTCAGTGAAGAGCCGCGACGATGCCCGCGTTATGCGCTCGTTCCCGACTTCATCTAAGAGGCTAACCTGACGTAAAACTACGCTGCCGAGGTCCTTAAACCTGTGCAATTGTGAACACGGGGCAGGTAATTGAAGCACTTTGTCTAGTCGAAGCCTCATCCATCACTTGGACTGCGGAGTTCGCGGCTCTGTTGCAAAACATGCAGCGCAAATTGCTGTATGTCGCCGTGCGGCGGACGCGACAACCAAGCCGGACACATTTGATAAAGCTGAGCTGAATTGGTCACGGTTCTGAAATAGCCAATTCCAGGAAGGAGTGTTCCAAATTGGTCAGACTTGGGGCTTCCGTACTGAAACACTTGCCCGAGTAGCCTGCAGAATGCGGTGGAACTACCTCTGCCGTGTAGAGAGCTTCGCAAGAATCCTAAAGACGTTTCGAGAGGCCACTAGTGCAGAACTCTGAATCATTCGCACCATCGCAACGGCCCATCCCACTCAGTGCCCTCCTGATGGTGGTTGTCGCCGTGCACCTGCCGCTCTTGCTCATGAAGTTGCCGTTGAAATCCTACGACACGAACTTCCATATTCTGTCCGCTTCCAATTATGTTCAGCATTGGTTTGATCCGTGGAATGCAAAATGGTACGCAGGATTTTCCCAGACCACATATCCTCCCCTGCCGCAGCAGTGGGTGGCGATTGTGTCGCACCTTGTAGGGCTGGACATGGCCTATATGGCTGTCCAACTTGCCGCCATGATGCTTCTCGTGGTTGGCGTGTATCGGTTCTCAGTGCTTTGGGTCAGTCCACGAGCGGCATCGATCGCAGCCCTGGCGAGTGTGTTCCTTGGCTCCGAAAGTTTCCTGGTCTATTCCGCAGGTCAATTGGGCACGACCTCAGCCGCACCAATTTACTTGAATGCCCTTCCGTTTCTGTATGAGTGGGTGCGGCATGGAAAGTGGCGTCCCTTCATCAAAGCCTGCGCGCTTTTCACGGCCGCTGCCGCTGCTCACCATGCCACGCTGCTGTTTGGATCGGTGTTCTTTGCGCTCCCTGTACTCGCCCTTGCGCTACTGGATCGTGACGAAGGCGATCTGAATGGAAAACGGCTGTCAACTCGGACTTTTGCGATTCGTACGGTGACAATCGTTGCTGTGGTGTCTATCGCGATTGCGGTCGTGCTATTGCCATTTTGGATCGCGTTGATTCATTACCCCGTCACACAAACTCCGATTCCCCACCCTAGCCGTGCGAACTATATCCTGAGCCCACAGTTTGGTCTCAATTACTTCATCGTGCCGTACGGCGCCTTGATTCTGGCGTTGCCCTTCATCTTTATCCGCGGCTCAATGGTGACGCGCCTCCGCCCGTTGCTGCTCGGTTTCTGGGTTGCATTTCTCGTGGGACTTGGAGGCACAACCCCGGTGGGTCATCTTCTACTGGGGCGCGCCTACGATGTGCTGACGATGGAGCGGTTCAGCTATTGGGCAACTCTCCTTGCCCTCCCGTTTGTAGGACTGCTTGCGACCCAGCTGGTCGATCGATATAGAACGACGGCAATCGTTGGACTGGCTACAGCAGCAGCCATGAGCTGCGCGATGGCAGTCGGATGGGCTACCTATCGGCCTGCCGATGCAGAGGATTTCAAGGTTGACACGGTCGCTACCTGGCTGAATCGTGACGGCCATGATCAATATCGTTACATCACACTCGGGTTCGGCAACAAGATCGCCCGGCTGGCCATGATGACGGATGCCGGCAGCGTTGACGGCGAATGGAATTCCGGTCGTATGTTACCGGAATTAACCCGCTACGGCGCAGGGGCGCTTACCAGTTCGAAGTACTTCGGTGAGGCAGGCCTCGACGCTCTGCGCGCCATGCTCACGCATGCGGATCACTACGGGCTGAAATGGATCTTTGTGCGGGATCACTATTACGATCCCCTGCTTGCATTTGCCGGCTGGCGCCCAGTGGACAATCTTGTAGACAAGACAATCACCGTATGGAGCAAGGATGGAGTGCCGCCTGCTACGCCAGTGAACGCGCCGCAAATGCCGCCCCGCTGGCAAGGACTCATGTGGGGCACACTCCCATTTGGCAGCAGCATCCTCGCGATCCTGGTGCTTATGATTCCAGAGAAGAAACGAGTGGAGCGCCCGGCAGAGCGGAGCGTCACCGCTGATGAGACTCTCGTCCGGGAAAGGTTGGTCTCGTGAAGAGTGGACGCTTACTTGCCGTGTTTCTCGCCGCTGCGACTATTGCATTTGTGTTGATCGGCACCGTGTGGCCAGCGCCGTCCGCGGCGGCATACGCCGGCGCAAAGAGCATGCTGGCCTCGTCTCCAACCGCGGAGGCAGCCGTTGGGAATCTCGGGGATGAGATTCGCGCACAGGCATGGGAGAAAGCCTATGCAAGCCTCGCCAACAAGGCGCAGTTCACAGAGCCTGAGTTTGTGCATGACTTGACGGGCTACTACCCCAGTCTCCTCACTTACTCGACCCTGGGCAGCTTCGATGTGCGTCCCCTTCATGCATCCGCTAATGATGCGGATGTGCAACTCACGCTTCATTGGGCCACCGTTGTTGGAAGCTCATTGAGCGTCTGGGCCTTGCATGTCATAAGGAATGGCGATCAGTGGGAAGTTGAATGGCCCATTGTCAAGGCATCAACCCTGGCGCCGCAGGTCATTCCGGTAAATTATCTGCGGTGGGACGTTGTGTATCGTGGCCCCGGAGATGACTGGGGAGCGCAGGACGTGGAGGCTCCGCATGTGCGCATAGTGGACATGCACCCAGTAGAGCGCGCAGACGGAGTGGTGATCCTCGGCGAACTTCTCAACGAAGACATTGTCCCTGCATACGTATCCGTCACAGCGACCCTGCTATCCAAGGAAAAATCCCCAATTGCTACCGAAGGCAGCTTTGATAAGATCTCGCATCTTTTGTTGCCCAAGCAGGTCACTCCGTTTCTGATCAAGTTCCCGAATGTATCGCTTTCGCAAGTTGGAAGCATTCGCATGGCGCCTCTGTCAGAGCTGATAGCAGCTTCGGCAGATCCAGTGATTGCGATTGACAACGAGCAGCTTCATCCCGCCCCCGGCGCCTCACTTACTGGCGAACTCAATAATCAAGGCGGTCAGATTGTGAACGTAGCGCACGTACTTGGAACTTTCTACGACAAGGCTGGGAACGTGGTCTGGGTCGCAGACCAATATGTCAATCAGGCTCTGTTGCCACAGATCCCGGTGCCGTTTGAGATCCACATCCCCGAAGACCTGGCTCGGAGCATCAGCAGTCAGCGAACAGTCATTGCGACCTACAGTTTCGAAGGGTCACAATGAGGCTCCGAGTGTTATTCCCGCTTTGCATAGTCGCTGCGACGATGATGCAGCCTGCCCTATGCCAAACCGCAACCATGAGCCTGCCAGCGGCCGTTGAGGCTGGCAAGGCGTTTTCAATTCCAATTACCGGCAGTGGGAAGGCAACTCTGTACATCATTGGCCTCGGGCAGGTGTTGAAGCGTGACGTGCAGTTGGGGCAGACTACTTCCTTTCCTGCCGGCTCGCTCTACGATGCCGGCCGTTATCTCGCCGTTCTGTCGGGAGATTCTTCAACGCAGTCCGGTGAATTCGATGTTCTCCCCGTCAATAGGCCAGCTGAACTCGCGTTTCTCGCGAGGCCTTCTCGCCTGCCGGTTGCGCTGCATGATGGCATCACCGGGGCCGTGTACGTTTTCGATCCCTACCAAAACCTGATAACCGCGCCCACGCCCATCTCCTTCGAGCTTACGGGCCCAGCAGGAAGCGTGCAAAAACGGGCGATGGAAACGCATGATGGATCTGCCTGGGCCAGTATGGACTCCACGGGCCAACAAGGTGTGGACAAGTTTGTCGCACATGCGGGCGAAATTTCGAGCACCCGAGTAATTGGCCAGGTCCCGGGCGATCCCTGCGGCCTGAAGATGACTGCCCGGCAGTCAGGCCAAAAGCTTCTGCTCGAAACTGATCCCGTCCGGGACTGCAGTGGGAACGCCGTGTCAGATGGAACAATCATTACATTCACTGAAACCTTCAACGGTGGGCAGTCAACCGTTGATGTACCGCTCAAACACGGAGTTGCTGAGGTACAGCTGGCCAATCACAACGGAGCAACAATCTCCGTAGCGAGCGGGATTGTGCTGGGCAATCAGATTCACTGGAAGGATTGAGCGTGCTTAGGTCCCTGCTATTTCTATCCACAGTCCTGGTCGGTGCATTGGGTGTTGGGTCGGCCCAAGCCACCGTTCGCATCGAGCAATCCGATCTGCACGGTCCAAGGGCTCTGTCGGAGCAGACGCGGGCAGCGGTGATTCGTGACTATCTGCAGTCATGGCAGAGCTTACGAAGTGCCCTTGAGCAGAATCGAGCAGGGTTGCTTGATCCGTCCTTCATCGGCACTGCCAGGGACAAGCTTACCGAGACAATCCGGCAGCAAGCGGCTATTGGCATAAAGACCATTTATCAGGATGGCGCGCACGATATTCAGATCGTCTTCTATTCACCGGATGGCCTGTCCTTAGAACTGAAAGACAAGGTGGAATACGATGTCGAGGTCCTCGACCATGACAAGGTCAAAACGACTCAGCATATAATTGCGCGTTACGTCATAGTCTTAACACCTGCTGAAGTGCGATGGAGAGTTCGAGTTTTCCAGGCCGCAGGCGAATGATCAAGCGTCGCGTGGCTGCGTGTTACGTTACCTGCACTTTTGGGTGACAACGAAAGACTAAGAGAAAGAGCTCCTCAATGAACGCACAACCTGGAAGACAGGAGCTCGACATGATTTCAGTCGTAGTGCCCATTTTCAATGAAGAAGAGCTGATCATGCGGTTCCATCAGGCGATGGTCATCGCTCTTAACAGTGCCAATACGCCGTGGGAGGTAGTCTACGTAAACGATGGTTCGACAGACTTCTCCCTTCAATTACTGAGAGGACTTCAGTCCATTGACTCCCATGTTGTTGTTGTGGAGTTGTCCCGCAATTGGGGCCACATGGGCGCGATCTCCGCAGGAATTCAAACTGCGCGCGGAAATGCCGTTATTCTCATGGATGGCGATTTTCAGGATCCGCCGGAGGTGCTGCCAAAACTTATCGATGCCTGGCGCGAAGGCGCCGAGGTGGTAGTAGCAGTAAGAAGAAGTCGGCAGGAAAAGCGCAAGATTCTGGCCAAACTCTTCCCTCTCTTCTATCGTGTTCTTGGAGCACTCTCCGACTACCCGATTCCACTGAACGCCGGAATCTTCAGCCTCATGGATCGAAAGGCCGTCGACTCGGTCAATGCCATGGGAGAGAAAAACCGCTACTTGCCTGGGCTGCGTGCCTGGGTCGGCTACCGCAACAAGGTTGTCTTCTACGATCGCCAGGACCGACTGGCCGGCGACGGGAAACTCTCTTTCCTTAGCCGGATCAAGTATGCGATGGATGCGATCACAAGCTTCAGCTATAAGCCGCTGCGACTCAGCTTCGCACTCTTCGTCTTCGCAAGCTGTATGGCAGGGCTTCTGGCTTCCTGCATGCTGTTCTCAAAGACAGCGATGGTTGTTGTGGGTCTGGGCGTCGCCTCGACAGTCTTCTTCGTAGGAGGCCTTTTGCTGCTGTGCCTTGGCGTTTTAGGCGAATATATGGGACGCGTATATGACGAAGTGCGCAGCCGGCCGCTCTCGATTATCAACACTGTCTACCGCTCTCCAAATAGAGCCGCTCCCCAATTTGCAATGGCCGCAACCCACGCCAACGGCCATCTAACGAAAGACCAGATCGAAGCCGCATAAACATGAGGGCATCCTTCAACAAACATCGGAGGGTGCCCACAGCCTCGCCATCCATCTCCTGATGGCGCAGGCCCCCCAGACAGGCATTCGACGAGGATGATGGAACCGCTCGAATCAGCCCAGATCTGCAAACTACCTCCCAGCTGACGAATTGATCCTGCCTCAGGAGATTACGGTTTTCCGGCGATCGTCGGGGAATTTCCAGAGAGCGTCACAGCGGGCGTCTCCTGAGCTCCGGGGCCGCAGGTGGGAATCCCATCTTCAATGGCGGTGCCTTCTTCGTGATCGTTCCATGTCTCAATCATCAGGAAGGGCGGAGGATCGTCGGCGCCGAAGAACTTGTGCCAAAGGTTGGAGGTATCCGCAAATGTTTGGCCGCACCGGGCCGCTATATGACGGCCGAGCCCCCACGACGCTTTACTATCGTCGAAGCTGGACCAAATTCCTCCAACAATAATCTTGTCGGAATACTTCGCGTGCATCGTTTCATAAAAATTGCTCAAGTATTGCTCACCCCAGTTGCTCCCGTCTGACGACCATCCTTTTTCTCCAGGATTAATCCAGGCGTAAAAGCCGTCGAATGAACCTGCATACTGGTCAGGCAGGTTCTCGTAGATAAGCAACGGCGGAGTGCTCCATGTGTTCACCAAGGTGCGTAGTCTGCTCCAATCGGTATGCCTGCCCTTCGGGAAAATGAAAATGACAGGCCGGCCCTGATAGGTCAGATACGCCTCATGCCCTTGCGCCTTCGATGAAAGATAGGTGTCATGGAACATCGTGAAATCCGCCATGGCTTGCTCCGTCGCACCCTCCTCCTCATCGGTTTCGTCGTACATCATGGCAACTTTGAACTTGTCATTGTGGGCTGCTGTTTGCATCAACGCATAGCTGCGGTCGATAAACGGTTCCCGGTCTCCATACCAATCCACCACAAACGCAAAGATTCCAATCGCCTTGGCGCGACGAATCTGACTGGCAATCACCGTGGTGTCCTGCGAGGAGTAGCCGACAGAAATATGCTTGGGGTGACCAAACCAGGCCTCGTACAATGCAAGCTTCTCTGGTGAGCCACCAACCGCTTTATATTTGAGCGCCTGCGCGTGGCCTGAGCCAGGACCAGAGCATCCTCGCGGCAGAAGCAAGAGAAAAAGACATACGGTACTCGCACGATTCAATATAGACATTGTCGTTTCAATTAGAGGCATTCGGAACGCTTTGGGTTGTCAGGAAGAAGGCAAATGATCCGATGAGTGGTTCTTTCTGACCAGTTCAGCCGTGACTTCCCGAATCATACTAAGGAACGAAGCAAATATGCTTCACTCCCAGTGTTATACATGTCATTTCTTGTTTGATTAACAGTACCTCAAAGGTGCGGTGAATGGTTTGACCCAACAGACGAGTACGCTGCAGTCCCGCATTGTTTCAGGGAGTATTGTCATGCTCTCTGGTTCAGGGCTGACGACCGCGATAAACCTCGCCTACAACATTGCTGTTGCGCGATCATTGGGTCCCAAAGGCTTCGGGCAGGCGACGGTGGTCTACACGATCCTAACCCTGTTATCTGCAGTCACGTTGTCATTTCAAATCATCTCAGCAAAAGTGGTTGCGCAACAGAATTCCCCGGAAGGAAAATCCGCGGCTTATCGCACACTCCATCGCGGCGCATGGGGATGCGGAATCGTCGCGGCACTCATGTTGCTTTCCTTCCAGGCAGCAATTGCAGACTATTTGAATCTCCCAGGCCAGCGTCTCGTAGCCATCCTTGCGCTTGGCGCCGCATTCTATATCCCGCTTGGGAGCCGGCGCGGTTTCATCCAGGGCACTTACGGCTTTCGTCGTCTTGCTATCAATCTTGTGGTGGAAGGATCGTTTCGACTCGGCGGCTCGGTCGTTCTGATGTTGCTTGGCCTTGGAGTCGAAGGAGTCATCGCGGCCAATGCGTCCGCAGTGGCGATTGCCTACTTTGCAGCCGCCCCAAAACTGACCAGTCGAATCCCGAACCCTCTTGCCTTTCGCTATGCTTTCCGCGAACTTTCCCAGGCAATGGTGTTCTTCTCCGGGCAGGTCTTGATCAACAACTGTGACATCGTCTTGGTAAAGCACTTTTTCCTAGCCAGGGAGGCTGGGCTTTATGCCGCTGTGGCAATGGTCGGTCGGGTTATTTTTGCTTTCTCTTCAGCGGTTGTCAACAGCATGTTCCCGTTAGTGGCAGGCACTCGTGCTGAAGAGAGAAGGGACATTAGGGTCATCATGACATCGCTCCTGCTGGTCCTGGGGATTGGCTCCGTGCTGGCCTTCGGTCTCTGGGTCGCGCCAGCGGGAATCTGGACTGCATTCTTCGGGGCAGGGTTCGAGATAGTGGGCAAGTATAACTTCCCATATCTCCTTGCCCTCTACGCGATTACAACCATAGTCTTCTCTCTCAGCGCCGTCATAATTTCGTTCGAGATGTCCTACAAGATCGCGAATGCAAGTTGGGTCCAGTTGGCGTTCAGCGGCTTGGTCATTGCAGCCATCTGCCGCTTTCATGCGTCGTTGCGTGAGGTAATTCTCGTGCAGTTGATCCTGATGTCCGCGCTGCTCGTCTGTGTGGCCATTCCATTCCTGATTGACTGGCTAAAGAGCCCGGGACGGACGATGCGGCCGGAATTGTGCGGGCTTTCCTGGCCCATCCGGCGCGTGTCAGAGGATGAAGTAATTGCGGAGTTTCTCAAGAGTGACTTTCTTTCTCCGGAGTTCAGTCGGTACCAGGCTGTCCTGCGTGACATTGTGGTTTCGCCCGATCTTGAGAATGCCGGCGAAAATGCAAAGCGGCGCGCTCTGCTATACATGCGCCACCTCCCGCTCTGGAAAGAGATACCGGAAGGGACGGAGTGGTATGAGGTTGCGGTTAACGACGCCGACCTCGCTCAGATCAGGGTGTTCCCACGCGCCCATTGGCGCAAACTTGCGCGCGGTAATTTTTCTGTGATCGAGATTGTTCGGGCACTGCGCACCCGTGATCCTCGGGTCGACGCATCCTTCCTGTCGAAGATGGAGTCTATTGGAAACCAGCTTCTTCGTGAGGATCCAGGGTTCAGCCCGGTGATTCTGATCGGCCTCAACGAAACTGATCCGCTCACTGTACTGGATGGAAATCATCGTCTTGTCGCCGCATTGCTTGCATCGCCGGGAAGCCTGAAGAAACTCCGCTTCCTATGCGGACTGTCGCCGCGCATGTCTCAATGCTGTTGGTACTCGACGAATCCACTGACGCTCTTCCGATACGGAAGCAACATGGTGGGCCGGTTCCTGCACAATCCGGAAAGGGATATCGCGCGTGTATTGCAAAACAGCGGCTAGCCGCTCAGTGCCTCGCTCAACTTAAAGACGAAATCCGTTTTTCTTACGAGTCAACAATGAGCACAGAGCAAAATATAGGTGTGGAAATGACAGTTAGATCTTGCGAAGTCGTGGTGAGTCAAGCGCCTGCAAACTTGAGCCGGGCTGCAGCGCAACATTTTTTTGAAGAGGTTGAGAGCTCGATGACTCTTGGCCGGGCCTTCATCGTGCTTGATTTTTCCCAGGTGCGTCAAGTTGACACGGATGCTATCTACTTGCTGCTCTGCTGCCTGGAAGAAGCAATCAAGTGCGATGGCAACGTGAAGCTTTCCGCCGTCTCTTCAGAGGCAAGAATCGCTCTGGAGGCGAATGGACTAAGCGGCCTCTTCGACAGTTTTGAGACGAATACTGACGCGGTAAGCAGTTTCAGCCGACTTCGGCATTCTCCGGCTCCCAGCCTCGGTTTGGCCGTCGAGCAACTTCCAGAATCAGTGAGTGCAGCGTAGCCGCATTCGCTGGTCAGTCCAATGAGGCGAAGCAGACAGCGTGAGGAGTATTTATGAAAATCCCGAGCAGTTGGCTAACAAGGCAAATTGCCGTAGCCTTGGTGATCGCGATGATTGCGCCCAGTGCGGATGCCGCTCCAGTCCCTCCGCGAGCAGGTCGCGACAGCTCTCAGATTCGCAACCCATCTGACCAGACTGAGTTGAACGCCTCGACCAGCCAGGCCACCAATGAGGGCAGCAAGCCGGTTCAACTACGGGGAGACTACCCGGATTCTCCCACCGCCAAACCCATAGGAGCAACCGGGCAAAGCGGTCAGACAGATGCCTCCGTGCCCGCTCAGGAACAACAGCAGAGCCCTCCTCCAAAGCCTGTAGGAACAGCTGCAGCTCCGGAAATGAAGACCAGCGGCGTTGCAGCCTCAAGACCAGCCGGTGCAGCCATCGCGCCTGGAAAACAACGGCGGGCCCGCTCATTCTTGATCCGGATCGGTATTGTCCTGGGCGCCGCTGTCGCCATAGGGACCGTTGTGGGGCTTTCTCGTGCCAGCCCCAGTCGACCAAATTAATGGGTTACCAGCAGCAAATGAAGGATCAGCGGGGCAGCTTGATGCGGAATTCTCGGCAAATCGATCGAACCAACCTGGCAAGCTTTTCCGGCATAGATGGCGCCGGGAAGAGCACACAGATTGAAGTTTTACGCGCGCGGCTTGAGACAGTTGGCCGTAAGGTTGTCGTGGTCAGATTCTGGGACGACATCGCCAGGCTCACCCGGCTCCGCGAGGGTGCGGGGCACACAATATTCAAGGGGGACAAGGGCGTTGGAACTCCGTCTACGCCGATCGAACGGCGTGATAAAAACGTCTCCTCCTGGGCCATGACCGGGGTGAGGCTGTTCATTTACTTCATCGATGCGGTTTCCGTCCGCGGTGCGGTGAAGAGGGCTCTAAATTCCGGAGCCGACCTTGTCATCTTTGACCGCTATATCTATGACGAGTTGGCAAACCTGACACTGCGCAATTCTGCGATGCGAGCTTATGCGCGGCTGATCATGACAATTGTTCCCAGACCCGATATCAGCTATGTGCTGGACGCGGATCCGCTGAAGGCTCGAGCGCGAAAGCCCGAGTACCCGCTGGAATTTCTTTGCACCAATCGCCAGTCCTATCAGACCCTCTGCGATTTAATCGGCGGAATGACGGTCATTGCTGCGATGCCAGTTGAGGATGTCAAGCTTGCGGTTTTCAGGCACGCTCTTGAGCACTTCTCATTCAGCAACCGTCCACACAGTAGAACCGCCGGGATCGCCCTGGGCGACCCCGGCGGTGAAGTTGCAACCATTGACAGTCCGCAAGCCAGCCAAGCCCCGTCTTGAACGAATCGCAATCGCGCCGCATTTCAAGAGCGACCAACGAGCGCCGCGGTCCATCCTGGACGACATCACCAACGAGAAATGACCAGGTCATCGAGGTATGCGGTTGCTGTGCCGCTGGTTGCGATGGAACCGTCGATCTGGAAGTTCGTCAAAAGTGTTGGCGCCCAGCCAAGTGCAAAGGCAGATGGAACTGTCACATTCAGGCTGGATTGGGCGCCGTCGAGCCATACAGACTTATAAGTGACTTTGCCGGACTCATCACGGGAATAACTTACCTGAATGTGATGCCACGTGTTGGTACTCCACTTGTGAGGATTGCAGGCCGCTTTGGAATGTAACCATGCATCTACCGGCGCTTCCGGGGTTCCCTTGTTTTCAGTGAAATCCCAGGTTCCAGACCATCCATCGCATTGGAAGCCGTAAATCACGGTCTGGCCGTTCGGCATTACCTGGTTCATATCCATTTCTATATTGGCTATGGAAGTGGATGGGGATGGTAAATACAGCCAGGCATCATAGAAGAAGTTGGTGGATGTAGTATCGTCCCCGAAAGATACATCGAAGCGCTGGTCGCCATAGTCCGAGTAGCTGCTGACGAACTTACGCGCATATCCACTTCGTGACGGCGAATTGACGAGGCTCATGGAACCATTCGATCCGCCTGTTCCAGCGGTGTCATGTTGTGCTTTCCATCCGCCCAATACCTGAATGCCGCTTACGCTGCTTGCATCCGAGGGTATGGCCGAAGCCTCAACCGCCACGGCCACATCGGTCACGCAGGATGAACCCTCCTCTCCCCAGGCCTTTACATGCAGGGTATGGGCACCGGTTCCGGACGCAACATTGGCCTCTACTGAAGAACCCTTCACGATGGTCGTTTCAGTGCTGTTGTCAAGCGAATAGCCCATTGCCGCAGTGGCTTGCGACGAGCAAGTTGCGGCGTATGCTGAAAGGGCAAATGGAGATCCAACCTGGGCGCCGCCCGCAGGGTTGCTGACAGTGACGCTTGCGAATGCAGGCGCTACGAAAGTCGCTAGAATCAGCGAAACATAGGAGAGGTTCTTCATCAGTGTGTCCTCGAGTGGATACATCGATTCCAGTTTTTTGAAGTGGACAGACACGGATGCGAGACTCATTCCCGATTATTTCCTTGTCAGTGCAACGTCAGGTTCAATGCGCGCAGTTCACCGCATCCATGCCGTAGCGGCTTGGCGAGTCAATGCAGTTGTTTAGCTCAGTTGGCAACAAGCCAGACAAATGGCAAATGCATGTATATCTCGCATCACCTTGGTATGAGCGCTAACGATCGCGCCTTTCAAGGGATGAGCCACCAGCATCAGAACGAAGAGGATCAGTATCTCTCGTAGTGGCTTCGGCGGCCAAAGAGGCATATACTTTCAATTGATCCAGCCCACAGTTCTGCTTAAGTGCGGCAGAAGAATCTTATCAGCCACCTTATCTATCGCTTAGGCCTGATAAGTTCCCTTCAACATCTTCACTTAAGTCACGAACTTTCGACCATGACTCAGACAATTCAGTAAATGTCTGTATAGAACAGTACACTTATTATGAACCAATGGGAGAAAATGTCAATAGAAGTTATCTAAATATAATGCGCGCTTGTCGGTGCAGAGGGTAGACGCGGCGCCGTTAGTGAAGCTATGAATAAACCTTTGGCATACCCTCAGTGGCTAATGCCCTCAGAGCCGGTCGCGCAAATTCAGACAGGGGGTTAAGTGGAGGTTCTGTTCGCCCGCAGCCTAAAATGGCTGGGATGAAGAGAGCAGATGAGCAGACGTCCACGTCGGAACCACACAGCGTCCTTCAAGGCCAAGGTGGCTTTGGCCGCCATCAAGGGAGAAAAGACACTATCAGAGCTGGCCGAGCAGTTTGACGTACACGCCAACCAGATTACGCAGTGGAAGAGCCAGCTTTTGGAGGGTGCTGCCGGGGTTTTTGGAAGCGAGGCGAAGGGAGAGACCACGACGGCTACTGTGGACGTCAAGACCCTCCACGCCAAGATCGGCGAACTGACGCTAGAGAACGATTTTTGTGCGTCCAGTTAAGGCTGGTGTATTCAGCGGGAACAAAGGCCCGCCGGGGAAAGAGTCAGGACCCCGTAGCTTGGATGGCAGCGTGCTTGAGAAATTGAGACGTTGAAGCCCATCGACAAAGTCCTCTTTAAGGGGGATTGCGAGTTAACAGGCCGTAACGCAAGTGAACGGAGATGTGGCCTCGAAAATCTCAAACTCCGAAGGTCGAGCCTTCAAAATCAGGCGAAGACAGCAGGGTATAGCGCAATCTGACTGATGCGCTGCATCCCTTCGGCGGGGTGAAACCGACGGCATGTTGACAAGGATGCACTAAGAAACTGGAGAAGCCCTCCTCATCCCAGTGCGAAATCGCTGGAGCAAGGTAGATCCTATAACCGGTAACACCGGGAAGTGGGTCGAAGGTGAGAGGGTGGCGGAGGGGTGCGTAGTACCGATGAAGCCGGGTAATGCCGGATGAGGGAAGGCGCCCTACTGTGAATGAAGCTTCTGACATAAGGAAGGCAAGGGTGAAATGACAAAAGCGCCCATCGGTTTGCAGGACCTGAGAAGGAAGCTATACGTCAAGGCGAAGGCTGAACCGTCCTGGCGTTTCTGGGGAATGTTTGTTCACGTCTGTAAACTGGATACCCTGCGAAGTGCGTACGAGATGGCAAAGCAGAATAACGGAGCACCAGGGATCGATGGTGTAACGTTTGCGGTCATCGAAGCGCAAGGCGTCACGGACCTCCTTTTGCAGATACAGAGCGAACTGCAACAGCGAACCTACGAGCCACAACCGCTACGAAAGAAGGAAATCCCGAAGGATGGCGGCAGTAAAGTGCGCGTTCTTTCAATTCCGACGATTCGTGACAGAGTGGTGCAAGGGGCGCTCAAGCTGATTATGGAACCGGTCTTTGAGGCTGATTTCCAATCGGGGTCGTATGGATACCGACCAAAGCGCACGGCACATCAGGCTGTGCAGCGGGTGACGGAGGGCATTTGGTTGGGCAAGCTGGATGTCATTGATTTGGATTTGCGACCCTATTTTGATAGCGTTCGGCATGACCGTTTGCTTGAAAAGGTGGCGAAGCGAATACAAGACAACGACATGATGGCTCTACTCAAAAAGATTCTGAAATCATCTGGGTCGGTTGGTGTTCCACAGGGAGGTGTAATCTCACCGCTGCTCAGCAACATTTATCTCAATGAGATAGATCAGATGCTGGAGGGGGCGTCGAAGGTGACGCAGAGAGGAAGCTTTCGCTATGTGGAATATGCGCGCTTTGCCGATGACCTAGTGGTCCTGATCGATAGTAGTTACGGACCACCTGGACTTCACGGAAAAGTGCTTCGACGACTGCGAGAGGGGTTTGCACGTCTTGGCGTCGAGATCAACGAAGAAAAGAGCAAGTGCATTGATCTTCGCAAAGGAGAGAGCTTCAGTTTCCTCGGATTTGATTTTCGTCGCATCCGGGCGCGCACTGGAAAGTGGCGCGTGAAGATTACACCTAAGTTGAAAAAGCGGACGGCGTTACTTCAGAAGCTGAAGGAAGTGTTCAGAAGACACACGTCGCAGCCGGTCGGACGGGTCATTCGCATCATCAACCCGATTCTGCGCGGTTGGGTGAACTATTTCTCGTTTGGGAACTCAAGCAAATGCTTTTGCCTCGTTCAACGCTGGGTCGAACTGAAAGTTCGGCGACATATGATGCGAGCCCGGAATCGTCATGGCTTTGGCTGGCAAGTGTGGAGTACGCAATGGCTGTATGAGAACCTGGGACTATTCAACTCCTACAGGCTCAAACGGTTTGCGCCGAAAGCACGGCCAGCTTGATAGGCTTATAACCTTGCCATGAAGGTCACAGGAAAGCGGAGTGCGGGAAATCCGCATGCTCCGTTTGACGAGGCGGGGGCTGGAAACAGAGCCACGGCAGCCGGAATGAGGTCCAAAGCGAAAGCGATGGAGCAGCCACCGGAGCCTATAGGTTTTGCGCCAGTCCTCGACCCTACTAGAAGGCGCGCTCACCAAGGCGGGACTGCTGAGCGCAAAACGATGATCGACCCGGAGCACGACCTTCCAATCAAGCAACAGGCAGAGGTGCTGGGCATCAGCCGCAGCACGGTCTACTACGCGCCGCGCCCCATCTCTGACGAAGATCTATGGCTCATGCGTCGCCTCGACGAGTTACACCTCAACTATCCCTTCGCCGGCAGCCGCATGCTGCGCGGTCTACTGTGGCAGCAGGGCTTGGAGGTAGGCCGCAGGCACATCAAGACGCTGATGAGACGGATGGGCATCGAAGCCATCTATCGCAAACCCAACACCTCGAAACCTGCGTCAGGACACAGAATTTATCCATATCTGCTTCGCGGTCTGGCCATCACTCGGCCCAACCAGGTCTGGGCCATGGACATCACGTACTGTACGCCCAGCCAGCGTACCTTGGTCGAAAGGAGGTGCGCTGCTTGAGCATGTCTGGAATGCAGAGCATGGCGATTTTGGCTGTGCCTGCCTTTTCTCTGCTACGAGAGGAAGTGAGCCGAAGCGGCGGTGACTTGCCGACACTGGCAAGGTGACGAAGTCCGCGGGAAACGGGGCTTGCGGCGAAGCGATTACGCCAAGATGAGTCTCTAGGCTGAGCATGGGACGGTTGAGGAACACTAACCTGTTGAAACGCATCTGAGGGTTGAAATGTCACCCCTGCCAACATCGCTTAACCGGCAGGACGCGGATTGTCGCCGAACATAAAGTGTGGGTTTGGCGACACGAATGACGACTGGATATGTATGCCAGTCACCATGGAACCACGGGGAGCGCGTAGCTAGACTGTGGTGTCCGCGACGACTTGCGGCAAGCAAGGAGAAAGACTGCGACAGGCAGCCTCGCCCATGTGATGAGTCCAGCATGTGAACTGGGGAACGTTTGCACAGATGATAAGGGAGTGTGTCCCCAATGATGTGCAGACTGGCGGAGCCTCCGTAGTAGTCCGAGGTCGGGAAAGCCGGCCACATGGCGAAGGGAGGCAGTTGAAGTGGTTTGCTTGGTTAACTAACTGACTGCAATGAGGTGAAGACCTTTGATAATCAGTGAAATGCAAAGCAAGCTGGCGACGTGGTCAACGGAGAACAAAGAACGCAAGTTCGATCGCCTCCTGAGACTGATTGCCGACAGGAGTTGGCTGAGTGAAGCGGTGCGCATTACGCTGGCATCCAGCGGATCGCGCACGCCGGGTGTTGACGGAGTCGACAAGCGCATGATGGAAGGGACCCTCCAGCATGAACTGGCGACCATGCGCGAGGAACTGTTAGCGGGTTCGTATTGTCCGCTGCCAGCGCGTCGCGTGTACATACCGAAGGCAAACGGAAACCTCCGGCCACTTGGTATCCCGAGTCTCCGGGACAGAATTGTGCAACGCGCAATGTTGATGGCGATGGAGCCGATATGGGAGAGCGATTTCCTTCCGGCATCTTATGGCTTTCGGCCTGCGCGTAGCGTACACCACGCGATTCGCACGGTGAAACTTCAGCTGCTAGAGGGTGATGAACAGAAGACTGCGGGGCGCTGGATTATTGAAGGCGACCTTGCCAGCTACTTCGACACGGTTCATCATCGCCTGTTGATGAAGGGCATCCGTAAGCGGGTTGCCGATCAGCGCTTCCTCGACTTGTTCTGGAAGTTCATCAAGGCGGGATGTGTTGATCGTGGTCTGTTCCGTGCCGCAAGCGAAGGTGTTCCTCAGGGCGGTGTAATTTCACCGCTTCTATCCAACATCATGTTGCATGAATTCGATGTGTGGATGGAGAAGAACTACCTGAGCAAGAGGGTGCGCAAGGATCGATGGGCATGGAACTTCGCAATTCTCAAACAGCGCCCTATTACTGTGCGAGAGAACCGGCAATGGAAACCTGCAATCCCCTATTGCCGGTACGCGGATGATTTTGTGATCGTTGTCAAAGGAACTCGAAAGCACGCCGAAGCAGTGCGCGAAGCGTGCAGAGAGTTCCTTGGAGGCGAGCTGAAACTCACGCTGAATATGGAGAAGACCCATATCACGCATGTGAATGACGGCTTCGTGTTCCTCGGTCATCGCATCATCCGTAGGCGTGGACCATGTGGCCGCATGTGGCCTGTAACTACAATCCAGTGGGAGAAGTATCGGCGATTCACTGAGCGGTTGGTCAAGCAACTGTCAGCAGACTTCAGCATGAATCGGATGGACATGATAGAGAGCCTGAACCGGCAACTCGCCGGATGGGCAGCCTTCTATCAATACACCGACTACACAGCAACCGTGTTCAGAAAGGTGGACCGTACCGTCTTCTGGAAGCTCGGCTATTGGCTTGCACGCAAGTATCGGCGTGGCTTTAGGTCGCTGATGCGTGACCTTGTCCGGTCACCAGGGGCAGGGACGTGCCAAGACATGGGTGCTGAACGGGCAAAACAGTCGGGGGTTCTATGGAGAACTCGCGCTTGGGCGACTCGTCACCAGTCGCAAGGGACGATTCACTTGGTGCACGCCCTCAGCAAACCCGTACATCCTGCGCGACGAAGTACGCAAAACCACCAAATCGCGCTACGCTGATGTCGCTTTTGCTATGAGCAACACTTGAACAGAGAGCCGGATGCGCTGAGAGGTGCATGTCCGGTTCGGGGAGGAGAGACGGGGAAATAGCTCGACTACGCCCTGTCTCTTACTCCACTCCCGATGGCGCGTGGCTTCGTCTATCTGGCGGCGGTGGTGGACTGGTTGGGCCGCCGCGTCCTTGCCTGGAAGCTATCGATCACGATGGATGTCTCCTTCTGCATGGAGGCGTTGGAAGAAGCTCTTTCCCGCAATGAAAAGCCGGAGATATTCAACACCGACCAGGGCAGCCAGTTCACCAGCGAGGCCTTCACCGGGCGGCTCAAGGAAGAAGGAATCAGAATCAGCATGGACGGCAAGGGCCGCTGGCGCGACAATGTTTTTGTCGAGCGGGTGTGGAAGTCGATCAAGTACGAGGAGGTCTATCTCCATGCTTACGAGACGGTCACCGAAGCCAGAACTTCCATCGGGAAATACCTGGAGTTCTATAACTCCATCCGGCCGCACTCCAGCCTGAATGGGTTCACGCCCGATCAGGCCTACTTCAACCGCCTGCCGGAATCGATTGTGGAGATTGCTAGACTGCGCTGAAAGCGCTCGAGCACGGGGAAGGCAGGCGTCTTCCTCGCGACCTCCAGGCATTCCGCCGAAGTCCAGTATCCAATGAGCGCAAAAAATGCTGGGAGTCTTGCGGCTCCGGAAGGTCCGAACCCCCGAGAAACCCGATTGGGTAGTATTTCCTGGCCAGCAGAGACCACAATCCCCCAGACAAGTGCGCACTCAGGAACGCCTGGGTCTTGGTCGAGTTCGGATCGACAATGCGGATTTTGAGTCTTTCAAGAATACCGTAAGTCTATGATAAATAAGCGAAATCGAGTGTAATGTCGGATGTCCACAAGTGACTGCCCATCAGCAACTTAGCGTAATTATCCGTACTCAAGCCAAACTGATGTCTGTACCCAAACCTGTACCCGAGAATTTCAGGTTTGAACTATCGCACGCCGGAGGTCTGACGGCTGTGAGGTAGCCAGAAACCTCACTCGAACCTTCGCTCCAGCTGCCTTAATGCGCCCGCTAGGTTCGCTTCTTTTGGCCGTGCGCGGACCGCCGTCGGTCCCGGTGCACGAGTGCGCTACTTGGATAGTGGGACAGGGTTTTCATGCCCTAAGTGTTCGATATATTTCTGGACGGAGATGTCGGACCAGTCGGTCCCTCCCAGGTGCACCCCGCGCAGCATCCCATCTGGGGACACGAAATACGTCGCCGGCCATGCCGAAGGCGCTAATGGCTTTGGCGGTTGATTCGATCCGATGTAGTAGATCGGCAT
>Ga0302155_10000240_pt1 | contig 45615 bp, 38 predicted proteins | sample I_Bog_N3_1_FD_193508 | JGI IMG/M metagenome (GOLD analysis project Ga0302155, IMG submission 193508) | Peat permafrost microbial communities from Stordalen Mire near Abisko, Sweden - I_Bog_N3_1 | ecosystem: Environmental > Terrestrial > Soil > Wetlands > Peat | place: Sweden: Abisko, Stordalen...
CGCGTCGGAGGAGTTCTAGTGAACAATATGTTTTCCAAAGCCGCCATCTGGGTGGTGATCGCCCTGGTGCTGTTTATGGTCTTTAAACAGTTCGACAGCCGCAGCCTGGCCTCCGGTGCTACACCGATTGCTTATTCCGACTTCATCAGTGAAGTAAAAGCCGGCCACATCAAGGATGCGAGCATCGAAGATCGCACTATCGTTGCGACAACGCAGGACGGCAAGAAGCTCAAGACCGGCGCTACACCATATGATCGCGGTCTGATTGGTGATCTGCTCAATAACGGTGTCAAATTTGACATCAAGCAACCGGAAGAGCCATCCTTCCTGTCACAAATTTTCATTTCCTGGTTCCCGATGCTGTTGCTGATCGGTGTCTGGGTGTTTTTCATGCGTCAAATGCAGGGCGGCGGGAAGGGCGGTGCTTTTTCCTTCGGCAAGTCCAAAGCACGCATGCTCGATGAGAACAGCAATTCAATCACTTTTGCGGATGTCGCCGGTTGCGACGAGGCCAAGGAAGAAGTGCAAGAGTTGGTAGAATTTCTGCGTGATCCGACCAAGTTTCAGAAACTGGGCGGGCGCATTCCTCATGGCGTTCTGATGGTAGGTCCTCCAGGCACCGGTAAGACCTTGCTGGCGCGTGCGATTGCCGGTGAAGCCAAAGTGCCTTTCTTCACTATCTCCGGTTCTGACTTTGTTGAAATGTTTGTTGGCGTTGGTGCGTCGCGGGTGCGCGATATGTTTGAAAATGCCAAGAAGCATGCGCCTTGCATCATCTTCATCGATGAAATTGATGCCGTCGGTCGGCATCGCGGCGCTGGCATGGGTGGCGGCAATGATGAGCGCGAACAGACTTTGAATCAGATGCTAGTCGAGATGGACGGTTTTGAAGCCAACTCTGGTGTCATCGTGATTGCTGCAACCAACCGTGCCGATGTGCTGGACAAGGCGCTGCTGCGTCCAGGTCGTTTTGACCGTCAAGTGATGGTCGGTCTGCCGGACATTCGCGGTCGCGAACAAATCCTCTATGTGCACATGCGCAAGGTGCCTATTGCACCAGACGTCAAGGCTGACATTCTGGCGCGCGGCACACCAGGTTTTTCCGGCGCTGATCTGGCTAATCTGGTCAATGAAGCCGCCTTGTTTGCCGCTCGTCGCAGCAAGCGCTTGGTTGAAATGCAGGACTTTGAGGATGCCAAGGACAAGATCGTCATGGGTCCGGAACGCAAGTCTGCTGTGATGCGCGAAGAAGAGCGCCGCAATACGGCTTACCATGAATCCGGTCACGCTGTTGTGGCCAAGCTCTTACCCAAGGCAGACCCGGTGCACAAGGTCACGATCATGCCACGCGGTTATGCATTGGGCCTGACTTGGCAATTGCCGGAGCATGACCGTGTCAATATGTACAAGGATAAGATGCTGGAAGAAATCGCTATCTTGTTCGGCGGTCGTATTTCAGAAGAAATTTTCATGCATCAAATGTCGACTGGCGCCTCGAATGATTTTGAGCGTGCTACCAAGTTGGCACGTGCCATGGTGACTCGCTATGGCATGTCCGAGTCGCTCGGCACCATGGTCTACGAGGATACTGAGCAAGATGCTTATTTTGGTCGCATGTCGTCTAAAACTGTGTCGGAAGCGACTCAGCAAAAGGTCGATACCGAAATTCGCAACATCCTCGACACCCAGTACGCCTTGTCGCGCAAACTGTTGGAAGAAAATCGCGACAAAGTAGAAGTGATGGCACAAAAGTTACTGGATTGGGAAACCATAGATGCCGACCAGATCAACGACATCATGGCGGGCATCGAGCCGCGTTTGCCGAAGGCCGGCGTCCCGGTCAAAAAATCATCTGACAATAAGCCTGGCGATATTTCGCCGAATGCTACCGCGCCAGCCTGAAATCAGGAGTGAGCGTTGCAGTTCCGGGGTGAGGAGCAATCCTCGCCCTTTTTATTTGTTTATCTCTGAGCTGTGTAGCAAGTGTGTCGCCGGTCCGGTTTTTTGTCATTGAGCGGCTTTGGGACGATTAACAACGATGAAACAACAGTATTTACAATGCGGGCGCTATCGCTTCCCTATTCGTGCAGGAAGCAAGCCATTGGTGATGGGCATCCTCAACGTCACGCCTGACTCCTTTTCCGACGGTGGTAGTTACTCTTCTCTGGAATTTGCCTTGTCGCATGCCGAGCAAATGATTGCTGACGGCGTCGATATTATTGACATCGGTGGGGAATCGACGCGTCCAGGTATTGCACCGGTGTCGCTTGAGCAAGAGTTGCAGCGTGTCATGCCGGTGATCTACGCCTTGCGTGATTGTGGTAAACCGTTGTCGATCGATACTTACAAGCCCGAGGTGATGCGAGAAGCACTGATTGCGGATGTTGACATGATCAACGACATCAACGGTTTTCGTGCGTCCGGCGCCGTTGACGCTGTCAAGGATGGTGCTGCAGGGTTGTGCATCATGCACATGCAAGGCGAGCCACGGACCATGCAGCAACAGCCGGTCTATGTCGATGTGGTTGATGAAGTCAGTTGCTTCCTGCAGCAACGGGTACAAGTGCTTGAGGCGGCGGGGGTGCCGCGTCAACGGATGTGCATCGACCCAGGCTTTGGCTTCGGCAAGAGCGTCGAACATAACTTTAGCTTGCTCCAGCACACACCACGCCTGATTCGTGAACTCGGCCTGCCCCTGTTGGCGGGCATGTCGCGCAAGACGATGATCGGCGCTGTCACTGGCAAGCCACTTGAACAGCGCTTGGCCGGCAGTATCGGTGCAGCCTTGGCAGCGGCGGCACAAGGTGCGATGATTGTTCGTGTGCACGATGTGGCGGAGACGGTCGATGCACTCGATGTCTGGTATGCCGGCTTGAACGGCTACGGAAAAAATTGATAAAAATAGTCCAAGGGAAGCGCGACAATCATGGCAGGAAAATATTTTGGTACCGATGGTGTACGTGGGCTTGTCGGCGTAGCACCGATTACACCTGATTTCGTGATGCGGCTGGGGTATGCTGCTGGCAAGGTCTTGACTAAGTCATGGGCCTCATCGGCCAAGCCGGTCGTCTTGATCGGCAAAGACACACGAATTTCTGGCTATATGCTCGAAGCCGCTTTGGAGGCGGGTTTTGCCGCCGCTGGTGTGGATGTGATGCTAGCCGGCCCAGTACCTACGCCTGCGGTTGCTTATCTGACACGTGCCTTGCGGCTGTCGGCCGGGGTGGTTATTTCGGCCTCGCACAATCCTTATCACGACAATGGGATCAAGTTTTTCTCGGCCAGCGGCAATAAGCTGCCTGATGCAGTGGAAGCCGAAATCGAAGCGGAACTGGACGTGCCGATGTCTTGCGTGTCCTCTGAAAAATTGGGCAAGGCCAAGCGTCTGGATGACGCGCAGGGACGTTATATTGAGTTCTGCAAGAGCACCTTCCCCAATGCGCTCGACTTGCGTGGCATGACCATTGTGCTCGATTGTGCCCATGGCGCTGCCTACAATGTTGCACCACATGTATTCCATGAGCTGGGCGCCGAAGTGATCAATATCGGCAATCAACCTAACGGTCTCAACATTAATCAAGGCTTTGGTGCTACCGCACCGGAGGCACTGGCAACGGCAGTGCGCGCAAATCACGCCGACGTCGGCATCGCTCTTGATGGCGATGCCGACCGGCTGGTGATGGTGGATGCACAGGGGCGTATCTATAACGGTGATGAGTTGTTGTACGTGATGGTCAAGGACCGATTGTCGACAGGACCGGTGCAGGGCGCGGTCGGTACACTGATGACCAACATGGCACTAGAGGTGGCGTTCAAGAAAATGGGCGTTGCCTTTGCACGTGCCAAGGTGGGTGATCGCTACGTGCTCGAAACCATGCAGGAACGCGGCTGGCTGTTGGGTGGAGAAGGATCGGGACATTTGTTGTGTCTGGATAAGCATACCACCGGTGATGGTATCGTTTCTGCATTGCAAGTCTTGTCTGCACTAAAACGTGCCGGGCAAAGCTTGGCGCAGATGACTGCCGATATCAACATGTATCCGCAGGTATTGATTAACGTTAAAATCCCGGCCGGTTTCGATTGGAAGAGTAATCCAGGGATGCAGGCCGAGAAAGATGCTGTCGAACGAGCACTGGGGGATAGTGGCCGTGTGCTGATTCGGCCTTCGGGTACAGAGCCATTGATCCGTGTCATGGTTGAAGCTGTGCAGGCTGAGACAGCGCAGGCGATGGCGCGGCGCATTGCCGATAAAGTGGTGCTCTGATTTTGTAGCCAGGTTGGTGGTGCAGCCATCTTGGGGCATCTTACAAGTCATTCAGATAATTGCGCATGTCAAAAGATTCGTTGCACATTTTGTTGGTTGAGGACGAGCCGAGCATTGCCGAGCTGCTGCGTTTTACTTTGCAAGGAGCTGGCTTTGCCATCAGTATCGCCACGGATGCAGCGCAGGCGCGGGCACTGATTGCCAGTGCCTTACCGCAATTGGTATTGCTTGACTGGATGCTGCCAGATACCTCTGGCCTGGCTTTGCTTGGAGAGTGGCGACGGCAGGCGCGTACGGCGACGCTGCCTGTCATCATGTTGACGGCAAAAGGGATGGAGGAAGACAAAGTCAAGGGGCTCAATGAAGGCGCCGATGACTATGTCACCAAACCATTTTCACCCAAGGAACTGGTGGCGAGGGTGCAGGCGCTGCTGCGTCGCAAGACGCCTGAATTCGGGCAGCAAAGTCTGTCTTACGGTCTGCTGTGTATCGATACAGAACGTCATCGGGTGACCGTGCAGCAACAAGAAGTTGAACTGGATCAGGCGGAATTCAAACTGCTGCGCTATCTGGTGGCGCATCCTGAACGGATTTTTTCGCGCGCACAACTGCTCGACAAAGTCTGGGGCGACCATACTTTTATCGAAGAGCGGACCGTTGATGTGCATATCATGCGCTTGCGTAAATCGTTGGGTGCTGCTGCCGATTATGTCAAGACGGTACGAGGCATGGGTTACCAGCTCAGCATGGATGACAAGAGCCGCTAGCGTTTCTATTGAGTCGGGATGGATCGATAGCGACTGACTTCTTGAGGCGTCACAAAACCGCCACGATTTCCCCAACTTTGACGAATGTAGGACACCACGGCGGCGACTTCCTGGTCGTTGAGTATCTGGCCGAACGGCGGCATACCGTAGGGGCGCGGATTGCCGTCGGTGGAGGGTGGGAAGCCGCCATTGAGCACCATGCGGATCGGATTGACGGCACTGTCCATGATCAATGCCTGATTGCCGTTGAGCGGCGGATAGGCAGAGGGGATACCGCTGCCGCCGGCGCCATGACAATCAACACAATGATGTTCGTAGAGTTCACTGCCAAGATGCAGGATGCGTTTGGCATTGGCAGCATCCGGCTGTACTGAAATGAACGTAGGTACAGGCGCCTTTTGTGGCTGCGTAGTGAGATAGGCCGCCATGGCACGAATATCGTCGTCCTGCAGATATTGCAGGCTCTGGCCGACTACTTCTGCCATCGGTCCGAATACGCTGCCGCGCGGTGATGTACCGGTTTTGAGCAGCGCCGTGAGGTGTTGCTGCTGCCAACTTCCCAGTCCTGCATCAGTGTCTGCATTCAAGGCCGGCGCATACCAATTCATGACTTCAATCAAGCTGCCGCCGAGCTCGGCTTTGTCGATCGTCGCGCCCCAGAAATTACGCGCGGTATGGCAAGCGCTGCAATGTCCCAATCCTTGTACCAGATAGGCGCCGCGGTTCCACTCGGCCCCTTGTCGCGGGTCTTCACGATAGATGCTCGGCGTGAAGAACAATGCGCGCCAGCCGGCCAGCAGGAAGCGGTAGTTGTAGGGAAAACGTAGTGCATGTGGCGTATTGGTTTGATGTGCCGGTGTCACTGTTTGTAGGTAGGCGAACAACGCATCGGCATCATCGCGGGTGATTTTTGTGTAATTCGGATAGGGAAAAGCTGGATAGAGAAAGCTGCCATCGCGCGCTTTGCCGTGATGCAGGGCGCGCCAAAAATCGGCGGCATTCCAGTTGCCTAGCCCGGTTACTTTATCGGCAGTGATGTTGGGGGAATACAGCGTGCCGAACGGAGTCGCTATGGCTCGACCGCCTGCATAAGGCTTGCCGCCGCGAACGGTATGGCAGGCCATGCAGTCACCGGCGCGCGCCAGATAGGCACCACGCGTGCGTTGCTGAGAAATATCAAACGGCGTGGCGGACTTGTGCGTTTGATCATCGGCGTCGTGGTCAATGAACTGGCGGCCAATGAGGATCGCAGCTATGGCGAGGATGAAGATCAGGAGCGCCAGCGCGCTGCGTTTCATGTTCAGCCTCATGGTGTAACGCTGCCGCACGACAAGGGCAGTTTTGCAGTGTCGGCGGCTGCAGGGCGAGCCGTGTCGGATACCGCTTGTGTAGCCAGCCAACTGCTGACGGCATTGATGTCGGCAAGCGATAGACGCGCGGTGATCTGAGCCATGCAATCGGGTGCATGGGCTTTTCGTACGCCGTTTTTCCAAGCGCCGAACTGGGCATTGATGTAATCATGCGGCAGGCCTATCAGGCCTGGAATGGCTGGTGTCATGCCAGCCAGATTTTTACTGTGGCAGGCAATGCAGGCTGGCACTTGCTTGCTGGTGTCGCCTTGCCATACCAGCGTATGACCGCGTGCCAGTATTGCCGCAGTGGCGGTGGGGGGCTGGGGTGGCGAATAGGGTGGATGCTGTTGCGAGAAATAGCTGGCAATCTCATGCAGATAGGCATCCGACAAATTCGCCAATAAATAACTCATCAGTGGATACTGGCGGCGGCCGTCACGGAAATTGAGCAACTGATTGAATAGATACGTTTGCGGTTTGCCAGCGATGCGGGGATAAATGCCGTCGCTGGATGCTGCACCTTCTTTACCGTGGCAGGCTGTGCAGGCGATAACTCGTTGAGCAATAGTGTCAGGCACGGTGTCGGCAGCAATGGTTGGCGTAGCCACGCAAAGGCCAGCCAAGATGGCGCAGCATGGCAGCAAACGACGAGATATAAGACGGGCCATAACAATGCTCTTTTATACGTTGTAAGAAACGAGCTGATCGGGGTGGTAGGCAAACAAGGTCTTCCCGGCATTGTATAAGAGAGCCAGGTATAAAGGCATGTACAAGGACTTGACGTGGCTCCGATTCGGCAGCTCGGCTTTCCATCCTTGTCCACACCCGTTACAATAGCGTCCACGCCCCCGTAGCTCAGTGGATAGAGCGATCCCCTCCTAAGTCAAATTGGGCACCGGCATCCGAAAGGCGCCGCGTGAATGGAGTCAAATTCGGTGAACCCTGACAGCGCCTGTAACCAGGGCGGCTGCTGGCAATACCGAGCCAAGCCACACGACTGATGGTCGTGCGGAAGGTGTAGAGACTAGACGGCTCCGGCCTGCGGACTGCAAAGTCCATGGTCAAGGTATAGTCCAGACCACAAACAAGCTTCTTGGTGGCGAAAGCCATGGTGGTACGAAGGGATAGGTCACACGTTCGATCCGTGTCGGGGGCGCCAGATTGGTGGTGCATGAAATGAAAAAATGCAGACAATGTCAATTGTCCGCGTTTAGTATTGAAGACAAAGCCTCTGCCCAGTTGAACTGGTCGGAGGCTTTGTGCTTCATGGAGGCATGCTGAAGACCTGACCATCAACTCGCGCGACGGCATCACATGAATGGCAACGCAAGCGTCTGGATCGTCAACTAGATGCGTAAATGTCCTTTTTTACGCCTTCTGAAATTAGATTTATTTTGGGGGAAACTGCTGATTTTTGTATATTGGTACGACATATGCGCTGCCAGGAAACAAGATGAAAAGGACTTCCTCTATGGCAGGACTGAAATTCGGAAAACCTGAGCAAGGTTGGCGCCTGCGTTGGCACACTATTATTTTCGAGGCCGATACTGTCGCTGGCAAACGTTTTGATATTGCCTTGCTCCTGGCGATCATATTGAGCGTATTGACCGTGATCGTCGAGAGTGTGACGGTGATTCGTGAGCGCGATTTCTTTTTTCTTGGCATTCTGGAGTGGATATTCACGCTGCTGTTTACTGCAGAATATGTGATTCGTTTATTGTGCATAAAAAATTCCTGGCGTTACGTAACCAGTTTTTTCGGCATCATTGATTTATTGTCGATTTTGCCCAGTTATCTGGCTTTCTTTTTGCCCGAATTTCATGTCTTGGTCGACATTCGTTTGTTGCGATTGATGCGTGTCTTCCGCGTGCTGAAAATTCCACGTTATTTCAATGCATCTCAGACGCTCTGGCTAGCCTTGCGAAATAGTCGTCACAAAATCATGGTGTTCCTGATCGCCATGGCAATTCTGAGCATCGTCCTGGGCTCCGTGATGTATGTCGTGGAAGGACCAGGAAATGGATACACCAGCATTCCCGTGAGCATGTATTGGGCTATTGTCACGATGACGACCACCGGCTACGGCGACATTCATCCGAAAACGCCGTTGGGTCAAATGATCACTTCGTTAGCGATGCTGGTTGGTTACGGCGTCATTGCTTTACCCACCGGCATCGTCGGCGCTGAGTTGGCCATGAATATGATGGCGCGCGCACCAACTACACGCACCTGTGGAGAATGTTTGTGCGAAGGTCATCATTCCGATGCAGTATTTTGTCATTCTTGCGGCCAGAGGCTGTTGCCGTATCCGCGGCCAACGGAGTCAACATAATCAACCGCGTGGAGTTAGTTTATGCTTGCGGCAAAACCGGCTGGTGCTGTTGCGAACTAAATTCGATGCAATAGCCTCCAAAGAAGCCGAGTCTGGTTGCAATATTTTGAGGTCGTTAACGACCCTATTTTTGGAGAGTTCAATGGTGCGATCCCGTCATCTCGTATTGTCGTTGTTGCTGGTAGCGAGTTCTTTCACTGCTTATGCACAAACTTTACAAACCAGCGGTGCGCAGGTGATCGTGCCTGCTAGTGGCGAAATTACGGTGCCTAATGATCAGGCGCGCGCCAACCTGATGATAGAAGTGCAGGACCAGGACAAGGCGCTTGCCGCATCACACGTGAATCAGAAGATGAAGCAAGGGATCGACATAATCAGGCGTGAGGACCCGCAAGCCGAATTGAGGACGCGCGATTATTTTACCTACGCCATCTATGCCGATGAGTCGCAACACCTGGGCAATAAGCCGCGTGCCATTGTCGGCTGGCGCGTGGGGCAATATTTGGAAATGACGACGACCAATCTGACAACATTACCCAAAACCATCGCGGCGGTGCAAGGCATCCTGGCGCTCAATGGATTGGAATTTGGCTTGACGCCTGCCAGCAGCAAGATGCTCGACGATGCCCTCATTGGCGCTGCTTACCAGAGTTTGAGTCAGCGCATTGCCGCGATCACGCGCACCATGGGACGTACTGCGGCCGATGTCGTGGTCGAATCGGTAGATTTTGAAGGGGCTGGCAATAATGCTAACCACCTGCTGCTCCCTAAGGCCATGATGCGTGCCGCAGCGCCAGCGCAGGAAACCGTAGTGGAACCCAGTTTTGAGCCAGGAGAATCGACAGTGAGCATGCACCTGGTAGGTAAAATCAGGCTCAAGTGACGGGCCGGTAGACGAGGCTTCTGTAAAGGTGTGTCAATGGCGTGTTGCCGTCGCATAATTTTTTGAGACGACAGTGCGCCATTTTTATTGCTGTGATAAGAATTGCCACAAAGATCGCGATAAAATGCGTTTTGACCAAAAACAAGCATAGACGTCAAAAAAACCTGCATTTGTGCGTTTCTTGCTCCCTGATCGGACTGCTGGACCAGTTTAAAATCCGCTGGCTGGATGCGCTGTGCGTTACATTTCTCAGGCGCTCGTCTAGAATATGCACGCTTTATCAATTTGAATCTTATCAGCGACTATCGGAGCAACGTTGAATAACCATTATCCACATCCTATTATTGCCCGCGAAGGTTGGCCTTTCCTGAGCATTGCCGTTGTTGTTGCCGTTGTCGCTACATTCATCGTTGGCGTGTGGTCCATACCTTTCTGGATCATTGCCTTGTTTGTCCTCCAGTTTTTCCGCGATCCGCCACGCACCATCCCGCAAAACCCCAATGCCGTGCTGTCACCAGCTGATGGCCGTATCGTGGTCGTGGCCAAGGCACATGATCCTTACACCAATCGTGAAGCGCTCAAAATCAGCGTGTTCATGAATGTGTTCAATGTTCACTCGAATCGTGCACCGGTCGATGGCAAGATTGAAACGATTCAGTATTTTCCTGGCAAATTTGTCAACGCCGATCTCGATAAGGCATCACTGGAAAATGAACGCAATGCCCTGGCCATCACTGCCGCCAACGGCCAAAGTGTGACCTGTGTGCAGGTCGCTGGTTTGATTGCCCGCCGTATTCTATGTTACGTCAAGCCCGGCGATGTGCTGGCGCGCGGTCAACGCTACGGATTTATTCGTTTCGGTTCGCGCGTGGATGTCTATCTGCCGCTGACTGCCACTCCCAAGGTAAGCGTAGGCGAAAAGGTGTCGGCAACGGAAACCATACTGGCCGAATTCTGATTTCGCCACGATCACTGAGACTGAGCTTCCATGGCAACTTTCCGCAGACGTAAAAATAAGGCCGCGATTCCTTTTCCAAAATCCTTACGTAGCCCTAAATCGACGATGTATTCAGCGCAACTTGATGAAGATATCGATGACGTTCCGGTGGTGCGCACGCGTCGTTCTCGCGGCATCTATTTGCTGCCCAATGCATTCACGACTGCGGCACTGTTTTGTGGCTTCTATGCAATTGTCATGGCGATGAACCTGAAGTTCGACTATGCATCGATTGCGATTTTCGTGGCCATGGTGCTAGACAGTCTGGATGGTCGAGTAGCTCGCATGACCAATACCCAGAGCGAGTTCGGTGCTCAGTACGACAGCTTGTCCGACATGGTGTCATTTGGTGCGGCACCAGCCTTGGTGGTCTATGAATGGTCTCTGCGCGGCATGGGAAAGCTGGGCTGGCTGGCAGCGTTTGTGTATTGTGCCGGCGGGGCTTTGCGCCTGGCGCGTTTCAATACCAATATTGCCGTGGTGGATAAGCGTTACTTTCAGGGCTTGCCCAGTCCGGCAGCCGCTGCTCTGGTGGCCGGCTTTGTCTGGCTGATGGACGATTTGCGTTTTGCCGGCACCGACCTTAGCTGGGCCTCGTGGGTGATTACCTTGTATGCCGGTATCACTATGGTGACCAATGTGCCGTTCTACAGTTTCAAGGATATCAACTTCCGCAAACCGGTGCCATTCATCGCAGCCTTACTGGTGGTGGTGGCGCTAGTGGCAATTTCGAGTGATCCTTCCAAGGTGTTGTTTGGATTGTTCGTGCTGTATGGTTTATCGGGGTATATTGTCTACACGTGGCGCAAAGTCAAAGGAAAGCCGGTGAGTATCGTTCAGACCGAGCATGAGGAAAAGTAGACTTGAAGATCGAATAACAAACTGGGGTGGCAAATGTGCGACAGTTTGTGAATTTGTATTTCTAGAGCAACTAAGTTATCAGATTGGCATCGAAAAACATCTCGTAGCTGCTAATCTGAACTAGGGGTCTGTCGTTGCGTTGGTTTAGCGTACAAGGGCTGTCATGGCTATTGCAATCAACAGTTCGAGTTCGGTTACTGCGATCGTTCCGGCCGTTTATGGAACCGCTACACCGGTCATTGACGTCGGTGACGGTGCTTCGTCGCTCGGCACAGCGATTGCTTTTTCCAATGTTCGATCGGTAGTGGTCAATCTTGTTGGTACTCCCAAAGGTGGAGTGACTTATTCGGCCTCTGGTCTGATGAATGAATTGTCACAGGCAAGCATTCCTGCAGCTGCAGCTGACAAGATCGATACGCAACCACAATCGCAACCACGGCAAGCACCAGAACCACTACCCCCCATGTTACGCCACGCAGACGGTGTATCTGTGCCCGGTTTGCATGAAAGCGATCCCATCTATAACAGCAGCGGCGTACTTACGCCGACCAGAGGTATCCCCGCTGAAGCCGTCACGACGTTCAAGGGTAGTCCTGCTCAGTCCGAGGCGGCGCCAATCCAGTTCTCGCCCGCAGTAGGCACTCTGATTGGTACCAAAGTCTGAATCATCAATTGATGTTTTCCATGATCGCAGCGGCGATGCGTTGCCGCAAGGCTAGGTCGTGCGCCATCGTTTCGCTGACACGATGATCTACCGCCGCCAAATCAATGATCTTCACACGTCTGGCAGCGCGTGCAGCTTGCGCCAACATGTCGGCGATTTCGTGGGGAATGATGCTGTCGTCTAGCGCTCGTATCAACGTCAAGGCGCCGCGATAGTCGGCGATCTGCTCAAGCACTTCGGCAGCATGCCAGCTGTGCGGGCGGCGAATGGCGGCGGTGAAGGCCGGGCCAAACGGTAGTGTGAAGGCGCTGCGGTCATAGATGGCGCCGACGATCGATACCACGTGTCTGATTCGTTCGCCGGTAGCGCAGGCCAGCCGAATAGCAATTTCTCCGCTCATGCTGGTGCCGACCAAGGTGTGTATATGCTTCCCGCTATCGACATGTTGCAACACCTGCTGTGCTTGGTGCAGGCGCTTTTCCAGTGAACTTGGCGCATTGGAGCTACTGTCGCCGTGACCAGAAAAGTCAAAAGCGGCACTGCCGAATCCATATTGTGCCAAGTCCTCGCGCAAGGGGCGTTGGCGCTGTCGATGACTCTGGCCGGCGCCATGCAGGAACAAGGCCTGCATCGAATCGGGTGCGCCAAAGATGTCGCCAGCCAACATTTCGTCGCCGACGGGCAACGAAAAAAGCGATGTCATCATGACGTCAGGTGCCGTCGCTCGAGGGCTGGAATTGTTGCGTAGTAAGTGCGTTTGTCGTTGTACATCTGGGCGTCAGCACGCTGTACTGTTGCTTCCAGGCGTTCGGCTGTCAGAGCGGTGGCGCAACCCATGGACAGGCTCAGTGGCAATCCCGAGTAATACTGGTTGTTGATGTCGATCAGACTACGAATGTTTTCGATGACAAGTAGCGCCATGCGTTCGTCGGTAGCCGGCATCAGGATGGCAAATTCATCGCCGCCGATGCGGGCTGCATGGAGCGGTTTGTCGGCTGCTTTACTCAGCACTTCACCAACACGGCGCAGCAGTGCATCGCCGGCGGCATGGCCAAGCTGGTCATTGATTTCCTTGAGGCCATTGAGATCGGCCATGATGACGCTGACCGGGAATGGCCCCTTGCGCTCGAGCCGGTTCATTTCGTCGACCATGAAGGCGCGATTGTGCAATTTGGTCAATTCGTCGTGCTTGCCCAGGAATTCCAGATAGGCTTCGGCTTTTTTTCGCGCAGTGATGTCAGTGAGTGCCACAAGCACCAGGTCCCAGTCTTTTTCATGGCCGGGAAAGACTGAAAATTGCAGATGCACATGCAACTGTTCGCCGTTGAGTGCATAGTTGACCACTTCGCGCTGATGAAACAGGTTGCCGCGCCACAATTCATCCAGTTGGGCATTGAAATGTGGCTGCATGTCGTCGCGAAAGACTTCGTTCAGGCGCGACAAGAGCGTCTGTTTGTCGGGGGCAGCAAACATGTCCAAAGTCTGCTGGTTGACGTCGATAACACGGATTTCCTGCATGCAACGTTCAACAAACTCAGGATGGACGTCCGTGAAGACGCGAAAATCCGTAATGCCGATCTGGCGCAGGTCGCCGAACAGTTTTTTGACATGGCTGAAATCCTCGACCCACAGCGAGATCGGCGAATGCTCGAACAAGCCGCGTGCATAATTCTCGCTGTCTGCCAATTTGCGATGTGCTGTTTCGCGGGCGGTGACATTTTCAACCGCCAGCAGTACGCGTGACCAGCTTTCTTCGCTGCCAGGCAGAATGCGGGCGTTGAGCTGGATATCGAGGCGCTTGCCCGACAAGGTGTAATTGACGCTATGACTGGAAAACTCGGTTTTCCCCTCCCAGACTTGCTGCAGCTCTTCAATATGCGTATGCAGCATTTCGTCGCGGAATACCTTGCCGAGATTGGCTACCAAATGCGCCAGGTCATCGGCTTCGAACAATTCCAGCGTTTTGCGGTTCACCTGGAGAACTTCAATCTCAAGCGTGCAGGCATGCACACGCGACAGATCGGCTTGCAAAAAGCTGCGCAAGTCAGTCACGCCAGCAGCACGCCACTGGTCCAATAGGTTTTTGACGCCGCTGAAATCTTCTAGCCACATCGATACCGGCGCCAGTTCAAACATCTGTACATCGGTCAATTCAGTTTTTTTCGCATCGAACGCGCTAGTGGTAAGGCTGTGATTTTGCATAACAAGAATATCAGTAGGTGATGCGTCAGTTTAATGCCTTTGCCGACCATCACCCACAATCTTCTTGCCATAATTATTAGAAAGCCGCCCTGCGCCAGAGCAGCCGCAGACGTCGCCGCAGTGGTCCGGCACTTATCCTGTGCAGTAGCGCAAATGAAAGATGGCCCAGAGCAGGCGCTGCGTAGTAGAGCAACTCACTATCTCTTGTTGCTTCAATGCAAATCCATCCACTGCGATCAAGCAAACAATGCTGGCCTTCTTGCAGTGTGCTTTGCCAGTTCAACAAAATCCCGCTCATCCAGGTTGGTGCCACGCACAGCTCGATCGCACCAGTTTGTATCAGGAAGACGGCTTCGCGACCGCTCCACAGGCGATAGGTCTGGCCGGCGTGCAGCTTGATGGTGGCGGGGGCAGCGGCAGTCGTTGGGCGCATGATGGAATCCCTCAGTAGTTAGCGTAGGGATAGTCTAAGTAGTCGTGGACAGGCGTAACAGGCACAGCAATTACTAATCTGAATCGCAACAGCAGGTTTTATTTCAATCTGTTATCGTGCATTTTTGAGCATTCTGTATCTACCGCTATTTGGGTTCAGGCCGGAAGATTCATTCATGGATATGTCAACCAATACACTTCGCAATGTCTCTGCTGAAACCAGCGAGATTAGCCCCGTGCCCAAGCAGCAACGACGTGATCCTCCGTTAGAACAGCCCATCTACCGTCGCCTGGCGCAGCACTATTTATCTGCAATTGAAGCCGGCACATTAGCGCCGGGCGACCGTATGCCTTCCGTACGTGAACTGATGCGGCACCACCACGTCAGTTTGTCGACCGCCTTGCAAAGCCTGCGTCATCTGGAAGCCGGCGGTTGGCTAGAGGCGCGTCCGCGCTCTGGCTATTTTGTGCGCCAGCTGCGCCGCACGGCGCTGCGTCCGGTGTGTGAGCCGAATATTTCAGTGCCGCTCGACTCGGCGCAATACGTCGGTATCCACGAACAAGTGTCCGATTTTATTGCCCGTCGTCAGCAGCAAATCCCGGAAATTGATCTTAGTGGTATGACTTGTGCGCCCGAGTTGTATGCCGGGCAAGATTTACGCACGGCTGCCATCCGCGCTCTACGCGATCACCCTATGCTCTTGACCAATGTCGTACCCACTAATGGCAACGCACAGTTTCGACAGGTGGTCGCGCGTCGCGCCTTGCATGCGGGCATCCAGATTAGTGCGGATGAGGTGGTGGTCACGCATGGCTGTATTGAGGCGCTCAATTTCGCGTTGCGGGCAGTAGCCAAGGCGGGCGATACCATTGCGGTAGAATCGCCGACTTATTTCGGCTTGTTGCAGACGCTGGAAAGCCTGGGCATGCGTGCGCTGGAAATTCCCACCAGTCCGCAAACTGGGATATCGATAGAGGCGCTGGAACTGGCTATGCAGAGTTACGGCAATATTAAAGCGGTAGTGGTGGTGCCGACGCTGCAAAACCCGCTCGGCTGCATTATGTCGGACGCTAACAAACAGCGCCTGGTGGCTTTGTGCGAGCAGTATGCGGTGCCATTGATTGAAGACGATGCCTACAGCGATCTGGCCGACGGCGAGGTGCCTCCGGCTGCAGCCAAGGTATGGGATAAAAGCGGCAATGTGATTTACTGCGTCTCGCTCAACAAAGTGCTGGCACCCGGTATGCGCTTGGGTTGGATGACCTGTGGCAAATGGCTGGAAAGAGTCAAGATGTTGAAATATGCTTACATGCGTGCTACCGAAGAATGGACCCAGATTACCGCAGCCAATTACATGGCTTCGCCCGCGTATGACCGGCATCTACGGCGTCTGCGCGGCAGTCTCAAGCAGCAACGCGAGCAAATGGCAGAGGCAATTGCCGCTTATTTCCCTGACCAGACGCGCCTGAATCTGCCGCGCGGTGGTGTCGGTTTGTGGGTGGAGTTGCCGCAGCAACTCTCGTCCAAACAATTGTTTGAGGCGGCGTTGAATGATGGTATCGGCATTTCTCCCGGCGTGATTTTTTCCAACTCGGATCGTTTTGATCACTATTTACGTCTGTGCTGCGGTAAACCATTTACCCGGGAGTTGGATCAGGCTTTGCGTCGCCTGGGCAATATTGCCTCACGTTTACAAGCGTAAGTGATACCATTGTCGTAACAGATTTGGAGCTTTTATTGGATTTTATTCTGATTTTTTACAGTAAAATTTTTTATAAATATCATCAGTGATTGTTGTTCCGATTACTGCGATGGGAGCTGATGCATCTCTGGAGGCTTGCTTATTCTCACAACAGGAAATGTACATGCAGTCTCTCCCTTCACTTGGCACAACAGATGCCGCGCTCCTGCAGTTGTTGGATCACGCCGTCGGTCTGCATTCCAGTGGGCAGGTCGAGCAGGCAGCGCAAATTTATCGCGATGTGCTGGCACAAGATCCGCAACAAGCAACTGCTTTGCATTACCAAGGCATCGTTTTATACCAACAAGGACAGAGTCAGGAGGGGCTTGCGCAGATACAGCTGTCTTGTACGCTGCAGCCTGAGAATGCCGGTTGGTTTAACGATCTCGGTAACGTGTTGTTTGCCTTGCAGCAGTACGAGTCGGCCGCGCAGGCTTATGTCGATGCATTGCAGATCAATCCGAATGATCATGAGGTCTGGAACAACTTGGGTGCCGCCCAATTGCAGTCTAACGAGCGCGATAGCGCCATCGAAGCATTCGAGCAGGCGCTTTTCCTGGCACCTGACTTCGCGCCAGCCTTGACCCATCTCGGCAATATCTATGAAGCTGCCGGTGATAAGCTCACCAGTACCGCTTACCAGTGTCGGGCCTTTGTCTTGCCGCCGTTGGAAGGAAAATCCAAGGAAATGCTAGGTATTTCCTTTTATTTTCTCGGGCGCTTGCAAGAGGCGGCTGCCGTCTATCATCTCTGGATGGCAGAAGAGCCGGACAATCCCATCGCCGCTCACATGTATGCAGCCTGCTCTCAAGCCGAGGTGCCTGGGCGCGCATCGAATAGTTATATTGAAAAATATTTTGACCGTTACGCAGAAACTTTCAATACCAATCTGACTGATAGTCTCGGTTATCGCGGTCCTGAATTGATGCGTCAGGCATTGGTGCAATTTGCCAGCGCCGACGGGCAATACGACATCCTTGATCTCGGCTGCGGTACAGGTTTGTGCGCACCGGTATTGAAACCCTATGCCCGCTCGCTCATCGGTGTTGATTTATCGGCAAAAATGCTGGAGCAGGCACATGCATACGATGCTTACGATGAATTGATCAAGCAGGAAATCTGTGCCTACATGGCCACCCGGAGGGCAGCTTTCGATATTGTCCTGGCTGCTGATACGGTGATTTATTTCGGTGATTTATACGAGGTCTTGCATGCGTCGTTTGAGACCGTGCGCCCGGGCGGCCATGTCTTGTTCACGATTGAAACGATCGCGCCGGATGTGCCATTGCCAGCGGCAGGTTTTTATCTGCATGCCAGCGGCCGCTACCGCCATAGCGCAGCTTATCTCACCGAGGTGTTGGCACGAGTGGGATTGCAACTGCAAAGCATTACCGATGTCGTCTTGCGCGAAGAAATTCGTCAGCCGGTCGCGGGTATGGTGGTGCTGGCGCAGCGTCCGAACTGAGACAGCGGCGACGCTGATAAGCGCAACAAGAAATTAACGCAGCAGTCTATAATCTGAGACTGATCAGCCTTTGTTTGGCAATTGTTCCCGTCGCATTTAGCTTTTTCAAGAGACTGCCCATGCCGCGTATTATTTCTACTCTGTTGACTGTCACTGTAACCTTGGTACTGACACTGGCGCTTGCCGGCTGTGGCTGCGGTGACAGTCGCTGCTCTTTTACCAACGTTCCCAGCGGCCAGCCTTAAGCGCGCTTCTGACTCCGCTTGCCGGAGTCAATCAACACTACCCGGACCAACCGCTAATTCGCAATGCGCCGTAACATAAGCGGCTCAAGCCATTTTTTCCGGCACATGCAAAGCTAGCCATGCCGTCAAATCTCGTAATGCCTGTTCGCGGTAATGTGCGGATTCATTGAAAATTTCATGATAGGCATCCTGATAGCAATAAATACACTTGTCACCTTGCGGCAACTGCGCAAAAAACGATTGGCTGGCTGCTGGCACCACAAAGGCATCGTCTCCTGCAATCTGCAGCAATAAAGGTAAGGTGAATGCCGGAGCATCCCGCTGTACTTGTTGCATCGCCGCCAGCATGAAATTGACCACGCGTGCAGCCACTCTGCCATGGTTGAGACGATCCTCGCTGTAAGCTCGCACCACCATGGCATCGTGTGATAGTCGCTGCGCCGGCAAGCTGCTCGGCACCGCGAAGGCAGGAGCAATGCGCGTACTGACGGCCAGCAGTATTTTCTGGAGCGTTGTCATGGCAATTCCCATTGCAGGTGAAGACAATATCAGTCCTTGCACCACCGACAAACCGCCTGTGGCAAACCGCGCCGCCACAAGTCCGCCCATGCTGTGACCGAACAACCAGGGCGCGCATGCTTGTTGTCCCGCGAAATCGTCGAATACCAGCTTGAGATCGCTCAGATAATCGTCGCTATGCTGCAGGCTGCCACGTGCGCCGTCGGAGCGGCCATGTCCGCGCTGGTCGTAAATGCGCACCGATAAGCCGCGCTGCAGGAAAATCTCCGTCAGCGCCTGGTAGCGACCGCTATGTTCTCCCAGGCCGTGCACCAGTACGATGGCGCCACGTGCTTGTGGATGGTGCCACTGACGGTAAAAGAGGCGGGTGCCGTCAGAGGCGTGGAGGTAATCGAAATATTCCTGCGATGTCGTCATGATGTGAGGATGATTCTTCGAAAGTGAAAACCATGTGAACGAGTGCAGCAATCAAAGCACATGATCATCACACACTGATGACATGAGCAAGTAGAGCACCCATAAAAATTCTTGCTGATCTACCGTTATCGACAGTAGATCAGCGACAATGACTCAAACTCAATGCGCCGATACGATGACAAATTTCACTCCGCTCGCCAGTGCGGCACTGCTGCTGCCTGCCAACCTGATACTGCCGGCCGCTCTCGGCCTACTATTGAGGCATCGCTGGCCAGGCGCAATTCGATTGACCTGGGTGGCGCTTGTGCTCCTATGGCTACTGAGTACGCGTCTTGGCGTACTGCTGCTGGTGACACCATTGGAGCAGCAGAACCCTGCGCTGGAAAAATTGCCGCCAGGCATTCAAGCTATCGTCGTACTTGGCGGTGGGCGCCGTTCGAACGCACCAGAATATGGCAATCAGGATGTTCCCTCCAACCCGACGCTGACCCGTCTGCAATATGCCGCCCGTCTGCAACACGTAAGCGGCCTGCCGATTCTGGTCAGCGGCGGTCGTCCAGATGGTTCGCTCGCGAGCGAAGCCGAGATAATGGCGCGCAGTCTGCATGAGGATTTTGACGCACGCGCTCAATGGCAGGAGACACAATCGACGACGACAGCCGAGAACGCGATATTCTCAGTGCCGATATTGCATCAAGCCAATGTGCATAAAATCGTGCTGGTCACTGACGCCATTCATATGCCACGGGCATTGGCCAGCTTTCGCGCTGCCGACCCCAGCCTTTCTGTAACGGCGGCACCAACGGCATTTTCCAGCAGCCAGCGATGCATCTTGACCGACTTTCTGCCCACTGCACAAGGTTTGCAGCGCATCAACTATGCATTACACGAATGGCTTGGTATGCTGTGGTATAAAATCAGACCATAACGATAAAAAATCTGTCAAATGTGCTTATTTATACGACAGAAATAAAACTTCGCAGGGATCGAGCCGATAAAAAAGAGCGTTTTAAATATCATTGATCATAACTAGGATATTCATATCTTAGTTTTCAAGATATTGATACATATGTCGCCGAAGTTATAGGCAATCAAGGGAACTCTGGAGACTACTAACATGACACTTTCATTCAACCAACGGTTGTGGGCACCGCTTTTCGTGAGCCTTGTGGCCTTGCTGGCCATCGCAAGCTTCGATAGCTTTCAGTTACGCAATCAGCGTCTTGAAGAGCGCAAAGAAGCATTGATTAATGTCGCCCAAGTTGCCATGAGCAGCATTAAGGACTATGCCGCTCAGGTGCAAAGTGGGGCACTGACCAAGGAGCAAGCGCAAGCGCAGGCGGCCTTACGTCTGAAAAGCCTGCGTTATGGCAAGGATGGTTATTTTTCGGTGTCGACCTCCAATCAAATCGTGGTCATGCATCCGATCAAACCTGAGCTCAACGGCAAAGACCTCACCAATTTAAAAGATCCAGCCGGCAATTTATTGTTTGTCAACATTACCAAAGCCGCCATGCAACCTGACGGTGGTTTCGTCAACTATCTCTGGCCTAAAGTCGGGTCGGACGAGCCTGTCGCCAAAACCTCCTACGCACTGCGCTACGAGCCTTGGGACTGGATTGTGACCACTGGCGTGTACATGGATGACATCAATGCGGCCTTTATCCGTTCGCTGTATCTGACCGCTACTTTATTGCTGATCATTGTCGCCGTGGTGGCCTCGTTTGCGGTGTATGTCAACCGCGGCATTCTGCGTAGCATCGGTGGTGATCCTGGTGATGCCGCCGAGGTAGCGAATCGCATCTCTGACGGTGACCTGACGCTGCATATTGCAACCCGCTCGGGCGATACGAGCAGTCTGCTGTTTGCTTTCAAGCGTATGCGTGACTCGCTTACCGATACCATTTCCAACATCAAATCCTCGGCCGACACGATCGCGACAGCGTCCAGTGAAATTGCCAGTGGCAACCACGATCTCTCCGGCCGCACCGAACAGCAGGCAGGCGCAATTGAAGAAACAGCCTCAGCCATGGAAGAGCTGACGTCGACCGTCAAACAAAACGCCGACAATGCACGTCAAGCCAACCAATTGGCGGTGTCAGCTTCGGAAGTGGCGGTCACCGGAGGCAACGTGGTCAATGAAGTAGTTGCCACCATGGGCTCGATCAATGAGTCGTCGCGCAAGATCGTCGACATTATCAGCGTGATCGACGGCATTGCCTTCCAGACCAATATCTTGGCGCTGAATGCGGCAGTGGAAGCGGCCCGTGCCGGCGAGCAAGGTCGTGGGTTTGCTGTGGTGGCGTCGGAAGTGCGCAGTCTGGCGCAACGCTCATCTGCTGCAGCCAAGGAAATCAAGGTGCTCATCGATGATTCGGTTGCCAAGGTGGATGTGGGTAGCAAACTGGTGCAACAGGCCGGCTCAACCATGAGCGAGGTGGTTGCCAGCGTCAAACGCGTCACCGATATCGTCGGTGAAATCAGCTCTGCCAGCCAAGAGCAAAGTGCCGGCATCAGCGAGGTAGGAAAAGCGATTGCTCAAATGGATGAAGGTACGCAACAGAATGCTGCACTGGTCGAGCAGGCTGCTGCGGCGGCGCAATCCCTGCAAGATCAGGCAGCCACTCTGGCAACGCTGGTCGGTCGCTTCAAGCTCAATGCTAATCAAGCGCCGGTCACCACAAGAACTAGCGCTCCTGTGCGTCCTGTAACCCCTCTGAAACGTCCAAGCCCTGCCGCAGCAATGCCGCGCATGGCGGTAGCAAAAGCAAGCGAAGTACCACGGCTGAAGTCGACTCCTGAAAAATCGATTGCCGTAGCCAAGGGAAAAACGGATTCCGATTCTGATTGGGAAACGTTCTAAGCTTTTGTTTTAAGCTCTACCTCGGCTGCATAGATGTGAACGCAAGGGCTTGCCATGCAAGCCCTCAGATTGCGGACAAAGCCTCTGCCCAGTTGAACTGGTCGGGGGCTTTGTGCTTCATAGCGGTATCTGAAGACCTCGGAGCATCTACCAGTACGAGGTGATGACACTGGAGTTGGTGGCATGTGAGCGCGGAAGAAATCTTCTGCGCTTTTTGCTACATCAGTAGATTTTAATGTCCCTGAAATGACTTTGGCTGATCCGGTTGGTTTGCCGTTGGCGTTTCCGAATTCGGATTTTTGTTCCAGCCAAAGAAATTCGATAAAGCATCGCCTATGCCTGCAGTGCTGCCATCCGTGCCTAGTGAGGCAACAAAGCCAGCGCCGGGCGAGAAGTTGTCGTAATACGGTTCACCGTCGATGAACTTGATACCGGCTGGTGGCGGCGAGTCCGATTGCGGCACATCCTTGAGCGCTACCCGCATGTAATCAACCCAGATCGGCAGCGCTAGCTGGGCGCCAAATTCTCTGTTGCCCAGGGTCTTGGGCTGGTCGTAACCCATCCATGCCACCGTCGTCAGCGTGCGCTGGAAGCCGGCAAACCAACCGTCCATGGCATCGTTGGTGGTACCGGTTTTGCCAGCCAAATCGGTACGTCCAAGGACGTTGCTGCCAGCGCCGGTACCGCGTTGTGCGACCGATTGCAATAGATTGGTCATGACATAGCTGTTACGTTCATCGATGGCACGTGGGGCATTGTTGCCGACGATCAATGGGTCTGCCTTGGACAGTACCTGGCCGCGTGCATCGGCGATCTGGATGATCAGGTAGGGGTTAATCCTGTAACCGCCATTGGCGAAAATCGAATACGCCGATGCCAGCTGCAGCGGTGTGGTCTGTCCGGCGCCCAGCGCCATCGGCAGGTAGGGTGGCACCTTGTCGATATCGAAGCCGAAATGCGATGTGATGAAGTCCTGTGCATATTTGACACCGATGGCATCGAGTGTGCGAATGGCCACCAGATTGATCGATTTTTGCAGTGCAGTGCGCAGGCTCATCGGACCCGCCGGCGGGTCATCATCCTTGGGTTCCCAGTTGGGCTGGCCGGGGCCGGCTGGGTAAGATGCATAGGCATCGTTGATGATACTGGCCGGTCCGAAACCTTTTTCCAGCGCCGCCGAATAGATGAAGGGCTTGAAGGTGGAACCAGGCTGGCGCCAGGCTTGGGTCACGTGATTGAAGTTGTTCTGTGTGAAGTCGAAGCCACCGACCAGGGCGCGGATGGCACCGTTTTGCGGCACCACCGACACCATCGTCGCCTCTACTTGAGGCAATTGCACGATCTGCCAGTTTTTCTTGGCATCCTGCATCACGCGGATCACGGCGCCTGGAGCAATGCGAATTTCTGGCTTGGCTTTGGGGTTGAGCGCTGCTGCGACGAATTTCAGTGCATCGCCAGTGAAGCTGACTTTGTCGCCGCTACGTAGCACCGCTTGCACTTGCTTGGGATCGGCCGATACCACGACGGCTGCAAGAATATCGTCGTTGTCTGGGTAGTTGTCCATGACATCATCGATGGCCTGGGCCCGATCATCTTCATTGCCAGTCAAGGTGATGGTTTCTTCGGGGCCGCGGTATCCATGGCGACGGTCATAGTCCATCACGCCCTTGCGCACGGCATCGTAAGCTGCTTTCTGGTCAGCGGCATTGATGGTGGTGATGACGTTGAAGCCTTGGGTGTAGGTGTCTTCCTTGTACTGCGCGTAGACCAACTGACGTACCATTTCGGTGACGTATTCGGCATGGACGTTGTACTGGTTGCCAGGTGCGCGCACCTGAATATCTTCTTTGGTGGCGGCGTTATATTGCGCCTGCGTGATGTATTCCAGATCAAGCATGCGTTGCAGAATATATTGCTGACGTATTTTGGCGCGCTCAGGATTGACGATAGGGTTGTAAGCCGATGGCGCTTTCGGTAACCCGGCCAGCATGGCAGCCTGGGCCAGCGTGATGTCCTTGAGGTCTTTACCGAAATAGGTACGCGCTGCTGCAGCAAAGCCGAAGGCGCGTTGTCCCAGATAGATCTGGTTCATGTACACCTCAAGAATTTGATCCTTGCTCAGCGTTGCTTCGATTTTGTTGGCCAGTAGCACTTCGTAGATCTTGCGCGAAAGTGTTTTTTCCTTGGTCAGAAAGACATTGCGCGCCACCTGCATGGTGATGGTGCTGGCGCCCTGGCTGGCATGGCCATGCATCAAGTCAGCCACCAGTGCACGCGCCAGGCCGATGTAATCGATTCCACCATGCTGGTAGAAGCGATAGTCTTCGATCGCCAGTACCGCATTTTTCATGTTGGCGGGAATGTCATTGAGCCTGACCAAGCTGCGCTTTTCTTCTCCGAATTCACCCAGCAAGACATGGTCTTCAGAATAGATGCGCAGTGGAATTTTCGGACGATAGTCGGTGATTACATCTAACGACGGCAGGCGCGGATTGATGAAGATCAGTGCATAGGCAATGATCAGCGCGCCAATAATGCCTAATCCAAGCATCGAAAAGATGATGAATTTGGCAATGTTGGGATTGAGGAAGCCGCGTTGACGGGAGGTGTTCTGCAAGCGAAAAATAAAGCGCATGGTCATCGTAAGTGAAGGGCGTGCCGTATCTTACAACATGCGACGGCGGCGCAGGCTGTACAAGGGCCTTGCAGGTCGTTGATTGTGTTTCGAAATGTATGTTCGAGGCTCTCATACGCCATGTTTTGATGTAAACAGATAGCCAATACAAGATTTAATTGCTAATTGGAAATTTTTCGGCATATCTGCCTGATTGCGCTTTAGCCACACCATTGCGCTGCACAATCGGTACAATGCGATCTTTCCGCATTCTTTCGGTAATTTAATCGACAGCCCCGCAGCTTACTGTGCGCCCAACTGTCGAACTCCTTCCTTCGGTACCTCTATGGCAGTCATCTCTCTCTCCAATGCGCAGCTTGCATTTGGGCACGTCGCTCTTCTTGATCATGCAGAGTTTTCTCTTGAAACCGGGGAGCGCGTAGGTCTGATCGGTCGCAACGGCACCGGCAAATCGTCGTTGCTCAAAGTCATTGCGGCCAACTCCAAACTGGATGATGGCTTGCTAGTGATGCAGCAAGGACTGAAAATTACCTACGTCGATCAGGAGCCGCATTTTCCGGCTGAGATGTCGATTTTCGATGCAGTTGCATCAGGTTTGGGTGAGTTGCCTGCCTTGTTGACTGAATATGAAGCGCTGACCGGACAGTTTGGCGGCGACAACGACGATGCGCTGATGGAGCGTATGCATGATATTCAGTTGCAGCTCGATGCAGCGGACGCCTGGAGCCTGAACAACAAGGTGGAAACTACCTTGGACAAGCTCAATCTGAACGGCAGTTCGCTCATCGGTGAGCTCTCCGGCGGTATGCAAAAGCGTGTGGCACTGGCTTGTGGCCTGGTCGGCGCACCTGATGTGTTGCTGCTCGATGAACCCACCAATCATCTCGACTTCGGCTCCATCTTGTGGCTCGAAGGGATGTTGCGTGATTACAAGGGCAGTGTGCTGTTCGTCACCCATGATCGTAGCTTTCTGGATAACGTCGCTACCCGCATCATTGAACTCGATCGCGGCAAAATACTGTCGTTCCCCGGTAACTTTACGACCTACCAGGCTCGTAAGGCCGAATTGCTGGCCAATGAAGAGGTGGAAAACGCTAAATTCGATAAGTTTTTGGCGCAGGAAGAAATCTGGATCCGTAAAGGCGTGCAAGCGCGCCGTACCCGCGACGAAGGCCGCGTGCGTCGTCTCGAGGCCTTACGGCTGGACCGCAGTGCCCGCCGTGACCGGCAAGGGCAGGTCAAGCTGGAAGTATCGGCAGGAGAACGTTCCGGCAAGATCGTGGCGGAACTCGAAAACGTCAGCAAGAACTATGGCGACAAGACCATCGTGCGCGATTTCAGCGGCATTCTCATGCGCGGCGACAAGATTGGCTTGATTGGTCAAAATGGCGCCGGCAAAACAACCTTGCTCAAGCTGATTCTCGGTGAAGAAACGGCTGACAGCGGCAGTGTGCGCCAAGGCACCAAGTTACAGGTAGCGTATTTCGATCAGATGCGTACGCAACTCAATGAAGAGGATAGCCTGGCCGAAACTATTGCACCAGGCAGCGATTGGGTCGAAGTCAACGGCCAGCGCAAACACGTTATGACCTATTTGGCCGACTTCCTGTTTGCGCCTGAGCGCGCACGCTCGCCGGTGCGTACTCTGTCAGGCGGTGAGCGCAACCGTTTGTTGCTGGCCCGTTTGTTCGCCAAGCCTGCCAATGTGCTGGTGCTCGATGAGCCAACCAATGATCTGGATATTGACACGCTGGAATTGCTGGAAGAATTGCTGGAGGATTACAGCGGCACGGTATTCCTGGTCAGCCATGATCGTACCTTCCTGGATAACGTCGTCACACAAGTGATTGCCTCTGAAGGCAATGGTGTCTGGCGCGAATACGTTGGTGGTTATAGCGACTGGGAACGAGTGCGGGCCAACATGCAAAGCGCCGCTGCCAAAACCAAGGTCGAAGTCAAAGCCGTTGAGGTGCAAGCAGCCGCAGCAACGCCAGCCAAGGCAAAAAAATTGAGTTACAAGGAACAGCGCGAACTCGACGAGTTGCCTAAGTTGATCGCGCAACTGGAAGGCGAACAAAAGCAGATTTCGGAACAGTTGGCCGATCCGGATCTGTACAAGAAAGGTCCTGACGAAGCGGTACGATTGAATGCGCGCTTCGCTCAAATAGACGGTTTGCTGCTGGAAAATCTGGAACGCTGGGAAATCATCGAAGCACGTTCCAAGGCATAAGCTGTTGATGCCTGCCTGTCGCGGCCTGTTTAGTTGGGGCGGCGGCAGGCGTGGCGTAATTCGGGCAGTTTTTGCCGGATGCTATCGGCGTCTTCTGCATCGGGGCGCAAGACGAGATACGCTTCCAGGTCATCGAGCGCCGCTTGCGGTTCAGCCTGATGGGCATACGCCAGGCCGCGGTCGCGCCGTTCGGTAATTTCATCGGGCAATAAAATCACCAGCCGTTCCTGCACCTCCAGCACATGTTGCCAGCGCTGCGTATCGGTGAAAATGGCTTTCAGATTACGCAGCATGCGTGTCAGAATCTCACGCGGATGAGCCGCGCGCAAATAGGCTGCCAGTGGTAATTCGTCACCGTATTCCTGATGTTCCAGATACGGCTCCAGACGCTCCTCCAACTCTTCCCGCGACAGGCTGGCACCGTTCATCGGGTCCAGCACGATATCGCCAGATTGCACTGACAACTTCATCAGGAAATGACCAGGGAAAGAAATCCCCTTCATGTTCAAGCCGATCTGCTGCCCCAACTCCATGTACACCACCGCCAGTGAAATCGGGATGCCGCGCCGCGAAGTGATGACGCAGTGCAGGTAACTATTGTCGGGATCGTAATAATTGTTGATATTGCCGGCGAAGGCCAATTCTTGAAAAAAGAAATGGTTGAGCATGCGCAATTTCTGGATATGCGATGCATCTGAGGACAGGCGCTGTTTGAGTTTGAGCGCCATGTTGTCAATTTCGATCTGGAAGGCAAAAAAATCCAGCTCGGGATGGGCGTCCTGGCCCAGCGCCAACGCCGATTCAAACAAGGGAATCGAATCGTCTTGACGAACCAGAGACGAAAAATATTCGAGAGGAGTTAGCGTCATATGTTGATCATGCTATCAAAATATGCGCGCTTGTGAAATGTTTGCAGGGCAATGGCGCGTTGGCGCAACATGATTGCTGCGCCAAGCTCGTCGATATGTGTTTAGCGAGCGATACGCTTGAAGTCAGCAAAACGGAAGCCCATAGCCAGCAATGTGCCGAAATAAGCGATCGCGCAGGCCGTCAGTACCAGTAACAGGGCTCCCACGCGCAGCACTGGATGAGCACGCATGGCGATCCAGTCAAACTGATGGGATACCGCGATGGCAGCACCAGCCAGGAACAGCAAGGCGACGCTCAATTTGGCCAGAAAACGGCCCCAGCCAGGCAGCGGCTTATAGATCTTGCGGTGGCACAGTCCCCAGAACAGGAAACCCGCATTGAGGCAGGCACCCAGGCCGATGGATAATGCCAGGCCTGCATGCGCGATCCAGGGTACGAACAGATAGTTCATCAACTGTGTGGCAATGAGAACGCCGATGGCAATTTTGACAGGAGTGCGGATGTCTTGCTTGGCATAAAAGCCGGGCGCCAGGATTTTGACCAGGATCAGGCCGATCAGGCCGACGCCGTAGGCGATCAATGCGCGTCCGGTCATGGCGACCGACAAACTATCAAATTTTCCATAATGAAACAGCGTCGCTGTTAGCGGCAGCGATAGCGTGGCCAGGCCGACTGCGCAGGGGAGCGCCAATAGGAAGGTCAATCGCAGGCCCCAGTCGAGCAAGGCGGAATATTCAGCCATGTCGTTTTCAGCGTGGGCGTTGGATAGACTAGGCAAAAGGATGGTGCCAAGCGCCACGCCCAACAAAGCGGTCGGAAATTCCATCAAGCGGTCCGCATAAGAGAGCCACGACACACTGCCGTGTGCCAGGCGTGACGCAATGTTGGTGTTGATCATCAAGCTGATCTGTGCGGCGGACACGGCAAATACGGCAGGGCCCATTTTCTTGAGAACACGTCTAACCCCCTCGTCTTGCAGGCCGATCATGGGATTCCAGTACAGTCGTGGCAACATGCCGATCTTGATCAGGGCTGGAATTTGCAGAAGCACTTGCAGCACGCCGCCAACAAACACCGCAAAAGCCATCGCATAGATGGGCTGCTTCATGTAAGGAGCGACAAACAAAGATGCAACGATGAAAGAGACATTCAGCAAGACCGATGTGAAAGCCGGGATCTTGAATTCGCGCCAAGTATTGAGAATCCCACCAGCTAACGCCACAAAGGCCATGAAACCAATATAGGGAAACATGATCCGGGTCATGATGACACCGGCGTCGAAGGCATCCTGGTTATATTTCAATCCGGTGGCAATGAAATACACAATTACCGGCGTGGCCAATATGCCAATCACGCTGGTTGCCAGCATTACCCAGATCAGCACGGTAGCGACATGGTCAACCAAATGCTTGGTCGCGGCATCACCTTTCTGATTCTTGTATTCCGCCAGAATTGGCACAAATGCTTGCGAAAATGCGCCCTCAGCGAACAGGCGACGCAATAGATTGGGAATGCGGAAGGCGACGTTGAAGGCGTCGGTGTAGGCGGAGGCGCCAAAGGCGCGTGCGAATAAAATTTCTCTGGCCAGGCCAGTGATGCGAGAGAGCATCGTCATGCCAGAGATAGTGGCAAGCGTTTTATGTAAGTTCATGGGACGGCATTATAGCTGCCGTTGGGAGGTGAGGGAGCCAGGAAGCAACGCGGCATTTCGTGCAGGCAACTAACCGGCTTTGCAACAAATTTACAGTGTGAGTGCCGGAGTATTTGCTAGTTGCATGGAAAATGGTTATAATCGAAGGCTCTACAGAATTATGCCTCGCAAGTTATCAAGATTGCGATGCTTTCGATCTCGATTTAGGATAATTATTCATGGCAAATACCGCACAAGCACGCAAACGTGCACGTCAAGCTGTTAAGCAAAACGCGCACAACTCCAGCCAGCGTTCGACGCTGCGCACAGCAATCAAGGCTGTTCGCAAGGCGATCGAAGCAGGCGACAAGGCTGCTGCGACTTCCGTATTCCAGGCTTCCGTGTCGACTATCGACAGCATTGCCGACAAGAAAATCATTCACAAGAACAAGGCCGCTCGTCATAAGAGCCGTCTGGCTGCTGCTCTGAAGGCATTGGCTGCTTAAATCAGACGCTCTTGGGCATTGTCATAATGCTCAAGTCTGTTCGGATGCGGAGCGGTGAGTCTGGTTAATCACCAAGCTTTGCTGCGGTTCGAGTAGCTGATTTGTTTTTGTTGATACATTAACCCGCCCGTTTTTGCTGGCGGGTTTTTGCATTTTCCGTTCTATTTCTTCGGTGTGATTGCGGGCTATCGGGCCAATGCGTAGGGTTGTAGCACTGGCCTCATGAGCAAATGCTCAGTGCGGCAAGCCGTCAATGGTCATGCCGGGTTTGATGTTTTTTTGCTTGAACCAGCCGGTGTTCATTTCCAGCGCGTAAGTCGCTGGCCTGATCGCGCAATGCGAATCCAGGGTTTGCTCCTTCATCTCTTCGATATTGATGATTTTTCCGCCTGCATCCATGAAGGCCACTGACAGTGGGATCAGCGTATTTTTCATCCACATACACACGCCGGCCGGGGCACCAAACAAAAAGACCATACCTTCATTGGTGCCCATTTTGTCGCGGAACATCAAGCCTTGCTCACGCTGCGCTTCATTGGCAGCAACTTCCGCTTTGATCAGATATAGGCCTGAATTGAGCGTGATGACCGGGAATTTTTGTGGTTGTTGGGCGTGGGACGGTAGGGCGGTTGCGAACGCGGCGAGCGTAGCAAGCAAGACAAGTGAGCGGCGCATAGTCAATGGGGTGAGAGAGGGGCTGAAAACCAATCGATTATAGGATAAATTCCGAGTGCTCAAGGAGGTGGGCAGATGTAGCCGAATGTTGGACAGGTTTTCGCTGGACGAGAAAAAAGGCAGGACCAGCCTGCCTTTCAGTAGCGCGATAGCTAGATTACTTAGCAGCAGCGTCAGCAGCTGGAGCGGCAGCAGCCTTCTTTGCCTTCTTAGCCTTGTGTGCCTTCTTCATTTTCTTAGCCTTTGGTGCAGCAGCTTCAGTCTTTGCGGCTGGAGCAGCTGGAGCAGCAGGAGCTGCAGCTTGTGCGAACACGGAAGTGGCGAACAGACCAGCGATCAGAGCGGCGATCAATTTATTCATTTTGCAGTCCTTCAATTTAACATGTTAAGAAAACGGCGATTCTCATGAATCACTGACAATAACGAGGGGGGCGGGGCTTGGTTGACACAAAATTCCAAAAAAAATAATTCTTTGTACGTTGGAGATTGTGTTTACGCTTAATTGTTATTTAAACATCGTCAGTGCAGATGGTTCAACGCTTTTCCATTGGCCGGGCAGCAAGGGATCGGAGTGGAGTGAGAATGGGCCGATTGCGATTCTGATCAGGCGCAAAGTCGGCATGCCGACGGCTGCAGTCATGCGCCTTATCTGACGGTTTTTCCCTTCGCTAATCTTGATGGTCAGCCAGCTGGTGGGCAGATTCTTGCGCTCCCTGATAGGTGGATTGCGCGGCCATAGCCATTGCGGTTCGAGTACATGCTTGACCTCGCTGCCCTGAGTCACAAAGTCGCCCAGATCAAGAGGCTGGCGCAGATATTCCAGACTTTTAGCTGATGGCAGGCCTTCGATTTGCACCAGATAGGTCTTGAACTGCTTGCGTTGCGGATGACTGATCGCATGCTGTAGTTTGCCATCGTCGGTGAGCAGCATTAATCCTTCACTGTCAAAATCGAGCCGTCCGGCTGGATAGATGTCTGGGATATCCAGATATTGCGCCAGCGTGGTGCGTTGGGGGTTTTCTGTGTCAACGGAGAACTGACACATCACCTGATAAGGTTTGTTCAATAGGATAAGAGGCATGTCGCTAGTGTCGCAAAAACGTGGCAATTCGCAAAATATTGCGACGCGGATATAATTCGTCAATCTTATGTTTTATGCAATATGCGAGAGTGGCTCAGGCAGCGTTATTACCAGCACCCCATTGTCGTTCCTGATTTAGGTTGGCGCTTCGTCATAGGGTGGCGTATATGTTACTGTTCTTCGATTCGAGCATACCCCCAATACTGCCTCAGTTTGCCGTGCTTGGGTCACTATGCCGGCCGGCAAGCGTATGCGGCCCCAGGTTTGCAATTCCCGCTCAATTTCCCGGAGACAACTTATGGTTCAACACATCAAAGTGCCAGCTGAAGGTAGCAAAATTACTGTCAACGCTGATTTTTCCCTCAAGGTGCCAGATAAACCGATTATTCCTTATATAGAAGGTGATGGTGTTGGCGTTGATGTGACGCCGGTCATGTTGAAAGTTGTAGATGCTGCGGTTGCCAAGGCTTATGGTGAGCAGCGCAAAATTTGCTGGATGGAGATTTTTGCCGGCGAAAAATCCACTAGATTGTACGGTGCCGACACCTGGCTACCGGAAGAGACGATCGCTGCGGTTAAGCAATATACCGTCTCCATCAAGGGGCCGTTGACTACGCCTGTCGGCGGCGGTATTCGATCGCTTAACGTGGCTTTGCGGCAGCAACTGGATCTGTATGTCTGTCTGCGCCCGGTACGTTATTTTCAAGGTGTGCCGGCACCGGTGCGGGAGCCACACAAGACGGATATGGTCATTTTCCGTGAGAATTCTGAGGACATTTATGCCGGCATCGAATGGGCGGCCGGCTCTGACGGCGCCAAAAAACTGATCGATTTTCTGGTTAAAGAGATGGGTGTTACGCAGATTCGCTTCCCTGAAACTTCAGGCTTTGGGCTCAAGCCGGTATCGCGTGAGGGCACGGAGCGTTTGGTGCGAAAGGCCATTCGATACGCCATCGATAACGACAAACCATCGGTGACGATTGTCCATAAGGGCAATATCATGAAGTACACCGAAGGTAGCTTCCGCGACTGGGCCTATGCGTTGGCGCTCAAGGAATTTGATGCACAGCTCATTGACGATGGTCCATGGTGCAAATTCAAGAATCCGAGGACCGGTCGCGACATCATTATTAAAGATTCCATCACTGATGCTTTTTTGCAACAAATTCTGCTGCGTCCGGCCGAGTATAGCGTCATTGCTACCCTCAATCTCAATGGCGATTACATCTCTGACGCTTTGGCCGCGCAGGTTGGTGGCATCGGTATTGCTCCAGGAGCGAACATGTCGGATTCAGTGGCCATGTTTGAGGCTACGCACGGTACCGCGCCGAAATATGCAGGCAAGGATTACGTCAATCCCGGTTCCCTCATTTTGTCGGCAGAAATGATGCTGCGCCACATGGGCTGGATTGAGGCTGCTGACCTGATCATTGCGGCGATGAAAAAATCCATCTCATCCAAGCGGGTAACTTATGACTTCGCACGTCAAATGGAAGGCGCTACTCAGGTTTCCTGCTCTGGTTTTGGTGAAGTGTTGATCGAAAACATCGACGCATAGCGGCAGCCAGCTTGGTGGTGCTGCCTCGGTGCGGGTATAAAAAAAGCTCCTGCAATTGCAGGAGCTTTTCAGAGCAGCTTAAATGAATTAAGGAGCTTGGATGTTGGAAGCTTGCTTGCCTTTAGGGCCTTGCGTGACTTCGAACTGAACTTTTTGACCTTCTTTAAGGGTCTTGAAGCCGTTCATCTGAATTGCCGAGAAGTGTGCAAACAAATCTTCACCGCCGTCATCCGGAGTGATAAAGCCGAAGCCTTTAGAATCGTTGAACCACTTGACTGTACCTGTTGCCATAAAAGCATCTTTCAATTAAAAACAATCACACGAGCCGTAAAAGCAAGAAGCCTCGCGAGATCAAAATGTCCGCAGCCCCCCTTAAACTTGCCCCCTTCGTATTAACAAGCAATAACTACTCATCAATATTTTCCATTGTTCTCGTTCAAATTATAAAAGTCAAGTTGTTTGCAGATTAAATATTAAGCATTTGTTCGCTTGAGTGGAATTAACTGCTCTTGATTTAGGATGAATAAGCGTTATCTGCGCACTATCAGGAAAACGCGTAATATCTAATTAATTGGATATTTTCTTCATCGTTGTACGTTGCACTTTGATTGATGGTTTTAGAATAGATGCATGGCAACCAAGCACGATAATGACAACGGTACAGTCCTGGCTCGGCAAGAGCAAAAACTCAAGCCGCCGCCTATGTACCAAGTATTGTTGTTGAATGATGACTATACGCCGATGGAATTCGTCGTCGCAGTCATTCAGGAGTACTTCAATAAGGACCGTGAAACAGCGACGCAGATTATGCTCAACGTTCACCGCGATGGGAAAGGCATGTGTGGTGTATATCCTAAAGATATTGCATCCACAAAAGTTGAACTCGTATTAACCCACGCTAGGAAAGCAGGGCACCCCCTGCAGTGCGTGATGGAGGAAGCATGATTGCGCAGGAATTGGAAGTCAGTTTGCACATGGCCTTTGTCGAGGCTCGACAATCGCGACATGAATTTATCACGGTGGAACATTTGCTTCTCGCCTTGCTCGATAACCCATCGGCAGCAGAGGTATTGCGTGCATGCTCGGTCAATATCGATGATTTGCGCAAGACGCTGACTAATTTCATTACCGATAATACGCCGACGGTGCCGGGCACCAATGAAGTGGATACGCAACCTACTTTAGGTTTTCAGCGCGTTATCCAGCGCGCCATCATGCACGTTCAGTCGGCTTCCAACGGCAAGAAAGAAGTCACTGGCGCAAATGTGCTGGTCGCCATTTTTGGCGAGAAGGATTCGCACGCTGTCTACTACCTGCATCAACAAGGCGTGACGCGACTGGATGTAGTCAATTTCATTTCTCACGGTGTGCGCAAGGATCAGCAGGCTGATCCTCAAAAAGCGCCAGAAGGAGCGGAAGACGTGCAGACTGAAGGCCAGCAAAAGGAAAGTCCGCTTGATCAGTTCACACAGAATCTGAACAAGGCCGCTGCTGAAGGCAAGATTGATCCGCTCATCGGGCGCGATGCTGAAGTCGAGCGCGTCATTCAAACTCTGTGCCGTCGCCGTAAAAACAATCCCTTGCTGGTTGGCGAAGCCGGCGTCGGCAAGACCGCTATTGCTGAGGGACTGGCATGGCGCATCACCCAGAACGATGTGCCGGAAATTCTCAAGAATGCCGTAGTGTATTCGCTCGACATGGGTGCGCTGCTGGCTGGCACCAAGTATCGCGGTGATTTTGAGCAACGTCTCAAGGCCGTGCTCAAGCAACTCAAGGACAGTCCCAATGGGGTCCTGTTCATTGACGAAATCCATACGATCATCGGTGCTGGTTCTGCTTCCGGCGGTACGCTTGATGCTTCCAATTTGCTCAAGCCGGCGCTCTCTAGCGGCCAGCTCAAGTGTATTGGCGCAACGACCTATACCGAATACCGTGGTGTGTTTGAAAAAGACCATGCCTTGTCGCGTCGCTTTCAGAAAATTGACGTCAATGAGCCAACAGTGGAACAGACTGTGCAGATTTTGCGTGGTCTCAAGTCCAAGTTCGAAGAACATCATGGCGTCAAGTATTCTGCTTCTGCGCTGACTTCCGCGGCCGAACTGGCAGCTCGCTTCATCAATGACCGCCATCTGCCAGACAAGGCCATTGATGTGATCGACGAAGCTGGGGCAGCACAGCGTATTTTGCCGAAATCCAAGCAAAAGAAGACCATTGGCAAGGCCGAGATCGAGGAAATCATTGCCAAGATCGCGCGTATTCCGACCCAATCGGTGAATCAGGATGATCGTACCAAGCTGCAGACGATAGATCGCGATCTCAAGAACGTGGTGTTCGGGCAGGATCCTGCCATCGAAGCATTGGCGTCGGCCATCAAGATGGCACGTGCTGGCCTGGGCAAGACTGACAAGCCGATCGGCTCCTTCCTGTTCTCCGGCCCGACCGGTGTGGGCAAGACCGAAGTAGCCAAGCAACTTGCTTTCATCATGGGTATTGAGCTGATTCGCTTCGATATGTCCGAATACATGGAGCGTCATGCCGTGAGCCGTTTGATCGGTGCACCTCCGGGTTATGTCGGTTTTGATCAGGGCGGTCTGTTGACCGAAGCGATCACCAAGAAGCCACATGCGGTGTTGCTGCTCGACGAAATCGAAAAGGCACATCCTGATATCTTCAACATTCTGTTGCAGGTCATGGATCATGGCACTTTGACGGACAACAATGGCCGTAAGACTGACTTCCGCAATGTGATCATCGTCATGACCACCAATGCAGGCGCTGAAAGTCTGCAGAAGCGTTCCATCGGTTTCACCGACAAGAAAGAGGCCGGTGATGAAATGGCGGATATCAAGCGTATGTTTACGCCTGAGTTCCGCAACCGCCTGGATGCCATCATCAGCTTCCGCGCACTTGATGAAGAAATTATCCTGCGTGTGGTCGACAAATTCCTGATGCAGTTGGAAGAGCAATTGCACGAGAAGAAGGTGGAAGCTGTGTTCTCGGAAAGCCTGCGTACTTTCCTGGCCAAGAAAGGCTTCGATCCACTCATGGGTGCGCGCCCAATGTCGCGTCTGATTCAAGACATGATACGCAAGGCCCTGGCTGACGAACTGCTGTTTGGTCGCCTGGTCAGTGGTGGCCGTGTCACAGTTGAGCTGGACGACAAGGATCAGGTCAAGTTGGAGTTCCCAGAGAACGACGACCCGACACCGCCACCAGCTGAGCCGCAAGAGAAGTTGGAAGTTGAATAAGTAATAAAAATGCTACGCTCGGGCAAGCAAGCCGGGCAACAAAAAGGCTGGAACGTTTTGCGTTCCAGCCTTTTTTATGTCCACTGTTTATATCTATATTACTGGTGGCGGCAGCAGCATTTATGGCGTCAGCGGTTTGCCGGCGGCTTGCTTGGCCTTGAGTACCTGACTGGATTTTTCGATCATGCTCAGGCGATAAGCGACGGCTGGATGCAGCGAGGTATAAGCATTGGGAACAGTGGATGGATATTGTATCGCCAGGCGCTGCCAGAATGCGGCAAAGCCGTCGATGTTATAGCCAGCGCGCACCAGCATGTACAGGGCCAGATTGTCGGCTGCCGCATCCAGATCTTGCGGATACGGCCGAATGCCGCCATTGCCGGCTGCTACGGTGAGATCCGGCTCGGCTCGCATGAGGTTGTCAATCACGCTTCCGCTGGTGGCTACCATGCGTTGACGGATCGCATGCCCCAGTGAGTTGTGAGCCATTTCCTTGGCGATCAGGTATGCCAGCTCTTCGTCTGATTGTGCGAAACTGAGCATGCCGCGCGTGACCAGTACGCGTCGGCCATCACCATAGGTATTGACGTTGTCAGTATTGCCCAGCTCAATGCTGAACGCGCAGGCCAGTGTCAGGGGCACGATCAGCGTTTGCTGCGTATGCCGGCGCAGAATGGTCAGTTTGATCGGTGCTCGGCCGATGACCAAAGGTCCCAATACATTGGCGGCCTGGCGTTCGGCATCCGTACCTTCTTGCAAAGGTTTGTCGGCGACCTTGAGCAGAATATCACCGCGCTGTACACCGGCACGGTCAGCGCCGCTGCCAGGCAAGACATCGGTGACCTGCAAACGGTCATCAAAACCGATGGCCTGTGCGGCACTGGCAAACTCCATTGAGTAGGAGTATTTGTTTTTTGCTGTGAAGCCAAGCAGGTTACGCGCATTTCCTTTGCACAGCGGTGCGTTGCTGGTCAGCAGCGGCGCTGCCACCCGGTACAGGCGATCTTGTTGTGCGGTCAACTTGCGCAGGGCAGCTTGTTCTGGGGTGTCGATGGTTTTGGGCGGTGCCGCTTTTGTGACGGCGGCCAACGGCTGTGTCACGGGAGTTTCCTGTGGCACCACGCAGGCTGCCAGCAATGCGGCCGGTACCAGCGCCAGCACCATTTTGAGTCGACGCAAGCACTGCTGCTGTCGCCGACTTTGCTGTCGCTCTCGAACCACCTGAAATCTTGCAAGCATCCAATCTTCTCCTAATGATTCAAGACACCCGGAGGGCGCTGCGAATCGTGTTTGTTTCAGTGTTTGCCGGTGCTGCCGAATCCACCCGCGCCACGTTCGCTGTCGCCGAATTCTTCGACCACATTAAAGCCGACTTGCAGGACCGGTACTATTACCAGTTGTGCCAGACGTTCCATGGGGTTTAGGACAAATGCAGTGTCGCCGCGGTTCCATGTCGACACCATTAGTTGGCCTTGATAATCGGAGTCAATCAAGCCGACCAGATTGCCCAGCACGATGCCATGTTTGTGCCCTAGTCCGCTACGCGGCAAAATCACGGCGGCATAGCCCGGATCGGCCAGATGAATGGCCAGACCGGTAGGGATCAAATGCGTGGCGCCGGGTTCGATTGTCAACGGAGCATCCAGGCAGGCGCGCAGGTCCAGACCGGCGCTGCCGGCGGTTGCGTAGGCCGGCAGTTGCTCTTGCATGCGCGGATCGAGGATTTTGACGTCTATGGTTTTCATGAGTGAGGAGCAAAGAAGTAGAAAATTTCAGGAGCGCGGCGCAGTTGTCAGGCGTAGGGCAATTTCACGCACCAGTTGCCGTGCCAGCGTTTGTTTGTCGGCGCGCGGCAGCGTCGTGCTGCCGTGGTCGTCGAACAGGGTTAGAGTATTTTCGTCCTGGCCGAAGGTCTGATGACCGATATTGCCTACCAGTAGTGGAATGTTTTTCTTGCGTCGTTTGGCCGCGCCGTATTGTTCCAGGTTTTCCGACTCGGCGGCGAAGCCGACGCAATACGGCCGTTGCGGCAAGGCGGCGACACCGGCCAGGATATCGGGATTCTGTTCAAACTGCAGTTGCGGCGTTTCATCGTCGCTGCTTTTCTTGATTTTTTGCGTACTGACATTGGCAACCCGCCAATCTGCCACCGCTGCCACGGCGATGAAGATATCCTGACCAGCCAGATGCTCGTGCACCGCCTGCTGCATTTGCAAGGCAGTCTGTACATCGATACGTTCAACGCCATACGGTTGCGCTAGCGCAGTCGGTCCCGATACCAATACCACCTCGGCGCCGGCTTCGCGCGCCGCGCGTGCAATGGCATAGCCCATCTTGCCTGAGGACAGGTTGGTAATGCCGCGCACCGGATCGATTGGTTCAAAGGTCGGGCCGGCAGTGAGCAGCACGCGCCGACCGGCCAGCAGCTTGGGCTGGAATGCAGCGATGATTTCTTCCAGCAGTTGTTGCGGCTCCAGCATGCGCCCCAGACCCACTTCACCGCAGGCCTGCGCACCTGCTTCAGGACCTAGCAGGAGGATGCCGTCTTGTTTGATTTGCGCGACGTTGCGTTGCGTGGCCGGGTTTTGCCACATTTCCACATTCATGGCTGGCGCTACCATCAGCGGCACGCCATGCGGGCGCGCCACGCACAGTGTCGACAGCAGATCGTCGCAGGCGCCATGCGCCAGTTTGAAAATGAAATCGGTAGAGCAGGGCACGATGACAATGGCATCAATGCCACGTGTGAGATCAATGTGCGCCATGTTGTTGGCAATGCGCGCGTCCCACTGGTCGGTGTAGACGGTATTGCCGGTCAGCGCTTGCATGGTCACCGGCGTGATGAACTGGGTAGCTGCCTGGGTCATGACCACTTGTACCGAAGCGCCCGCCTTGCCCAGTGCGCGCGCCAGTTCGGCGGCCTTGTAGCAGGCCACGCCGCCGGTCAGGCCGAGAAGGATTTTTTTGCCAGTGAGATCCATTGCTTTACTCCTTGAAGAACAAGCCGGCGCGATATCGCCGCTTGCTGTCGGGCTACTTGTTGACGCGGCGCAGCTCGTCGAGCACAAACAATACCGCACCGATGCAAATCGCGCTGTCGGCGATGTTAAATGCCGGCCAGTGCCAGTTGCCGAGGAACACGTCGAGGAAATCGATCACATGGCCGTAGGCGATGCGATCAATGACGTTACCCACGGCACCGCCCAGAATCAAGGCCAGGGCGCAGCAAAACATACGCTGTCCGGCGTGTTTCTTGAGCAGGTAGATGATATAGATCGCTGCCGCAATGCCGATGGCCGTAAACAGATGGCGTTGCCATCCCGATTCGGCCGCCAGGAAGCTGAATGCGGCGCCCTTGTTATAGACCAGTACCAGATTGAAGAAACCGGTGATCGACATTGATTGGCCGTAATGGAGCAACTTGATGATGGTGATTTTGCTCAACTGGTCGAGCAACAGGACGATCAGGGAAATGCCCAGCCAAGGCAGCATGTTGTTGCTGGTGCTGGATTTTGAGCTTGCGGTGAAGGTCTTTTTTTTCGTAGCCATAGGGGAAGAGGAACGGAGAAGAATAAAGGCGCGTCGTCGTTTGTGGCAACGACACGCCGGACCGGATCAAACCAGGTTCAGGCGAAGTGACGCGCTTCGCCGCTGCCAAACAGATTGGCCACGCAACGGCCGCACAGTCCAGCATGTTCAGAGTGCGCACCGACATCGGCACGGTAGTGCCAGCAGCGTTCGCATTTTTGCTCAGTCGAAGGCGTGACCACGATGGTTTCTTCAGCTTCGCTGGCAACCACTGTCACGGTTGCCGCCGAGGTGATCAGTACAAACTTGAGATCTTCCTCCAGGCTTTGCAATGCCGCTACCTTGTCGCCGCTGACCTTGAGTTCCACTTCTGCTTGCAGGGACGAACCGATGCCGCCGGCAATGCGTACTTCTTCAAGTTGCTTGGTAACGGTGGCGCGCACTTCATGCAGCACGTTGAACTTGGCGACCAATGCCTCGGCTTGCGCCACTTCCGGCAACTGATAGTAGGTCTGCGTGAAAATCGTTTCGTCGCTGGCCGCAAAGACCTCGGCGCTGGCGAAGAAGCTCCAGGCTTCTTCGGCTGTAAACGATAGTGTCGGCGCGATCAGGCGCAGCAGGGCATGCGTGATGTGCCAGATTGCGGTCTGTGCCGAACGACGCGCCGGGGAGTCGACGCCGCTGGTATAGAGGCGATCCTTGAGAATGTCGAGGTAGAAACCACCCAGGTCTTCCGAGCAATACATTTGCAGCTTGGAGACCACCGGATGAAACTCATAGGCGTCGTAATGCGCCAACACATCCTTTTGCAGATTGGCCATGTTGGCGATGGCGTAGCGATCGATTTCCAGCATCTCGGCTACCGGCACGGCATGTTTGGCCGGATCGAAATCGGCCGTGTTGGCCAGCAGGAAGCGCAAGGTGTTGCGGATGCGGCGATAGGCTTCCACCACGCGCTTGAGGATTTCGTCGGAGATAGAGATTTCACCCGAATAATCGCTCGACGCTACCCACAGGCGCAGAATTTCAGCGCCCAGCGAGTCCGCCACTTTTTGCGGCTCGACGCCGTTCTTGAGTGACTTGGACATCTTGCGGCCTTCGCCATCGACCACGAAACCGTGCGTGAGCAATGCCTTGTAGGGCGCGCAGCCGTTGAGCATGGACGAGGTCAGCAAGGACGAGTGGAACCAGCCGCGATGTTGGTCCGATCCTTCCAGGTAGAGGTCGGCCGGGAATTGCAGTTGTTGCTTGTGCGAGCCACGCATGACGGTTTGATGGGTCGAGCCGGAATCGAACCAGACATCCAGCGTGTCTTTATTCTTGATGTATTGCTCGGCTTCGTCACCCAGCAATTCCTTGGGGTCCAGTGCCTGCCAGGCTTCGATGCCGTGTTGCTCGATGCGTTGAGCGATCTGTTCCAGCAATTCCGGTGTGCGCGGATGCAGTTGACCAGTTTCCTTGTGCACGAAGAAAGCCATCGGCACGCCCCATTGACGTTGGCGCGACAGCGTCCAGTCGGGACGGTTGGCGATCATGCCGTGCAGACGCGCCTTGCCCCACAGCGGGAAGAAGGCAGTGTCTTCGATGCCTTGCAGCGCGGTTTCGCGCAGGCTCTTGCCGCCATCCTTGGGGGCGTTGTCCATGCTGGCGAACCATTGCGAGGTGGCGCGATAGATGATTGCTGTTTTGTGACGCCAGCAATGCATGTAGCTGTGATCGAACATGACCAGCTTGAACAGTGCACCGGTTTCGTCCAGTTTGGCGCAGATCGGCTTGGAGGCTTCCCAAATCGTCAGGCCAGCAAACAGTGGCAGCCATGAGGCGTAACGGCCGTCGGCCATGACCGGGCTGAGGATGTCGGCGTCCTTCATGCCGTGCGCCTTGCAGGAGACAAAGTCTTCGATGCCGTAGGCCGGCGCCGAGTGGACTACGCCGGTGCCGCTGTCGGCGGTGACGTAGTCGCCCAGATAGATTGGCGACAGGCGGTCGTAGCCGGCATCGGCAGTGGCCAGCGGATGCTTGAAACTGATTCCTGCCAGCGCTTCGCCCTTGGTGGTGGCGATCACCTTGCCTTGCAGCGCATAACGTTGCAGGCAGGATTGAACCAGATCGTTGGCCAGGATAAGCAACAGCGGAGCGCCGTTGCGTTCGGTCTGCACCAGCGCATAGTCGAATTCAGGATGGATGTTCAAGGCCTGATTGGACGGGATGGTCCAGGGTGTGGTGGTCCAGATGACGATGTAACCCTGTTCCGTGGGCAACTGCGCCAGACCGAATGCCTTGGCAATCCGCTCGTGTTCGGCAAAGGCAAAACCGACGTCGATGGCCGGGTCGCGCTTGTCCTGGTATTCCACTTCCGCTTCGGCCAGCGCCGAGCCGCAATCGAAGCACCAGTTGACCGGCTTCAGGCCGCGATAGACATAACCTTTTTCCAGGATCGTGCCGAGCGCGCGCAGCTCATCGGCCTCATTGGAAAAATTCATGGTCTTGTATGGATTGTCCCATTCGCCCAGCACACCCAGACGGATGAAGTCTTTCTTTTGCAATTCGATCTGCTCGTTGGCATAGGCGCGCGCCTTGGCTTGCACTTCGGCCACTGGCAGGTTCTTGCCGTATTTCTTTTCGATCTGGATTTCGATCGGCATGCCGTGGCAATCCCAGCCTGGCACATATTGCGCATCGAAGCCGGCCATATTGCGGGCCTTGACGATCATGTCCTTGAGGATCTTGTTGACGGCGTGGCCGAGATGGATTTCACCGTTGGCATAGGGAGGACCATCATGCAGGATGAACTTGGGACGGTTGGCCGAAGCCTTGCGGATACGCTCGTAGACCTTGCGCGTTTGCCATTGCTGGACCCATTGCGGCTCGCGCTTGGCCAGGTCGCCGCGCATTGGAAACGCGGTTTCGGTCATGTTGACGGGATACTTGGACGGCGTCTTGGCGTCGCCTTTGGCGGACTTGTTAGGCTTCTGGTCTTGGTTGTTCGACATAATTTATTTTCAATAGAAATACTGTAATTCGGATGGCGGCGTTGGCCGCAGGAAGCGGGCGATAGCACCCGGCGCTGAGCGGGACAGCGTCAAATTCGGTCGGTGGCGGACACCGCGAAGCTGGCCTGTTCCTTGAACCAGGCACGCGCCTGCTGGGCGTCGCGTTCAATGGCTGCAGTCAAGGTCGGCAGATCGATGTATTTTTCTTCGTCACGCAGTTTCTTTAAAAATTCCACGCGCAGCAGTTTGCCGTAACAATCGCCGCTGTAATCGAAGATATGGGTTTCCAGCAAGACCCGGCCGCTGTCGTCCACGGTCGGTCGTACGCCCAGACTGGCCACGGCTGGCAACGGTTGTTCTGCCAAGCCATGCACTTGCACAACGTAAATGCCCGACAAGGCCGGATGTTTATGGCTGACACGCATGTTTAGCGTCGGGAAACCGATGGTGCGGCCCAACTTCTGGCCGTGCACGACGTGGCCGGACATGGCATAGGCGTGTCCCAGCAACTGGCAAGCCAGCGGGAAGTCAGCCGCGCCTAGCGCTACGCGGATGGCCGAGGAAGAAATGCGCACTCCGGCGTTGTTCACGTTAGGCATGGTATGCACTTCAAAGCCATGCTCTTTACCGGCCGCGATCAGGGTATCGATATTGCCGGAGCGGCGCGCGCCGAAACAAAAATCCTCACCCACCAGCAGCCAGCGCACATGCAAGCCCTGAATCAGAATCTTCGTAATAAATTCCTGCGGCGACAACGCGGCGAAATTACTGTTGAAGTGCTCGACAATGACACGGTCGACGCCAGCATTGGACAGCGACTGCAGCTTGTCGCGCAGATTGGCGATGCGTGGCGGGGCTTTTTCGGGAGTGCCGGCCAGTTGCGCGAAGAATTCTCGCGGATGCGGCTCGAAGGTCATGACCGCGGCATCCAGGTTCAGGCGGGTCGCGGCGTCGCGCACCTGCGCCAGTAGCGCCTGGTGGCCACGGTGTACGCCGTCGAAATTGCCTATCGTCAGCGCACAGGGTGCACGCGATTCGGCGTTGGGAAGTCCGCGAAATACCTTCATGGAGGTGAGTAGTGATGCCGTTGCAAAAGCCTTCCATTATAAATGTTTTCGGAGGTCTGCCCCGGTTTTGCCGGTGAAACGGACGTAATCAGAGCGGCGCAGGCAAACTTGCTGCGTCAAAATTGTCATTTCATCTCTTGTTTCTTTCTGGAAATTATATTTTCTTGCTTGTTTGCAATTGCTCCTGGCGTGCTTCGGCCAGCATCCAGATGGTGATTTTGCGCACTTCCAGCTTGCTTTGGGTGATATGCGCGCGCAGCAGGATCTGTGCTTCGGTGGTCTTGCGCTTGGCAATCAGTTGCAAAATCTTGCCATGCTCTTCATAGGTAGCATCGACCCGGTTTTTTTTGAGGAAGTCGAGGCGGCGCACGATGCGGATTTTTTCCGTCACTTCGGTATGAATACGGGTCATCTCTTCATTGCCGGCGGCTGCCACCAGATTGGTGTGGAACTGTTCATCCAGCGCCGCCACGCGCACCGCCTCGCTTTCACGCTGCGCTTCCGGCAGCAGCCACACGGCATTGAGCGCTTGCAGCTCGGGGGCGGGATCGGCTTGCTGGCACAGGCGCTCCAGTGCTGCCATTTCCAGCACGATGCGCAGGTCATACAGGTTATCGAGCCGGTCGAAGTCAATCGGGCGCACCTTCCAGCCACGCCGGAAGCCGACTTCCAGATAGCCTTCCCGTTGCATGCGAAACAGCGCGTCGCGCAGCGGCGTGCGCGACACGCCATAGTTCTGCGCCATTTCGGTTTCAGTGAAATTGTCACCCGGCAGCAGGCGGAAGTTGAAAATGTCGTCCTTGAGCCGGGCATAGACTTGTTCGGCAAGCGGATTGGCGGCGGTTACGGTCATAGCAAAACGTCTTCACAAAAAGCAGATGGAGCGCGGGGCTGGCGATAAGTAATCATGATCTCAAGGCATCAGGCTGACATGGGCGGCGACAATGCGCCAGCCGTCTGCCATGCGCACCCAGGTCTGCATCTGGCGGCCGATTTTGTCCGAGTCGTCGGCGCAAAATTCAGTACTGACAGTAGCATAGTCGCTGCCGAAGGTGCTCACCACCGTGTGTTGCAGACGCCGCGAAGGATGCACCGGCGCACAGCGCTGTCGGTAAGCGCGGATGGCCGCACCGCCGAGCAGGATTTCGGCCACGCCGTAGCGTACCGTTTGCGGGTCGTACCAGAACCAGCGGTCGAGCGCGGCGACATCGTGGATAAGCAGGGCATGTTCATAATCGGCAAAAACCTGTTCGACTTCGCTGACAACATGGGGAAGGTTCACTTGCATGGTGGTTTGATGGTTCCTGATGGATGAAGGGACTCAGTTGTGTTCGAAGGCGCTCTGCAATGCCGCTAGTGGTGCTTGCCAACCGACGATGCCGCCTTGCGCTGTGAGCATGGCCAGTGTGGCTTGATGAAACGCAGGAAAATAACTGGCGCAGGCATCTTCGACGATCAGGCATTCATAGCCGCGGTCGTTGGCTTCGCGCATCGACGTCTGCACGCACACCTCGGTGGTGACACCGGCAAACAGCAGATGCGTAATGCCACGCGACTGCAGTTGCTGCTGCAAGTCGGTGCCGTAAAAT
>Ga0302155_10000241_pt1 | contig 45406 bp, 38 predicted proteins | sample I_Bog_N3_1_FD_193508 | JGI IMG/M metagenome (GOLD analysis project Ga0302155, IMG submission 193508) | Peat permafrost microbial communities from Stordalen Mire near Abisko, Sweden - I_Bog_N3_1 | ecosystem: Environmental > Terrestrial > Soil > Wetlands > Peat | place: Sweden: Abisko, Stordalen...
GCGATGACCGTGCCGATTTCTGCTGCTTGCTTGGGTGCTGCCATAGAGTGCGATCAGGGCCGGGAAAAAGTCTGGTGGAAGATGGCGTCGACCTTGGCCGCGCAGATGAAGTCATTGATCGACAAGCCGCCCTGGCCCTGGTTGACACTGTGGGTGTCGAACTTGACCACGCAGCGGTTGTAGGTCACCAGTAGTTCAGGGTGATGGTCTTCGGCGTGGATCACATAGGCAATCGCATTGATGAAGGCCAGCGTCTCGTGGTAATCCTGAAAGGCGAAGGCTTTTGTCAGTTTCGCATGGTCCAGCGCCCAACCTGGCACCAGCGCCAGATGTTGCTGTACGGCGGCGCTGTCCAGTGCGCTGACCTGATGCTGGCTGGTTTGCGCCAGCAGGTCTTGCGTGCTTAGTGTCATGATGGTTTCCTTGTTCCTTATTGTGCGGCGGCAGGCAGGCTTGCCTGCAAGTGGCTGATGCGTACCGATGCGGGTGGATGCGAATCGTAAAATGCCGAATGCAGCGGGTCTGGCGTCAAGGTCGAGGCGTTGTCTTCATATAGTTTGACCAGCGCCGAAACCAGGTCCTGGGCATTCGTGTATTTGGCCGCAAAGGCGTCGGCTTCGAATTCGTGCTTGCGCGATGACAGCGATGACAAGGGCGACAGCAAGAAGGTGAAAATCGGCAAGGCCAGCATGAACAGAATCAGCGCCATCGCATCATTGCTACCCACCAGCAAGGGATCAACGCCCAGGCCGGTGTAGAACCAGGTCTGACCTTTGAGGTAGCCGAGCAGGGCGAGCAAGGCCAGCGACAGGGCGAACATCACGGCGATGCGCTTGACGATGTGCTTGAGTTTGAAGTGCCCCAGTTCATGCGCTAACACCGCCTCGATTTCATGCGGCGCCAGTCGTGCCAGCAAGGTATCAAAAAAGACGATGCGCTTGCCCGCCCCGAAGCCGGAAAAATAGGCATTGCCATGGGCGCTGCGCTTGGAACCATCCATCACGAACAAGCCCTTGGAGGCAAAGCCGACACGCTGCATCAAGCCTTCGATGCGGCTGCGCAGACTATCGTCGTCGAGCGGCGAAAATTTGTTGAACAGCGGCGCAATCACGCTCGGATAGAGCAGCAGCATCAGCAGTTGGAAAGCGGAAAATACCAGCCAGGCATAAAACCACCAGAGTGCGCCGGACTTGTCCATGAGGCTAAGGATGACCCACAGCAAGGGCAGACCGATGACGGCGCCGAGCAGGGCGTTTTTGAGGATGTCGGCGAAGAACAGGCCCGGCGTCATCTTGTTGAAGCCGAAACGCGCCTCCTGCACAAACTGGCGGTAATAATCGAACGGCAGGTCAATCACGCCGGAAATGACCCCAAAGGCGACCACCAGGCCCAACTGATAGAGCATGCCGGCGCCGCCGAAGTAATGCAGCAGCAGGGTCGATAGGGCTTGCAGGCCGCCCAGCAGGGTGAAGCCGACTAACACCACCGCATTGACCAGTTGCGTCAGCAGTCCGAATTTGGAGCGTGCGACGGTGTAGTCAGCCGCTTTTTGGTGTGCCGCCAGCGGAATGCGTTCGGCGAATTCGGCCGGCACCGCGCTGCGGTGTGCCAGTACATGCCTGATATGGCGCGAACTGAGCCAGAAGCGCACCGCTAGCGTCAGAAGCAGGAAGCCGACAAACAAAACTGAAAACGTGAGTGAATACATTCTTTCCCTGTGCGAAAATGGCGGGCAGTAAAACAGTTCAAGATATTCGATAACAATTTACGATGATTGTTTCGAATATGCACTCGAAGAACAAGGCCAATGATAAGGCCAATAACAAGGCCAGTAACAAGCCAGTAAGCCTGCTTGACTTCGCTAGAACCGTTTAAGCTTGAATCAGAAAATCAGCACATCAGCAGTTACGCAGAATATGAAGAAGGAATAATTATGTCACAAGCCACCGATACCAACGTTGCCGAAAGCATTGCAACGACGTATCCGATCCCCGCCCGGACCAATGAATTCAATCTGGTCTGGCTCGACATGGAAATGACCGGCCTCGATCCAGACAACGACCTCATCATCGAAGTGGCCGTGGTGGTGACCGATCCCGAGCTCAATATCATTGGCGAAGGTCCGGTGTTTGCCATTCATCAGTCCGACGCTGCACTGGACGGCATGGACGCCTGGAACAAGGGCACCCATGGCCGTTCGGGCCTGATCGAGCGGGTCAAGGCATCGACCGTGACCGAAGCCGAGGCCGAAGCCGCCTTGATCGAGTTCCTCAAGAAATACGTGCCGGCAGGCAAGTCGCCCATGTGCGGTAACTCCATCTGCCAAGACCGCCGTTTCATGGCGCGCGGCATGCCTAAACTGGAAGCATTTTTCCACTACCGCAACCTGGACGTGTCCACCCTCAAGGAACTGTGCCGCCGTTGGAAGCCGGAACTGGCCAGCGGTTTCAAGAAACATCAAAAACACACGGCACTGGCCGACATCATTGAGTCCATCGAAGAACTCAAGTATTACCGCGAGCACTTCATCAAGGAATAAGCCGCTAGCCCAGCCGGCGAGTGCGCCGGCTGGTTCAGCTGATCAGGTGCTTTCTGCGCCGCAACATTTTTTGTATTTCTTGCCGCTGCCACAGGAACAATCGTCGTTGCGACCGATCTTGGGGCCGTCACGCTGCACGGTTTCCACGGCTGACTTGCGATGTGGCAACCAGTAGCGGTAAATGTGCGGGATCGCCGATTCGACTTCCACCGCCAGCTTGTGGGTCTTGATCGGATCGTCCACCAGCACGCCTTCGTCCTCTTCCAGTTCATCCGAGCCGAGCAGATAGATGGGACGCATCAACTCCGCCAGGTTGGAATGGAAAATCGGCTCCCATTCTTTGGCGCGCAATTGGATGCCTTCCCAGAATCCCCAGGTCCAGGCTTCGCCGTCGAGCAAGCTCTTGCCTTCATGCTCGCGTTCGCAAAACAAGGGCTCGTATTCCTTTGGGGCAACTTCCAGCGTAATGGCGATTTCGTTCATGCTGCGCGCAATCAGGCCGGTGATGCGTTCGGCTTCCTTGGGCGACTTGAACTTGGGTGTGTCTTGCGGCTCGCTGCCCCAGATGTAGGGCAGCCACTCGGCCATCAGCACTTCCTGCGGACCGATCACCAGCGCCGTCAAAAACCCATGCAGAGTATCCATGGTCATGGCGTCTTCAGCGCAACGGTCGGAAAGCAGGAAATCGTCGAGTTCGTCAAACTCTTCGTCGGAAAGTGGTTGGTCCAGTTGCATGATGTGCGTCCGTGTTGCGAGTAAAGTCGCAGTGTAATTGCATTCTTAGCCCAACGCGAGGATTCCCGCAGAGGATGGCAGCCACGTACAATACCGGCATGACCGATTCCGTATCCACCGGCGACCCTGTTGCCACTGTAACTACCGTATTTACCTTCGCTGGCTTGTCTCCCGATACCGTATTGGACGCGCTCGACAGCGTCGGCCTCTATGGTGATGGGCGTTTGCTGGCACTCAACAGCTACGAAAACCGCGTGTATCAGGTCGGCATGGAAGATGGGCCGCCGCTGGTGGCCAAATTTTACCGGCCGCAACGCTGGAGCGATGCTGCCATCCTGGAAGAGCATGCCTTCGTCAACCAGCTGGTGATCAATGAAATCCCGGTGGTGCCCGCCATGAGCCTGGCCAATGGCAGCAGCCTGCAGCAATATCAAGGTTATCGTTTTGCCGTATTTGCACGACACGGCGGCCGCGCGCCTGAACTGGACCAGCCGGACACGCTGGAACGGCTCGGCCGCTTTATCGGCCGCATCCACGCCATTGGCCAGCAGCAGCCGTTCGTAGAGCGTCCGGCGCTCAATATCAGCACCTTCGGTGAAGAGCCGCGCGAATATTTGCTCACGCATGATTTCATCCCGCCAGACTTGCTGGCGGCGTACCAGAGCACCACCGCGCAGGCGCTCGATGGCGTGCGGCGCTGCTTTGATCGGGCCGGCGACGTGCGACAGTTGCGCCTGCACGGGGATTGCCATGTCGGCAATGTGTTGTGGACCGATGCCGGGCCACATTTTGTCGACTTCGACGACAGCCGCATGGGCCCGGCGATTCAGGATCTGTGGATGTTGTTGTCCGGCGAACGCGGCGATATGGTGCGCCAGTTGTCGGACTTGCTGGCCGGCTATGAAGATTTTTGCGAATTCGACCAGCGCTCCCTGTATCTGATCGAAGCCTTGCGCACCTTGCGCTTGCTGCATTATTCGGCATGGCTGGCGCGGCGCTGGGAAGATCCAGCTTTCCCGCAGGCGTTTCCGTGGTTCAACACCCAGCGTTACTGGCAGGATCGGATCCTGGAATTGCGCGAGCAGATTTCACTCATGGATGAGCCACCCCTGTGGCCGCTTTAATCTCTAAAACATGGCAAATACTGGAACAAGCATGAACCTGCAACGCTGCGGCTGGGTCAATCTGAACAATCCACGTTACGTCACCTATCACGATGAAGAGTGGGGCGTGCCGTGTCACGATGAAACGCGTTTGTTTGAGATGCTCAATCTGGAAGGCGCACAAGCCGGTCTGAGCTGGGAAACCGTGCTCAACAAGCGCGAGACTTACCGCGCCGCCTTTGATCAATGGGATCCTGAAAAGATCGCCCTCTATGACGACGTCAAGGTCGCTAGTTTGCTGGCCGATCCCGGCATCGTGCGCAATCGGCTGAAGGTGGCGGCCACCATTACCAATGCCAAGAGCTACCTGCGTCTGCGGGATGACGTTGGCGGCCTGGATCCTTTTTTGTGGGCCTATGTCGATGGCCAAGTCATTCGAAATCGCTGGCAGAACCTGGGCGAAGCGCCGTCCAAGACGCCGTTGTCGGATCAGTTATCGAAAGACCTCGCCAAACGCGGTTTCAAGTTTGTCGGTTCGACCATCATCTATGCTTATTTGCAGGGTATCGGCATTGTCAACGACCACGTAGTCAGCTGTCATTGTCATGGCCGGTCCGACTAAAGTCGGCGTGGTTCAATATCAATAGCGTCAGGTTGTCTGCAGTCAGTTTAGCCATGACTTTCGGGCGCGTGACAAGCCACGCTCAGCTTATTGCCATCCGGATCGCGAAAGTAGGCGCCAAAATAATTGGCATGATAGTGCGGCCGTAATCCCGGAGGCCCTTCGCAGCTGCCGCCCTGTGCCAGCGCGCTCTGGTAGGCATCAATGACTTGCTGCCTGTCATGCGCATTGAAAGCGATCATCTGGCCGTTACCGGCCTGATGCGCTTGCCCGTCGTAGGGCTTGCAAATCACAAAAAAAGGGCGTTGGCCGCCGGGGCTATGCCAACCGGCCCAGGGTTTTTCAGGTTCAGCAAAGCGCAGCTCATGACCCAGTACGCGCATCAGTGCGCTATAAAAGCCAAATGCGCGGTCAAAGTCCGTCACGCTGGTGAATACGTGAGAAAACATAGCATGCCCCTGAATTGATCAACGCCGCCAGTTTAGCGTAGTCAGTCGGGTCTATCAGGCCGCCACGTAACGACCGGGGCGATGATAAATCATCATCACCAGACTGAGCGAAGCGGCGCTTAGAAAAGACAGCACCAGCTTGTCCGGCGCGAGAAAGGAGATGGCGGCGCTAAAGATCACGATATCGCCGGCCAGCAGCACATGGCCGGCGCGCCAGCCGCGTTTTTCCTGAAAATACAAGGCCAGCACGCCGATGCCGCCGACGCTGGCCTTGTGTCGCGCCAGTGCCAGCATGCCCATGCCGATGATGGTGCCGCCGAAAATCGCCGCGAAATAAGGATTGACGTCAGTAAATGTGAGCACGCGCGAGAACGCCGAGAGCATGACTACGATCAAGACGTTAACCAAGATGGTCTTGAACACGAAGGACCAGCCGAAGGTCAGCTTGGCGAATATCAAAAAGGGAATGTTGAGCGCGAAAAATAGCACCTGCAATGAGATTGGCATCACATAGGAAAGGCCCAGCGCAATACCGGCAATGCCGCCGGTGATCAGCCCAGCGGCCTTCAGGCAGGCCATGCCGAAGACGATGAAGGAACAGGCCATGCATAAGGCATGGGCATCCTCGGCCAAGGTGTGTGGAATCACGTCCGGTAACGGTGAGGCGCTATCGGCGAGGGTGTGGGGGAGCGGGCTGTTGATTGTCATTCTTTTTAAGAAGCATGAAACATGCCAGAATTTACTGAAAGACCGAGTGAGCGGTCACGGCAGCGAAGTATTCCAGTGCTGCCACGCCGGCGACCGAGTTGCCAAATTCGTCCAGCGTCGGCGACCAGACGCAGATCGCCAGTTGCCCTGGGACCACGGCGACTATCCCGCCGCCGACGCCGCTTTTGGCCGGCAATCCAACCCGGAAGGCAAATTCGCCGGCGGCATTGTAAGTGCCGCAGGTCAACATGATTGAGTTCAGACGGCGGGTTGCCAACGGCGTCAGCACCGCTTTTCCAGTATGCGGCACGACGCCGTGATTGGCAGCAAACAAGGTCGCCCGTGCCACTTCGAGGCAACTCATTTCGATTGCGCAATGGGTGAAATAGGTCTGTAACACGGCTTCGACGTCGGCATTGAGGTTGCCGAAGCTTTTGATGAAATTGGCCATGGCGGCATTGCGGTGGCCGTGGCTAGCTTCCGATTCGGCCACTGCCGAATTGAAATTGATGTCGCTGACGCCGCTCAGTTCGCGCAGAAAATCCAGAATCGCCAGCGACGGGTGTGCATAGTGACTGCACAAGAGGTCGGTGACCACCAGGGCGCCGGCATTGACGAAAGGATTGCGCGGGATGCCGCGGTCGATCTCCAATTGCACCAAAGAGTTGAACGGTGTTCCCGACGGCTCGCGCCCGACTCGATCCCACAAGGCGTCGCCTTCTTTACGATAGGCCAGGCTCAGGGTAAATAATTTGGAAATACTCTGGATCGAAAAACGCTGATCCGCGGCACCGGCGCTAAAGCTGCTGCCGTCGCAGAGACACAGCGCCACGCCAAACTGGCCCGGCGCCACGCAGGCAAGTTCAGGAATGTAGTCGGCAACACTGCCTTGATGGACAAATGGCGCAGCTACCTGCAGCATTTCGTCGAGCACATTCTGATAGTCGATCGTGTTTTTCATGAATTCATTTGAACAAGGAGAAGGCAGTTTCGCCGTTGCGGGCATGTTGAGTTTGCATGTCTTTTTTGTCAAGGTCGTGTTGCGGCCGATGGCGGTCATCGATACCATTTGCTGGTGCCACGCAAATAACGTTAACCATACATTTCGCCAAACATTTTTTCATGATAGTTGCATTCGGTGTAAATTCAGAAGCAGTGTCAATCTGGTGCAGTGTTTGTGCGTCGGCGCAAAAGCAGGCGCATAGATGATGGCCGTATGAAGGTCACGCTAACATGGCAATACATAATTCAGGAGACTGGTTGTGCCAAGAACATCATCCCGTAACGGAAGGATTGTCATTGCTGCCGCCATCGTTTGCGCATTACTGGCCGGGCCGGGCGTCCGTGCCGCCGACTCGCCCGTGACGGCCACTATTGGTTTTGCCGGGCTCTTGAGTAATGACTTTGTCAACGCGGCGCGGCAAGGTGCTGAGCTCGCCATCGACATTGCGAATCAGCAAGCCACTGTGCATGGCAGGCGGCAGATCCGTTTTCAGTTGGATGCCCAGGACGACAATAATTCGCCCAACATAGCCGGATTCGTCGCGAACTATTTCGTTCGCACTGGCGCCATCGGCGTGGTAGGACATTGGGCCACAGCGCCCGCCGCCGCCGCCGCCGCGATCTACGAAAAGGCGGGCGTGGCGCAGGTGATGTTTACGCCGACCGGAAGCGAAGTCACTGACACGGGCTATCAAAGCACTTTCCGAGTGGTGGGTGATACGGAACATACCGCCATTTACATGGCAGAGGCCGCCGTCAAGGTGTTGCAAGGCAAGCGGGTCGGGATCATTGCCAATGACAGCCCCTATGGCCAATCGCTGGCGGCTGTTTTTGAGCGCGCGATGCTGACGCGGTCGCAAAAAGTCGTGCAGCATCTTAGTCTCAGTGCGAACACCTCCGACTTCAGCTCAGCGTTGCAAGTCATGGTTGACAATCAGGTGGATGTGATTTTCTTTGGCGCCAACATTGTGCAGGTGCCGCCTTTTGTTCAGGCAGTCCAGCGCATGCATATCCACGCCAAAATTTTATTGACCGCGGGTACGGTGGGCAGCCAATTCTTTGCCGATGGGAAGGGCGATAATTTATATGCGCTGGAACCGAGCCGGCCGCAAACCAACTGCCCGCGCTGGAAATATTTCGAGCAGAAGTACCAGGCACGCTATGGCGCGCCGCCAAGTACCTTTTCCCGTTACGCCTACGACGCCACCAATGTGCTGATTCAGGCGGCGCGCGATAGCGGTGTCGCAGATCGAAGAAAAATCATTGCCGATTTGCACAAAAATTCTTATCCCGGCTTGAATGGCACCATCGCATTTGACCCGGCTGGAAATGTGAAGCATTCGACTTTTACACTTTATCAGGCCGAACCTGGCGGTTGGACTGTGCGGAAATTTTTTTCCGACTCGAATGCTGCAGCGCCAGCGTGTAACTAGCATCGTCGACGAAAACGAGTCGTAACAATCCACCAAGCGCCGATGGCGTTACGGCCGCTTGCGCATGCCTGTCGTGTTGTTCTAGTGGCATGGTGCCAAGCACAATTTGCTGCGATGCAAACATCAAATCATCCGCAAGCTGCAGGTTTTCCGATAAAACTTTTCATCTGAAATAGTTTGCAAAAGAATTTTTGTACTGCTATTTTGGAACCGGTACCAAAAATTCGTAAATATAAAAAAGCCCGAGACCCACAGAACAAATCACTCGATGTATCGGTAGATAACAATCAACGGTTTGGCAGGTAGCGTGAGACAACAATCGACTATGAAAAACACGGGCAACGTTGGCGCGGGCAAGGTGACGATTATTCAAGTCGCACGCGAAGCAGGAGTATCGAAAACCAGCGTTTCGCGCTACCTCAGCGGCGAGTTTGACGCATTATCGGCCCCTTTGCTGGAACAAATTCGCAGCACGATTGCGCGTCTTGGTTACCAGCCAAGCCAGATGGCGCGCGCCCTCAAAGGTGGCCGCACGCGACTGATCGGCATGTTGGTGGCGGACATTTTGAATCCTTATTCAGTGGCCGTATTGAACGGCGCCGAGGCCGCGTGTCAGCGACATGGCTATACCCTGATGTTGTGCAACACCGGCAACGACGAGCAGCGCGAGCTGCAATCGCTGGCGGCTTTGCATTCCTATAGCGTGGAAGGTTTGCTGTTCAATACGCAAGGGCGCAATGTCACGCCGCTGCAAGAGTTGGGTCGTGCCGCGTTCCCGGTGGTGCTGCTGGATCGACGCGTCGAGGGTTGCGATTTCGATCTGGTCGGTCTCGACAATGTCAGGGCAGCGCAGATGGCGACCGCGCATTTATTGGCCGGCGGGTATCGCGAAATAGCCTTGCTGGTGCAGCCTTTGCATGGCGTCAGTTCGCGTCAGGGGCGCCAGGCCGGCTTCCTGCAAGCCTTGGCGCAACAGCCGGATTGCCATGGCGAGACCCTGGAGGTCGATCTCAATCAGGGTGGCCACGTGGCGGCGACGCTGGTGGATTTTCTCAAACGTTGCAAGCAGCGCGGGCGCGGCAAGATTGCACTGCTGGCCGGCAATGGCATGGTCTCGCTGCAGATTGCCCTGGCGCTGCAAAGCATGAAATTGCAATTTCCCGACGACATCGGTTTGCTGTGCTTCGATGAATTGTCATGGTCGCCGCTGGTGAGCAACGGCATCAGTACGATCGAACAGCCGACCTATGAAATCGGGTTTGCCGCGATCGAACGCCTGCTGGCGCGCATCAATGGCGAGCGCACACCGCGCCGAGAAATATTAATGGATGGTCGTTTGATTGTGCGCGGTTCAAGCCAATTGAGCGCGGCAAATGCAAGAGAAAAAGAATGAGTTTTTAAGCATTCTGGCAGCTCTGCCAGAGATAAGAAATGCACGCGTGATGCAGAGCGGCACAGAAGTAGCGCAGTGCCACGCAGGGTAGTCAATAAAAATAAATAAGCCGTAGAAAACGTAGCAATAAAGTGGGTGCGAGCCCTTTATCGAGGACGTTTGCCAGCCGTTTTTATCTGACGCGGGAGGCAACGAAAAGGAGACAAATCATGCATATCAAAAAACTGTTCAGCACCAAATTCATCGCGCTGACGCTGGCTGCCAGTTGCGCACTTGGCACCGCCGTCAGCGCCGGTGCGCAAACCGTGTCCGACCTGATCAAGAAGGGTAAGGTCACCATCGGCGTGGTCAGCGGCACGCCGCCGTTTGGCAGCGTTGATGCCAAGGGCGAGCCGATTGGTTACGACATCGATGTGGCTAATCTGATCGGAAAATATCTGGGGATACCGGTCGAAATTGTGCCGTTGGTGCCGCCTGCGCGCATTCCTGCGCTGGAATCGGGCAAGGTCGATTTCCTGGTTGCCACACTGGCGCCCACGCCGGAACGCGCCAAGTCGGTGCTGTTTACGATTCCTTATAGCGGCTTCGAGTTGTCCATCGTCGGTCCGGTCGCATCCAAGTACAAGAGCCTGAACGATCTGGTCAAGAAGAAGGTGGGCGTTTCACGCGGCAGCACCAACGACACCGCGTTGACGCGTCTGGCGCCGGCCGGCACGGTGCTGGTGCGTTTCGAAGACGACTCGACGGTGACGCAGGCCTTGCTGAGCAATCAGGTTGACGCGATCTCGATCCCCAATACCATGGCCAATGAAATCGTCAAGACCCGCGGCGCTGGCAAGATCGAAGTCAAGTTCCCTTACTCGGTGCAACCGAATTCAATGACCGTGCGCAAGGGTAATTTCGACCTGCAACAATGGCTCAATAACTTCATCTACTACGTCAAGCTGGACGGCGAGCTCGATGCGATCTCGCGCAAATGGTCCGGCTCGCCCTTGCCGAATCTGCCGGTGTTTTAAGCACCGCTTATCGAATCCGGCTCAGACGCAATCGTTCAATGCCAACCGCACGCGGTTCCTGCGCAAGTCGGGGCCGCGTCTCACGTCGCGTCGCATCGCATCGGCAAGGAGTAGACGATGTCTTATGATTTTCAGTTTGCCTTCATCTTTCAGCACATGGATCAGCTGTTGTGGGGGGCTTTGCTCACCATTCGACTCAGTGCGCTGGCGATGATTTTCGGTCTGGCGGTAGGGATCGCCGGGGCGATCGTGAGCATTCACGGATCGGCACCGGCGCGCTTTGCAGTCACGGCCTATGTGGAACTGATCCGCAGCACACCATTTCTGGTGCAGTTGTTCATTATCTTTTTCGGCTTGCCTGCGGCAGGGGTGCAGGTCGATGCCAATGTCGCCGCCTTGGTGGCGATGACGGTCAATCTTGGCGCTTATTCGACCGAGATTGTGCGCGCCGGCATGATGGCGGTACATCCTGCGCAGATCGAAGCGGCGCAGGCGTTGGCCATGACGCGCTGGCAGGTGATTCGCCACGTGGTGCTGACGCCGGCGCTGGAGAAAGTCTATCCGGCGCTGGCCAGTCAATTTACCTTGATGATGCTGGCGTCGAGCATTGTCTCGGCGATTTCGGCCGAAGAGTTGACTGCTGCTGCCAATCTGCTCGATGCCGAAACCTTCCGCAGTTTCGAGATCTATCTGGTCGTGATGCTGCTCTACATTTTGCTGGCGCTGTTGTTTCGCCTCAGTTTCTGGCTCATCGGTCTGATCGTGTTTAAACGCCGCCGCCGGCTTGGCGTGGCGCGGCCAAGGGGGATGTGATGATTGCCGAATTTTCCTGGGACCAATTCTTCTTCCTGTGGCAAGCCGCACGCTGGACCTTGCTGCTGTCGGCACTGGCTTTTGTGCTCGGCGGGGCTGCCGGTTTTGTCGTTGCCCTCATGCGCACTTCCCATCTGCGCTTGTTGCGCAGCTTGTCGGCGGTGTACATCCAGATCATTCAGGGCACGCCGGTGTTGATCATTTTGTTTCTGTCATTCTATGGACTGGCGATTTATGGTTTCAAGTTGCCGCCGATGGTGGCAGCGACGATTGCGATGACGGTGTACAGCAGCGCCTACCTGGGCGAAATCTGGCGCGGTTGCATCGAAGCAGTGGCAGTGCCGCAATGGGAAGCATCAACTGCATTGGCCATGAATCGCTGGCAACAGTTGCGCTACGTGATCCTGCCGCAAGCAATGCGCATTGCATTGCCGCCCACCGTGGGCTTCCTGGTGCAGATCGTCAAGAACACCTCGATTGCCTCCATTATCGGACTGGTGGAGTTGACCCAAGCCGGCAAGCTGATCAGCAATGCGACTTTCCAGCCTTTCCTGGTATTCCCGATTGTGGCGGCGATTTATTTCCTCTTTTGTTATCCCCTGTCGCGCGTCAGTTTTATCCTTGAAAGGAAATTAAATGCCCATCGTTGAGATCGATAACATCACCAAGCGCTTCGGCAGCAACCAGGTCTTGAATGGCATCTCGCTGTCGGTCGAGCGGGGTCAGGTGGTTGCCGTCATTGGTCGCAGCGGTTCGGGAAAAAGCACCATGCTACGTTGCGTCAACGGACTGGAAACCATTGACGGCGGCAGCATCACCGTTGCCGGTCACAAGCTCAGTACCAAGCATGCGCAACTGATCGAGTTGCGCAAGGATGTCGGCATGGTGTTCCAGCACTACAATCTGTTTCCCCACCTGACGGTGGAAGAAAACGTCATGCTGTCGCCGCGCATCGTCAAGAAGGTGGCCACCGAGCAGGCCCGGGAAATCGCGCTCAGAGTGCTCACGCAAGTCGGCCTGGAACACAAGCGTGAGGCCTATCCAGAGCAGTTGTCCGGCGGTCAGCAGCAGCGCGTGGCGATTGCCCGTTCACTGGCGATGGAGCCGCAAGTCATGCTGTTCGATGAAGTGACGTCGGCACTCGATCCAGAGCTCACCCAAGAGGTGCTCAAAGTCATGGAAGAGCTGGCAAGAGGGGGTATGACCATGCTGCTGGTCACGCACGAAATGGCATTCGCCCGGCGTGTCGCCGATCTCACGGTATTCATGCATCAGGGCAAAGTGTGGGAAGCGCGGCCATCCAAGGAATTTTTCGCCGATCCGCACACGCCGGAAGCGCGTCAGTTTGTTGGCGCCGACGCGGTTCAATGAAGTCAGACGTTTGATCTATAGCCTGAGCAGAAAAACTGTTTTGCATATTTTCTGAAAGCGTTACTAGCGCGGCTGTGAATACGATGGAGATTTTTTTTGAAGCCAGAAAAATGATCAATCTTAGTCACAGCATCACGAATAATGACATCAACATTGACTCAGGAATATTGCCGAAAAACAAGCAAGAAAAGCTAGCAATAACAGGGCTGATCAGAGATGTGAACGGTAGCGCTCAGCGTCTTGAAAGCAGCAAGAAATATAACAAAATTACGATTCAGCATTTTGAACAAATAGACCTGCTAATACGCGATCGAAAGACAAGCGAACTACCAAGTTTGGTTGAGACGGCGGGTTTAAATGAGAGTACATTTTTCGGCTACGTCAAGAGCAATGGGCGCTACACTCGTCTTGGAATCGATAAAAAAAACCAGTTATCAGGAGTCACCACTAGTCCCATTTCTTTTGATATTTTGAAGCTCTGGATTGGAAATAAAACGCCAAATGAAACCATAACAGAGCAAGCCAGGAACATGAAGCTAAACCCCAAATACGTTTTTCGTTACATCGCTAAAAATGGGGAGCTTACCAAGGCGGGTGAGGTAAGACTGCGGCGGGCAGGTTTAATTGATGATGCCAATAAACTGACTTCAAATGCACAAATTCGCTTATTGGACGAGCATCTAGAATCGGGTCCCCAAGAATCTATTGAATTTGAAAAAATAAAAACCGCGCTGGCAAGGAATTTGAATATCGATATGGAAACCTGAGCAGGTCGGCCTATCGATCAGGTACGACATCGCGCTAGCGAAAAATAAACAAGATGCACCCTAAGGCGCATCCCAATAGGGCGGGCTGCCAAAGGTATCGCGCAGGTGGTCGCTCAGCGCCCGCAGCTTGGCGGACGGGTGTTGTCTATCTGGATGGGCGACGTAGATGAATTCTTGCTCCGGCGCCATGCCGATCTCAATGACTTGCAGCTCCCCGGCCTTGATCGCCGCACCGACGACGAAGCTTGGCAATAGGGCGATACCAAGCCCGGCAATGGCGGCTTCGCGGATCATGTCGCCATTATTGAGGCCCAGGGCCAGCGTGCCACGCACGATGGTGCTTTGTCCCTGATGCACGAAGCGCCAATCGGCAACGCCGCGATTGGTATAAAAGATGCCCCGATGTTGCGCCAGGCTCTCGGCAGAGGTGGGTGTGCCATGTTGCGCCAGGTAGTTTGCCGATGCCACCAGCACGCGCCGGCTAGGCGCCAATTTCCAGGCGACCAGATAGCTGTCTTCAATGACGCCATGTCGAATGACGGCGTCATAGCCGTCAGCTGCTGCATCCACGCGGCGGTCGTTGAGGTCGAGCGTCAATTGGATGGCGGGATGCGCGGCCAGGAAACGGTAGATGGCCGGTCCCAAATGCATGCGGCCAAAGGTCACTGGCGCCGAGATGCGCAGCGGGCCGCTCAAGGTGCCGCGACGTTCGGCCAGATCTGCGGTGGCTTGCTCGATTTCGCGCACGATGTTGGCCGCGCGCGTGAGAAATGCCGCGCCATCTTCTGTCAGTGACAGTTTGCGCGTCGTACGCCGCAGCAAGATGGTGCCAAGCTCTCGCTCCAGTTCAGCCAATCTGTCGCTGACGACCGAGCGGGATACGCGCAAGCGCCGTGCCGCTTCGCTGAGCGATCCGCCTTCGGCTACGGCGACAAAAGTAGTGATGCCATCGAGTTTCATGATTGTTCGGCTATTCCGAATTCTTGGTTGGTAATTCGAAGCCTACCCTATGCAAATCAAAATGACCATACTGGCTTCACACCCAAGGAATTATTGTGGCAGCCAGGTGGCAGCCCTTCTATAGGGTAGGAGCCTATCATGTTCAAAAGCAAGACCCTGTCCCTGGCCGTCGCCGCTGCCGCGCTATCGCTGTCCTTATCTGCCCATGCAGACGTGACGCCGTTCCCCGCTTCCTTCCATACGCAAGAGATCCAGACCGAGGGGGCGAGCATACATGTCGTCGTCGGCGGGCAAGGACCGGCGGTGGTATTGCTGCACGGTTTTGGCGATACCGGTGAGATGTGGTCGCCGCTGGCGGCGCAACTGGCGCAACAACATACCGTTGTCGTACCCGACCTGCGCGGCATGGGCTTATCGTCGCACCCTGCCGGTGGATACGACAAATATAGCCAAGCCGGCGATATCCGCTCGGTGCTGGCCCAACTGCATATTGACCACGCTGCCATGGTCGGGCATGACATCGGCACCATGGTGGCCTATGCCTACGCCGCGCGCTACCCCGACAACACCGATCGCCTGGTGGTGATGGATGCGCCGGTACCGGGCATCCCGCCGTGGGATCAAATTGTGCGTAGTCCGATGCTGTGGCACTTCTCGTTTGGTGGTCCCGATGCCGAACGCCTGGTCGCCGGTCGTGAGCGCATTTATCTGGACCGTTTCTGGAATGAATTTGCCGGCAACCCGGCCAAGGTTGACGAAGCCACACGGGTTCACTATGCCAGCATTTACGCCAAACCCGGCGCCATGCACTCAGCATTCGCCCAGTTCCTGGCCATTCCCAAGGATGCCGAAGATAACCAGAAGACCTTGGCGACCAAGTTGACGATGCCGGTACTGGCCATCGGCGGTGCCAAATCATTTGGCGCCAACGAAGCAGTGGTGATGCGCAACGCCGCCGTGAATGTGACGGAGGTGGTGATTCCGGATGCGGGTCACTGGCTGATGGAAGAACAACCGGCGGCGACGATTGCCGCGATACGTCACTTTGTTGATCAGCCGTAACGCCTTCACGAGTGCGTCGGCAATGCGTCTGGCACAGCGTTCGGGGACGATTCGACTTGGTGGTAGAGAGGATCGGGCGCACCCGGCGCCCGCAAGCAAACAGACTAGGCTGCGCGCTTGGTTGCCGTGGCCGTAAATGCATTGAGCTGCTCGATCCGATGCCAAGCTTCCGCCCGTAGCAAGCGCGCCGCTGCAATCGACAGGCGCTTGAGCTGATCGGTCTCGACAATGCCTAGCGCCGGCGTCACCATCTGGTCGGGATCGGCGTCGGCATTGGCGGCGCGTTCCATCTCGCTGGCGTAGGCAATCTGCTGGCAGGCATAGATGCCGGCGGTGACGTCGAGCGTCAATTCGAGAAATTCGGCATAGGGCGTGCCCCGAGCCGGGCCGTCGATCCAGTGAAATTCCTGATGGGCAGGTGCGGGTGGAACAGTGTGTTTGTCACTCATGAAACCTCCAGTGTTTGCGCAATGAATGACCCGCAAACTCCTCGCCAGACGAGGGAGGGTGGCGGGCACAAGACAGGGTTGACGAACCGGCGCGTAACTGAGAACCGGCATACCCGAAGGTATCCCTGCCAAGGCCCGCCGTAGAGGCGTGCAAAGGCAGAGCAAAAGGCCGCATAAAATTCGCGGCCTTTAGCCAGCTACGCAATCAGGTCGTCAAACCAGGTCCCCTCTTTTTTAGGGACCCGCAAAGAATAGCCGTTGAGAAAAATGAGGTCAATGATTATTGTCAGAGTGGCATGGGTGCGTTGCACTGCCTTGACTGTTCATGCGACGTCTATCAATTTCGCCCTCTCTACGGGGAATGTTAGGGATGAGATGACAGTGCTCGACCTGAGCTGTCCTGAATAGACAAACTCTTGAGCTACTAGGACCGACCTCTCCTGGCAGTCGAAATGGTCCTGCTCGATGATAGACATGTAGGTTTTCGCGGGGTAGCTGCCCACAACTTCTTGCGGAACATCATAAAAATACCAAGTCCAAGCTTTGCGGCCGATGGTCGATTTGGCAATCCCCCGCAACGTCAACATAGATTTTTACATCTGCGCCAGTCAAGGCAAGCTTCCAATCTGCCGCCGGCGCTGAGCACGCGACAGCGAATAGAGTCGCCATCAAAATATACTTTTTCATTCCCCCTCCTTATTGTTTATTTTTGCTTGGAAATTGATTCCACTTCCATACTGGAACGTTGATATCAAGCCTGTAAAAAAGCCCGCGAGTGCGGGCGGAGGGGGCTCTTGCGTATGATGGAATTATATGGAAGAGTCTCAACTCCATCAATAACCTCTAAAATTTGTAATGACAACAACATATAACTTCACTGGCGGCCATTATGATTTTACTGATCCGGACTATCCGCAATACACAAAGGGATTGTTCACAGCAGGGTCATTTACGGTGCCAAACCAGCTTCAAGGAAATTTGCAAGGTGTCGATATTGCCAGCACTATTTCAGATTGGTCGTTTGAAGACGGATATTTGACGTATGACAAGAACACTAGCACATTGAACAAATTCATCGTTTCTACGGATGACTCCGGGGAGTATTTGATCCAATTCAGTGCCAGCGTTACTTATAATTCAAATCAGTATTTGCTTGTCATGTATAGTCTCAATGACCCATTCTCAGTAATGGTCCCAGTATCAGAAGGCTACAAAGTAATTGCGCGAATATTCCCGGTCGGTTTCAGCATTTACCCAGCGTGATTGTCGTGAAATATTTAGACTGTTATTTGTGCATCTAAAAGCCCGCTTATTTGCGGGTTTTTTATCGCCCAATCCCGCAGATCAAGCGTACTGGGCCGCACCACCTGCACATTTGCGCTGCACCTGCATGGCGACCTGGGAATATCCAAGCTTATTTACTATGCTGTCTTCACTGATCTTGAGGGAGGAGCTATGCACAACGGAGTCGACTGGAAGGAAGCTCCCAAGGGAGCAAAGTGGCGGGCTATCAACGGCTCAGGTCATGCGCATTGGTACATGACCCCAGATGTAGCAGCTCAGACTGATTTCTGGTTTGCGGAAGAGGTACCGGCACCGACATTCGGATATTCGGGAAATCGGAAGGAAAGTCTGACGGAGCGGCCTGAGCAATAAAAAACCAGCCGGTCAGTCACCATGCGATGTGTAGAGTCACCAATTGATGGCACTTAAAGGTCAGTGTTTCAAACGTTACCCCAAGCCGGGGTGGCCTTGGCGGGAGGTGTTCAAAGGGTGCAATTTAAAACCTCACTCCTCTACCTGCGTGATGCACTCAGCAGTGCATCTCCTTTTATCTCGCTTCAGGTACGATGCTGCCGCCAGCATGAGCTTACTCAAATGGACTACGGCTTAACCTCAACGACCTTTTGAGCCCGCACAAAGTCGCTACCTGGCATACTGAGCTGGGCAGACAAAGAAACCAATGTATTAACTGGAAGGATAAATGCCTTCACGTCATCGAGCTCTGCGTTCGGAACAAAACTATAGACGCTATCAGTCGGCATGAGGTCAATCTCGCCGATTGACTCTCCTTTATCAAGGTCTACAGTAGCACCAGCCTTGAGCCCTGTGGCCACTTTACGTGCAGTCAGCGTGTACGAGTCATTCTCAGCCTTATCAAATTCGATAAGACGGTTCCATGGGTTCTTCGATTTCACATGGACAACGAGCATACGCAGGTCATCCTTGTAGGGTAGTACCTCGGTTTGAATCTCCACGTTGACCATCCATTCATCGCCACCTGCTGACAAATATTGACTATAGGTCCACCAACCAGCTACCCCGAACGCAATGATTGAAACGGCCTTCAACATGAGGTCAGCGTAGGGAAGCCATCGCTCAGGCCAGTTCCTCTTTGGCGGTTGCTGTTGTGCTCCCGCATTTGTTCGATTGCCGGGCAATATTCTGCGGCGACGCAATATTCTCATCCTGCCTCTCCTGTTGTCACTGCATTTCACGAATCGCGCACCCAGCCAGCAGAGTACCTTATGCCCTTTGGGTCGTCATTTGATTAGGGCGTATGGCCGGGAGCAGGGGGCCTTTGATCAGCAACCGAATGGCCCCATAAAGGAAAGTAAAACTAAGGAAGAACAGGAATAGGCAATAAAAAACCCTTCGCTCCATGAGAGTCGAAGGGTTTTAGGCAAACTTGGGTATCGCTAGTCATGCAAATGGTGCCGGAGCCGGAATCGTAGAGTCAATATGGGTAAGGTTTTTCGTCTTTCTGTTTATTTTTTACTGCGATAGTTACTGCATTTTGGGAACGGTGCGGGCATTTTGTGTTTGGAAAACAACGATTGCCATCTTGGGCGCTTAAAGAAGTCGATATTCTGGATGTCCTTCTGTTCTTTCACCTCGCACGCTTGCCCAAAATAAACCAGAGGGCATACTCAGCGATTCAGCGGCTTCCGAGAAATCATGAGCAACCCCAAGTACAACGTGCAGTAGCTTGCTTATCAATGTTGCCGTATCTTGGTAGAACGTCTCTATCTGTAGATCGCTTACAGCAGGCCCATTAGGGTTTGTTGGATTCACTTGATGGTGTGCCAAATGTTCGTGCCGTAGCTGTCGTAAATTATCTAATACAGGGCGCTTAGGTTGCTCCGGAATATATTGCTTGAACAGAAATATGGCTTCATTAGCGCTCGACTGAATGTCATGGCGCATTTGAGTCTCGAAGTCGCGCACGCACATGTTGCTTTGTTTGGACAGTCCAGTTAATCGCTCTTCAAGGAGAGCATCAACGATTTCGTTGCGCTGAATACCATCTATAACTGACCCGATGCGTATCGATTCATCGGTGTAATCCCATATTCGCATTAGCGCCATCAACATCTCTCTTCGCAAAGCTAAACGGACAGCGTTGAACGTGTGAGCGGCATAGGATGAAATTAATCGTTTGTGCAATTCTAAATCGTATGCCGCAGGCTTCCAGGCTTCGTGGAAGACGACTGCCATATCCACCTCTTTTTGAGCAGCGCGCACGCTATCCTTTAGAGACGGTAAAGTCATAACGGGACTTGGTTGAGCTTTTTTATTTGCAGGTGGCATGGAGCACTCTATTATCGAATGTGGCCGCGCATTGAATGCTATGTCCAGAAGCTGTTGCCCCATAAGCCACGATACCTATGCCGACGAACAATGTTGCTAACACTGAACTACAGATTTTCCATCCGACATGATCTCGCCAGTAAGAGCCAGAAGCGTGTCGCTTTAATTTCTCAACTAATGGTATGCCCTTATCGTGAGCGCAGGTGATTCGATCATTGCAGTTATTTATCATAGCCAATACCCAATTTTGATCTGTGTCCTTTGAATACTTGGATAGTTGATGAAAGGCGAAGCGAAAAGCTCTAATTTGTTCATATACATATGCCACCTCGCCAGCAAGTGTCGGTGGCATCAAACCGATTTTGCCTACGTTAGCATCGAATACTGGGCTCGATGGTTGCGGCCATTCCTGTAAGTTTAGTTTGTCACCTCGTTTTACATGGCTATCCATGTCAGCCAAGCGTTGTCGCACTAGAGGTATTGCCGACGCATGGGATTCTAATTCTCCTGCTAGAGCTCCTGCCAACGCCTGACTGTCACGAAAGCGCCTGAAGTCTTCCGCCACAAAATTATTCAAGTAACTACCTGCAAGTACGCCAAGAAACGCAACAAGAGCGGTATCAATATCTGCCATCGTTGTTTGTCCTATTTGTAGTGGGAGTTATTTCTGATTTCTGAAATTGTATTTCAGTCAAACGGACTGGCTGACATATTTCGTGTTCTAACGAGAGAATTGCGACTACTTCGGACATTGTGCCTGCAACTTGGCTTTTCTGGAGCTATATGCAATGTCTTGCTCATAGATACTCTAAAACATATTCGAAAAGGCAACATTTAAATTAGGTCTCAGCGATAAAACCCAACGAAAAAGGAAGGAAGCGTAGCGAAAACTACAGCTAGAAACTGACCGGGGCGCGCAATGCCCGTGCGTTAGAAATACCCAGAAGGGACCCGCTGATGATGGATGGGACAGGCCACCTGCAACCTTTTGCCAGATAAAACCAAAGGGAAAGCAGGAGCGGCACTTTTACGGTACAACCCCCTTAGTGAAAAATCCACAGTAGCGCGAGATCGGGGAGCGCAATGCCCGTGCGTTAGAAATACCCAGAAGGGACCCGCTGATGGCGATGCTTGGGTATTGGCTGCATCCATCGCTATGGCGATTTGAGCGCGTACCGTATCTAAGCCGCTGGCTATTGCCAGGTCGTTGTAATCAGTTCCGCCGTCTGGGAGTGCATCTGGCTTGCACCAATATCCACCCACTGCCTCGGCCGCTTCCATTGCCGCAATGATGCCGGGATTCTTGCCTGTTCTAGTTTCAGTTTCGCAGTCGTCATCGGCGCAAATTAGGAGTTTTGCAGTAGGGTATTTCTGATGCAGTACGCGGACTACATGCTTGATATTGCTTGCATTGAAGGCCACCACCACGGCGCAACCTAACGCCTCATGTAGGGTTGCCGCTGTTGCATATCCTTCGGCAACTAATACCCAGTCTGAAGAGACGATATCGCCAATGATATGAAAGCAGCCCGATACGCGGCCACCTTGAAGGAATCGCTTCTTCCCATCGGCAAAGACCTGTTGCACGTTCCACAGTTTCCCAGTCTCATCCAGGAGCGGCACCAAGAATGAATCTGAGGCATAACGCACGCCATACCCGGCAATGGCTTTACGCACCAGGTAGGATGATTCGCCAGATTCAGCAGCAGCCGACCATGTTTTTAGCGCCGTTGTCATAGCAGCCTCCTGCTTTGCCGCGACTTCAGCAGCGGCGGCGCGATCCCGCTCTTTCCGTGTGCGTTGCATGGCTTCGCGTTCTTCTGAAGAAAGCGGGGCGGATGGTGCGTACCGTTTCGGATCAAAACCGCGTTGCTTGGCTTCGGCAATCAAGGTGGCTATCGTTACACCACCACCCAGCTTAAAACTCTTCCAGGTCGATTTAACGGCCTTGATGTCAAAGTTTTCAGCGGCTTGGCTCCACTCTTCAAACATGGCAAACCCGGTATCGCCGAATTCTGATTTCAAGGCCAGCCGTGTCGTGCATCCAGACACTTGAGACCAGGCGAAGGATCGGAACACCAGGTATAAAGCCAATTTTTTCACTTGCATTGACTTCCTGCTGCTCGATTAATTCGAGAATATCAGCACCAGGACTGCCAAAATCTTCTAGGGCCAGCAAAGTAAAGATTTTTTCTGCAATTGTGCCCTTGTCTGGATTGTGATTCGGGCTCATTTTTTGGCCTCTACACTGGTGCGATAATTAAGCGGATCGGCAAAAAAACGGTGAAGCTCGCGGTTGGGATAGGCCGTGCAGCGCTCGGAGAATTTAACCGGCTGCGGTGCTTTTCCAGCGATGACAAGCTGTCGGAATTTTTCCCGTGAGAAGGGAGAGAAGGGTTTGATCTGGGCCCAGCGACTCATGCCGTCCGCTGGGAGTGTCTTGCTGGGTGTTGCTGTTTTTTCCATGATTGCCTAACTTTGCATGTTGCCGCCAAGATGCGGCGGAGTTATGCAAGGTTAAACATTAAGGTACCCGCAAAATAGAGTTGAACTATCGAGGGGAATGGGTTTGACCATTTATGTAATTGTCCGAAAGCCTTTTTTAGAAGAGATTTAAAAGGTTCGACGGTTTTCTATTTACGGCGCCCTGTAGGCAGATCATCTGGTCTTAGTATAGTTGCCATCCTGTCCGCAACATTCTGGGTTACGCCGCGATCTTGCAGCCATTTACTTACTACCTCACTCTTGGGTGCTGTACTTGGAATTTTTGGCATGTATGATTTCCAATGCTCTTTAGACGCGGCGACTAATTCGAGCAGCAGTTCTGTACTGTGTCCGAACAATTGACGTATCTGTGTTTCTGTATTCTCAGTAACCTTATTCACATCATCTGACGCTACCCCATTTGTATTTGCAGCGATTAAAAATTCCAATAGTTCTTGGCGATCAATGCGAATATCATCTATCGAAATTTCCCTATCAGGAGTTATCGAACAAGCAAATTCAGCAGCCCAGAATTCGGCTTCTTTTTCTGTGGCTGGGATATGTTTCCATCGGACATTTAGTTGGCTGCATCCCTCAGGTGGTTCAGTTTGTTGAGTTGCTCCTGTTGGTGCAGTCTGTTCCGTCAACTTGGAAATATTACTTACACACACGATCTTGCGAGCCGGGGCAGATATATTTTTTGTTTCGACCTGTCCTGACAGAACGAGCCTTTCAATTGATTGCTCGCTCAATAAAAAAACATCGCCTGGCAAAAGTGGCTGAAATACCGCTAATTTTTCAATGTCTAAATACGTATCCGGCCGTAATTCGTAGTTGGCAATCTGAAGGACCCCATATTCATCGCCTCTCCAAACTGCATAAATTTTTATGCATTGCGTCCCTTCGTACGGCACGTATCCGATTTTGAGAATGTCATTTTCATTTTTTTGACGGCCTAACTTCTCGCTGACAAGCTCTGCGGCAGCAGACAAAGTTATCCAATCTCCAGATGCTGCATATAAATGTTCCATTTGGCGCTCACTTGATGCCCCTATATCTAAGTCATGCCAACGCTATAGGGAATCTGCGCTTTTGGTTTGCCTAGGCATGACTAACTGATGCGTAACTGATGGTTGTAAGCCCCGATACACTTCTTAATTCTTTGTTTGAGTGTGTCTATATTCATTGGTCGCGGTTGAGGGGGGCGCGGAGGAAAATCCTCCGCGCATGGTTTCCAATAGTTGGGTAGCCTGCGAGGCATAAGTATCTATACTAGATACATTTTGCGCACACAAAACTTTTTGCCCCCAGTTTGCCCCCAGTTTGCCCCCAGTTTGTCCCCATAAATATAGATATATTTGGGGACAATATAAAACAATAGAATCAATGGCTTAGATTGCTTTTTTTACTTGTCCCCATGTCCCCAATCTATTTATCTGTCTGGCTTTTCTGGAAAGTCGGGTAACAACGATGCGTTACCTTCAATTCTTCTGTGATGCTCTTTACGCTGCCTTGATTGGAATGATCGCGGCACCAGTGCGCAAGCAGTCGGCATAGTCGGCCCATGCCTGCATCATCCGGCGGCGCTCCTCCAGATACTGTGCTTTTTGGTAGACGCCTTTGACGCCTGCCTCCTTGTGAGCCAATTGGCGATCAATTGCCTCTGTGTTCCAACCCATCTCTGCCAGCATGGTTGCCGCCGTGTGTCGGAAGCCGTGCGGCTGGATTATGTCGCTGCTGTATCCCAGCGTCTTGAGCGCTTGATTGATTGTGCTTTCTGATAGTGGGCGCATTCCAGCCCGAACGCCAAAGACATATCCTCCGTTGCCCGTGAGCGGCTGTAGCTCGACCAGATACCGCACTGCTTGATCTGAGAGCGGCACGATATGATCTGCGCCGGTCTTGGGCGTGACATATCGCCATTCTTTCGCCGCCAGATCAATATCTGTCCATTTGGCGCTACGGAACTCGCCCGGCCTAGTGAAAACCAGCGGCAGCAGGCGCAGAGCAGTTTTCACCATGGGCGAACCTGCATAGGCGTCGATATCGCGCAGTAGCTGGCCCAATTGCTTGGGGTCTTTTATGTGAGAGTAGTTTTTGCCCTCATGAGGCTTGAGCGCTCCCCGAAGGTCTGCTGCAATGTCGCGCTCAGCCCGACCTGTTGCAATGGCATAGCGCCATATCTGGCCGGATTGTTCGCGCAGCCGGTTTGCGGTCTCGGTTGCACCGCGTTCCTCGACGCGGCGCAGGCACTCCAGCAGGGCAGGGGCCTTAATCTCGGCAATGGGCAATTTACCCAGCCATGGAAACAAGTCTTTTTCTAGATAGGCGCGGGTGCGGCTGGCGTGGCTGTCTGACCAGCCAGTTACCCGGCTGTCGTACCACTCACGCGCCACAAACTCAAAGGAGTTGATCGAGGGTAGGCCGGATGCCTCCCGCTTGTCTGCCAGTATCTGCACCTTTTGTGCGGCCTTGTCTGCCTTACGTGCTTCGCTGGGGTCGATCTCGGCTGCGACTTCCTTGCGTGCCGCTTCCGCAAACTCCCGCGCCACCTTGAGCGTGGTATCTGGATATTTGCCCAGGCTGATAGTTTTGCGCTTGCCGTTGATCGTGTAATCAAGTCGCCATGCTCTGCCACCACCCTTGACCGCCAACAGCAGATACAAGCCGCCACCATCATCTAAACGAGTTTTGCCGTTATGGGTTGTTGCGTCGCTTTTTAGGGCGCGAAGTGTTGTATCTGAGATTTTGTTAATCGCCATGGCAAGCCCCGTTTCGCAGTAACCGGCAGTAAAAATGCAGTAACTCGTTTTGTAGTAACTCGCCCATTATAGGTTTACTGCGATAGTTACTGCATTTCGTTGTTGTAGTTACTGGTTTTACGTGGGCGACGATAGGCAATAAAAAACCCTTTGCTCTATGAGAGTCAAAGGGTTTGGGTAGTACTTTGGTGTTGCTAGTCATTCATCTGGTGCCCGGAGCCGGAATCGAACCGGCACGACCTTTCAGTCGAGAGATTTTACTTACCACTACGGCTTTCGCCGCCTCTTTCGCGTTTGTGGTCTGGACTTTACCTTCACCATATCGCAAGCGATTTAGGTGCTCCCCGTCAAGTCTCTACACCTTCCTGATTTGCATCAGGCTTGGCTCGGTATTGGCATTTGACAGCGTTCACCGAATTTGAGGAGTTACTACCATGCCGTTTCCGGCAAAGCGACCCGGCTGTTATTGCCATGCATTGCTGTTTAGGCGCTAACGAATCAGTCTCTTGTGTCTACCTGTTTCACCATCCGGGCAGGATGCTGATTTTTCTGCGCTAGCGCTGAAAAAGGAAGGCATTATAGCAGCGACTTTGCCAAGAATCAGCCAATTCTCACCGCATGCTCGGTTTTCTGTGCGTCGGCCCGCGCTTTTCTTGAAATCGGCCGCGCCAGCAAGGCCACACCATTCTCGGTCTACAAGAGGGCCCTCACAGAGTAAAATATCGACTATTCCGATCCGACTTAGGCTGTCACCATGACCCAAGCTGTAGTGAAAACAGTGCAATGCATTTCGCCAGGCGGTTTGCATTCGATGGCTTATAAAGAGTGGGGCGATCCACATAACCCTAACGTGTTGGTCTGCGTGCATGGTGTCACGCGAGTCAGTGATGACTTTGACATCATGGCGCGTCACTTCGCCGAGACATATCGCGTGGTTTGCCCGGATGTCGTCGGGCGCGGGCGCTCCGGCCGCTTGCGCAACCCGCAGTATTACGTGGTGCCGCAATATGTGAGCGATATGGTGACCTTGCTGGCCCGGCTTGATGCCGAGTCGCTCGATTGGTTCGGTACCTCCATGGGGGGCTTGATCGGGATGGCTCTGGCGTCGTTGCCGGACAATCCAATCCGGCGCTTGGTGCTCAATGACATCGGGCCGTCGATCAATGGCGCGGCGTTGGCGCGTATCGGCGACTATATCGGTCAGGATGTGCGCTTTGACACTTTTGAAGAGGCGCAGCAATTTATTCGTACGATTTCGGCGACCTTTGGCCCGCATACCGACGAAGAGTGGCATAAGTTGGCAGCCGATGTCTTGCGCCAGGATCCGGATGGCAAATGGGGGCGCCATTACGATTTGAGTCTGGCCGTGCCCTTCAAGACCATGACGCCGGAAGCGGCCAGCATGGGCGAAGCGGCGCTGTGGGCGGCGTATGACGCGATTACTTGCCCGACCTTGCTGGTGCGTGGCGAGCATTCGGACCTGTTGCTGCCGGAAGTGGCGCAGGCGATGACCGAGCGCGGACCTAGGGCGCAACTGGTGGAAATTGCCGGGGTCGGCCATGCGCCGACATTCATGCATGCACAACAGATCAAGCTGGCCGAGGATTTTTTTCTGGGTGCAGCAGTTTGAAGAATTTAACGATAAGAGGAAAAATATGACCATACAACGTCTCCATGTTGGCAAACGCCTGTCGGAAGTCGCCATTCATAACGGCACCGTGTATCTGGCAGGGCAGATTGCCGAAGACACTAGCCACAACATCGAAGCGCAGACGCGCGAGGTGCTCGGTCATATCGACAGATTGCTGGCTGAAGCCGGCAGCAGCAAGGAACACATCTTGTCGTGCCAGGTGTATCTGGCCGATATCAAGGATTTTGAAGGAATGAACGCGGCCTGGGACGTCTGGGTCGCGGCCGGCAACTCGCCGCCGCGTGCGACCGTGGAAGCGCGCTTGGCGCGTGCGGAATTGTTGGTTGAAATCGTGGTTGTCGCTGCTCAACAGGTAAAGTAAGGATTCATGGTTTCAGTCGTCGCAGTTTCGCAGGAGGGCTATAGCGCTCTCGTCGCTGGCTTGAGTCCCGTGGATACTGCACGGGTACTGGAAGCAAGGGCTTTTGTTGCGCCTTTTTACCGGGATAAGACGATTCCTTCGGGGCAGGATGCTCAGGAGTTCGTCGAAGGTGTGGTCACGGTATTGGCTTCGCTTAATGTGGATGCCGAGACGCGCATTGCCGGCTTGCTGTTCGAGCTGTATCTGGTCAATGTGAATATTGCGGCCACGATTGAAGAATGCTTCGGCAAGGATATTGCCGATCTGGTTGCTGGTGTGCGCCAGTTGATGCGCTTTCACGGTCTGACCTTCCAGCAGCCGCAGGAAATCATGCGTGGCAAGAATGCGGCGCAGCAGGCCGCGGCGCAGGTCGAAACCTTGCGCAAGATGTTGCTGGCGATGGCTTCTGACATGCGAGTGGTGTTGGTGCGGCTGGCGTCTCGGGTGTCGACCTTGCGCTATTTTGCCGAGAAAAAAATCGAGAACGAGGTCACTGCGCAATATGCGCGCGAAACCTTCGATCTCTATGCGCCCTTGGCAAATCGCCTAGGCATCTGGCAATTGAAGTGGGAGTTGGAGGATTTGTCGTTTCGCTTTCTGGAACCGGCGACCTATAAACGCATTGCCAAAATGCTGGAAGAGAAGCGCCTCGAGCGTGCCGAATTTGTCGCCAAAGCGATCGAGCGTCTGCATGCCGAGCTGCTCGCGGCGGACATCAAGGCGGAGGTGTCGGGTCGCCCTAAGCATATCTACAGTATCTGGAACAAGATGCGCGGCAAGGAGCTGGAGTTTTCTGAGCTCTACGACGTGCGCGCCTTCCGTGTCATTGTCGACGATGTCAGGCAGTGCTATACCGTGCTGGGGATCATTCACAATATCTGGGTGCCGATTTCCAAGGAATTTGACGACTACATTTCGCGGCCTAAGCCCAACGGTTACCAGTCGTTGCATACCGTGGTGATGGCCGATGATGGTCGGCCGATGGAAGTGCAGATTCGCACGCGCGAGATGCATCGCTTTGCCGAATATGGGGTGGCAGCGCACTGGCGCTACAAGGAAAGCGGCGGCTCCAATTTTGCCGGTCAAAAATACGACGAGAAAATTGCCTGGCTACGTCAGTTGCTGGCGTGGAAGAGTGAGGTCTCTGACGCTGTCGTCGAGCAGGAAGAAGTGCGCCGCGACTGGGTCGAGAAGCTGAAGTCGACCACGCTCGATGAACGCATCTATGTGCTCACGCCGCAGGCGCGGGTGATTGAATTACCGGCTGGCGCCACGCCCATCGACTTCGCCTATCACTTGCACAGCGATGTCGGCCATAGTTGCCGTGGCGCGCGGGTTGACGGGGTGATGGTGCCGCTCAATACGGTGCTCAAGAATGGCCAGACGGTCGAGATCATCACGGTCAAGAGTGGGCAGGGCGTTGGGCCGTCGCGCGACTGGCTCAGCGCCGGCTATGCGACGAGTGCGCGCACCCGTTCCAAGGTGCGCGCCTGGTTCAACGCGATTGACCAGCAAGAGACCCTGGCACACGGTCGCGCCGTACTGGAAAAAACCTTGCAGCGCGAGGGTAAGACGGCGATCAATCTGGAGGAGTTGGCGCACAAGCTGGGGTTTGCCAAAGTGGATGATCTTTGTCTGTCGCTGGGTAAGGATGAATTCAGTCCGCGCCAGATTGAGCATGCTTTGCATGAGGGGCTCGAAGAGAAGCTGCCCGAAGTGGACGAAGTCTCGATCACGCGCAAGAGTCTGGCATCGAGCATCGTCCAGGGCGCCAAGTCGGGTGTGCTGGTGGTTGGCACGGATGGCTTGATGACGCAATTGGCGCGCTGCTGCAAACCGGCGCCGCCGGACGCCATTATCGGTTTTGTCACGCGCGGCAAGGGGGTGTCGATTCATCGCCAGGGTTGTAAGAATTTTGTCGAGATGAGTGCCAAGGCGCCTGAGCGTGTGATTCAGACCGACTGGGGTTCGCCTGCCAAGGATACGGTGTATCCGGTCGACATCTTTGTGCTGGCCAGTGATCGCCAGGGCTTGTTGCGCGATATTTCGGATGTTTTCTTGCGCGAGAAGATCAACGTCATCGGGGTCAGCACGCAAAGCATGAAAGGTCAGGCACGCATGGGATTTACCGCCGAAATCGCTTCGACCGCGCAATTGCTGAAGGCGCTGACGGTGATTCGCGAGGTCAAAGGCGTGATGGAAGCGCGGCGGCAATAGGGGCGAGCGAGCATCGGCGCAGTTTTTTTTAAAAATTTCCAATAACACTAGTCAAAAATAAAAAACGCCCATATAATCTTGCTTCTTCATTAGGCGCGTAGCTCAGCTGGTTAGAGCACTACCTTGACATGGTAGGGGTCGTTGGTTCGAGTCCAATCGTGCCTACCAATATTCTTGATGTTGTTGAATATTGGTATCGATTTGATCAACATTGTTTGTTGATCGCTTCGAAAAACAGCATCAAATAAAAACGGAAGCCTAGTTTATCTGGCTTCCGTTTTTTGTTTTGTGCTTTTAATGCCTTTTAATGCATTGGCGTCTACTTGTTCGTTGCCCTTGAGTACGCTGAGCGCGGCATCGTGGCTTCCTAGAATTGCTCCCAAGAGCCGTTGTCGCCTCCTGCCAGTGCCAACCGTGGTTCCTGCGCTACTGTAGGCGCAGGACGGTTTTTTTTGTTTGGTGGGGTGGCTGCCACTTTAGTGGATATCTTTCGGGTCGCGCTCGCTACGGTCTTATGCACGGAAGATTGTGCAGCGGATGCCTGAGTGTGGGTAGTGCTATGGTCTGTACTCAGCTTAAACACAGCCACCGCTTGCTCAAGCAGTTGGGCCTGCTCTTGCAGTGATCGTGAGGCAGCAGCCGCTTCTTCGACTAGTGCGGCATTTTGCTGAGTCGCTTCATCCATTTGCGTAATAGCCTGATTCACCTGCCCAATACCATCGCTCTGCTCGCTGCTGGCGGCACTGATTTCGGCGACGACATCAGTGACGCGGCGCACGCTCGATACCACTTGCTCCATCGTTGCACCAGCTTGCTCAACGAGTTTGCTGCCATCCTCCACCTTGCTCACTGAATCGTCAATTAGTGCCTTGATTTCCTTGGCCGCTGCCGCCGAACGTTGTGCCAGGCTGCGCACCTCTGTTGCAACCACCGCAAAGCCTCGTCCTTGTTCGCCTGCTCTGGCGGCTTCTACAGCGGCGTTCAACGCAAGGATATTGGTCTGGAATGCAATCCCGTCAATCACACTGATGATGTCTACGATCTTGCGGGAGGAGGTGTTGATGGCGTCCATCGTGAAGACCACTTGACTGACTACCTTCCCGCCTTCGCTGGCAACGTCAGACGCAGACACCGCCAATTGATTAGCCTGACGTGCATTGTCGGCGTTCTGTTTCACAGTAGAGGTCAGTTCTTCCATTGCCGAGGCAGTCTCTTCCAGTGAGCCGGCTTGTTGCTCAGTGCGGGATGACAGGTCAAGGTTGCCTGATGCAATTTCAGCTGCTCCTGTTGCAATCGAGTTCGATGTTTCTCGTACCTTGCTGACAATGTCGACCAGATTTTTCTGCATGATCTTGAGGGAGGCGAATACGCTGCCATCAGGAGCGTGTTCAGCGTCGGACGCTGAACTCAGGTTGCCTTCTGCAACGCGTTGGGCTATCTCGCTCAGTGTATTCGGTTCAGCGCCCAGAGCCTTGGACAAGCTGATCGTAATGAGTGCGCCAGCCAAGCCCGCACTCAAGAATGCTAGCGCACAGACGATGATCAGCATGTTACGTTGAGTATTGTAGTGTTCCTCGGCATCCGTGAGTATTGTTGCTGACCGGGCAGCGGTTGCCTCTGCGTAGGCATTCGCTTTTGCGATCAAAGACGTGAGGAGTGGTATGCAGTCATTGTTGATCTTTGCGATAGCCTCCTCTCGCTTGTTTTGGCTGGCAAGGTTCACGATTGCCAGTGCGACTGGGGTATAGGAATGCTCTATGTTGTCTATGTCTGCCACCATTGATTTGACGTTTTCAGGGATGTCATTTCCGGCGATCATACTTTTTAGCTGTGCCAAATTCCTTTGTACTTCTTCATGCGCTTTTACTGCCGCAGCCTTTTCTCGCGCAACGTCAGCCTGATTTGTCGCCAGTACCATATTGCGAACGGCAATCGCTCTTTCGGCAACTGAGGCATGGATGTGTTCAACGAGATGGGCCCGTGTATCGATTCCTGATACGAATGAAACGAATTCTTGATTGGCGCTATTCAATGCATTGATCGCTATTACTGAAGCGATGAGAACCATGATGGCTAAGCTACCGAAAGCCAAGATCAATTTGGCTCGCACAGTCATATTTTTCAAATCCATTTTGCACTCCCGGATGACAGCTTGTTTAGAGTAAGTCCCTGTGGGGTTGTGAGAATGAATGCCTTTAGTTCCAGGCGGTAGTCATTCCGACTCCGAGGGATGTTCGGTGGTTGGCTAATAGCTTTTACCTCCGAATTAATTTTAACAAAAAAAATAATAAAAACAATATTGGCAATTAAATTAATTTAATCGTTGTTTTTATGTATATTTACCAAAATCATTTTATGTGAGGATTTTGTAGCAAGAATTTCTTTGATTGAAACTAAGCATGTTTCTGTTTCCATGGCGATGCATCTAAGTGCATGTCGCATTTGAGGTGTGCTCGCGTTCTATCTGGCCGACTTTTTAGATTGTTTGGCGCGGCTTTCGAGAGGCATCTTGCAAGGTAATAGTGGGGACTGCGCTTCCGTTTGCTCGCATCCGACTGTTGGTGCACGGTGCTAGAGTGCAGAATATCGTTCTGTGGCGTGTATTGTTAAATTGATATGACAGGGCGTTGGTTCGAGTCCAATCGTGCCTAGCAATATTCTTGATGTTGTTGAATATTGGTATCGATTTGATCAACATTGTTTGTTGATCGCTTCGAAAAACAGCATCAAATAAAAACGGAAGCCTAGTTTATCTGGCTTCCGTTTTTTGTTTTGTGCTGTCGATGCAGTGCAACCTGATTGCCATTAGCGGCTATTTGTCCGTTGCACTTGCGGCAGACTCGGCCTTGTCCTTGAGTACGCCGAGCACGGCATCGCGCTTGTCTAGCAGGTGTTTGCGCAGTATGGCCGCCATCGCTTTGCCGTCGCGCGCTTCCAGGGCCTTGATCATGTCCTCGTGATCCTGAGCGGCGCGGTCCCATTTATTGGTCTGAAAATTCGATTTGAAGCGCAAGGCTTGCAGTCGCCGGTTCAGGCCGAGGTAGGTCTGGCGCAGCACATTGTTGCGTGCGGCGGCGTTGATCCGGCTGTGTATCTCTTGGTTATGGCGATAGTAGCCGGACAAGTCGTGTTGTGCCTTGCAACTGAGCATGGCGTAATGCTGCGCCTTGATCTCGGCTATTTCGATAGTGGTGATGCGCTCGCAGGCCAATTCGCCGGACAGGGCTTCCAAGGCACTCATCAATTCAAAGGTTTCCCAGATTTCAGTCTCGGACAAGGTCGCGACCGACGCGCCCCGATTGGGCGCAATGTCGATCAAGCCTTCGGCAGCCAGCACCTTGAAAGCCTCGCGCAAGGGCGTGCGCGAAATCCCTAAGGTTTCACACAGTTCGCGTTCATTGAGTTTGACCCCGGCCGGAAGAATCGCCTCAACGATCAAATGCCGCAGATGTTCGACCACGCTGTCATGGAGGTGTTGGCGTGTCAGTTTGCCAAGCGCTGGTGGGGTTGCATCTTGTTTGATTTCTGAATTTTGCATTCAAAATCCTTATTTCTCTATTGCTGCCTATTTTAGCATGGCAATTATCGTTATCAAAATAACATGTTTTTCATGAAGTAGAGCGTAAAAGGGAGAACGATCTTGTTTTGTTCATTAAATAACATATTGTATTTAAAGAATATTTAAAAATATCAAGGCGGGTTGTTCCTTGGAAATGTTTCCTCACAAAAACCTTTACCCCTTCAACATTCACTGATACAGTATTTTGAATTCAAAATGCAAAATGATGCGAAGCCCACAGATTTTAAAAGGAAGCGTACATGTTAAAGCTCGATTTTCATCCCGCCGGACGTCACTTTCTGCAAATCCCGGGGCCTAGCCCGGTGCCTGATCGCATCTTGCGTGCGATGAGTTATCCGACCATCGATCATCGCGGCCCTGAATTCGCGGCGCTTGGTCTGCAGGTACTGGCCGGTATCAAGAAAATTTTCAAGACCGAGCAGCCGGTGGTGATTTACCCCGCTTCCGGCACTGGTGCCTGGGAAGCTGCGCTGACCAATACCCTGAGTCCCGGCGACCACGTTCTGATGTATGAAACCGGTCATTTCGCGACCTTGTGGAAAAAGATGGCTGAGGCGCTGGGTTTGAAGCCGGAGTTTCTTGGCTTGCCCGGTATCGAGGGTTGGCGCCAAGGGGTGCAGGCCGATGTCATCGAGCAGCGCTTGCGCAACGATAGTGCGCATCAGATCAAGGCCGTGTGTGTCGTGCATAACGAAACCTCCACCGGTGTGACCTCTGATATCGCGGCGGTGCGGCGCGCCATGGATGCGGCGGGGCATCCGGCATTGCTGCTGGTGGACACCATTTCTGGATTGGCGTCGGCCGACTATCGGCATGACGAGTGGGGCGTAGACGTGACCGTGTCGGGTTCGCAAAAAGGCTTGATGCTGCCGCCGGGCATCAGCTTTAACGCGGTGTCGCAAAAGGCGCTGGCGGCCAACAAGACGGCCACCTTGCCCAAGGCATTCTGGGACTGGCGCGAGATCATCGAGATGAACGCCAGCGGTTATTGGCCTTATACGCCCAGCACTAATTTGTTGTACGGCTTGTCCGAAGCGCTGGAGATGATTCTGGGGGAAGGGCTGGACAATGTTTTTGCGCGTCACCAACGCCTGGCGGCGGCTTGTCGCTCAGCGGTCAATGCCTGGGGGTTGCAAATCCAGTGCGCCGATCCGGCCTTGTATTCGCCGGTGTTGACGGGCGTGATGATGCCGGCCGACATTGATGCCGACGCCGTTCGCAAGACGATCTACGAAAATTTCAATATGTCGCTCGGTACTGGGCTGGGCAAGATGAAGGGACGCATGTTCCGCATCGGCCATTTGGGTGAGGCCAATGAGTTGACACTCATGGCCACCCTGGCCGGTTGTGAGATGGGTCTGCGGCAGGCCGGCGTGCCGCTTGCCGGCAGTGGCGTGGTGGCCGCCATGGAGCAACTGATGCAGACGCAACGATGAGCGTGTATGTCAGGCGGCTTAGTCGCTAAAACCATGGCATGGTGGTGGCCCTCATTGCAGTGCCATCATCGCTGCGGGTGTCATTGAGCACTTAAGCGCCCAGCCATTTTAGGCCGAGCAAGCGCGTAGGGCGCTTCGGTGCACGCCGGTTTACCAATATGGGAAACGAGCAATGAAACGTCTACGTTTGCGCGCCACTAGCATCGTGTTGTTGATGTTGTGTTTGATGTATTTCATTACCTATCTTGACCGCGTTAATGTCAGTACGGCGGCCTCCGGTTTTGGTACCGAATTCGGTTTGTCGAAGACGCAAATCGGCTTGGTCTTTTCGGCATTTGCCTATCCGTATCTGGTGTTTCAGATCATCGGCGGTTGGGTCAGCGACAAATTCGGCGCCCGGCGCACATTGATTTGGTGCGGTTTGCTGTGGGGGCTGGCGACGCTGTTGACGGGGATGGCCGGTAGTCTCATTGCATTGTTGCTGGCGCGCCTGTTGCTGGGCTTGGGCGAGGGCGCCACGTTTCCTGCCGCAAGTATGGCGATGGCGCGTTGGGTGGCCAAGGAAAAACGCGCTTTTGCTCAGGGCATTACCCATGCCTTTTCACGGATTGGCAATGCCGTGGCGCCAGCCGCAGTGGTGATGGTGATGGCAGCGTATGGCTGGCGTCAGTCCTTTTTTATTTGCGGCATATTCAGCTTGGTATGGGTGCTTGTGTGGGCGCTCGTGTTTACCGAAGATCCGGCCGCGCATGCGCGTATCACCGCCGCTGAATTGGCACAATTGCCCAAGATCGCCAAAAACAAGCCACAGGTTCCTTGGCGAGCGCTGTTCAAGCGCATGTTGCCGGTCACGATTGTCTATTTTTGCTACGGCTGGACCTTGTGGTTGTTTCTGAGCTGGATTCCGCAATACTTTCTGTACAGCTACCACCTGGCGATTCAGACCTCGGTGCTGTTTGCCTCCAGTGTCTTTCTGGCCGGCGTCGCCGGTGACACCTTGGGCGGCATCATCAGTGATCGGATTTTCAAAGCCACTGGTAATCTCAAGAGAGCACGCAGCTACATGGTCGCTATCTGTATGTTGTTGAGCTTGCTGTCACTGGTGCCGTTGATGTTGACACGCGATCTGACGATCTCGACCTTGGCATTGAGCGCCGGTTTCTTTTTTGCGGAAATGACGATCGGTCCGATGTGGGCATTGCCGATGGATATTGCGCCTGAATATGTTGGCACTGCCAGCGGCATGATGAATACCGGTTCTGCGCTGGCGGCGATTCTCTCGCCGGTGCTGTCGGGCTATCTGATCGACAAGACCGGAAATTGGGCATTGCCGTTCCTGATTAGTATGCTGCTCATGGCTTTGGGTGTGGTGTTGGCGTTTCGTTTGAAGCCTGACAAGAAGTTTGGGGCCGCCTTGCCCATGGTGAGTGGCGCGCCGATAGACGCAGGCATTTGATCGTCATGGGTCTAAGTAGGGAGCTTGAGTCTGGCGCTTGCATGTCGCAGGAAAGAAACAGCAGGGCTTGCATAATCTATTTTCTATGCTATCATTCTGGCTGTTTTTCGGTAATGGGCCGAAAAGCTGGTCAAAAACAGTGTGTCACTAAAATAAATTTGATCAGCTAGTGAAGTTTTACTTCCGTGTTTCTTCTGCATTTTTGGCTGTTTCAGCCATGTCTGTCGTCGTAATTCATCTGTAAACCTTCCTTGATAGCAAAAAATAGGCTGAATGCATCGGCGCTATTGTTCTTATCGTTTTCCTTTTTGCTGTGCGGATAACAGAGCAGATTCACCTTTCGTCGTCGCCACTTTCCAGATAGGACTGGGCGCCGGGAATCTTCTCTTCTATCCGTAGTTGCATCGGCTCGCTGCATTGTCGTCATCATCTTCTTCTCGATGCTTGCCGATGGCGACAGCGGTGTGCAGATAACAGAGTAGATTCACCTTTCGACGGTGCCACTTTCCAGATAGGACTGGGCATCGGAGTCTTCTCTCTTATCTGTGCACACTGTGCGGGAAGCGCTATTGCTCGCTATGGTTGTCGATACCAGAGTGGATTCACCTTTCGACGATGCCACTTTCCAGATAGGACTGGGTGTCGCGAATCTGCTCTGGTATCGGCAGCTTGCTGCAATCTCACTTGCCTGACGCGTATTGGTTGGCCAGGCAAGGGCAGTTGTTGGGAGCGCTCGCTTTGGCGCTCCCGGTAGTGCGTCTACATCACCGACAATTTCAACGGTGGGTTCACCTTCAGAATAAACGGACGCTCGATTGAGCCGCCGCCCTGATCGACCGCACGGATCACATACTTCTTCTCTGTCGTGGAAGTCGGAATCGTTCCCTCCAGCGTACCGTTGACCTCGTTGAATTGCATGCCATCGGGCAGTACCGCTGGCGCCTTGCCGTCGCTTTCGTACAGGGTTTCGCGTATCGATCCGCTGCCGCCGGCGACTTTGACAATCTGTGCCGGCGCATCCAGGCGGCCACCGGCAGTCACCTGCACATTGGATACATCCATGGTCATGGGTGCATTGATGTTCCAGACCATGTCTTTGATCACGCGACCGCCACCCTGATCGCTGATGACTGCTTTCATGCCACCCAGATTAACGCCCGAGGTCGGGACCTTGCCGCTGATGCTGCCGTCGGGAGAAAACTCCATGCCGCTAGGTGCCTTCACCGGCTCATCTTGGGCATTGACGTAGGCAATGAGCGTATTGCCAGTGCCGCCATTGATGCGGAAAGGGTAAATCGGCACGGTAATGGTTCCGCCCGAAGTCAGGCGCACCGCTTCGACCGCGGCAATCAGGGGGGGATTGACGACTAAAAGAATGGGGGCTTGAGCAATCCCGCCGCCTTGGTCGCGCACCCGTATTTGATACGAAAATTTGTTGGTTTTTTCGCCGACATCGGCAAGCGTGCCACTCAGTGAGCAGTCAGTGGCAAATTTGAGACCAGCGGGAAGAGCCGGTTCAGGTTGCGCGTCCGCCGAGAGCAGATCACAAGTGCGTTCCCCGGTGCCGCCGCTGGTGCTGAGCAGCTTCATGGCGTTAATTTGCGCACCGCTGGTAAAGGTGATCGTGCGTCCTCCGTTTGCCGGCGCAGACGTCACAGGTGTCGCATTCTGCTCTGCAGTTTCAGCCGCAGCGGCCAATGACATTGCTCCGCTCATCAATAGTGGAAGCAAGCATGTAATTTTCACACCGAGATATGATTTCATATTAATGTTTCTCCTTATTTAACTCAGGACAGGATGCCGATAGGCTGAACCAATTGGCCCATGCCTTTACAGGTGACATTTGCTAACACCGCCGAAAACAACAACAAACCTCGTTAAAACGTGAACCCAAGCGTGGCCCACAACTGCCATGACTGATCTGGGACTTCCGCGCTGCTCCTAATGGGGTGCGACAAACTGGTGTTGAACGTGAGCTTCTGAAAGGTGGTGTCTGCTTGCACGCCAATGGCATTGAGATGAAACGTATTCGATTGCGTCGATTCGCCTGTCCACGGAGAGCGGCTGGTTTTTCCGATGGCGTAATCAATGAGACCACCCACGTGCGTTGGTGAGTCCATATTTGGCAATTGGTACAAATAATTGAGACTGAACAGCGCGCCTTCATCGCCGCTGACGCTGTTGTTGTAGGCTCTAACACCGGAGCTGCCGCCGAAATACATCTTTTCCAGCGAGTCTAGATTTTTATCTGCCCACTGTCCGTTGCCGCTGGCAGCCAAATAGCTTTGCGTAGAAATGGGCTGAACAAAATCAGCTTTCCAAACAAATTTTTGGAAGGAGCCTCTGGTTTGCGCCGTTAAATTATCCTGCAAGGTCGCCAATGCACCGTTTAAACCCAAGTTTCCCGAGACGAAGTCACCGGAAAAACTAAGTCGCTTATCGTAAAAATCGCTAGCATTGAAACGGATATGTAAATTGCTGATGGATTTGCTGGTGGTATCGAGCGCAACGACTTCGTCCTTGGACTGTTTGCGTTCATAGCCCAGGCCGCCTACCAGCTTGGCGCCACTCCAAAAAAAATAAGGATAGTTCACGTCCAGACCGCCAAGTGTGGCGTGACCGCGCTCCTCGACATCGGCGTCGCTGGTCTCATATTGCAAGCCGCTGGCCCATAATGAGCCGCGCAAGGGCAATACCGCAGGAAATGGAAAATCGTAGCGACCGCTGATATTTTGCAGCCCCTGGGAAATGACCGTCTGCACGCTTAGATTATCGCCAGGAGAGAACAACGGTGCCGAATAAGACGCCGTCACGCGAGCCGGCCCAAAACCTGCCGAGCCATAGTTATCCATGGTCACGGACCAGGGATCGAACTCGGCAATTTGACGTGGCTCCACGGTAATATTCAAGTCGACGCCGTCCTCGGTGATCGCCAAGAATTTGGTCGTCACGGTTTCGACCCCGCGGTAATCGATTCTCGATAGAAATGCCTTGAGTTTCTTGAGATCGATAATCTCGCCTTCCTTGACGTATTCTCTCAACAGACGGTTGAGATCGGTCACCTGTTCATCGCGCAAGCCTGGGTTTTTCAATTTGATGGAATGTATGCGCAATTCCGAAATATCCACCACGGCACTCTTGTCTTCTTTCATCACTAAATCGACCCGCACCATTTTCCCGCGACTGGTGTAATTGTTGAAGATGTCATGACTAACGCGCTCCCAATCCTGGCTCGTGAGTTGCAGCGGAAAATATTGGGAAACGAAACGGTAACCCTCTACGTCGTCCGCCAATTCAGATTGAAAACCGGTGAGGCGAATGCTGTCGTATTGCGCAGCGACACCCGTGATTGCCGCCTTGGGATTGCCGATCTCAACATCTTCTGCCGTCGCATCGGGTTTTAATTTGGACTGCGGCAATGTGGGGAGCGAATGAATCAACAAACCGGTGTTGACCTGTGCTGAGGATGGGCTTGACAACAGCGCAGTCGCAGTGGCGCAGGCAAACAGCAGGCTGATCCTGGACGATATTTTTCTCTCGATGGAAAATGGCTTCATATGTTCCTTGAATATCTAGATGGATGATTTTTTCTTGACGCAGAACTTGCCAAAGCGAAGCAAGTTCCGTAGCGCCGTTTTAAGCAAACGCCACGTACTGATTAAAACCCTTCGACATTGATTTTTCTGACGTCGGGATTTTTGCTGTCGAGCTGGTAAAGCAACTGCAAGGTCCGCATTTTTTCAAAGTCGGCGCTGAATTTCCCTGCATTCTCTTTATCCGGTTGTATCTGTACTGGCTCGCCCGACAGCAGCACCACCGTATTGCGCGTATTGACGCCGCGAAAAAATACAAACGGCAACGAAGCACCTGCTTTGACGTCGCCGATCGCGCGATCCGTCACCACTTGATCGTTGGGCCAATCTCTTTCCGATAAATGCTTGACCAACTCCGCCACGGATGCCAGCAGGAGATCGCGTTTGTCGTTGCTAATCTGCTCTGGCAAATGCCAGTTGACGTTGACCTGGTTCAGGCAATGGCATTTGTAGCCGAACATATAGCGCACTGTTGCCGGTAAATCGAAGGGCCGAAAGCTGGTTAGATTGACGTCGAGTATGCGCATCCCTGAGCGGCCTTCTTCGCTGGCTTTGATATCGGAATCTTTCACATTAAAGTCCGTGAGGATGGCTTGTCTGACAGCAGGTTCCTGGGAGCCGAAATAAGCGCTTTGAAATTTTTTAATGTCCCCTTGGAATCCTTTTGTATCGGCTTCCGCTGCACTCGCGACTTGGCTATAGATCAGTTGTGCGACACAAAAAAAAGTGGCTGCGCATTGCTTTATTTGTACTGATGTCATTGGCAATTTCCTTTTGAAAAATTGATATGCAAAGCGTTTTCTTACTCACGCCATCCTTCTCCCCTCTAACTCAAATTAGCGCTGCACGAGACCTTTGTTTTTTCATCCCCGCCGGTGCAAAACTGAAAACTACGCGAACCATTTTCATTCGCCGGATCGAAACGCAAGGCCCAATTTCCTTGATCCATGGTTTGGCGGATATTTTCGCTAACGCTTTGGGTTGAAACGCCTTTAATCTCGGCTGGAGCGCTGGCAAGGCTGATGGGGGAGTTAGGCGAACTTGGGAACGGTTTAACCGTTCCTGGAGCGCTTAGCACTGCGGTGATCATGTAGTTGGCGCCGTTGTTGCCATCGTTGATTGCGTAATTGGCCACGCTCAAAGTGCTGCCGTTGGAGCCTTGAGGCATCGCCGAACTAAACGTTTGCGCACCACTGATTGTGTCGCCGCCGACCAGGCCTTGGGCCGTGATCGGCACATTCGAATTGAGCGTGCCGTCGAACAGTTTGGTCGTCGAGACCGCCGACACCAGCAGTGGCGCAGGGCTGATGGTTGCGCTGTTGATCGCTTCAGAAATGCTGGTGATTTGATAATTGCCAGCATTGGAGCCGGTCAGTATTGTCTCGGGCACATTGATGATCACCTGTTTGTTGACGCCGGCATTCTTGTCGGCAAAACTGCCCGCCACGTTCTGCACCAGCAGTGTTACCGTGCCTGCATCGGTGGGCAGCACGCCGGTTAGCACAGGCGTGCCGACAAAATTGGCCACATTTGTGCCGTTATATACCCGGCTTTCCGGCGCCACTCCAATCACCTGTAACGGCGCCGGCGTAATGCTGGCAATTTGGCTCGTTGCCCATTGCGCACTGAGAACGTAATTGGCTGCGTTTGAGCCGGAGAGTCCGCCGGTGAGCGTGACAGACTTGTCGTTGCCGACATTCTTGTCGCTGAAAGTACCGGTGAGACCGCTAATGGTCACATTGCCCGCATCAGCTGGCAGTACGCCGACCAGTGTGTCGAGCCCGGTCAATTGCGCCGCCGTGGTGCCGTCGTAGACTTTATTGAGCGCGGTCACGCCTGACATGGTTAGCGGTGCCGGCGAAATGACATAGTTGCTGGTCTGCATCGACAACTTGTAGCCCAGGCTTTCGGCCAAGGTCCCCAGCGCCACGCTATAGCTGCCAGCATTTTTCCCCGTGGTGGTGGTGCTGCCGTTCAAGGATAAAGCGCCGCTAAGCGGATCGACACTGCCACTATCGCCGTTGACCCAGCCATTGACAGTGTATGGGCTCCAGGAGGTCTCATTGAGCGCGGTCGCGTCATAGACTTTGTTGGTCAGCGCTAGCGTCAGTGTTGGCTGTTCTCGATATAAAACGAACTCGCCGCTGCTTGGCAACTGCGAAGCATCGCCAGTCGCTCTGTCGTAGCGATAGTTGCCGGCGCCAGGATAAGCCGCGTTGTTCGCACTCACGCCGTTGCTGTTGGCGACGCTGCCGGTATAGATCAGCGCGCGGTCGCTGGCATTGGTCTCCAGCATGCTGCCCGATAGCAGATTGACGTTGCCGCCGCTGGCGCTAGCGGCGACCGACGAACTACCCGCCGCCAGCATGATGGCGTTGGCGTTGTTGGTCAGGGTCGAGCTAATGTTTTGACTGACGTTGATATCGCCGGTCTGGCTCGTCACCGCCACCGCGCCGCTGGCGGCCACGGTACCACTCAAGGTGATGGCCGACTGGCCGGCGGCCATGCCGGTGGCGTTATTGGTCACACTTACATTGGTGCCGCTGATGCCTTGCAGAGCAATCGTGCTGCCGATGCCGTTGACGACGCTGACATCGCCGCCACTGGCAGTGAGTGTCCCACTGGAGATGCCACCGTTAGCGCTCAGTGCAATCGATTGTCCGCCAATGGCGCCGTTGTCGCTGATGGCGCCGGAGGTATCGGCCACTGTCACGCTGCCGCTGGCGGAGATCGGACCGGTCAAGGCAATGGCTGATTGGCCGGCGGCCATGCCGGTGGCGTTATTGGTCACGCTCACATTGGCGCCGCTGATGCCTTGCAGAGCAATCGTGCTGCCGATGCCGTTGACGACGCTGACATTGCCGCCACTGGCAGTGAGTGTCCCGCTGGAGATGCCACCGTTAGCGCTCAGTGCGATCGATTGTCCGCCAATGGTGCCATTGCCGCTGATGGCGCCGGAGCTATCGGTCACTGTCACGCTGCCGCTGGCGGAGATCGGACCGGTCAAGGCAATGGCTGATTGGCCGGCGGCTATGCCGGTGGCGTTATTGGTCACGCTCACATTGGCGCCGCTGATGCCTTGCAGGGCAATCGTGCTGCCGATGCCGTTGACGACGCTGACATTGCCGCCGGTGCTGCCGTTGGCATTGAGCGCGCCAGTGTCGACAATGCCGTTGCTGGCCTGCAGTGCAATGATGCCGCCGTTGGTCTGGATCGTTGCGCCCAACTGGATGGCACCGCTGGACGTGAGCGAAGTCGCCCCGCCATTGGAGATGAATGCCGCGTTGGAGGTGATATTGCCGATCGATGTCAGCGCGATTGACTGTGCCGTGATGGCGCTGTTGATACCGATGGCGCCCGAGGTATCGCTTGCCGTCATGGGACCGGTGCTATTGACGGTGCCATTGAAGGCGATGGCAGATTGGTTAGCAGCAAGTCCGGTGGCATTACTGCTCACACTTACGTTGGTGCCAGTGATAGTCGGCAGGGCAATTGTGCTGGCGTTGTTGGCGACGCTGACAGTGCCACCATTGAGTTGCGCCGAAGAGGTGCTGGTGACGCCGCCGTCGGAGGACAGCGTAATCGACAGCCCCTTGAGTGTACCGTTGAGCGCGATGGCACCGGACATGTCGCTTGTCGTCAAGCTGCCGCTGGCAGTGATGGGGCCGTTCAGAGTGATGGCGGCTTGACCGGCGCTAACGTCGGTGACGTTATTGGTCACCGTTACGCTCGCGCCGCTAATTTTTTGCAAGGCAATGGTGCTGCCGCCGGTCTCGCTGGCACCGTTGGGAGCGCCGTTGATGACGCTGACAGAACCGCTGCCGGAGGCATTGAGCTGGCCGTTGGCGGTGCTGGTGATACCGCCGATGGAAGTCAGCGTGATCGATGCGGCGCCGATGATGCCGTTGACGGCGATGGCGCCCGATGCGTCAGTTGCGCTCATCGCCCCGGCGGCGTTGATGGGACCGCTCAAGGCTATCGACGACTGGCCGGCGGTAAGGCCGGTGGCATTGTTGGTCACGCTCACATTGGCGCCGCTAATGCTTTGCAGGGCGATGGTGCTACCGTTGGTCGTGCCGTTGACCACGCTGACATTGCCGCTGCCGGCATGGAGCAGCGCGGTATCGGTGATGCCGCTGACGGCCTGTAGCGAAATGGCGCCGCCGGTGCTCTGAATCGCCGCGCTGGCGTTAATGCCGTTATTGGATGTGAGTGCAATCGACTGCCCGCCGATGGCGCCGTTGACGGTGATGGCGCCGGATGTGTCGATTGCTGTTACGGTGCCGGTGGCGCTAATCGGACCGCTCAGAGCGATGGCAGATTGGTTGGCGCCAAGGCCGGTGGCATTATTGGTCACGCTCACATTGGCGCCGCTGATGCCTTGCAGGGCGATGGTGCCAGCGCTGTTGAGGATACTGACATCGCCACTGGAGGCATTGAGCTGGCCGTTGGCGGTGCTGGTGATACCGCCGATGGAGCTCAGCGTGATCGACTTGCCGCCAATGATGGCGTTGTCGCCGATAGCACCCGATGCATCAGTGGCGCTTACCGCCCCGGTGGCGCTGATGGGGCCGTTCAAGGTTATCGCCGACTGGCCCGTGTCAAGGCCGGTGGCATTATTGGTCACGCTCACATTGGTGCCGCTGATGCCTTGCAGGGCGATGGTGCTGCTGGTCGGTCCGTTGATCACGCTGACATTGGCGCTGCCGGCATTGAGTGGCGCAGTATCGGTGATGCCGTTGTTGGCCTGCAGCGAAATAGCGCCACCGTTGCTTTGAAGCGCTCCGCTCAACGCAATGGCGCCACTGGAGTTCAGCGTAGCGGCACCGCCATTGGTGGTGAGTGCCGCGCTGGCGGTAATATTGCCGATCGATGTCAAGGTGATCGACTGGCCGCTGATGGCGCTGTCGGCCGGGATGATGCCAGAAGCGTCGCTCACGATCACCGCGCCGGTCGCAGTGATCGGGCCGTTCAAGGAGACGGCCGCTTGTGTTGCGGCAAGATCGATCATGTTATTGGTGACGGTAACATTGGCGCCGCTGATTCCTTGCACCGCGATCGTACTGCCGCCGGTGGCACCGGTGGCGCCGTTGATGACGCTGACATTGCCGCCGCCCGCATTGAGCGTCGCGTTGTCGGCGATGCCGCTGCTGGCCTGAAGCGAGAGGGCACCGCCATTCGTCTGAATGGTCGCGTTTGAGCCCAACCCGATGGTGCCGCTGGAGGTCAAGGTAGTCGCTCCACCACTAGCATTGAGTGTGGCACCGATGCTGATATTGCCGGCAGACATTAACGCGATTGATTGGCCTGCGATGGTGCCGTTGACGCCGATGGCACCCGAGGTATCGGTGGCACTCACGGTGCCGGTGGCGCTGACAGGGCCATTGAAGACGATGGCAGATTGATTGGCGGTAAGCCCGGTCGCATTATTGCTCACGCTGACGTTGGTACCAGTGACGGCTGGCATGGCAATTGTGCTGGCGCTGTTGACGACGTTGACAGTGCCTCCATTGAGCTGCCCGGTGGGTGTGCTGCTGATACCACCATTGGAGGTCAGAGTAATCGACTGTCCGCTGAGGGCGCCATTGACACCGATGGCGCCGGACGTGTCAATCACCGTCAAGGTACCGGTGGCGGTGACGGTACCGTTCAAGCTAACGGCCGGCTGGTACACAGCGATGTCGGTGGCGTTATTGGTCACACTCACATTGGCACCGCTGACACCTTGCAGTGCGATGGTGCTGCCGCCGGTCTCGCTGGTGCCGCCGGGGCCGCCGTTGACGACAGTGACATTGCCACCGCTGGCTGCATTGA
>Ga0302155_10000245_pt1 | contig 44847 bp, 46 predicted proteins | sample I_Bog_N3_1_FD_193508 | JGI IMG/M metagenome (GOLD analysis project Ga0302155, IMG submission 193508) | Peat permafrost microbial communities from Stordalen Mire near Abisko, Sweden - I_Bog_N3_1 | ecosystem: Environmental > Terrestrial > Soil > Wetlands > Peat | place: Sweden: Abisko, Stordalen...
TTCTGTCTGACATTGAAATACGGATTAAAAAGAGAAGAATCCAGGGCCTCAACGGCTCTTTTATTTAACCCTGATTGGTACACTTTTAACGTGCCATTTGGTACATCTTCAGTCCGGCATTGACATCTATTAGAGAGCGACACATTGACCATTTTCAAACCTGAAAACTATTTCGCCATCACTACGTGTCGTCAATACTCGACGTCTTTCTTGTCCTCTAAATCCTGTTATGCCGCGTGCTTTTGAAGAATAATAAGGAACAGTCTCTTGAGACTGATGCCGTTTTGCACAATCAGAAATGACTACTAAATAGGGATTGCAGCCGTGATCATCAAACATGGATTCACACTTACCATTTTCCCTGCCGTGATGAGCCGCAATTAGAATATCGATCCCAGGCATAAGGGCGGCAAAGGGTTGATAAGCCAACATATTGATGAATCCGGCTTTTTCCATATCACCAGGGAATAAAAAATTGAACCCCTTGATATTAAGATGTGCGACCAATGAGAGATTATTTTCCGTATCCCAATGCGGCCATGGATTCCAAAAATAACTAATCTTAACTCCTGGAATATCTGGAGGCGTTTGAATCTCCCCCTTATCTCGTCGCTCTTTCAAGGTGTTGACGATCACACGAATACCATTACCCATCCCGTCTTCGGTTTTTAGATGTTCAATAGCCTCTGGTGGCACAGACGGATTTCCGAGGATACATCCCACCGATATGCCATGCTCCCGAAGACTAGGTGCACCGCTTGCGTGATCTTCGTCGTAGTTTGTACAAATTAAAAGATCGATGTGTTTAACACCGCTCTGGCTGAGTTGAAATCCTGGGTACCAAGGCCCACCCTTAAACTCTGTAGAGTGCCCACAATCGATTAAAACTCTCTTACGAACTCCAATCTGAGCGGTAGGCATTGTCAGCAACGCACAAGCCCCGTGATCAACGTTGAAAATTTGAAGTGCACCGTCCTTTAACTCCATCGCCGCCCCCTTGGGATTAATTCAGGCACGTCATTCCGACGCATGCCTTTGTTTTCTACAACATGATCGTCTCAGTCTTCATGCCAATTTATAGAATGACTTTCACCATCCTGCCGCCTCAATTTTCGTCCTCTCTTCGATATCACTCAAACTGGCTATGCAGTGCAACTACAAAAGGTTCATGCGCTTCATCCTAGTTACCATCGCCAAGTGATATTTTTCCAGCCACCTGTATTTAGATAAAATTCGAGCATTATCTGAAAATTCAAGAATTTTCTTTTGAATGATCTCGTTGTGTTTGTTGAGCAAAAAAGAATCTAGACCGAGGTAATTTAACGACGGAACATTATCATCCGCCATATAAATCATAGGATGCTCTTCCGATTCAAAGCCTCTAAATTTCGGTAGCAAATCGAGAACGTTTTGATCAACTACTATACGAGGATAGTTCGCCTCCTTCTCTTCTAAACGAACTGCTCGCGGCACTGCCGGCCCCAGGATTGCACGTTCATTGATGAAGAGATTTCCTATTGTCACACCGCCTCGAATCGGAAGTTCTGACAATAAGAAAATCATCTTGATCTGCTGGATCACTTCATAAAGAAAATATCCGACCCATTGCTCCCTGCTGACAGCAGGTGTCGCCTCGATAGGGATGGCCGCGAAAATGTTATCGCTAAAAGTCTTAACGACAGTCTTCTTACCTTGCCTCATTCCGTTCAATCGATTTTCAAAATCTAGAATGAACTGCAAAAATTCTTCTGCCGATTGAACATCTGTATCAGCCTTGGCGAAAATAGCCTCACCTCCCAGAACGTCTAGATAAACGCAAATGTGGGGTTCAAAAGTGATTCCCATGTATTTATTTTCCTTGTAGTGTAGAGATTTTTCAGCCCTACCGAGCCCCACCGTCGCACTCCATTTCTATTTTTCATTCTTCCGATTGTCGTTTTACGATCATTTTTTCCCGACGCACGCGTAATGCCGTGGACTTGCGATTGAGACGGTCGAATTGTCCTCGAACGTATTTCAGCCCCGAGAGATCCAGCCCTTCATAGACGAGTTTTGGGATGCCTTCCTCCATCAATTCTTTCAAGGTATAGAGGTCCGGAGCATAGGATTGGCTAACATGATTGAATTCATGTCCTGCTAGTTGACAACGCATTTCGATGCCGACCTTGTTCTTTTTCAGCACTTGCAAAGCCGTCGAGCGGAAAGAATGGAATGTCGGATTGCGAGATTCAACACCAAGCATTTTGATCACATGCCGTCCCCATGCATTGCCTACCGCATTTCCCTTCTCGCCTTCAATCGTAATGCCGATCCCTGGAAATAACTCTGGACCGATATCTAGTGCTCGAACGTCCTCCACGTAATCCAGCAGGCCCAACTTGATCAACTCAGGATGAACAGGGATCGTGCGAATCCCTGCAGAGGTCTTCACGCTCTTGTCATCGTCTTCCAGGATATTGATCGATATGCCGTGAATCCCGCCTTCGATGAAAATATCCGACAGCAGCAATTGTGCAATCTCCCGTCGACGGGCTCCGGTGAAGAGTGAAATCAACGGAGGCCAGAAATGATGAGGAAGTTTGGGAGTGAATTGCTCAGCATCAAACAATTTCTGCAATTGATTGAGTGTGTAAGGCGGATTGGCCTTTTCGGCTCGGCTACGACGTGCCTTTTTGCTCACTAACGTCTGTTGAGCAGTGGGAAGGCGTTGATCGTCGGGAAAATACCCCTTGTTTTGAGCCCACGTTAAGAATTTATGGATGACCGAGGTGTAATTATCAATGGAGCGTTGATCCAGTCCAATCTGTCCTTTTCGCTTCCCCGCCTCGAGTGCTTTCTCTGATCGCAAATAATCGATAAAGCGATTGATGGTTTCTCGACTGATATCGGTAATGGCAATGTCTTTACCCAGCCAGGCTTGAAAGTCGCCAAATTTCTTCTTATTGCTCTTGATAGTCCGGGGCACACTCCAGGCAGCCCCTGTGGCTTGACTAACGTACTCCCTCCAACGGAGTGAAACGGTATTACACGACGCACTAGAGGCTTTTGAGGCCTTCCCAGGGGGGCTTGCGGGGGTCTTATTCGCCCATGGCAACGTCGCGGTAAAATCTTTCAGATCATTGTCTTGCTGCTGCAAGTAGGCTTTCGCCTCGGCTGAAAGATGATCTTGCGGATGGCTCTCGTGATATGAACGAACAACGCTTGTGATTTCGGCTTGATTTTGAAGATCGACGGCTTTGAAAGCGGCCAATTCTGCGGGATCCTGGGACTCGGCCTCGACCGTCAAAGAATGCTGAACGCCATTCGGGAGAGTCACTTGCCGGGTCGATTTGATTTCCCGCAACTCTCCGGCTTGGGCCTTGGTGAGAAGATCCTCGATACTGGGGGGATTGGACTTCATCGAACCGCCCAGACGGGCAAAAAGCTCCAACGCTTGCAAAGCGAGTGGCCATGCCATTCGCAACGCTTCACGAACGTTTCTGGTGCCCAAAGAACGCTTGATTTCGCTTTGTCCATCGAATTTTCCCCGAATCTCTTTGGGAATAACTATACGGAAAAAGTAGATGCCGTGGCGAGACTTCTGAGTGTAGGTAGGTATACGCATTTGGCGGTCGAATGGACCACCAGAATGGATCACCTGAGAAAAGCGGAAATGAAAAAAGGCCCGATTTCTCGGGCCTTTCTTGATCTTGGCGGAGTGGACGGGGCTCGAACCCGCGACCCCCGGCGTGACAGGCCGGTATTCTAACCAACTGAACTACCACTCCTAAATCGGTCCATGTTTGAGATATCTTGGTGGGTGCTGAGAGGCTCGAACTCCCGACCCGCGCCTTGTAAGGGCGCTGCTCTACCAACTGAGCTAAGCACCCGCACCTTAACTCAAACATTCTCTCGCCGTTGGTCAACAACGAAAGACGGCTATTCTAACGCATCTTCTCAGATTTTGACAAGCCTAAATTGAGAAATCATTTATCTTCCCTCGACCCTTCTTCTGGCTTGCCAAGCTTGCCGTCAATACTGCCCGAAATCACCCTGGCGCTACGTTTGAAAGTCAGATAGGCCCAGGCCCAGTCACTCATCACCAACAGCCGATTACGAAAACCGATTAGAAAATAGACGTGCACAAATAACCAGAACAACCAGGCCGGATAGCCCGAGAACTTGAACTTGCCAACCATCGCCACCGCAGCCTTGCGTCCAATCGTGGCCAGTGCGCCGTAGTCGCGATAGACGAAATCTTCCGGCGCTTTGCCGGCAATGCGATTGAGAATATTGCGCGCCGCTACACTGCCCATCTGCTTGGCCGCCGGCGATACGCCCGGCACCGGCTTGCCCTCCGACAACGCTGCCGCCAGATCGCCAATGACGAATAATTCAGGATGTTGCGGCAACGATAAATCACTTTGTACGATCACCCGTCCGGCACGATCTAAGGGTGTATTGAGCGCCTTTCCCAGCGGCGACGCTGCTACACCAGCCGACCAAATTACCGTGCGCGAGGCCAGCCGCTGCTCGCCATCCTGATTGGCATAACGTACGCAATCGACGGCGATGTCGGTGACACGACTGCCGGTGCGAACATCGACACCTAGCTTGCGTAATTGCTGTGCCGCCTTTTCCGACAAGTCCGACGGATACGCGCCCAGCACGCGCTCAGAGCCTTCCAGCAAGACCACGCGAGCCTGCTGCGGATCTATGCGGCGAAATTCGCCCTTGAGGGTGTGGCGCGCGATTTCTATCAAGGTGCCGGCCATTTCAACACCGGTTGCGCCAGCGCCAATCACAGTGAAGGTCAACCATTCCAGGCGCCGTGCCGGATCACTCTCGCGCTCGGCATATTCGAAAGCCATCAGTATGCGACTGCGGATCGTGAAGGCGTCTTCCAGTGTCTTCAAGCCCGGCGCCAGCACGGCCCAATCATCACGGCCAAAATAGCTGTGTGTCGAGCCGGCCGCGACTATCAAATAGTCGTAATTGATTTCACTGCCATTCTCCAGACACACCACCTGACGCTCTTTATCAATTGAACTCACCGCCGCCATCAGACTGGTGACATTGCGCTGTCCAGCCAGAATGCTGCGAATCGGTGCGCTAATGGCGGGAGCGGACAACCCTGCCGTGGCAACCTGGTACAGCAAAGGCTGAAACAAATGATGGTTGCTGCGATCAAGCAGCGTTATCTCAAGCTCGGCATCGGCCAGCGCACGCGCGGCCGCAAGTCCGCCAAAACCACCGCCGATGATAATGACATGAGGCATGACTCTCCTTCTGGTCCACTGCAGGACCGCTTACAACAGTTGCCGGTTGGCCAATCTCTACATAGCGCTATCAGCCTAGCCTGATCAAAAAAATTCGACAAGGCAAATTCTGATAAATCCAAAAAAATCAAAACGTAGGACGAAAAAAAATCCCTCAAGGCCGAAGTCCTGAGGGATTCTCACATTACTGCACACTAGCTCGACACGAAACCGTGCCGAGCTAGTTGCATTATTGTGCTGGTGCTGCTTCTGGCGCTTCTTCAGCTTGCGCTGCCTTCATCGACAGTTTCAGACGACCGCGGTCATCGGTTTCCAAAACCTTGACGCGAACTTGCTGACCCTCTTTCAGGTAATCGGCAACGGCATTGACGCGCTCGTTGGCGATCTGGCTGATGTGCAGCAGGCCATCTTTGCCCGGCAAGACTTGCACAATCGCGCCGAAGTCCAGCAGCTTCAGAACCGTACCTTCGTAGACCTTGCCGACTTCCACAGAAGCAGTCAGTTCTTCGATACGACGCTTGGCTTCTTGACCGGCAGCAGCATCAACGGAAGCGATGGTGACCACGCCTTCGTCGCTGATATCGATCTGGGTGCCGGTTTCTTCGGTCAACGCGCGAATCACTGCGCCGCCCTTGCCGATCACGTCACGGATTTTTTCCGGATTGATCTTGATGGTGATCAGGCGCGGTGCGAAGTCGGACAATTCGACATTACCGGCTGGAACGGCTTCCTGCATCTTGCCCAGGATGTGCACGCGGCCTTCCTTGGCTTGTTCCAGCGCGACCTGCATGATTTCCTTGGTGATGCCTTGGATCTTGATATCCATTTGCAGTGCAGTAATGCCATTGGCAGTACCCGCCACCTTGAAGTCCATGTCGCCCAGGTGATCTTCGTCGCCCAGAATGTCGGTCAGCACGGCAAACTTGTTGCCTTCCTTGATCAAACCCATGGCGATACCAGCCACGTGCGCTTGCATCGGCACGCCAGCATCCATCAATGCCAGACAGCCGCCGCATACAGAAGCCATCGACGAAGAGCCGTTCGATTCGGTGATTTCGGAAACCAGACGCACCGAGTAGCTGAACTCTTCGGCTGGTGGCAAGGCGGCCATCAGCGCGCGCTTAGCCAGACGGCCGTGACCGATTTCGCGGCGCTTTGGCGTACCAACGCGGCCGGTTTCGCCGGTGGCGAATGGAGGCATGTTGTAATGCAGCATGAAGCGGTCGGAATACTCACCCATGAGCGCGTCGATCTTTTGTTCGTCGCGTGCGGTGCCCAGCGTGGCGATGACCAGCGCTTGTGTTTCACCACGGGTAAACAGTGCCGAACCATGGGTACGTGGCAGCACGCCGGTACGAATCGAAATCGGACGCACGGTGCGGGTGTCGCGGCCGTCAATACGTGGCTCGCCGTCGAGGATTTGCGAACGCACGATCTTGGCTTCCAGATCAAACAGGATGCCGCCGACTTCGGCGCTGTCAACTGCTGCTGCACCTGCAGCAACATCTGCTGCCAGTGCTGCATTGACTTCGGAAGTGACAGTCTTGAGCTGCTGGGTACGTGCTTGCTTGTCCTTGGTTTGATACGCGCTACGCAGCTTGGCATCAGCCAGCTCGGTCACGCGTGCGATCAGCGCTTCATTCTTCGGCGCTGGCGCCCATTGCACTTCAGGCTTACCACCTTCGCGCACCAATTCGTGGATGGCGTTGATGACGGCCTTGGATTGTTCATGACCGAACACGACCGCGCCCAGCATGATTTCTTCGGACAATTGCTTGGCTTCGGATTCAACCATCAGCACCGCAGTCTCAGTACCAGCCACCACCAAGTCCAGTTGCGAGGACTTCAGTTGGGTTGTGGTCGGATTGAGCACGTACTGACCGTCAATGTAACCGACGCGTGCAGCGCCAACCGGGCCATTGAATGGCAGACCGGCAATCGACAATGCTGCCGACGAAGCGATCATGGCGGCGATGTCTGGATCGATCTCAGGATTGACCGACAACACGTGCACGATGATCTGCACTTCATTGAGGTAGCCTTCTGGAAACAGCGGACGGATAGGACGGTCGATCAGACGCGAGGTCAGCGTTTCTTTTTCTGATGGCTTGCCTTCGCGCTTGAAGAAACCGCCGGGGATACGGCCCGCAGCATAGGTCTTCTCAATGTAGTCGACTGTTAATGGGAAAAAATCCTGACCTGGCTTGGCATCCTTGCGCGCCACGACAGTCGCCAGCACCACGGTGTCTTCAATCGAAACGACGACTGCACCGGAAGCTTGGCGAGCGATTTCGCCGGTTTCCAGCGTGACCTGGTGTTGTCCATACTGGAAGGTTTTAGTAACTTTATTGAACACGGTATTTCCTTTCTATATTGAGCGCTCGCGCCGTGATACGTTGCGAAGACTCTTTTTTGCCGACAGATTTTCAGGCGCTGTCGTTCACCTCACCACAGATGGCGGCTCTGCCAAAGCTGCTCACAGAATGCGCCACCTTACGAATCTATTACTGGAATCTACTACTGTATTGCTGCTCATTTGCGATCACGTAACGCAATGAAATGATACGAAACAAAATCACAAAAAACAAAATGCCCACGTCAGAAACTGACGCAGGCATTTTGGCTATGAACCCCGAACCGGAACGGAACGCGGGATCAAATTACTTACGCAGACCGAGTTTTTCGATCAGTGCGCGGTAACGGTCGGCATCTTTGCCCTTCAAGTAGGACAACAGGCTCTTACGACGGTTAACCATCTTGATCAGACCACGACGCGAGTGGTGATCCTTGCTGTGTTCTTTGAAGTGACCGTTGAGGTCGTTGATGCGTGCTGTGAGCAACGCAACTTGAACTTCTGGGGAGCCGGTGTCGTTTTGACCACGAGCGTTATCAGTGATGATGGCAGCCTTGGCTGCTTTTTCGATCGACATGCTATTTACCTTTCACAAGCGGTTTGCGGAGTGCATTACCCTACATACCGTGAATAAAAAACTGGTCACATGACCAGAGGCGGAAGTATAGCGCAAAAGCCAAGCAGATTCAAATACTTACGATAAAAGCGCTAGAATGTTATCTAGATTGCCGCCATCCCGGATACCAAGCCTATGAAACGCATTTTACTCCCCGTGTTTGCCGCAGCCAGCCTCTCTCTGAGCGGCTGTGCCTCGCTGTTTGCGCCACCGGTGGCGCCGGGCGCCAGCGAAGCCGAGGTCGTCGCCCGTCTCGGCAAGCCCGACGCCATCTATCCGGATGGCAACGACCACCTACTGTCCTATCCCGTGGGCGCTTTCGGCCAATACAGTTATATGGCCCGCATCGGGGCGGATGGAAAATTGATTTCCTATGCGCAAGTATGGACCTTGCAAAATTTCCAGGCGATCAAGGTCGGCCAGGACACGAAAGACGATGTATTACGTCGACTTGGACACCCCACCCTGGTAACGCGTTATGCCCGCATTCCGTTTGAGGCATGGAATTACGGCTTCAAGGAGAGCGGCGCCTGGAACTCGCAAATGTCGGTGTTCTTCAATGAGCAGGGCATCGTTGAGAAGGTGCAAAACGGGCCCGACCCACGCTACGAAGGGGGCGATCGCCGTTTTTAAGCGGCGCCTGCTTGCTGATAGCTAATAAAAAAGCCGCGGTGACAATTGCCACTGCGGCTTTTTATTACCCAATGACAATTAGATCACGCTCGCCAACACCAAGGTCAGCGACAGCGCTACCAGAGAAATGATAGTTTCGCACACAGTCCAGGTCTTGAAAGTCTGCGGCACGGTCATGTTGAAATACTCTTTGACCAGCCAGAAACCACCGTCATTGACGTGTGAAAACACCAGCGAACCAGCGCCAGTGGCCAGCACCATCAATTCAGGACGCACGCCGCCGGCCACCAGGACAATAGGCGCCACAATGCCACAGGCGGTGGTCATGGCCACCGTGGCAGAACCAGTCGCCACACGAATCAGTGCAGCCACCAGCCATCCCAGCAATAAGGGAGACAAATGGGCATCGGTTGCCAGACTGACAATCACCTTGGACACACCGCCATCCATCAGGATGCGACCAAAACCGGCGCCAGCACCAACCACCAGCGTGATATTGGCCGTCGGCGCCAAACACTCGTTGGTGAATTTAAGTATCGTGGCACGACCAAAACCGCGCAATTTGCCAAAGGTGTAAAAACTCAGCAGCGTCGCAATCAGCAAGGCCACCACTGAGTTGCCGATGAGGTGCAGAAAATCATTGGCGAAAGTTTTCGGCGCAACGATCAAATCAGCCCAACTGCCGATCAGCATCAACACCACCGGCAACAGAATGGTTACCAGGGTGATGCCAAAACTAGGCAGTTCACGCGCAGCGCTCTTGTCCTTATCAACAAACTGCGAGATCAATGGGTTGTCAGGATTGGGCACCACATACTTGGAAATGAGCTTGGCAAACAACGGGCCGGCAATGATCGCAGTTGGAATACCCACGATGAGCGCATACACGATAGTGCGTCCGATATCCGCGTTATAGGCAGCTACCGCCAACAGCGCCGCTGGATGCGGAGGGATCAAGCCATGCACCACCGACAAACCGGCCACCATCGGAATCCCGACCAGCACCATGGAAGTGCCGGTACGTTTGGCAATGTTAAAAGCAATCGGAATGAGCAGCACAAAACCGACTTCAAAAAACACCGGCAAGCCGACAATGAAGGCCACCGCCATCATGGCCCAATGAACGTTTTTCTCACCGAAAAACTCGATCATGGTATTGGCAATGCGCTCAGCGCCGCCGGACTCCGCCATCATCTTGCCCAGCATGGTACCCAGGCCAATCACCAGAGCGATATGCCCGAGGGTGTTGCCGACGCCGGTTTCAAAGGATTTGACGATAGTGCCCATAGGCATGCCGATCGCAAATCCAAGAATCAGCGACACGATGACTAGGACGATGAACGGATTCATCTTGAATTTAGCGATCAATACAATCAGCGCGATCACTGCTACTAAAGCGTAGACCAACAACATTGTTCCCTGTACTGCTTCCATTTGCGCTCCCCCTTCTCTGACTTTAGGTTTAACTTCTCTACAGAACGGCGTTACTTAGCGCTTGAACGCCACGCAATCGACCTCGACCTTGCAATCGACCACCATGCTCGCTTGCACACAGGCACGTGCAGGTGGATTGGCACCGAAATATTCTTTGAATACCTTGTTGAACGATTGAAAGTCACGCGTATCGTCCAGCCAGACACCACAACGCACCACGTGCTCAGGACCGTAACCGGCCTCGGCTAAAATCGCCAGCACATTTTTGATGGCCTGATGCGATTGCGCGATGATGCCGCCGTCGATCACTTCGCCATCCACCATCGGTACCTGGCCGGATACATACAGCCAGCCGTCGGCTTCAACTGCACGCGCAAACGGCAGATGCTGACCGCCAGTGCCGGTGCCGCCTGTGACGCCATATCGTTTAATGCTCATTGCTTTACTCCCTCAAAAAATGGATTTAATTCTGTGTCATGCTGGCCGCCGATGCGCTAAAAACCGGCCAGCACGGCTGCCGGTAGCTTGCTTGTCAACACCCCGATAGGACAGCACGCCATTGACCCAAACCGCCTCAATGCCATGCGCCGGGCGCATCGGATCAGTATAGGTGGCAGCATCACGCACCGTGGCTGGGTCAAACAATACCAGGTCGCCCCAATACCCTTCACGTACCAGGCCGCGCTCATGCAAACCAAAGCGCTGCGCCGACAAACCAGTCATCTTGTGCACGGCGACGGATAGCGAAAACAATTTCTGCTCACGGCTGTAATAGCCCAGCACCCGTGGAAACGCGCCCCACAGACGCGGATGCGGCTGCGGATCATTAGGCAGGCCGTCGGATCCGATCACGGTTGCCGGGTGCTGCAAAATACGATTGACATCGTCATCGGCCATGCAGTGATAGACCGCACCGGCCGGCATCAGACGCCGCGCCGCTTCAGTCATGTCGACCTGCCATTCGGCCGCAATCGCCGCGAGCAACTTGCCACCCTGCTCCGGATGCGGCGTTGACCAGGTCACCTGAATATCGTAATCGGCGGTCACCTGTTTAAGATCGAGCGTGGATGAACTAGCGGTATAGGGATAACAGTCGCAGCCGACATGCTGGTGCTTGCCGGCTAATTCCAACGCGGCCAGCACTTCCTTGCTGCGCCCCCAATTTTCGACGCCGGCGCATTTGAGATGCGAAATCACCACCGGCACGCGGGCATGTTTGCCGATCCGAAAAGCTTCTTCCATGGCGTCAATGATGTCAGCAAATTCGCTGCGCAAATGGGTGGCGTACATGGCGCCGTGTGCGGCCAGCGGCTCGGCCAGCGCCAGCACTTCTGCGGTCGGTGCATGGATGGCATTGCCGTAGGCCAGCCCCGTGCTCAGGCCCAATGCGCCATGCTCCAGCGCCTCGATCAACTGGGTCCGCATGGCATCGATTTCGTCAGCACTGGCAGCGCGATCAAGGCGATCCATATGATTGCTGCGCAAGGCCGTGTGACCAACCAGTGCCGCCACATTGACCGCTGGCTGCGCCGCTTCGATAGCCGCTACGTAGCTGGCAAACGAGGGGTAGGAAAATGCGCTGGCCTGCCCCAACAAGTTCATCGGATCAGGCGGCTCGCCCTTGAGCGTGACCGGTGCAGCGCTGATGCCGCAATTGCCAACCACCACCGTAGTCACGCCCTGCGACAACTTGGGGAACATCTCAGGCATGCGAATCACGTTGGTGTCGTCATGCGTGTGCACGTCGATGAAACCGGGACTCAGCACATTGCCGGCGGCATTGATCACCACTTCGGCATGCCAAGCATCGAGTTCGCCTGGGGCGCCAATGGCGGCGATGCGTCCCGCAGCAAGCGCCACATCGGCGGGAAAAGCTTCACTGCCGCTGCCGTCGATCAGCAAGGCGTTACGTATCAGGGTGTCGCAACGCAGTTGGCGTGGCTCGGTCTTGCTCATATCAATCTCCCAGTGGCTGGCGGTCACCGCCGCCGCGATGCATATCGAGTGCGTACTTGAGCCGGCGCAATTGCTCCTGGCTGCGATCTTTCTGCAGCAAGGCCAGCTCCAGCACCAGCATGTCTAGCGCCATCATCATGGCGTAACGCGATGACGACGGCTTGAAAATAAAATCGGTTTCCAGTGACTTGATCGGCAACAGCACGTCGACCATGCCCGCCAGCGGCGAGCCAAGTGCGGTGATGCCGACCATCTTGACGCCGTATTCCTTAGCCACTTCGCAATTGGTCAGCAATTCCGGCACATTGCCGGTGGTCGAAAACACCAGTAGCACATCGTTCTTATCGAGCGTGGCCGCGACCATGCGCTGCAACAAGGCGTCATGGTAAGTCGCCACCGGCCGCCCTAGACGCACCAGCCGGTAGCGTGCCTCATCGGACATCATGGTCGAGCCGCCGCCCATGCCGAAGCAATAAATCATACGCGCATCGCGCAGCAATTCAGCGGCACGCAGCAAGGCCTCCGGATTGAGCAAGGCGCGGTTGACTTCCAGCACCGCATGAATATCGTTGTAGATGACGTCGGCCAATTCGTGCGGACGCTCGCCGGGAATCGTCTTGCCACCGTCGAAGAAGCGTTGGCCGACCGCCACTGCTTGCGCCAGCATGAACTTGAATTCACGTACATCGCGGCAACCCATGGCCTTGGCAAAACGCGTCACACTAGCCAGACTGACGGCAGCTTTATGCGCCAACTCTCCGATACTGGCACTGGCGGCAAAAGACAGATCGCTGAGGATAGCCTCGGCCACCTTTTGCTCAGCCAGACGCAACTGGCCACTGCGCTCGGTAATCCGTGAAACGATGTCAAAAGCTTGTGCCATGATGGAGCGAAATAAAAGGATGGCTACGGCCCTGTGCGACCGAGTCTTGGAATATATTTTTACATGTTAGTTTATAACACGCTTCCAACATACTAAATTCAGCACTATCATTACGTCAAATTAAATTTTCGAGGAGAATTTAGAATGAATGATACAAACTACCAGAATGTTTATCAGAATGACACTATCGTTCCCCTCAACAAGGGTATCGGCCACCTGAATCAACCACAGGCAGCTGCTGCCGTCCAGAACTGGAATCTGCTGCGGGAAGATCTGAGCCTGCCGACTGCGGTACTGTATGAAGAACGGCTGTCGCACAATCTCAACTGGATGCAACGTTTCGTCAGTGAATACGACGTCAAGCTGGCGCCGCACGGCAAAACCACGATGGCGCCAAAATTGTTTGCGCGCCAGCTCGCCGCCGGTGCCTGGGGTATCACGCTGGCGACCGCGCATCAGACCCAGACCGCCTATGCACATGGCGTGCGCCGTGTGATCATGGCCAACCAACTGGTCGGCAAGCAAAACATGCGTCTCATCGCCGATTTGCTGCTAGATCCTTCATTCACCTTCTACTGTCTGGTCGACTCAGCCGCACTGGTTGATCAGCTCGGCCACTTCTTTGCTGAACGGCATCAAACTCTCAACGTGCTGCTGGAACTGGGTCCAGTGGGCGGACGTACCGGCGTACGCAACGCCGAGCAGCAACAAGCGGTGCTGGCGGCAGTGCAGCGTTGGCCGGACAACATTGCGCTGGCCGGCGTGGAAGTCTATGAAGGCGTGCTCAAGGAAGAAGCTGACATTCGCCAGTTCCTGCAACGCGCAGTCAATTGCGTCAAAGATTTGGCGCAACAAGGTCATCTGCATCATTGCTCAGCGCAGCGTCCGGCAGTGCTGACCGGCGCCGGTTCGGCCTGGTTCGACGTGGTGGCGCAGGAATTCTCCGGCGTGAGCTGTGCCGTAGCGCTGGACGTGGTGCTGCGTCCCGGCTGCTATCTGACGCACGACGTTGGCATCTACCGCGCCGCACAGCAACAGATTCAGGCACGCAATCCGGTGGCGCAGAAAATGCGCAGCGAACTGCTGCCAGCGCTGCAGCTTTGGGCTTACGTGCAATCGATTCCGGAAGCCGATAAGGCCATCATCGCCCTGGGCAAACGCGACGCCGCCTTTGATGCTGGTCTGCCACAGCCGGCCGCAAGTCTGCGCCCCGGCCGCGATCAAACACCCCTGGCCACGCCCGCGCACTGGCAACTCACCGGCATGATGGATCAACACGCCTACCTGCAGATCGCTCCCGGTGACGACATCCAGGTCGGCGACATGATCGCCTTCGACATTTCCCATCCCTGCCTGACTTTCGACAAGTGGCGTTATTTATCGGTGCTCGATGCGCAATTCAATGTGATCGATATCGTGCCCACCTTTTTCTAAGCAAACGGCCGAGTAACGAATCGAGAGTAGACCATGAGCAAAAAAATTCTCGCCTTTGGCGAAGCGATGGTGGAGTTCAACCAACGCATCGACGACCCCCGCCACTACCTGGAAGGTTTCGGTGGCGACACCTCCAATTTTTGTATTGCGGCCGCACGTCAAGGCGCCAATTGCGGCTACCTCAGCGCGGTCGGTGACGATCATTTCGGCCAGCGCCTACAGGCACTGTGGGCCGCCGAAGGCATCGACACTAGCGGTGTGATCGTCACGCCTGAGGCGCCCTCAGGCGTCTATTTCGTCACCCATGACGACAGCGGCCACCACTTCAACTACCTGCGCGCCGGCTCTGCTGCCAGCCGCTATGTGCCGGCACAGCTGCCATTGGCAGCCATCGCCGATGCTGCCGTGCTGCATCTGTCTGGCATCAGCCTGGCCATCAGCGAAAGCGCCTGCGACAGCGGCCTGGCAGCAATGGCGCATGCCCGCAGCAACAACACCCTGACCTCGCTCGATACTAATCTGCGCCTGCGTTTGTGGCCCTTGGAACGGGCCCGCGCAAAAATGGCAGAAGCCTTCGCCTTGTGCGATATCTGCCTGCCAAGCTGGGAAGATGTCAGCATGCTGACTGGGCTAGATGATCGCGATGCCATCGTGGACCAGCTGCTCACCTACGGCATCAAACTGGTCGCCTTCAAGCTAGGGCATGAGGGCTGCTACGTGGCGACGCCGCAGGAGCGCCGCCTGGTTCCACCCTGCCCGGTCGAGGCCATTGATGCTACCGGCGCCGGCGATTGTTTCGGCGGCGCCTTCATCGCGCAGTTGGTGGCAGGGCTGGATCCTTTTTCTGCGGCGCGCTACGCCAACATCGCCGCCGCACTATCAACCACCGGCTATGGTGCTGTCGCGCCGATTCCAACGGCCGCGCAGGTACGCTCGCGGCTGCTCGCCTGAGCTGGAGCACCAGCGCCAGGTAAAAAAACGGCCGGCATCTGCCGGCCGCTTCGGGTCCAACCATGATCATCAGTGTGGTCGCTGCGCCAACACCAGCATCCCTGCCACCGGCTGGCGAATTTCTTCACGCAGCACAACATCGGTGATGCTCTGCAGTTGCCATCCCGCCCGCGCCAGGACTTCAGTGAGGTAGTTTGCGGTATGCCGATAACGACCGCTGGCATGCAAATAAAAACCGGCCGCCGGTGACGGCACATCCGGCGCGATCGCTTCGATCGTGAACAAGACGTGACCACCGGGACGCACGCTAGAAAAGGCGGTACGCAAGACGTCAAACAAGTCGCCAAAATAGATCACGGTATCGGCGGCCAGCACGATATCGAAAGCCACGGTCTGGGTAGCCATGTAGGCGCAGATTTCCTGCTTGATCAATTGATCGTAAGCGTCGTATCCCCTGGCTTGCTCCAGCATCTTGGCTGACAAATCAACGCCTACCAGCGACCGTGCATAGGGCTTCAATACCGGCGCGCACAAGCCCGTGCCGCAACCCAGATCAAGAATGTCGTACTGCCCGGCGGCGCTAGCAAATTGCTCCAGGGCCTGGCGTACCAATTCTGGACCTCGGTAGCCCAGACTATCGGTCAGATTCGTATTGAAGGTTTCGGCGTAGCGGTCAAAATATTTTTCGATATAACTATTCGATGCACGCCCCGGCACTTCGGCTTGCGAGCAGGCTGCATACATGTGCGTGGCAATCGGGTTGTCCGGCTCTTCTGCCATCCAAAGGTGGTAGATGCTGGCGGCCTCCTCCAGACGTCCGAGAAAATAAAAGGAAATGGCCAGCATTTCCTTGGATTTCCCTTCCAACGGCGGCAATACAAAGGCCCGACACTGGTAACCGGCACTTGTAAGCTTATCGCCGGCAGCTTCATAGATATTACCGAGATGGGTCAAGGCGGGCACAAAGTCAGGCGCCAGGAAAATCGCCTGTTCGAAAGCCTCGATGGCATAGTCACGCTCATTACATTGCAATTGCGCCGCGCCCAGATTGTTCCAGACCTCATGCTCATCGGGGTTGATCTGCAGGGAATCGACATAGGCCTGTACGGCCGGTTCGTACTGCTGCAAGGCGAACAACACGTTGCCAAGGTCGTTATACCAGCCCGCATTCTCTGGCTGTAGCGTACAAGACAACTGTATCTGGGCGACGCCTTCCTGAGTCTGACCTTGTTGATATAAAACAATGCCCAGGTAATGCAGGGCGGTAGGCTGTTGCGGATCTTGTGCCAGTACGTCGCGGTAAATTTGCGCCGCCTGGTCGACCTGCCCACTAGAATGCAGACCGACGGCGTGATCCAACAGTTGCAGAAGCGTAGCATCCGCTGTGTGATCCGAAAGAAGAGACTGCATGTATATTTCCTGTTGTAATAATAAGCAAGCCTCCAGAGATCCATCAGCTTCCATCGCGGCAAGCACAACAATCAAAGCAATCAAACCTACCAGCGCCGACGATCTCGATCTGAAATTTTACTGTAAAAAATAAGAAAAAAATTCAATAAAAACTAAGAATCTGCTAAGTCAATGCTACCACTTACGACTATAGACGTGAGGCAATATTGCCTAGACGCCGCAAGGCCTGATCCAATTCACGCGTAAATGGTTTGCCACAGGACAGACGTAAATAGTGATCGAAACGATTCGAATTGGAAAAAATCACGCCGGGAGAAATGCCGATGCCTTCGTTCAACGCTGCCTCAAACAGCTGCTGGGACGACAATTGCGGCGGCAACTCTACCCACAAGCCGACGCCGCCACGCGGTAGATTCAAGCGCGTCTGATCGGGAAAATACGCCGCAATCGCCTCGGCCATTTGCTCACGCTGCTGTTTGAGGCTGTTGCGCAGTCGCCGCAAATGTCGGTCATACGCAGGTGAAGCCATGTAATTGGCGGCGGTAATCTGAGTCCACTCTTCAGTAGCGCGCATGTAGGCATATTTCAACATCTTGACCCGCTCCAGCCACTTGCCGCAGGTCATCCAGCCCAGCCGCATGCCCGGCGCCAGCACCTTGTTGAGCGAGGCGCAATAAATGACGTTGCCACTTGTATCCCAGACCTTGGCCGCCGCCGGCGGCACCTCGCCCTCGGCTAGTTCGCTGTACGCATCGTCTTCAATCAATGGCACTGCATACTGCTCGCACAAATTGACCAGGCGCTTTTTATGGGTATCCGGCATGATGCAGCCCAGCGGGTTTTGTAGCGTTGGCACCACCACCACCGCCTTGATATTGCCGTAGCTCTGCATCGCCAATTCCAGAGCCTCGATCGATATGCCGGTTTGCGGGCTGGTGGGAATTTCCAACGCACGCATGCCTAGGCTTTCCAGCGTCTGCAACAAGCCGAAGTAGGTCGGCGACTCCACTGCAATGGTGTCGCCTGCCTGGGCCACCGCACGTAGCGCAAAATTGAGTGCCTCGATACAGCCGTGGGTGACCACCACCTCATCGGCACTAATCTGAATGCCGGTATGTAAGGCACGGCGCGCGACCACCTGGCGAAACTGGAGGTTGCCATTGGTGGGTACGACATTGGTCAAGAGCATAGGATGGTCCCGCAGCGCACGTACCGCCGCCGTACGCAAGTCTTGCCCGGCATACAGCTCGGGCGCACAAGTCATGCCGCTAAGATCAATCGCTGGGATTTGCTGCTGACGACGCGCAATAAAATCGGACACCTGTTCGTGGATACCAACATATTGCGCAACATCGAGCGGGGCCGAAATATTCGGCTCACACACTGGGCGCAGCGCGGCACGGCGCGGCTGGCGTACGAAATAGCCAGAGCGCGGACGTGCCTCAAGCCAGCCCCCGGTTTCCAGGTGGCGCAAGCTCTGCAAAGCAGTCGACAAGCTGACTTGATGATGCCGCATCAGCTCACGCACCGATGGCATACGGTCACCTGGCGCCAGCGTGCCGGCCTCGATCGCAGACAAATAGTGTTGCGCCAGACGCCGGTAAATGGGCTGTTCAAGCGCCGGCTCACGCCGTTGCTGGTTGGGCCTAGGGTTAATCTCGCTGATTTCAGCTGAGACCGTGCGAAGCGTATTTGTCGATATATCCATGGATGAATCTTCCGGCCTGCGCCGCGATAGCGATAGATACAGAATTCTCGAAAACCAACGATAACAGATTGAAAAAAACCCGCTGTTACGATTCACATTACAGATGGCTGTGCCTGTTTGGCCAGCCGGCGGCTGCCTAAACTATCCCTACACCAACTATTGAGGGATTCCACCATGCGCCCAACTGCTGCTGCCTCCATCCCCGCCACCATCAAGCTGCGTGCTGGCCAGACCTATCGCCTGTGGGCCGGTCGCCAAGCCGTATTGCTGGTACAAGCAGGCCATGCCCACCTGCGCGCGGCGCCTAGCTGGCTGGATGAAATCTTGCTGGACTCGCAAAGCACGCTGCAAGAAGGCCAACATTGCCTGCTTGAACGCAGCGGATGGCTTTATATTGAGGCAAGAAAAGAGAGCGAATTGCTCTATTATGCAGCGCCGGCACTGGGCCATTTTTCATTCGCATTGCTGTACAGGATAAGAGCCGGACCACTGCGGCGACGCCTGCGCCTGTTCTGGCGCAAGGCAATCCCGTAAGAAGCCGTAGGCAACAGCGTGCACAAGTGCGTTCAGTGGAGGAAAGAATGTGTAATTCGGGCAAGAAGATTGTGGGTGATGATAGACAAAGGCATTAAACTTACGCACCACCTACCGATATTTTTGTTATGCAAAATCACAGCCTGCCCCCTAGCTCTATTGACGCACAAGCACCTGAATTAACGAATATAGCCATGTTTGAACTGGCGCCAATATCGATGTGGCTGGAGGATTTCAGCGGCGTCAAACAATTGTTGGACCATTGGCGCGCCGCCGGCGTGACCGATTTACGTAGTTATCTGCAAGCCGATCTATCACGCGTACATGCTTGCACGCTCGAGATTGAAGTGCTGCAGGTGAACCGTAAAACGCTGGAACTGTTCGAAGCCGACGATCTGACGCATCTGGTGGCCAATCTCGGCAAGATATTCCGCGATGAGATGCTGCATACGCATATTGAGGAGTTGCAACAAGTCTGGGAAGGCAAGACCGAGTTTTCCAGCCATAGTGTCAACTACACCTTGTCAGGCAAACGCCTCGACATCCAGCTCAACGCACGTATTTTGCCCGGTAGCGAAGAAAATTGGTCGCGCGTACTGTTGGCCGTTGAAAACGTCACCGCCCGCGAAACTGCCCATCGCAAGCTGACGCACAGCGAAAATTATTCACGCGGACTGTTCGAGTATTCGCCGATTTCACTGTGGGTGGAAGATTTCAGCCATGTCAAAAAACTGTTCGGCGACCTGCGCCAGATCGGCATTACGGATTTTCGTGTGTTCACCGACGTCCACCCCGAGTTTGTCGAGCGTTGCATGCAGGAAATTCGCGTCATCGACGTCAATCAGCAAACCTTGACCATGTTTGCCGCGCCCGACAAACAGACACTCTTATCGCGCCTGGGCGAAGTCTTTCGCGACGACATGCGACCGCATTTCAATGCGCAACTCGATGAACTATGGCGCGGCAATTTGTTTCATCAGCGCGAAGTGGTCAACTACGCACTCAACGGCGAACAGTTGCATGTGCACCTGCAGTTTTCGGTCTTTCCCGGCCACGAAGACGACTGGAGCCTGGTACTGGTGGCATTGACCGACATTACTGCGCGCAAGAAAGCCGAAGCCTACCTGGAGTTCCTGGGCAAGCACGACGAATTGACCAAATTGCATAACCGCGCCTTCATGGTCGACGAAATGAATCGGCTAGAGCGCAAAGGCCCCTTCCCGGTCAGCGTCATTATGGCCGACCTCAACGGCCTTAAAGCAGTCAATGATCAGCTCGGCCACGCCGCCGGCGATGCGCTGCTGCGCCGCGTTGGTGAAGTGCTGAGCAAGGCCGCCGACAAACCGATCCATGCCGCCCGCATCGGCGGCGATGAATTTGCCATCCTGATGCCAGCCACCGATGAACGCATGGCCATGCTGGTCATCGAGAACATCCACAACCTGATCGACATCAACAACCAGTATTACTCTGGCTTGCCGCTGAATCTGTCCATGGGTTGCGCCACCTGTCAGGCCGGCGAACGCCTGGAAGCGACGGTGCAGCGCGCTGATGCCCTGATGTACGAAGACAAGCGCGCTTACTACGCGAAACTTCCTGCCATCGAGCGCCGGCAACCTGGCGCATGACGACGTCACTCTTTTCATTAGCGGTTGGCGACGAAATACTGGTCGGCGATACTCTCGCTGCGGCCGATACAGTACAGGCCTTGTTTCTGCATGGCGCCGGCCAAAGTGATCGCCAGCGCCAGCACCCCTTGCGCGAGGCCTTGGCACTACATGGTTTTGGCAGCGCCGCCTTTGATTTTTCCGGCCACGGCGATAGTAGTGCCAACAGCCCCGGTTCACTAGAAAAGCGTTTGCTGCAGGCACAGCAAGTGCTGCAGCATGTCAATCGCGGCAGCCATGTGCACACCCTGGTAGGCACCAGTATGAGTGGCGAAATTGCCATTCGTCTAGCCTGCGCCAGCGGCGAGCAAATCAGGCATATCGTGTTGATTGTCGGCGCCATCTACGACCGCAGCGCCTTTACAATACCGTTCGGCCCGGCCTTTTCCGCCGCCATTCGCCGCCCGCACAGTTGGCGTACGGCCGAGGTACTGGAGCTGATCGCCAGCTATCGCGGTGCCTTGACGCTGGTGCGAGCGCTCAACGACACCGTCATTCCCTATGAAATTGCCGACCTGCTGGCGCAGGCAGCATGTGCCGCCAGATGGGTGCGTATTATTGATTTGGCGGCGGTGGATCATCGGATCAGTGCAACGATGACGCACGATGACGCCTTGCGCGGGCGCATTGCCGCCGCGATCATGGAAAACGATCACATCGGCGCATGACTTAGGCTTTGGTGCCGATCAGGCTGCCTACTGCGGGAGAGAACTGAATGGGAGCAGCGGACGGAGCCAAACTACCCCGGAAGGTACTGATGCCATCGGTGGGAATGCCTCTGGTTGGCGTGAGCACGCCACTGCTGGTATAAATCGGATCGCTTTCATGCAAACCAGGTATGGCTGCAGCATCACGGCGACCAAGCATGGGCGGGAGCGGCTCCGGCTGCTGCAGTGGTTGCGGTTGCACATTGACCTTTTCCGCAGGAGCAGTAGGCACGCTTGCCTGCGACAACTCATTGATCAGGCCAGAAGCCGAATAAGTCACCCCGCCTTTGGGCGCACTAGCAAGATTGACTACTACTGACCTGACATCGGAAAAAGCGATGGCCGCGTTGAGCGACTCTGGCCCGTCGCCGACGTCAATTACCGGCGTAGCGTTTCCATTCACAGCTGGAACGATGGCGATAACCGAATTGTTGATTGCAGTAACCATGACAGCCCTTGTACGCTAAACCAACGCAACGACAGACCTCTAGTTCAGATTAGCAGCTACTGAATGCTTTTCGATGTCAATCTGATAATTCAATTGCTGCAAAACACAATTTCAACAAAGCATCCAGTGCCTGCCACGCGCAATTATTGCTACATGATCAATTTATTTTTCCTCGTGCTCGGTCTGAACGATACTGACCGGCTTTCCTTTAATCTTGCGCCATGTATAGACAATATACCCCGATAAGCCGTACAACACGAATAATCCAAACAATACCTTCGAGGGATCACTCGAAATCGCCACCAGCGCCACCACCACTAACAAGGCCGCGATGAACGGCACTGGCTTGCGGAAGTTGATGTCCTTGAAGCTATAGAACGGCACATTGGTCACCATGGTGATACCGGCATACAAGGTAATCACCCAGGATGCCCAGCTCAGATCAGTGCCGGCAAAACGCAAATCATCCATTAGCCAGACAAAACCGGCCACCAGAGCCGCTGCCGCCGGGCTGGGCAAGCCCTGGAAGTAGCGTTTGTCCACCACGGCAATATTGGTATTGAAACGCGCCAAACGCAAAGCGCCGCCGGCACAATACACAAATGCTGCCAGCCAGCCCAGTTTGCCCATACCGCGCAACGACCATTCATAGACCACCAAGGCCGGCGCCGCACCGAACGACACCATGTCGGACAAACTATCGTACTGCGCACCGAACTCGCTCTGCGTATTGGTCATGCGCGCCACCCGGCCATCCAGACTGTCGAGCACCATGGCCACGAAAATGGCAATCGAGGCATAGTCGAACTTCAGGTTCATGGCCATGACGATCGCATAAAAACCGCAAAACAGTGCAGCGGTCGTAAACGCATTGGGTAACAGGTAGATGCCGCGAGAACGACGCGTACGCGGCACCGGTACATCATCGATGTCATCCAGTTGCCCTGGATACATTGTCGTTTTAGGACTGCGCAAGGATTTGGGGAAAGGAATCGCGGCCTTGTTTTTGCGTCTGCGGAAAGTTGCCATGGATGCGTGGTCTCAGTGGTCGTGACGTAATCAGAATTCGGCCAGGATGGTTTCTGTTGCCGACACCTTTTCGCCTACGCTCACCTTGGGCGTGGCGGTCAACGGCAGATAGACATCTACACGCGAACCGAAACGGATAAAACCGTAGCGCTGACCGCGCGCCAGCACATCGCCAGGCTTGACATAGCACAGGATGCGGCGGGCAATCAGACCGGCCACCTGCACGCAGGTCACACTTTGACCATTGGCGGCAGTGATGGCCAGCGCATTGCGCTCATTTTCCAGGGATGCCTTGTCGAGGTCGGCGTTGACGAATTTGCCGGGAAAATACTGCACCGTTTCGATTTTGCCATCGACCGGCGCGCGATTGGAATGCACATTGAACACGTTCATGAACACGCTGATCTTGAGCGCTTCACGATTCGTGTAGGGATCATGTGCCTTGGCCACGACCACAATGCGGCCATCGGCAGGCGACAGCACAGCATTGGGATTTTGTGGAATGATGCGTGGCGGATCGCGAAAGAACTGCAGCACAAACAAGGCAATGATCCAGAATGGTATTGACCATGCTCCGGCAAGGAATGTGACGACGACGGCGACAACAATGGCAATGCTCAGGAAAGGCCAACCTTCGCGGGCAATAATAGGATGTGGATAATGGTTATTCAACGTTGCTCCGATAGTCGCTGATAGATTTCAAAATAATAAGGCGTGCATATTCTAGACGAGCGCCCGGAAAATGTAACGCGCAGCGCATCCGACCCGCAGCTTTTTCACCGGCCCGGCCGTCCGCTCAGCGAACAAGACCCGCGCCAAGACGGGAAATTGCAGTTTTTTGACGTAAACACCTAATTTTGATCAAAACGCATTCTATCGCGAACCCCCAGCCAATTCATATTGCCAGCATAAAAATGGCACGCCGCCAGTAGCAAACGCACCATGGATGAAACACCGCTGCTCCCCCTTACTTGAAACGGATCTTGCCCACCAGTCGCATGCTCACGGTTGATTCGCCGGGCTCAAAACTAGGCTCAGCCACATCCGGGGGCGATGCCGCAGCGCGCATCATCATGGCCTTGGGCGCGGTCTCATGATTGGCGTAATTGCCCGAACCTTCGAAATCCACCGTTTCGACCACCACATCGGCCGGTGCGCGTGCCATGGCGCGTGCCACTGCAGCAATGCGTTCATTCAAATTCTGGTAAGCCGCACCGATCAAGCTGTCATCGAGCTTCTTGCTACTGGCAGGAGTCAGGCCGAATTCCAGCCCGTTGAGCGCCAGTACGCCCTGCACTGCCGCCACGGTCTTGGGCAAACTGGCCAGATTGGTGGTGGTCACTTCCAGATATTGGCCGACGCGCCAACCGACGATGGCGCGTGGTTTATTGCCAGGATGCGGTGGCTCATCCGCATAGATGGCATAGGTAAAATAGCCGCGCGTCTTCAGTTCTGCCTGCGGATCCTGGCGCTTAATGATGTCGATGCCCTGCTTCATCTTCTGGTTCACGCGTGATGCTGCCAGCGCCTTGTCCTGATCTTGCTCCTCTATCATCAGGCTGGCGCGCGCCTGATCGTTGGCCACGACGATTTCTCCGCTAGCCGGCACAATCACTTGTGCGCCGCTGGTTTGCGATGTTTGGGCATGTGCGCCCAGACAGGTCGTTATCAGCAACAATGACAACATGAGATGACGCGATCGCACCATTGAATTCTCCAGAAAATAGGGTCGCAAACGACCACAGAAAATGACAGACTGCCGTACCCGGATGATACGGCGTCAATTGGAGGCAACTACCTTGTTTTAGTTCGTGACGCCATCAATTTGTTTGCACACAAGCCCATGAGCGTAGCATCTATCATGCCTCTTCACGCGCCTAGCGCAGCAGCCTATGCCCGCAGGAATGGCAAAAAGCGGCATCAGCCTGATGGCCCTCCTGCAGACACTCGCCGCAGGTGCGCGTGGTCGGTGCGCGCCCCATCATGCCGATAGCCAGTTCCGCACCAACAATCCCGGTCGGCAAAGCAATCACGCCATAGCCCAGCAACATCGCCAGCGAGGTGATCATTTGCCCCAACGGCGTTTTGGGATGGATATCGCCATAACCGGTGGTCGTCATGGTGACAATGGCCCAATACATGCTCAGCGGAATGCTGGTGAAACCATTTTCCGGCCCCTCCACGACATACATGATGCTGCCCAGGATGATACTCAAAATGACCATGGCACACAGGAACACCATGATCTTGTGGCGGCTATTGTACAAAGCCTGCCACAGCACCTGCGACTCATCGAAATAGCGCGGGATTTTCAATACCCGAAATATGCGCAACATGCGCAACAAGCGAATATCGACCAGGACATGCAATTGTGGGAAAAAGAAAGTTAGATAACTGGGCAGGATCGACAGCAAATCAATGATGCCGAAGAAACTGATGGCGTAACGCCAGGGACTGTTTACGCACAACAATCGGATCACATATTCAGCCGTAAACAAGAGCGTGAATATCCACTCCAGCGTACTCAGCAAAAACAACTCACGCTCACGAATCACCGTCACGCTATCGATGATCACGACCAGCACGCTCAAGGCAATGGCTAGCAGCAAGACGATATCGAAACGCTTGCCGGCAGCGCTCTCGGCTTCAAAAATAATGATGTACCAGCGACGACGCCAGCCATGCTCGGGTTTACCGAACCTTGCGGCAGCCATTGCGGAAAGCTTTTTCATCTTATTTCTCCGCAGTGCATATCTCTTGCAGCAATATACAAAAATCGTAGTTTTTTATCAAAAATGATCCAATTTCATAATTCATAAGACGTAAAAAAGGACGCTTACGCGTCCTTTTTTACTTCCGCCTGACTTGCCGGCAGTTTTAGTTCTTCGATTGATCAACCATTTTATTGGCTTTGATCCATGGCATCATGGCGCGCAGCTTCTCGCCCACAACTTCAATTTGATGCTCGGCATTCAAACGACGACGCGACAGCAAGGTCGGTGCGCCTGCCTTGTTTTCCAGGATGAAGCTCTTGGCATATTCGCCGGTCTGGATATCGGTCAACACCTTCTTCATGACCTTCTTGCTCTCTTCGTTGATGATGCGTGGACCAGTGACATATTCACCGTATTCCGCATTGTTCGAGATCGAGTAGTTCATGTTGGCGATGCCGCCTTCGTAGATCAGATCAACGATGAGCTTGAGTTCATGCAAGCATTCAAAGTAAGCCATTTCTGGTGCATAGCCAGCTTCCACCAGAGTTTCAAAACCGGCCTTGATCAGTTCCACGGTACCGCCGCACAACACAGCTTGTTCGCCGAACAAGTCGGTTTCAGTTTCTTCGCGGAAATTGGTTTCAATGATGCCGGCACGACCGCCGCCATTGGCGGTGGCATACGACAGCGCGACATCACGGGCAGTACCGGACTTGTCTTGATAGACCGCGATCAGGTGCGGCACGCCGCCACCTTGGGTATAGGTCGCACGCACTGTGTGGCCTGGTGCCTTAGGCGCAATCATGATGACGTCCAGATCAGCGCGTGGGATGACTTGACCGTAGTGAACGTTGAAACCATGTGCAAACGCCAGTGTGGCACCTTGCTTGGCGTAAGGAGCGACGTTTTCGGCATACACTTGACCGATGTTTTCATCAGGCAACAAAATCATGATGACGTCGGCGCCCTTGACGGCGTCGTTGACTTCGGCAACGTTCAGGCCGGCGTTCTTGGCCTTGTTCCAGGAAGCGCCATCTTTACGCAGACCAACGGTAACCTTACAGCCGGAGTCTTTCAGGTTCAGTGCGTGTGCGTGACCTTGTGAACCGTAACCGATGATGGTCACGTTCTTGTTCTTGATCAGGGACAGGTCGGCGTCTTTATCGTAAAAAACTTTCATGATTTTTCCTAATTTCAGTAATTTTTAAAAAAGCGAAGGTAGCGATGCAAATCGTCGATACCAGCGTATCAAATCTTGAGAATCCGTTCGCCGCGGCCAATGCCGGAGCCGCCAGTACGAACAGTCTCAAGAATCGCTGCACGGTCGATCGAATCGATAAACGCATCCAGCTTGCCCTTGTTGCCAGTCAATTCGATGGTGTAGGTTTTTTCAGTGACATCAATGATGCGGCCTCGGAAAATATCCGTGGTGCGCTTCATCTCTTCACGTTCCTTGCCTACAGCTCGCACCTTGATCAACATCAGTTCGCGCTCGATATGCGCGCCTTCCGTCAGATCAACCACTTTAACCACCTCGATCAGGCGATTCAAGTGTTTAGTGATCTGTTCAATGACATCATCTGAACCACTGGTGGCGATGGTCATGCGTGACAAGGTGGCGTCTTCGGTAGGCGCCACCGTCAAGGTTTCAATATTGTAGCCGCGCGCGGAGAACAATCCCACCACACGGGACAGCGCACCAGCTTCATTTTCCAGCAGTATAGAAACGATATGACGCATGATTACAGATCCTCCGAACCCAAGAGCATTTCAGTCAAACCCTTACCTGCCTTGACCATCGGCCAGACATTCTCGGTTTGATCCGTAATGAAGTTCATGAAGACCAGCTTGTCTTTCATGCCAAACGCTTCTATCAGCGCACCTTCCACATCACCGGGCTTTTCGATCTTCATGCCGACGTGGCCATAGGACTCGGCCAGCTTGGTGAAGTCGGGCAAAGAATCCATGTAGGACTCGGAATAGCGCGAACCGTAATCGATCTGCTGCCATTGCCGCACCATACCGAGGAAGCGATTGTTAAGCAAAACGATCTTGGGCGTGAGGTGATACTGCTTGCAGGTCGCCAATTCCTGGATACACATCTGGATCGAGGCCTCGCCTGTGATACAGGCAACGGTTGCATCAGGATTGGCTTTTTGCACACCCATGGCGTACGGCAAGCCCACGCCCATGGTGCCTAGACCGCCCGAATTGATCCAGCGGCGTGGTTTGTCGAAGCCGTAATACTGCGCCGCCCACATCTGATGCTGACCGACGTCGGAAGTAATGAAAGCATCACCCTTGGTGATCTCCCAGACTTTCTGAATCACCGCCTGCGGCTTGATGAATTCATCTGACAGCGCAAACTTCAGGCAGTCGCGCTCACGCCATTTATTGATTTGCTTCCACCAGCTTTCCAGTGCCGGTGCATTCGGCTTGGTTTCCGTCGCATCCAATTGCGCCAGCAGTTCCTGCAGCACATCCTTGACATTGCCGACAATCGGAATGTCTACCTTGACACGCTTGGAAATCGACGACGGATCAATATCAATATGAATGATCTTGCGTGCATGCGAGGAAAAATGCTTGGGATTGCCGATCACGCGATCATCGAAGCGAGCGCCGATGGCAATCATCACATCACTGTGCTGCATGGCCATATTGGCTTCATAGGTACCGTGCATACCCGGCATACCGACGAATTTATCACTGCTGGACTTGTATCCACCCAGTCCCATGAGCGTGTTGGTGCAAGGAAAGCCCAGACGATCAACCAGCTTGTTCAACTCCGGCGCAGCGTTGGCCAGAATGACCCCGCCACCGGTGTAAATCATCGGCCGTTCAGCACTCAGCAACAGTTGCAGCGCCTTGCGAATTTGTCCGGAGTGGCCCTTGTCGACTGGTTTGTACGAACGCATTTCCACCGTTTTCGGATACTCGAAAGCGCAGGTATGCATCGAAATGTCTTTGGGAATATCGACCAGCACCGGGCCTGGACGGCCGGTAGTGGCAATATAGAAGGCCTTCTTCATGGTCGCGGCCAGATCCTTGACATCCTTGACCAGGAAATTATGCTTCACGCATGGCCGTGTAATGCCGACGGTGTCACATTCCTGAAAGGCGTCTTGACCGATCGCCGTCGATGGTACCTGGCCCGAAATCACGATCATCGGAATCGAGTCCATATACGCCGTCGCCAGGCCGGTCACCGCATTGGTGACGCCGGGGCCGGACGTGACGAGACAGACGCCGACTTTTTCGGAGCTGCGCGAATAGGCATCCGCTGCATGCACCGCAGCCTGCTCATGACGGACCAGAATATGTTGGAATTTATCTTGCTTGAAGATAGCGTCGTAAATATAAAGCACGGCGCCACCAGGATAGCCGAAGACATGTTCAACACCCTCTTCAGCCAGGCAACGGACGAGGATCTCCGCACCGGTGAGATTTTCTGCACTCATTACTACTTCCTTTCAAGGTCCATTGGAGATTGATCGGATGTTCTTTCCTGACGAAACTGCACTGATTAACTTGCTCGGGCATTCCTTTTTTGTGCGGTTACGTCATTTCTGCACCCCAACCGTAGTGGAGGTTCAAAATGGCGCTCAACGCGACTCGTTCAGCCTTGGTGCAAGTAAATCTTCACAATTGCTCACGCTTGTGGCGCGGGTTAGAACAAACAGCGCTTTAAATAAAGCACGTCTCTAAAAATCACTACATTATGCGTAGCAACAATAAAGACTATACAACTTCATGTTGATGAAGCGGATTGACACGGTAATGCGTCACTTCATTTTGGTCAAGCAAATTTCATGACATATAGAACAAAAACTCTGAAAAAATAGCGCATTTTCTACAAACAACACCACAAAGTTGGTCTTTTTTGCTAGCATGCGCTCTTGCAACACATCCGACCATCTCTCAAACAGGTCGAAAATGCGTTTGATTCATCTATTCCCGGCGACATCTCGACAAGCCGCACTGCATGGCAACTGACAAAGAACTCTCCGATTTTCTCGAAAATGTCGAGCGGCGCGCCTTCAAACAGGCCGTTTATGCGGTGCGCAAGGATGAGGCCGCGCTCGACATTGTTCAAGATGCAATGATCAAACTGGCCGAAAAATACGGCGACAAGCCGGCCAACGAGCTTCCATTGCTGTTTCAGCGGATTTTGCAAAACACCATTCATGACTTTTTCCGCAGGGAAAAAGTACGCACCACCTGGGTCAGTCTGTTTTCCAGCATCAGCCGCGACACCGAAAACCAGGAAGATTTCGATCTGCTCGAAAGCTACGAATCCGAAGAAGGCTCGGAAGCCGCTGAATCCAGCGCAGACAAAGTGGAGCGCGAGCAAACACTCGCACTTATCGACGCTGAAGTACAAAAACTGCCAACCCGTCAACGGGAAGCTTTCCTCATGCGTTACTGGCAAGACATGGATGTCGCAGAGACAGCCGCGGCAATGGGATGCTCTGAAGGCAGCGTCAAAACCCACTGCTCGCGTGCAACACATGCCTTGGCGCAAGCGCTCAGGGCGAAAGGAATCAGTTTATGAACAAAGAACTACAATTTGCCTACCGGGTAAAGCGTGCTCTGGACGCCAACCTGGAAAACCTGCCGGAATCGACCACGCAAAGTCTGGCTGAAGCGCGCCGCGTGGCATTGGCACGCAAAAAGCAAACCGTAGCGATCCGCGCGGTGGCTCCACAATTTGCTCTGGCCGGTGCCGGCGGCGGCAATCTGCATGAAATGCCTGCGCTATCGTGGCTGGGTCGCCTGGGCGTTGCGGTTCCCTTGCTTGCCGGTGTCTTGCTGTTTGTCACGCTGTATCAACACGAGCATCAGCAGCGCATCAGCGAACTGGCAGAACTCGATGCCGGCGTACTGTCCGATGAATTGCCGCTGACGGCGTATCTCGATCATGGCTTCAATGCTTATCTGGCGCAGCAAGGCGAGTAATTAATGGCGTTCCTCCGGACTTTTTTGCGTGATGCCGCACGCAGGACTTTTCGCCTCTCCGCTGCTGCCACCGTCATTGTGGCGGCGCTGATCAGTGCTGCGGTCTGTGCGCAAGGCCCGAGCACTACGATCACATCGTCGACAACTGCTAAGCCTGCGATACCGGGCCGCATGCCGGCAGTGCCCAAAACGATTAAGAAAACGGATAGCAAGCCGACCTGGAACGAGTTGACGCCGGCACAGCAGCAAGCCTTGGCGCCGCTACTCGGTGAATGGGACAAAATGGAGTCGGGCCGTAAGGAAAAATGGCTGGTGATCGCCAATAAATTCGCCGCCATGAAACCTGCCGAACAAGATCGTCTGCATGAACGGATGCGCGATTGGATAAAGTTGACCCCTGCGCAACGTCGAGCGATTCGTGAGAGTTATGCCCGGGCCAAGAAATTGGACGCGCAAAAGAAATCGGCGCAATGGCAACAATATCAACAATTATCAGAAGAGCAAAAGAAAAAACTGGCGCAGGCCAAGCTACCAAAGCACGTTGCCAGCATTCCCGGCCCGCGTGGCAAGGCGCCGGCCAAATTGCCTCAACAAGCGCTGGAGCATGCACTGCAGCCCAAGCCGATAGCGCCTACGGCACCTACACTATCAGTCGTGCCTGCAGCACCCCAGGCTGTGCCGACTGAAGCCAAATAAGATCGTAAGCTGATCATAGGTTATACCCCCAGACCAATCGCCATGCCCGTGTTCATTCGCCGGCATGGCGTTATTACAAGTGCATATGCGCTTGAGGGTATGATGCACACTGCGGCAGCAACACTTGCCTAGCCACGTCAAACAACGAGACCCAAGATTGCCACCATGGACAACGCCAGCGCCGCCGCTTCCCACACACCTCAGAGCTTTGCCCTGCCGGCACCATCATTGCGTCGCCGCCTGTGCAGTATGATGTACGAGGCAACGCTGCTGTTCGGCGTGCTGTTCATCGCCGCCTTGCTTTTTTCGACGCTATTGCAGCAACGCCACGCGCTGTATTTGCGCCATGCGTTGGAAGGCTGGCTGCTGTTGGTTCTAGGCCTGTATTTCATCTGGTTCTGGCTGCATGGTGGGCAAACGTTGGCGATGAAGACCTGGCGCATCCGCTTGCTCAACCAAGATGGTACGAGACTCAATAAGCGACGCGCATTGGCACGCTTTGCACTGTGCTGGTTTTGGTGCCTGCCCGGACTTGTGCTGGCCTGGCTGACACAGGCCAAAGGCTGGACACTGGTGCTCATTCCAAGCTTCAATTTCGTCGCCTGGGCGGCACTGACCTATCTCGATCCGCAACGCCAGTTTCTGCATGACCGTCTTGCCGGCACGCGCCTGGTTGATCTCAATCCGAAAAAACACGCGCCATAATGCAACAATTGAAATGAATGCGTCATGCAATGCTGCTAGGCTATTCATTTTGCTTAACGCTATGGCGTTTGTCCCATAAGGTCAAACAATGTAGGCTCCCTGCGCAACACAACGCTCACACGGAGAGGTCATCACTGCATGATTGCACGCATTTCCAGAACCTTACTGATCACCCAACTTGGCGGTGCTCTCATGGTCAGCATCGTGCTGCTCAAACTGCATATTGCCGACATACCGCTAGCAATCTTGCTCGGCCTGGTGCTGGTGGCGCTATTTCGCGCCTCGATTACCGCCAACAGCTTCTTTCTCACATGGCCTTACCGCGCTAAGTCGCCGCACACCCCGGAACTTACCTGGCCTAGCATCTTCCGACTGTTCATCGGTGAATTTTGCGCCACCATGCTGTGCTCCTCGTGGGGCATGCCGTTTCAGCGCTTCGACAAACGCATCTACACCGACACCACCGCCGTGCCAGTGCTGCTCATCCATGGTTTCGGTTGCAATAGCGGCTATTGGCACTGGATGAGCCAAGCCTTGGAGCAAGCCCACATCACCCATTACGCGGTCGATATGGAACCGGTATTGGGCAGCATCGACACCTATGTACCGTTGGTTCATGCCGCGGTGCAACGCCTGCTATTGGAAAGCAGCCAGGACAAGATTATTATCGTCGCCCACAGCATGGGCGGACTAGCCGCACGCGCCTACATGCGCGATCACGGCCACGCCAGCATCGCCCGTGTCATCACGCTGGGCACCCCGCATCACGGCACCACCATCGCCAACTTCGGCATCGGCATCAATTGCGGCGAAATGAACTGGCTAGGACGCGCTGAGGAAGGCACCAGCAGCGAATGGCTGCACAAACTGGCCGCCACCGAAGACAGTGCCAAGCGCGCAGTGATCCTGTCGATCTACTCACATCATGACAATATCGTCTCGCCACAGATTTCATCACATCTGCCCGGCGCAGAGAATATCGCCATCAGCGGCATTGGCCATGTTGCACTGGCGCTGGATCACGACATTCAGACGCGCGTGATTGAAGAAATTTATAACACGACCAAATCAGTCAGTCGCTAAGACCGGCGCCTACACAACGGCTAGCGCATTCACAGTAGTGCCAGTTCGGCTTCACTAAAGCCGGCAGCGCGGCGCGCCTCCATGTTGAACGGTGCGCGCATGACCGGTGCCTTGTATTGCTGCGCCAAAGCGGCAAAAGTGACAATCGGATCGCGCTGCTGGCGCTCGCACAACCAGGCGTACCAGCGATTGCCGATGGCTACGTGACCGATTTCATCGCGCAAAATAATGTCGAGTATGGCAGCCGCTGCATGATCGCCGGCTTGCGCCAGCTTATTACGCACCGGTGGCGCGGCATCGAGACCGCGCGCCTCCATCGTGCGCGGTACCAAGGCAATGCGCGCCAAAATATCGCCACAGGTTTTTTCTGCCATTTCCCACAAACTATTGTGCGCCGGGAAATCGCCGTAGGCGAAGCCAAGTTGCTGTAGATGTCCCGCCAACAAGGAAAAATGATAGGCCTCTTCGGCAGCCACTTGTAGCCAATCGGCGTAAAACGCGCGCGGCATGTCCGGAAAACGCCAGATCGCATCGAGCGCCAAATTGATCGCATTGAACTCAATGTGCGCCAGCGCATGAATTAAGGCTGCTCGTCCTTCCACGGTCCGCATGGAGCGCGTCTTGACTTGTCCCGGCGCCACCAATTCGGGCCGCAACGGCCGCCCCGGAATGGCCGCGTCAGTCGACCAGTGCGCATCACTGTCGAGCGACAACGCACCATCTTGCCAAGATTGCATCAATTGCTTCACAGCGACAATTTTTGCCGCACAGTCAGTTTGCGCCAAACCATGCAGCGCACCGCGGCGCAATTCAGTGATGGCCTCAAACTTGTCAGCAGGAAAAATGGGAATCAATGATGAATTCATGGCAGCAGCGGTAAAATGATGGATTGATGGATCGCAATCCGACCCAATATGATGGTCTGGGTTATCGCATCGTTGATGACGCTGATTAAACAGGAGACAATTTTATTATGGCAATTTACAGACTTGAGCAAGATACACCAGAAATTGCCGAAACCGCCTATGTCGCAGAATCCGCTATCGTGGTCGGCAAGGTCAAGCTCGAGGCACACGCCAGCGTCTGGTTCAACGTCAGCATTCGCGGCGACAATGAATTGATCAGCATCGGTGAAAACAGTAACGTGCAGGAAGGTGCCGTATTGCATACCGATATCGGCTATCCGATGGTCATCGGTGCCAATGTCACGGTTGGCCATCAAGCCATGCTGCATGGCTGCACCATCGGCGATGGCGCCCTCATCGGCATTCAAGCGATCGTGCTCAACGGCGCCAAGATAGGCAAAAACTGCCTGGTCGGCGCCGGTGCACTGGTAACGGAAGGCAAAGAATTTCCGGACAACTCGTTGATCATCGGTTCGCCAGCCAAGGCCGTGCGCAGCTTGACCCCGGAGGATATTGCGCGCATGCAGGCCGGCACTGCCAGCTATGTCAAACGCGCACAATTGTTCAAAACCAGTCTCACTCGCATCGACTGAGGCGTCATCAAACAACAGGCATTTGCTCCCCCTGCGACAAGCAGTCGCTGGGAGACAGAAACATACGGAAAGAAACAATGATCGATACGCTGCAAAAATTCATGGTTGACAACGCTCCGGTTCGCGGCGAACTGGTCGAGCTGTCCGACACCTGGCGCCAGGTGCTGGCACGCCGTGACTACCCACTGGCGGTACAGACGCTGCTGGGAGAAATGCTGGCGGCAGCCGCGTTGTTATCGGCCAATCTCAAGTTCAACGGCGTCATCATCATGCAGATCCACGGTGATGGCCCGGTCAAATTACTGGTGGTCGAATGCGACTCTGATCTGCGTATGCGCGCCACCGCCAAGCTCAGTGAAGACGCGGTGATCAACGATGAGGCGACGCTGACGCAACTGGTCAATGCCCATGGCCAGGGCCGCTTCGTCATCACGCTCGATCCGCAGGACAAACTGCCCGGCCAGCAAGCTTATCAAGGCATCGTGCCGCTGGACGGCGACAATGTTGCCAGCGTGATCGAGAATTACATGCTGCGTTCCGAACAACTTGATACCAAGATGTGGCTGGCCGCCAATGCCCAGGTCTCACGCGGCGTGCTGCTGCAAAAACTGCCCAGCCATGGCGGCAAGGACGGCGGCAACTTGACGCCCGAAGAAGAACTGGAAACCTGGAATCGACTGGCCATGCTGGGCAATACGCTGCGCAACGACGAAATGCTCAGCACCGATATCGATACCTTGATGCATCGATTATTCTGGGAAGAAACCATTCGCGTATTCGAACCGCAACATCCAGAATTTTACTGCTCCTGTTCGCGCGAAAAAGTCGGCAGGATGCTCAAAATGTTAGGTCAGGAAGAAATCGAAGACGCCCTGACCACGCAGGAAACACTCGCCGTCGATTGCGAATTCTGCGGTCAGCATTATGAGTTTGACGCGGTCGACTGCACCCAACTGTTCGCCGCCGAAACGGCCGCCAATGCGGTCCCGCACACCGACACTCGTCACTGATACTGATACGGCAGCGCCGATAGCGCCCTTGGCGCTGTCGGCCTGCAGTCTGCGCTACAGTGCTGCCAGCAAGTCCCGCTGCGCGGCATCCAGATAACACCACTCCCCCTCTTCCAACCCCAACGCATCGAGTTGCAGGCCGCCGATGGCAACGCGCCGCAAGGCGCTGCAATGGTTGCCGGCCGCCGCCAGCATGCGCTTGACCTGGTGATACTTGCCCTGCTCCAGCACGATTTCCAGCAGATGCGTATCGAGCCGGCGGCAAGTCACGGCGGCCAGCGGCGCCGATTCGTCATGCAGTTGCACCCCGGCCAACAATTGCGCAATCAGCTCATCGCTCACCGCCTCATGGGTGCTTGCCGCATAGACCTTGGGCACATGGCGCTTGGGCGAGGATTGTGCATGGATGAAGGCGCCATCGTCCGACATTAGCAGCAAGCCGGTGGTGTCATGATCGAGCCGGCCTACCGGCTGTACATCGCGCCAGGAAAACTGCTCCGGCAAAATCGTCAGCACGCCGGGATGATGACTGGGCTTACGCGAGCATTCAAAATTGGCAGGCTTGTTGAGCGCAATGTAGACATGCTCGTGATACGTCCATTCTTCCTCAAACAAGGTAAACACCAAGCCCTCGGTATCGATCACGGCCCGATAATCGTCAACCGCCTCGCCGTTGATGAACACTTCGCCATCCTCGATGAGAGAACGACAATATTTGCGCGATCCAAAACCCTGCGACTGCAGGATGCGATCCAGACTCAACTTACTCATTTCTTGGTTTTTCTCTCTTGTTTGGGGGTCAGTATCTGGCGTGCGATACCGCGCAAGATATTCACTTCTTCGGTTTCCAGCTGGCTGCGCGCAAACAAGCGGCGCAAGCGCGGCATCAGTTTTTTGGGGCTATCGGGCTTGAGGAAGTCGATCGCCACCAGCGCCTCTTCCAAATGCCGGATCATCGCTTCAATGTCAGTAATGGCCGCCATATCCCCATGAAACCCGATTGCACTCTCAGGCTGGCGAACACTGGGTAGCTCCCCTTCCAGCGCCGCCATGCGGCATTCATAGGCCAGTACCTGCACCGCCTGCGCCAGGTTAAGCGAAGAATAGTCAGGATTGGCCGGTATATTGATCAGCACATTGCATTGCTGCACCAATTCATTGGGCAAGCCAAAACGCTCACTGCCGAAAATCAGGGCCGCATTCAAGCTGCCATCCTCGGTCAATTGCGCCGCCAACTTGCGCGGCGTCACCACCGGTGGCGAAAATTCGCGCAGACGTGCACTGATGGCGGCAGCAAAATTGCATCCCTGCAAGGCCTCCTCCATCGACGACACCACCCGTGCCGCCGTCAGCACATCCTGGGCGCCACTGGCAAAAGCGATGGCGGCATCCTCCTGGAGAGCATTGGGAAAGCGTGGATTGACCAGCACCAGCTCCCCAAAACCCATGTTCTTGATGGCGCGCGCAGCCGCGCCGATATTGCCTGAACTGCTGGTTTCCACCAACACAAAACGCAGGCGCTTAAAAACAGAGTTATCGATTTTTGTCGTGTTCATTTAAAATAGCGGCATTCGCACGCCCGAATTGCATGTAGCCAGCCCGAAAAACTGCTGGCACATGCTGCAATATTGATGCTTTATGTCAACATTGCGACAAATTCAGACGCTGCTCCGCTCATTAATTTCATTGTTGTGCAAATCTCACCGGCAAAAAGCCGGGACGAAGACGCCATTTTAACGGAACCATCAGGATGCATACCCCTCCCATGCTCAATACGGCGATCAAGGCAGCCCGCCGCGCCGCCGCCGTCATCAACCGTGCGTCCTTCGACGTCTCCTTGCTCAAGGTTACCAAGAAACAGCATAACGACTTCGTCACCGAAGTCGATCAAGCCGCCGAAGCGGCCATCATCGACATCTTGAAGACCGCCTATCCTGATCACGCCATTCTGGCCGAAGAATCCGGCGCCTCGTCCAACCTGCACGACGAAAATGAAAACGTCTGGATCATCGATCCACTCGACGGCACCACCAACTTCATCCACGGCTTTCCACAATACTGCGTCTCAATCGCCTTGCAGCAACGCGGCCAGATCACCCAGGCGGTGGTCTACGATCCCACCCGCAATGACTTGTTTACCGCCTCCAAGGGCGCTGGCGCCTACCTCAATGAAAAGCGCATTCGCGTGAGCAAGCGCGACAAGATCGCCGACGGCCTGATCGGCACCGGCTTCCCGTTCCGCGACATGGACGGCCTGGACGAATACATGAAGATGTTCCGCATCATGACCGAAAGCTGTGCCGGCCTGCGCCGTCCCGGTGCTGCCGCGCTGGACCTGGCCTATGTCGCTGCCGGCCGCCTCGACGGCTTCTTCGAAAAAGGTCTGAAACCCTGGGATATCGCCGCCGGCTCCTTGCTGGTGACCGAAGCTGGTGGTATCGTCGGCAGCTTCAAGGGTGAATCGGACTACCTCTACAAGGGCGATGTGCTGGCCGGCAATCCGAAGATCTTCTCGCAGCAGGTCAATCTGCTTTCTGAATTTGCCTGATTGCGCCTAGCGCAGGCCATGTAATATCACACTGATGCATCCAATCCGGCCGTAGAGCCGGAGCAAGTCCAATGTCATACCTGGAATGCTGCCCCCCCACACTCCAGGCCTATGTTCAAGGAGACCAGTATGGCCGTCAGCTCCACCCCGCAAGGCTACTTCAGCGTCACGCCCTATCTGCTCGTCAATGACACCATCGGCGCCATGGCTTTTTACGCCCGCGCCTTCGGCGCAGTGGAAATCATGCGTCTGGACGGCCCACAACACAAAATCTGGCACGCCGAAATGCAAATCGGCAACGCCCGCATCATGCTCGCCGACGAATTCGCCGAAACTGCCATCCATTGCCCGCATACACTAGGCGGTGCCGGCATCAGCCTGCTGGTCTATGTCGAAGATGTGGATGCCGTCTTTAACCAGGCACTGACAGCTGGTGCGACGAAGATACGCGCCGTGCAAGACCAGTTCTACGGCGACCGCTCCGGCACCCTGCGCGACCCCTACGGCCACATCTGGTCGATTGCCACGCACAAGGAAGACTTGTCGATGCAAGAGATCCACAGCCGCTCGCACGCCCTGCTGCACAAGTACAAACCCAGCTCCAATTAAACCCAGCCAAGACCAAGTACCAGCATGCCCATTGCCAACAGCGCCGGACGGCGCATCCACTACGAAGTCAACGGCGACGGCCCCGATCTCTTGCTGCACCACGGCTTTACCAGCGGCTCCCAGGCCTGGCGCTTTTTCGGCTTCACTGAAGTCTTGCAGCAACACTACCGCGTCATCGTCCCCGATGCACTCGGCCACGGCCTGAGCGACAAACCGCACGACAGCAGTGCCTACACGTTGCAACAGCGCGCCGCCGACGTGGTGGCGGTGCTTGACGATCTGCGGGTAGAACAAGTCCACTTCTGCGGCTACTCGCTGGGCGGCTGGGTCGGCTACGGCCTGGTGCGCCACGCCCGCGACCGCCTGCGCTCGCTGATCCTGGGCGCCGCCCATCCCTATGCAGACCACAGCTGGGACACCTTCAAAGGCATCGACGGCAGCGACCCGGCCGCCTTCATCAGCGCCTTTGAAAGCGTGCTCAATGAACGCATTTCCGATGAAGTCAGGATGCTGGTTCGCGCCAACGATTTACCGGCGCTGGCGGCGGCAGCGCAACAGCCACGCCCGGACATGGCTGAATTACTGAGCCAGATCGACCTGCCCTGCCTGATGTTCTGCGGTGACGCCGATGCACGCCATGCGGCGGTGACACGCGCCACCGCCGCGCTGGCGCAAGGACAATTCGTGTCCCTGCCCGGCGTGACCCACTTCGGCGGACTGATGCAAAGCAAACTGGTGCTGCCGCCGGTGCTGGAATTTCTGGCGGCGCAGAGACGGGACTAAGCCTGGTTACGGTTAAAGCAAAACCGCCATTCCCAGGGAAATAGTGATAATAGACAACAAGGTCGAAATGACAATGACCCGCGAAGAAATGGTGGCATCTCGCCTGTAATGCTCGGCCAGCATGAATGCGCCAGTGCCCGTCGGCAATGCTGCCATCAGCACGGCGGTGCGCAGCCAGACCGGATCGAGGTGGAAGATTTTCGCTGCCAAGAACCAAGCCAAGAGCGGCTGCACAAGCAGCTTGCACAGCACCAGAAATGGCAGCATCGTCATGCCGTGCTGCTCCGACGGCAACTGTTTTTTTGCCAAAAACAAACCGATTGCGACCAGCGCACAGGGCGACGCCGCCCCGGCCAGCATGTTCAGAAACTGGCTGGCCGGCGCCGGTATGCCGATGGCAAACAAGGCAAAGGGAATCCCGCAGACTGGAGCAATGACCAGCGGATGTCGAACCAGCGATTTTGCCACCCGATACAAGACATGGCCGACACTACCGCCGGCATGCAAACCGATTTCAACCAGAACGATCGTGCCCGCAAAAAACACGCACATGGTCATCACGGCCGCAATCGTGGTCGGCAACAAGGCGCTGGTACCCAGCAGCGTGGCAGCGATCGGGAAACCCATGAACCCGACATTCGAATAACCGGCATTCAAGCCTGCAATGGCCGCATCCGCCAAATTCCGCCGGCCTTTGAAAACCGCGACCAGCACCGCCAGCATCAACATCGCCAGCCCGCTGATACCAAACACCGCGATGAAGCCCGGCTGCCAGAGATCGGCCCAGTTTGCTTTAGCGACCGTTGCAAACAACAAGGCCGGCAATGCCAGCCAAATGACGAAACCGTTCAATCCATCACCGGCGTGCGGCCCCAGCAGTTTGGCACGTCCGGTCAGCAAACCGGCCAGAATCAGCGCGAAAATCGGCACGATGCTTAGCAATGCCGATGGTATCGACGCCGTCATCTATTTTTTGCTATCTGTGTGCATCTGCCGACATCCCCGACCCAAAAAATCAGAACAGGCGATCCATCCAAGCGTGCGGATCTGCGGCGCGACCTTGCTGAATGCCCAACAAGGCCGACTTCAAACGCTCAGTCACTGCGCCGGCGCCGCCGTCGCCAATGGTGAAGTTATGCTTGCGTCCCTTGAGTTGACCAATCGGCGTCACCACTGCCGCCGTACCGCAAGCAAAGGCTTCACGCAAGCGCCCGCTGGCCGCATCAGCCTGCCACTGGTCGATGGAATAGGCTTCCTCGCGCACCGTCAGGCCCATGTCGCGCGCCAAAACGATCAAGGACTCGCGGGTAATGCCAGGCAAAATCGTGCCGGTCAGCGGCGGCGTTTGCAGCGAGCCGTCTTCGAAGACAAAGAAGATGTTCATGCCGCCCAGCTCTTCAATCCAACGACGCTCCACGGCATCCAGGAACACCACTTGATCACAGCCCTCGCGCGACGCTTCGGCCTGGGCTGCCAGGCTAGCAGCGTAATTGCCGCCACATTTGGCGTCGCCGGTGCCGCCAGGCGCAGCACGCGTATAGCTGTCCGACACCCACAGCGTCACCGCCGGCGCGCCGCTCTTGAAATACGAGCCCACCGGCGAAGCGATGACGCAATACAGGTACTCTGCCGAGGGTTTCACACCGAGCGCCACTTCACTGGCGATCATGAATGGCCGCAGATAGAGCGCGGCGCCGTCGGCCGACGAAATCCAGTCGCGGTCGATCTTGACCAGTTCGCGCACAGATTCGAGGAACAAGGCCTGCGGCAACGGCTCCATCGCCAGCCGTGTCGCCGAACGCTGGAAACGGCGAGCATTGGCATCGGGCCGGAACAAGGCAGCGCCGCCATCCGGCAGACGATAGGCTTTCATGCCTTCAAAGATTTCTTGCGCGTAATGCAAGACCTGCGTCGATGGCGACAACTTGAAATCTTCATGCGCGCCGATTTTGGCGTCATGCCAGCCATTTTCCTTGGAGTAGCGAATGGTCACCATGTGATCGGTAAAGACTCTGCCGAAAACCGGGTTTTGCAGCAGCCGTGCACGCTCCTCAGGCGCAACCGCGTTCACATTTTTCTCAATCGAAAATTTCAATTCACCATCAGTACTCATATTCACTCCAAGATGTGTTCAGGCCAGGTTATTCGTTAAATTATGATCCAACATCCGTAAAATTTGGATGCGTTTATGGCTTATAAAGTAGATAAGTTGCTCTATTAAGTGCAGCTAAGGTCAGAACTGAGCGTTTAGTTGCATTTTTTTGAGCGAAAAGCACCATTATATTGAGAACTCCGTTGTGTGACAGTATCCCGAGACAACATCGAGCGCGGAATACTAAATGCACTTCAGGACAACGGCCGTTTGCAACATGACCGTGTTTGCGCGTGTGGGGCTAAAAGGATTGCGAAAAACCGGCACTGTCGCCGCTGCTTGAATTTCTGGCCGCGTAAAACAAAAGCAGTGCTAAGCCTGCTGCTCATCCCACTCGTTGAGACGTTGAATGTGTGCATCAGAGAGATCGCGCAGCATCGTTACCGCCGCCAGCGACAGACGCAATAAATTGGCGCTGTCGGTTTTGCCTAGCGCCGGCGCCGTTGCCTGTTCAGGCTCGGCATCAAGGTTCATCTCGCGTATCAGTTCACTGCTGTAAATGACTTGCAGGCTGCTGGCAACGCCAGCGGTGACGTCGCGCGTGAGTTCAATGTAGGTGGCGAAGCGCTGATTTTTTCCGGGGCCGAAAATCCAGCGGAAATCTTCGTGGGTTGGGGGGATGCTGTTTTGATCAGGTGTATCGATGCCAGGCATATACAACTCCTTGGAAAAAACGCCTTGGTAGGCGGAAGTTTGCCTTGTGCATCCGAGCTGCAAAACTCGATCATCTCTTTCTCGAGGACGTACAAAGTATCAACTTATGAGGGTAGTGCGTCAAGTAATTTGCATCCGTTTGATTTTCTTAGCTGCCTATACGGCAGTGAATCGCAAGGCTCCGCGATGTTTGATGACTACTTTTTTCTTAGCTGCCTATACGGCAGTGAATCCACTTGAACTGCTGGACGAATTCCTCAAGATTTTCTTAGCTGCCTATACGGCAGTGAAGTTGCTAACTTTGAATTCGCGGGCTAGCGATGCTTTTTTAGCTGACTATACGACAGTGAATATTGCAAGCAATGCGGATCGCGTAGTTTTCTTTTTCTTAGCTGCCTATACGGCAGTGAAGTCTTGGCTCAGAAATTTGCATCTTTGTAGATATTTCTTAGCTGCCTATACGGCAGTGAAGCCGGTGTGTTGGTCTTGGCCGCGATGACACAATTTCTTAGCTGCCTATACGGCAGTGAAGTTCCAGCATCAGGAACATGCCGCGCAGCGTCATTTCTTAGCTGCCTATACGGCAGTGAAGTGAATGTGATGGGTACGGCATATCCATTTTTATTTCTTAGCTGCCTATACGGCAGTGAAGCGAGCCATCCGACGTGCAAGCGTATCTCAAATTTTCTTAGCTGCCTATACGGCAGTGAAGGGAGGTGCAATCGTGAGCGCCATGCAATTAAATTTCTTAGCTGCCTATACGGCAGTGAAGAGCCCTTCCTTGCATCCTGCTTCATCGAAGAATTTCTTAGCTGCCTATACGGCAGTGAAGCTTCAGTGCTTGGCGCTGTATTTGATGTGAGTTTTCTTAGCTGCCTATACGGCAGTGAAGGCGTTCGTTCGTGCTGGCGACTTTGATCGCATTTTCTTAGCTGCCTATACGGCAGTGAAGGCCGGACACGATGATTGGTACATCCCCAGCGTTTTCTTAGCTGCCTATACGGCAGTGAAGACAGTTATCGCGTGGGATGGCAAGACGCTGGCTTTCTTAGCTGCCTATACGGCAGTGAAGGAAGAAGCGGCTGCCCTGCTCGATCGCTACAATTTCTTAGCTGCCTATACGGCAGTGAACGTCTGGGGCAAAGTCAAATCTGAGGGCTGGGTTTTCTTAGCTGCCTATACGGCAGTGAAGCACACCGCCCCCAGCAAGTGCTGCAGCGACCATTTCTTAGCTGCCTATCCGGCAGTGAAGTCGGCGACTTGGCAGAAATCAGAAACGTCGATTTTCTTAGCTGCCTATACGGCAGTGAAGTGTGACGTGGTCGGCTAGTAGGTGCCTCAGGATTTCTTAGCTGCCTATACGGCAGTGAAGTGATCGACTGACGGACATGCGCCGCGTCATGCTTTCTTAGCTGCCTATACGGCAGTGAAGGCCCATATCCGCGATAAGCACAGTGGCGTGAATTTCTTAGCTGCCTATACGGCAGTGAAGGCCGCCGCGCTGCGCAAGATTGGCCGCCACATTTTCTTAGCTGCCTATACGGCAGTGAAGCTGATATCTGTATTCACCCCAACAGATGACCATTTCTTAGCTGCCTATACGGCAGTGAAGCTGTATCGCCATGACGTGTCCGTAGGCAACTTTTTCTTAGCTGCCTATACGGCAGTGAAGAGCGTGACCTTCTAATAGAACGGACTCATTCCTTTCTTAGCTGCCTATACGGCAGTGAAGTGTGTGCGCCAGTGCAACCGTTTCACTTGCAATTTCTTAGCTGCCTATACGGCAGTGAAGCATTTGGAATGGCAGCATTCGCTATGGTCTGGTTTCTTAGCTGCCTATACGGCAGTGAAGGTTGGGAAGCACCGGCACCGGAAGAGCTAACTTTTCTTAGCTGCCTATACGGCAGTGAAGAGGCGTAGGATTTCAGCTTCTTTGTCGGCAATTTTCTTAGCTGCCTATACGGCAGTGAAGTTACCCTAAATCCAAATTGCTGGGCCATGCGCTTTCTTAGCTGCCTATACGGCAGTGAAGGATGATACGACATGAAAACCTGCACCCTATGCTTTCTTAGCTGCCTATACGGCAGTGAAGACCAAGGCGCAGCGTCTGCCACCGGCGACCAATTTCTTAGCTGCCTATACGGCAGTGAAGCTCACGAAGGAACAGTTAAGGCATGCGCTGGCTTTCTTAGCTGCCTATACGGCAGTGAAGGCCGTTCTTTGCGCATTCTGGGCAGGTCATTTTTTCTTAGCTGCCTATACGGCAGTGAAGCATGGGGCAGCACATTGTGTAGTGGTCAAGTCATCCCGGACACTGCGTTAAGTTTTTGTTCTGCCACTGCCGGCGCAAGTCCGTCATTGAATTGATGTGGCCGTATCCAGTTATATCGTTGCATCAGATAGTGACTAATATCC
>Ga0302155_10000247_pt1 | contig 44726 bp, 36 predicted proteins | sample I_Bog_N3_1_FD_193508 | JGI IMG/M metagenome (GOLD analysis project Ga0302155, IMG submission 193508) | Peat permafrost microbial communities from Stordalen Mire near Abisko, Sweden - I_Bog_N3_1 | ecosystem: Environmental > Terrestrial > Soil > Wetlands > Peat | place: Sweden: Abisko, Stordalen...
CTCTTCTTGGTCGGGATGGTCGTATTGCGAGGAATCATCGGGGTGGCAATGCCACCGGCAGTCTCGATCGCAAGTGTCAGCGGAGTGACATCAAGAAGGAGAACATCCTTCACATCACCACGCAGCACGCCGCCCTGAATGGCCGCACCGATCGCCACAACCTCATCGGGGTTCACACCCTTGTGGGGTTCCTTGCCGATCATGTTGCGGGCCGTCTCGACGACTTTGGGCATGCGGGTCATACCGCCCACCAGAACGAGCTCATTCACATCGCCCTTCTTCCATTTTGCATCAGCCAGGCAGTCTTCGACCGGCTTGATGGTGCGCTGGAAGAGGTCGTCCGTGAGCTGCTCAAGCTTGGCACGGGTGAGCTTCTTCTGAATGTGTTTCGGTCCACTTGCATCAGCGGTGACGAAAGGGATATTGATCTCGTATTCCTGCGTTGAGGAGAGGGCGATCTTGGCCTTCTCGGCCTCTTCCTTGATACGCTGAACAGCATCAGGCTGCTTGGTAAGATCAATGCCGGACTCCGCTTTGAACTCGTTGATGATCCAGTCCATGATCCGGTTGTCCCAATCATCGCCGCCCAGGTGAGTGTCACCATTGGTGCCGCGAACCTCGAAAACACCGTCACCGAGTTCAAGGCAGGAAATATCAAATGTACCGCCACCAAGGTCATAGACGGCGATCTTTTCATCCTTCGATTTCTCCAAGCCGTAGGCAAGGGAGGCGGAGGTGGGCTCGTTGATGATTCGGAGTACTTCAAGCCCGGCGATCTTGCCAGCGTCCTTGGTGGCATTGCGCTGCGAGTCGTTGAAGTAAGCCGGAACAGTGATGACCGCCTGGGTGATCTTCTCTCCGAGTTTCGCTTCGGCATCGCTCTTGAGCTTGGCAAGAATCATGGCCGAAATCTCCGGAGGGGAGAATGCCTTGGGCTTGCCGTCGATCTCAACCTGGATGTGGGCATCGCCATTGGCGGCCTTGACCAGTTTGTAGGGAACGCGATCCTGTTCGCCGCGGCACTCGTCGTACTTGCGGCCCATGAAACGCTTCACGGAGAAGATGGTGTTTGTGGGGTTGGTAATTGCCTGGCGCTTTGCTGCCTGGCCGACAAGACGCTCGCCACTCTTGCTGAAAGCAACCACCGAAGGGGTGGTACGGGCGCCTTCTGAGTTTTCCAGAACAACCGGCTCACCGCCTTCCATGACGGACATGCAGGAGTTGGTCGTTCCCAAATCGATTCCTAGAATTTTAGACATAACGGTTACTACTTAAGCAAACGCTGTGCCCTCTTTCTTTATTTATCTTATCTATCTTTCTATGTGTTATTTACAAATATCACGCCACATCCCGAGCCAGTAAGAAAAGAGACATTATGTCTCTATAATGAGACATTTTCTTGCGGCATGAGCGCTTCTGTCTCACCGAGAAATCTCTTGGCTATCATTCTGAAAACGGGGGTGAATTCCTCAGGAGCCTGCTCCAGCCAGCGCTGAATCTGAGCCACAGCGAAAAAAGAGCCGGTTTCGACTTCCCCCGGGGCAAATCGGAACGGCCCCTCGGTTCTTCCAACAAAGACCTCCAGAAATTCATGACCGGTCTGCGGCGTGGCCTCTATCTTCCAAATTTTGACCAACTCGGAGTCCACCCCGATCTCCTCGCGCAACTCCCGATGCGCCGCCTCCTCGTAGTTCTCTCCTGAATCGACATGACCCGCCGTGCTGGAACACCAGAGGCTAGGATGATTTTGTTTCCAAGGCGAACGCTTTTGCAGGAAGAGCTCCCCTTGCCGGTTGAAAAGCCAGATATGAACCGCCCGGTGCCGCAAGTTATTCACATGCACCTCCCCCCGCCCTTTGAAATCGATGATCCGGTCATTTTCATCCACCACATCAAAGACTTCCTCCGGCGAATCAACCGCAGGATGTTTCCCATCTTGTCCTAGGAGAGCGAGTTCCGCCCAATCATCCACCGGCAAGTCCTCAGCCCTTGCCGTCACAGGATACCCCTTGGCCAGAGCCCACTTCTCCCAGACACCCTTTTGCAGATCCAGAAGTGAGCGGAGTTGCTTGCGCCGCGCGGAAAATCCCTGACGAACCAGTTGACTGAACCGATCCGGATCGCAGTTTGGCAAACCCTCCACCGGCCTCGGGGAAACCTCGATCACCGCGGATTCCACAGCGGGCCTCGGCCAGAAAACATCGGGAGGAACGATGCGGAGTTTCTTCACGCTCCACCGCCTTCCAAGCTGCACCGTGAGCGCGGCATAATCACCATGACCGGGAGCCGCCGCCAGACGCTCTGCAACTTCTCTCTGAACCATCAGAACCAGTCTGGATGCGGGTGAAACGGATGCAGTGAAATGTGAGATGATGGCCGTGGAGGCACTGTAGGGAAGATTTCCCACCATCTTCACCGGGCCGTAGCCATAGAGGGCAATCAGGTCACATTTGGCTCCGTCACCCTGAATGATCTCAAGTCGCCCCGAGGCAATCTGTTCCTTGTATCGTTCACGCAATTCAGTCGCCAATCGATGGTCGCGCTCAATCAGCGTAATCCTTCTCGCAGGTGAATCCAGAATATGCATCGTGAGCGCCCCCATACCGGGGCCGACTTCCACAAGGTGGTCTCCTTCCCGGGGATCAAGGCCTGCAACGATCGCACGAGCAAGGTTGGGATCGAGGAGAAAATTCTGCCCGAGCATTTTGCTGGGACGCACACCGATCTCTTCGAGACGGGCACGGAGTTCGGCTTTCGACATGGGGAGAGTTTACAGAGTTTCTTGGTCAGCGCGAGCGCTCTGATCCAAAGAGTAATTTTCCATTGTTTCCACACTTCTCCCCAACTTATTCACAAATCACCAACAACCCTCTGTCACACTGCAAAATCGACGAGAGACGAATCTTACCTCAACACTCTCGTTGCGATTACATCGGCGTTTGCCTAGTCTCCCTCCCCATGCGCCACCGTGAGATCATCATTCTTGCAGCTCTTTCCATGCTTGGAGCGCTCTCGATTGATGCCTATCTCCCGGCGCTGCCCTCCATTGCCAAGCATTTCTCGGTTAGCCTTGCCGCTTCGCAGCAGACACTCAGCGTCTACCTGTTTGCCTTTGCCTTCATGATGCTCTTTTACGGGACGCTCTCAGACTCCTTCGGAAGGCGTCCGGTCATTCTAGCCTCCCTGCTTGTTTACTTCCTCAGTTCTCTAGGAGCCGGTCTCTCAACCAGCCTAGAACAGTTGATTGTGTTTCGGCTGGTTCAAGGGTTGTCCGCAGGTGCGGGTTCAGTTGTTGGACGCGCCATCATCGGCGATATGCTCAAGGGAGCGGAAGCCCAGAAAGCGATGTCCTATACCTCAATGGTCTTCGGTCTGGCACCTGCCATAGCACCCGTTCTGGGTGGCTGGTTGCAGGCAACCTTGGGCTGGCGGTCAATTTTTGGATGTATCGCGCTTTTCTGCCTGATTCTTTTGCTAGTCTGTTTGAAGTGGCTCCCGGAAAGCCTGAAGCAAGAGCATCGACACCCATTCCATTTCCAAATCATTGTCTCCAACTACTGGAGCGTGGCTCGTCACGGTGAATTTATCTTCCGTTGTCTTGGTCTTGCCATGACTTTCTCCGGAGTCTTGTTCTATATCGCCGGAGCCCCTTCCTTTGTCATGGATGTACTCCATCTCCCAGTAACAAGCTTCGGATGGCTCTTTATCCCACTCATCGGAGGCATGACACTCGGTTCAATGGTCGCCGGAAAAGTGAGCCATCGATGGACCCCGACCTTCACGATAACCCTCGGTTACGCCATCATGGTGATCTCCTCCCTGACCTCTCTCGTCTATAGCCTGCTCTTTGTGGTCTCCTTTCCTTGGGCCATCGTTCCCTTGGGTATCTGCGCTTTTGGAATGGCGCTTGCCTCCCCAGCCATGACCATTGAAACTCTCGAACTCTTCCCCAAAGTGCGGGGACTGGCATCGTCGCTTCAGGGGTTCTACTTCATGATCATCTTTGCACTCGGTTCGGGTCTGATCTGTCCTCTTCTTTTTGGAAGTGCTCCGAGAATGGCGATTGCCGCCTTCCTCGGATTGGCACTCAGCCTGTTTTTCTGGTTAATTGCATTAAAAATGAAGCCCCAGAACCTTGCGGGTGAGTGAGTTAGCTTGAGCCTTGCCTCGAGTTGCTCCACCTTGGCCTGCGATATGAAAAAGAATGGATGTTTGCCGCTGCTGCTTTTCGTTGCGTTGGGCCTGAGTCTCTTTGGCAATCTGCTGTTCCTCAGCATCCTTGGCAGAAATGGATCAGGATCTGCCAGAATCATTTCAAAGAAGAGTTTTTCGGAGACCGTCATCTCTCCGGGGCATAACTCCTCGGATAAAATTGCCGTGATCGATCTCAACGGCCTCATCTCCTACGGCCACGCAAGTTCGACTTCAGAGTCCATGGTGAATGACCTTAAGGAAGAGTTTCTCCAGGCAGCCGATGATCCGCAGGTGAAGGCGATTGTCCTCTCGGTGGATTCGCCCGGAGGTGAAGTGACGGCGGGAGACACCATCTATCATGCTTTAGGAAAACTGAGCGCAAAAAAACCGGTTGTTGTCTTCATGAATTCCATCGGCACTTCCGCAGCCTATTATATTGCCTGCGGCAGTTCCTGGATCATGTGCAGTGATACCACCTTCACCGGCAGCATCGGGGTCATCATCTCAACCCTGAATTACAAGGAGCTTTTTGGAAAAATCGGCCTCCAGTCAGTGATCTTCAAGAGCGGTCAGTTTAAGGATGCCCTCAATGGTGCCCGCGATCTCACCGAAGAGGAAAAGAACTATTTCCAAGGGCTGGTCATGCAAACTTATGACCGTTTTCTCAACATTGTGGCCAAGGCACGCCATCTTGATCCCGCCACCCTTCGCAACGGCATTGCGGACGGGCGTGTACTCAGCGGCAAGGATGCCTACGCGGCAAAACTCGTCGATCAACTTGGCTACATCGAGGATGCCTATGACAAGGCACGGATTCTTGGCAAAGCTTCCGGCGCAGAAATCGTTCACTATGAAAAGCGTCAGGGGCTCGCGCATTTCCTGAAATTCTTCGAAGACTCCGAGAAGACCGACGTTCATCTCGATCTCAACCTGCAACCTGGCGGCGGCATCAAACTCGACAGCGGGCGGCTCTACCTGCTCCCCTCTTTCTACACACTCTGATGATACCGTTTCTGGCCACTCTCTCGATAAACTTCAGCCAAGCAGCAGCGGCTTTCGGCTGGATGGCCTTACTCGTTTTTTATGTCTGGCTGGCCAAACGTGGAACTTCCAAGGCAGTACTGACAACACAACCGTTCGGAATTCCAGATGCTCTCTGCAGCGGCACTCTCGCCGTTTGGATGATCCTACTGATCTCCCATGGATTTGAAGCACCCCAGACGATCACCATGGAAGCCATTGTCGCCAATTCAATCCTCTATGGAGCACTTGTCCTCGGTATTTTCGGTGTAATCGGTTTTCAAAGACGCTCGGCAATCTCCATCTTCCAGCTTCAACCCTCCTGTTTTCCCAAAGCTGCAGCCACAGGCCTGATTTGGGTCATCATCTCCTACCCACTCATCCTCGCAACCCAGGGTCTGGTGCAGCAGTTCACTGGCAGCACGGATGACTCACAAATGATCGTCCGCTATTTTCTGGAACATCCCGATCTCCAGCACCGCGGCACTGTCATCCTGATGGCCGTGGTTGTGGCACCAGTAGCCGAAGAAGTGATCTTTCGTGGATATTTCTATGGGGTGATCCGGCGTTATGGGGGACGCATTCCTGCCATTTTTGTCTCTTCGCTGCTCTTCGCCGCTATCCATGTTCATCTCCCCTCGGCTCCGGGACTCTTCCTGCTCGCCGTGATTCTCTGCCTGCTTTACGAACGCACCGGATCGCTCTGGGGCAACATCACCATGCATGCGGCCTTCAACGCCTCAACCATCATCACCCTTATCTTTTGGCCGGCATTGGCCTCCTAAGTGGAAGAAAATGGGATGAATGCTCGCAAACAACGAAACCTCTCGCCCCGTTCGGAAGAGGAACTTCTGGAATTAATCCGGAAAGAACTCCCATCCCCCTCACGCAGCGTTTTAAGCGGGATTGGCGATGATTGCGCTGTGATCCGGCACTCCTCCAAAAATGGAGTGCTCGAACTCCTCAAAACCGATGCTCTTATCGAGAAGGTACATTTCAAGACGGGAACCCCGCTTGCCCAGATCGGATGGAAGGCTCTCTGCCGGCCCCTGAGCGACATTGCCGCCATGGGTGGCACCCCTCGACATGCCGTGATCACGGTAGCCGCTCCTCCCAGTTGGGGAAGTAAGGAATGGCGAGCCCTCTATCAAGGCATCGGCAAGGCAGCAATGGCCTTTGCAGTCTCGATCGTCGGCGGCGAAACCGTCCGCTCGCCCGGTCCCTTATTCCTCTCTATTGCCATGACCGGCGATGTTCCAAAAGAGAACCTGCGACTTCGCTCCACAGCTCGCGCAGGCGATCTCCTCTGCGTCACTGGAAAACTCGGCGGTTCTTTTAAGAGCGGACGACATCTGCGATTCACCCCTCGTCTGAGTGAAGGCTGGTGGCTGGCCTCCCAACACGGTGTCACTTCCATGATGGATCTGAGTGACGGACTTGGCAGCGATCTCCCGAAACTTGCCAAATCCAGCTCCTGCTCCTTTCGGATCGTACCAGAAGCCATCCCCCTCCATCGTGCCTGCACCATTCAGGAAGCCCTTACTGACGGTGAGGATTATGAGCTTCTGCTCAGCGTCGCCCCGAAACTTTGGCCTGCTCTGCAAAGTCGATTCGAAAACACCTTCCCAAAGCTTTCACTCACCGTGATTGGATCACTGCTTCCCGTTTTTGAATCCCCAACACCGCTACCTCCGGGGCACGATCACCTGCGATCATGATCAAACTGATTTATCATACTCCTGGAACCTCACCAGCATCTCTGCAGATCGAGGGACGAACGGAGACCAAATCCCCAAAGATTTGTCTCTGGCAATACGACGCCACATCCTTGAAGGAAGTAGTTTGTAAGGATGCAAATGAGGCGATCGCTCTCCTAGATCCTGCTAAAAGAAACTGGATCAATGTGGACGGATTGGGGGACACAGAGTGTGTCCGAACGCTTGCCGCACACTTCGCTCTCTCCCCGCTCTTTATCGAAGATATCCTCACTTCGCAGCGACCAAAAATGGAATCCTTCGACGAGGGGATTTTTGTCATCACTTCCATGATCTACAATCACCAGAAGAGTTTGGACCAAGTGGAGATCGAGCAGTTGAGCCTTTGTTTCGGCATGCACAACCTGATCACCTTTCAGGCCGAGCAGGATATGGATCCCTTCGACGAGGTGCGGCGCAGACTCAGGCTTGCCGGCTCTCCGATCCGTAAATTTGGCACTGATTATCTCGCTTACGCTCTTCTGGATGCCGTCGTCGACCACTACTTTCCCGTGCTTGAAATGATCGGCGATGAAACTGAATCTCTAGAAGAAAAATTGATGGAACGTCCGTGCAAGGATTTCTTAAAAGATCTCTTTTATCACAAGCGTCTTCTCCTGGAAATGCGGCGTGGGGCGTGGCCACAGCGGGATGTATTTAGCCACCTCATGCACGAGGACAGAGGATTTGTGCAGGAACACACCCGAGCCTATCTGCGTGACTGCTACGACCACATCACTCAGATCATCGATATCATTGAAAGTTACCGGGATCTTACTTCGGGACTGATGGATGTCTATCATTCCAGCCTGAGTTTCCGTACAAACGAGATCATGCGCGTGCTCACCCTGGTCTCGACATTCTTCATGCCACTGACCTTCTTAGCCGGCGTTTATGGGATGAACTTTCACGACAGCCCCTTCAATATGCCAGAATTGACTTGGCGCTATGGCTATATCGCCTTTTGGGGTGCGTCCCTACTCATCACCTTGGGGATGCTTCTTTTCTTTCGCCGCCGAAAATGGCTCTAGTATCGATCGAACACCCACCCTTTATCCCCATGAAACGCCCCATCCTCATCCTTACCTCGGCATTTGGCGAGGGACATAATGCGGCGGCGAGAAACCTGGCCGAGGCCCTCCGCAAACAGGATCCGGAACGCCAAGTGGAGGTGCGTGATCTTTTTGCCGAAGCCTACGGACCGCTCTACAAAATCGCTCAGAAGAATTACTTTTTTTTCATCAATCATTTTCCAGGCCTCTGGTCATGGTTTTACAAGTATCTTCATCACAGTGAGGAAGCCCCCAGCCAAGTGGCCATTTTTAGACGAGCCGCCCGTTTACTCCGCCAATCGATCACGGAAAAGCAGCCTGCGGTGATTGCCTCCACCTATCCCGGGTACAATCACCTGCTCGACCACCTCGATGGCAGAGAAAACCGACCCTATAAGACAGTCACTGTTGTCACCGATTCCATTTCCATCAACTCCCTCTGGTATCGGGGGCACTCCGACTGCTTCATTGTTCCCAACGAAGCAACGGCAGTAGTGATGGAGAAAGCCGGCGTGCCGCGTGCCAAACTTCATGTTACCGGATTTCCTGTTCCTGCCGTCTTCGAAAAACTCCAAGGAGAACGGCTTCCACCGGATCCCCCCAAGTTCCGTCCCAGGGTGCTCTATCTCGTGAATCCGGGGCAGAAGAATGCTGCAGAGATTCTTAAAAAACTTTGCTCCGTCGAAGGCGTCGATCTCTCTGTTGCCTGCGGCCGAGATGAAGCGCTCCGTGAAACCCTACAACTCATTGCCAACTCCTTCGCTCGTCCTCTCAAAGTCGAGGGATGGATGAGTGACCTTCCAGAGCGAATCGCCTCCAGCCATCTGATCGTCGCAAAAGCAGGCGGGGCCACTGTTCAGGAATGCCTTGCCGCAGGAACCCCGCTGGTCATGAGCCAAGTCATCCCCGGTCAGGAAGAAGGGAATGCCGAATTGCTTGAGTCAGCAGAATGTGGATGCACTGCCATCACACCGCAAGCCGTCGCCTCAGCAGTCCGGTATGCATTCTCCCATGGGGCCTCAGCCTGGAAAAACTGGACGGCGAACGCAAAAAAAATCGGCAAACCAGATGGCGCGGCAGCAGGGGCAAGATTGCTCTTGAATGAGGCTGAATCGCTTTAGGATTTGGGACCGGCTGGATTTCCCGAGAGCACCATTTTCGGACCTGAACTTTTCAAGACCACCGCACCGGCAGTGCACATGGTCCCGGTGCCAAGAGTCACCCCGGGCGCAATGAAAACATTGGCAGCCACCCAGCATCCCTCTTCAATCACGATTGGTTTCGTCACGAGATCAAAACTCTCCTTTTGAAAGCGATGCGATCCAGTGCAGAGAAAGGCCCGTTGCGAAATACAGACATTCGAGGATATCGTGACCCGTGCTAGGCTCAGGATTATCACCTCGTCACCGATCCAGACATGGTCGCCGACCGACAGATTCCAAGGAAAGGAAACATTCACTCTGGAACGAATCACCACTCCCTGTCCGACGGTGGCCCCAAAGGCCCGTAGGGCCAGCACTTTCACAGCAGAGGGAATGGGAAACCAGGGAGCGAAGAAAAGGGAGCGCACCACCCACCAGAGGAATTCTTTCAGTGAAGAGGCTCCGCGGGAGAACTCTGAATTATCAAATTGGTCGAGCCTCATACTGGTTTTTTTATATAACGGTTATAGGCATTCAACATCAACCACCCGAAGATAAAGGGATAAATGACCAGCAGCGTGATATCGCGCCCCATATTGAAGGTTAGTACCAAGCCGATGGCATAGAGGAACATATGAAAGATATCGCTTCCCTTGTAATCCTGATGGGCCAGAACAGCTACCCAGACAGCCATAAGTAAGGCCGCCGCAACAGGACCAAAGATCTGTCCAAAATTCACTACCCCCTGTCCGATCATCCCCGTGGAAATGGAGGCAACTACACCACCAGAACTGGAGCTCTGATTGCCATATGCCATGCCCCGAGCGATCGCATAGTCGATTCCGATCAGTGGTTTACCAGGCCAAAGAACGCGGGGAATAGGGTTCACAGCTTCTGCAAAGTATCGCGCGCCCCAGTTCACCTGATAAGTTCCCTTGTCAATGAACAAGTTGATATACCCCAACTCTTCAAACATGTTGAAACCCAAGTGTTTCCTATTTTTAAGATCTAAGCTTTGATCCCCACCAGATTTCAAGGCCTCGCTGATGCTTCCAAGATCGCGGTTATCAATCACGAATTTCATCCAACTCTCCAAGGCCATAAATGCTACCACAATTACGGCAAGTCGAATAACGATGCCCCCCTTCATCCGCATCGTTACTAGAGAAATAAATCCCGGTAATAAAACCGCTAGCATAAGATTACGTGTTCTATCGAAAATATAAAATGGAACGGCTAATAAATAGACTATACCCGCAAGCATCATTGTTGAAAAACGCTTACTGAGAGCCAAACACACTCCAAACAAGGCGGTTAGCAAGCTCTGAAAATAGTTAGCAAAGGCAAAAACCGCATCGATTCCACCTCCAATTCTATCTCGGGACCATGGATCCGCTTTATCTGTCAGATAGGGGAAAAAAAGCCCCTGATAATCAAAGTCAACTCGTAGAAGGGCCAGAAACATTAGTCCCACCCAAAGAATAACAAGTAACTTTGTGATAACAGTAATTTGGTTTTGAAACTCCTCTGTATCAATCAACCCCGATTTGATCGCCTGAAGAATGCAGCTTCCTCTCAAAGCGAGAGTGCCATTAATCCGCCGATTCATCATTGGCACAAATATCCTGAGTGAGATCAAAAATATCAAAACTTCCCACCATGCCTCGGAAAGACGCTCGGCACCAAATTTATCGATGTATTGTTTGTATCCATTGTAAAGAGGATCACATAAATACCACGCCCCCACGGTACCCAAAACCACAAGCATCGGCACACCCCAACCCTGATCACGCACCAGCCACGCCTGCCAAGCAAAGACTATCAACACAATGACGCAGAGGTAATAAGGCAAAGGCAAAAGAGCCAGGGAATTCATATCGTAAAATTTCGATTCATCTCATCACGCATTCAGGCTTTTCCCCCCCGCCTATCAACCAGTCATATACCTGTTTCATTTGACGGGCGACAATCTTCCAACTGAATCGTTGTTCCACGAGTTGCCTTCCCCGTGCCCCCATGGCTTGAAGCTCTGAATCCGGCATGGAGAATAACTCCTCTAATCCCACACTGATACTTTGCGCGTCAGGATTGATGCGGATCGCGGCTTCATCCATGAAAGCCTCAGAAAGATTACATTCTGGAGTTATCACAACCGGCAGTCCATGGGCCCATGCCTCGAGCACGGCCATCGGCAATCCCTCACTTAATGAAGGAAGAATAAAGGCATCTGCTGATCGAAACAGTTGGGTTTTCTCAGCTCCAAAAGCAGGCCCCCAAAACACGACCTCAGCTTCACTTAGCTGACCCCCAATCTTCGACCCTCCTCTCTCGACTCGTAGGCCAAGCTCCTCACAGAGTTTCTGAAGTTCCACTTCGTGCCCACCCTGATCCCACCCCGCTATGACAAAACACCAGTCATGAAATTTCTGCTTTCGGGCAAAGGCACGCAGGCAGTTCATCAATCCTTTCTTGGGATGAATTCTCCCTAAAAAGAGCAGTGTTCGTTTTCCGACTCTTAGAGACCTCGATGATGACTCCGGCAGTTCAACACCATTCGGAATCACACAAATGGGATTTTTGAGTCCATAAGCCCGAAAGGAATCCCCCTCAGCCTCTGAGAGCCCTCTCAGACATGAGGCTGCACTGAGTTGACGATCCTTGAAGAGCAGCCCGGCAATCCTTTTGCGAAAATAGGAATGTTGAAGTGCCCAGCCATCAAGTGAACCATGAGGCGCTACGATCATTGGCTTTCCTGTCATCTCCTTCCATCGAAGCGCAGCCCAGGAAGGATAACGCCATAGGCTGGCCGAGTAGAGAAGATCAGCTTGCTGGTCAAGAGCCCCTCCAAATTCGCTGGAATAGCCCAAAGCCCGCGGCCCCGACACCGCAAGCACCTTAGGAGTTAGAGGCATCCATCGAGGAGAATCCTCACAGGTGAACCTATCCTCAAGCCCAACTACCTGCACTTGGACCCCCTCATCCTGAGAGAGATGTTTCTGGAGAGCGCATTCCGCTTCAAATATTCCGCCATCGCTACGGGAAACGGATTCAAGCAGGCAGAGGGTTTTCACGAAAATTGAAGCTTAAATGCTAAAGGTTATCGGCAGGTCATTGCCCAAAGGATGAGTCGTTGAAACAGTCCGTATCTACGCTTTGAAAATCGATTGACTGATTTAATAGCACTTAAAAAACCTGAAACAAAACGATCCGGCCCCCACTCGGCAATAATTTCCCTGCTTCCCTCCCCCATCTTTACCCCACTCATCTCATCGCCGGATAACTGACACATCAAATCGGCAAGTTGCTTTTGATCACCCGGATCAAAGGTCCATCCATTAAATCCCTCCCGCACCAAATCAGTGGCGCACCCGCAACGATTGGAAACAAGCACAGGCAAACCCGAAGCCATTGCCTCGTTAACAACAAGACCCCACTGCTCTGTCTTACTTGCATGAATGAACGCAGAAGCTCCCGCATAGTAGGATGGGAGGGCATCATATTGTTTGAATCCTGGCATATGCACACAGCCCTCGAGCCCAAGGAGAGAGATGAGAAGGCAGAGCTCAGGGCGCATGGGACCATCGCCGAGCAGAACGAAATCCCAAGGAGGAAAAGGTTGGTCGTTGTTATTGGATTGGTGTTGTTTATGACCGTTGCCCAATAACCCTCGAACTTCGACTGCGGTAATCGCCTCTTGGCGATAAAGGGCATAGGCCCGCAGCAGCATTGGCAGATTCTTCTTCTTAATGAATCGCGCAGAGGCTAGAAAATACGGCTTTTTCTTACCTGCATCACTCTCGACTCTGGATGCTCGACCCTCGACGATTTTTCTTACTTCCTCGGAGAAAAACCCATTATCCACGACATCATATCCTAGGAAGATTCGATCTGGAGGCATCCTCAATTGCTCCAAGTAGGCACGATGGGGACTCCCGCCGACGAGAGCAGCGGAGAACAACGAAATAATTGAGCTTTTGATCCATTCCTTGACGGGATGACGCTGATCATCCCAAGCCGTTGACTCACTCATCACGATGGCAGGCACTCCCTGCTTCAAACACCAGGAGAGACCGAGCAAGGCACCTCGGCAACTCCACCCAGGAACGAAAACCGCTTCCGGCTCGAAAGCATTCAATGCCCTCTCAAGGCGATGCTTGAAATCCCTTCTGCTTAAACGGGCACTCTCCCCGTCCTTGTTGAGAACTTCTCTTTTTAGTTCGACGTCAGAAGATGCATCCCAAGCATATTCCATACTGGAACTACCGAATTCAATGGCCAGCAACTCACACACTGCGGATGCAGCCTTCAGGCGAGCTAAATGGTATGGTCCAAAATTATCAAACAGTATTGCTATCCTCATTTTATGTTTTGGATATCAGGTGCTGTTCGATTAAAGTTAGATTTTCTCTAAGACTGCTGAGAGAAAACTGATCCGCTTTCTTCCTCGCGGCGCTCCTCATCGATTCAAACTCATGAGGGTTCTCAATCAAAAACGAAATAGCTTCGGCCAGTTGTCGTGAATCTCCTGGCGGAATGATCATGCCATCAACGCCATCGGAGACCACCTCTCCGCAATGGGATGTTGTGATTACTGGAAGACCATAGGCCATAGCCTCGATCTGAGTGATAGCAAATCCATCAGAAATTGTCGGCAGGACAAAAATATCTGCATTTCCAAAAAACTCCGGAGCCTTGTCGCGACCAATGGCCCCATGAAAAGTCATGTTATCCGGAGCAGATTTTATCGCTTCTTCAGAAATTCCAATCGGGCCGACCACATCAAACCGAACCGGATCGTTTTGCAAAGAACGCGCCGCTTGAATCAGGTATTGGATCCCTTTGCGAAGAATCACCTGACCAAGGAACAAAACATGAAGTGTTGGTCGAGAGTCGGGAGTCGACGGTCGAAGGCCATCCCACAATTCTCCAAAACCTTTGTCCTTCTCCCCTCGTCCTTTGACTCGGGGCATCTCATAGGCGAGTGGAACGACCACTAATTTCTTCTCCGGAACACCCTGACGAATCAACGCCTGCCTGCTCCATTCCGAATTCACCATGACAAGGTGAGCGGCTATCCATTCCTCTTCACGGCGCTTAAAATAGGACTCCGGCACATCGACTGATCTCCTTGCCCAACCCGGCCACAACCTTTCCTCCTCTTTCACCAACTCCACTTCGAAACGCGAAGGATCCATCTGGCAGACGACGGTCTTTGCTCCGCGTTCTCGAGCCCAGCGGGCTGGCTCCAGGAAACCGGTGTCGTATCCGAAGAAGATCGTATCCGACCAATTCATGCCCTTCCGGCGTTTCAGTGAAGCCTCTACCGAGTGACCAAAATCGCACCCAACACATAAAAACCAATCATAGGGATTCCCTGCTGCTCCACCACCAAAGGTTTTGTCCACGAGGGTGCTTAGATCGAAGCTGTTTACGTCGGCGGTTGCCAGTTCCTTGTGATAGCGGGAAGCCATCATCGAACGCCCTAGAAAACTCCCCATTGCCTGCCACATGGTCCCACCGCCCCAGAGATCGGTGTAAAGACATTCTAGTTTTCCGACACGATGCAGCACCCTCGGTACGGCATAATGCTCCCGAGCACCGATTTGTGAGCAGATCCACTTCATGTTTTAGAGTATCAATACCGCAAGCTAATGATGATCCTTTCTCGACGAGAGATCAATCAATGTGGGCAAATCATCCGGTCAATCAATTCAGACCATGCAATTAAGCCAGGCGATGCCGAGTGTTTTTCCAAAAATGCCCTGCGTGCATTGGATCCATATGTTTCCAAAAGACCTCGATCTTCAAATAACTTATTGATGACCGCGATAAATTCTTCTTTATTTCCAACGACCTCCCCGGCTTTGGCATCACGGACATCCAAAGCTGCTTGGCATGATGCGGGACCTAAAAATATTATAGGTCTTGCATGGGCCATTGCCGCATAAGTTTTGGATGGGGAGCATGTCCCAAGCATATTCTCCTTGAGACTCGTAAGATGAATGTCTCCGCACAAAGGCAATAGTTGAAGCCTTTCACGAGGCACCCAATTTTTTATGATCACCCTGCTCCATCTATGCTTTTGTTTCTGTTCTGAAACCCGATCAATTCCTGGGCCATGACCGAGAAATAGAAATTGCATTGAGATGTTTTCGATGACTTCAGGGATTGCTGCGATAATGGGATCAAATTCATGCCATGCACCTGCATACCCCGAATACATGACAGTAAAAAGATCGGGCAACTCATTCTCCCTCCTGGCGACAGATGAGGCCTCTCTCTCTTCACCCATTCCGTCATCCGCCCAATTACCGATCACCTTAATTTGATGCCGATTGACACCACGACTAATCAGTAGATCCCTCATGCAGGTGCCGACAGGTACAACCATATCAGCAAGTTTCAATGAGTAATAGTAGAGCCTGTTGGCGGCTTTTGCGATTAGGCGGCGCCATTGCACTGCATCACCTCGACGAACCACCTGCTCCAAGGGAAGATCCATCACCCACACGATGATCCGAGCTCTATCCCTCATCTTTCGGATGGAGGCAATCACCACGGCAAACCTCGGGGTATCCACACAAATCACAAGATCGAAGCGCTCTGGAAGAGCGCAGCATTTGAAAAACATACAGATCCAAAGCATCAACTCCCGGAGATGACGGTTGGCAATTCGCGCCAAAACCTTGGTTCCCACAGGGACGATTTTGAGGTCGTGGTCGGCGAGAATATCCCCTTGACCTCTCGGATAGGCAGTCAGAATAGTGACCCGATGTTCAAGGGATAAATAATCTGCTAACTCGGTCCAGTATTGGGATGTGGCGGCAGCCCCTTTCCCATAAGCAGGCGTCAGCATCAGGATATTCATTGTGTAAGAAACAGGGTATTGAGACGATTACTCACGCCTGAATTGAAAGGTCTATCTTATCCTGGAAGTCTCAGCCATCTCCGATAACCCGACCAGGATACAGGATGGCGGCTTCCAAGTGCCTGTGGTATCCCCTTGATTGCGGCCCACCACCAGAACGGCTCACGGATCAACCATGAGATACCACGGCTCGCTGCAAATCGGCCTTGAGAGAAGATTCGCCAAAACATCATCACAAGTATCTGAGGGAAAGGGCATCGCATCAGGGTACTCCAGAATTCATTCCGAGCATGACGGTGATGATTGCGAAGCTCGCTGCGACCTGATCCCGTCCAGTGATGGCGTATCGTAAGTCTAGGAGTATAAAGGATATCCCAACCTGCCGCTATGCACTGTAAGGCGTAATCAGGCTCCTCATACATATGGAAGAACATTGGATTAAATCCTTGGAGTGAGCGATAAGTTGACACCCTTAGACAAGCCCCAGAGCAAGCAAAGGATCGAACCGGATGAGTCTGTCCAAAATACTCCTGTGTAAGAGAAGCCGGATATTCATCAGTCCGTTGCGGAAAGGTTGCGACTGCAAGCTTGGGATTTTGCTCGAAAAGAATTGCCAGCGACTCGAGACAATCCATTTGCTCTGGATAGCTATCATCATCCAAAGCCAATACTAGATCACCCTTGGCCTCCCTCATCATGCGGTTACGGGAAGCAACAGATCCCTTCCCCTCGGAATTTACAATCAAAGTTGCATTGTGACACTCCCGTCGAACAACCTCAACCGTCTCGTCGGTGCATCCGTCGGATGTAATCAAAACCTCCACGGGCTGTGGATTTAACTCTCGAAGTACTCGCAAAGTGCGGGAGAGATCAGCCGACCGATTCTTGGTCGTAATCATGATCGTCACGTATATCATATACCCTTGACTCGCTTAAACCATCCTTTGGAGTATCCACTGAAAAGAAACCTATCCTTGATTGCCTTCTTATATCCACTCATCGCTTTAGCCGTTGTCGGCAACTGTCTGACAGGAGTGGCCCGCCAGGATCGGAAATTCCTCATCGCAGTCTTGTCTAGGATGCTGCGCCACATCTGATATTGGGGGTGTAGAAACTCAGATCCCAAATCCCATGGTTTGGGATAATCCACAAAATGGAGAATTCTGTTCATCCCCCCCAAGGGGGACTTCAATACCGGCCAATTCTTGCGCATGTTAGATATCGTATTGTAGCGATCCTCTAATGTGAAAGCCTTTCCAAAGAGAACAATGTTAAGTGCGGATTGATCACAGAAATGAGCCGGATTTTTGCGTAGATACTCCATTGCCTGTTCGCTAATCCGTTGCCGATTCCACTCGAGACGATTAATCAGTATTATCCCCGCATTGAAGTACGGTTCATCTGGACTATTACCCAACTGCTCAGCGACATAACGATCCGCCGCACCCGAGAGAGGAGCTTCAGGCACAAGTCCCGCGGGCGATCCCCCCATCTTCAGATTGAGCAGTAGAGAGACATCCAAACCGCAAAGGATGTCGGCATCCAAATAGAGGAAGCGCTCCACATCAAGCAACGATGGGATGAGCAGACGATAGTAGGTGGTCCAGCTTCCGTTTAGCTGAGCAAAACCCTTAAAATGATCTGGATCAACCCGGCGAATTTGCAGCGAATAAGGCTTTCCCAAAGGATTGAGCGTTTTCTGAAGCAGAAATCTATCAGCTTCATTCAGATCATCGCTAAAGATCGTGAAGTCGGGAGGACTGGTTCCCCTGTATCGATCCAATACAGAATAAAGAGCAACATGCAGTCCCGGGATTACCCTCCGGTCAGCACAGAAAACAATGTTCATAAATGGTTAATGCGCTATTCCGAATCAAGGGCCTTGCGGAAGAGATCTATGTAGCGTTCCGCCATGTACTCCACACAGAAATTTTTCCGCACCCATTCTGCTCCATGATTTCCCATCCTTAACAGGCTCCCTTCATCAAAGGCAGAGCAAATGCTTTCAGCCATTTTCTCTGTATCGGAAAAGGGTATCAAACGACCTGTCACCCCATCTTGTATGGCATCACTCAACCCACCGACATCGAAAGCCCACACAGGTGTCCCGCAAGCCTGAGCCTCTGTGGCTACCTGCCCGAAGGTCTCCATTCGAGAAGTCACCAAAAAGACATCCATAGCTGAATAAGCAAGACTTTGGATATTTGGAGAGGAAAGACGTCCCAAGCCATGCACTGTCACCTTGGTGCTTTTGAACAAAGGAACCCCATCACCAAAAACCAGAACATCTAAAGCCCCCATCCGATCTGCAACCATTTCCGCAACCTGGAGGAAGCGGAAGAATCCCTTATTCTCATCGGTAAGAGATACGGCACCGAATCCTAAAACGAAGCGATCAGGTGGAATTCCGAGCAACCGCCTTGCTTCGGTCCTGTCATGTGGAACGTAGTTGTCCACATTCAACGCCGGATGTATCGTCGTAATCTTAGCCGACTCAAAGAGTGGAGATTTTTGGATGAGGCCAGTAGTAAAATGACTATTGCCCACGGCGTAGAGACGCCTCCCCTCAAGGGCCTTCCTGCGCCGTAGATATTCCTTTCTTGGCAGGATTCGGTCAAAGGGAGCCTTCAACAGTGGGCAACGATGACAGCCACCGGAAAACTGATCGCACCCAAAGTCTGTGAAGCATCCTCCCGCCAGCGCACTCATGTCATGAATTGTCCAAACAAGCGGAATATGCTTTGGTATCTTGGCAAGAAAGGAGGGTAGATCCAGCCATTGATTCACCCAATGCAGGTGGATGATGTCGGCGTCCTCATCCTCTCCTATAAGGGGAGTGGCTTTGTGGTATTTTAATCGACCATAGTAGGATGGCGCACCGGGTTTTAGTATCAGGCTGTCCGCCCGGCGGAGGATACGCTCCAACTGAATATCCTGCCATTGATCTGCGTACTCCACTCGCTGAGATCCGGGGATATTGAGATGACCTTTACGGTAGCGCACTCGGCTATCGCATCCCATTTTACGCAATGCCTGATGGAGACGAAGCATCAGCACAGCGGAGCCTCCTTCGGCAAAGGTGTTGTAATGTGAGACACGCATTAGAATTAGTGAGTCATCTCAAGTGTACCCTTTAAGGCATCCAAAAATTGAGCCTGGACTCGCTCGGGAGAAAAATCAGTCTGAGCCGCTCTAAGAGAAGCAAGGGAGAGACGCTTCTGCTCCTCTGGCGAGGAAGCCAGTTTCTCCAGCTCCCAACGAAGCCCGCCGGGATCAGGATTCGTCACACATAAGGCACGATTCCCTCGCCGCGCCCATTGGATCGCCGAGCAATACTCTGGCCCCCAGATCACAAGAGGTCTACCCTTTTGAGCCATCTCACCAATTTTCGAAGGGAAACTTGTCTCCATGCGCTTACGCATGCTCGGATCAAAGACCATCGTAATTAAATAAGCATCCGCCGACTCAAGCCATGTCTGGCATTCTTGGAACGGGGCAAAGTCATGCCACAACCTCTCCCTTTCCATCTCACATCGAAAGGATTCAGGCCAGTTTGGATTGGCACCTCGTGTCTCCAACCTCATTCTGGGATGCGATTTCATCTCAAGCAGTGCTTCGGCCAACATCGGGCCATATTCACAAAGATTACCAAAATATAGTACCTTCATATGATTATCTGCTTTCCGTTGAAAAGCCAGCGGACTCACCTTCTCAGAAATGGGAAAGAGCACCTGTGCGTTGGAATGGGCACCCAATTTATCTCTCATTCTTTCGCTGACGCATAGGGCAAGTTGCGACTGTTGATACAAGTCCAGAAACCTTTTTTCTAGGATCCCTTGGAAGGGAGCGTGAAGGGATACGATGTCGGGCCACCAATCTTGGAAGAGGGTCACTAATGGAATGCTGTGTTTATGAGCAAACCGCTGGGCTGCTCCAAAAGCATCTCCGTGTGCAACAGTAAGAACCAAAGAAGAACTCGGTTCAGGAACGAAGGCGGGCAACAGCCCATCAAGCCATCTACCGTCACGCCATGCCCAAAAATCGTGAGCAAATCGCTTGAATTTGGTTTTCGCTAGCCGACCCATGATCCGCCTAAACACGCTGGAAACGGTCAGTTTCTCAGGTTCATCTCCATAACACTGATATTCCAAACAGGATGCATCCATCAGATGGCGATGCAGAATAACCTGACCGGCCGAGGAATTCTCAGGACGGACAGACGAAATGACGTAAACCGTTATTTTTTTCACAAGTGATGGATACTCCGATGAATCATCATAATTTTAATCCTTTGAGTTTCTACTGCGTGAAATCGTTTTAAAGCAGCGTGCTGATGCCCAATGCGTATCATTATATTTCCATTCCACACTTGCTTGTCTATTGACTCCATCAAACTTCTGCTGATCACAAATCTGGAAAGTACAAAGAACAAATTTATTCCCGAATAAGCATTGCGAGAAACTTTAAAAAATATCCTTCAAGAGTACTAATGGGAACGGAAATCTTACTAATAATAAGGTTCCAGAAAATAGAAGCATGATAATGGTCACTCCACGGAGACCATCCAAAGCCGGAATATGCTTTGGAGTATTGTCTAATGAAGGCCGCTTCAGATTTGTTCAAAAACGGGGAGTTTTTAGGGCTATTTCTTTGATGCAAGCCTGTTCATTTCTTCAACAAAGATACCCTGAAGTCTTGCTGGACAGAAGAGACCTTCATGAAGTTCTGTTGCTTTTTTTGAAAGTTTTTTGCGAATTTTAGGATTAACCGCAATATTTCTACTGGCTGCTATAACACCCTCCGCATTAGGAACATTGATAACTAAAGCTGCTCCATTCCGATTGGCCACCTTCGCCGGCGTGCAATAATTAGGCCCCCAGAGCATCATCGGCTTACCATATGCACTATAATCGAGAAACTTTGTCGTGAAACTGGTCTCCATGAACTTGCGATGCTCTGGTTCAAAGCTCATGACAACCAGCAAAGCATCGGCTCCAGCCAATATTTGAGCAGCTTCTTCTGGAGGCTTGAATCCGAGATAGATCCCTTTTGCCTTCGCTCTCTGAAGAAGCTCCTCAGGCCAGTCCGCATTGGGGCCCACAATGATGATTTCGAGATCATCAGTAGTTTCAATCGCCTCAATCAGGGAGCAGATCATCCGGCCATAAAAGTCCTGAACTGATCCAACATAGGCAATGCGGAATTTATCTGTCTTAGATGGAAAGAAGGTTTGAGGAACGACATGTTGTCCAGGCATTGGATAAATCACATGACTGTTCGCATGATCTCCAAGAACTTCCTGCATTCCATCACTTGTGCAAAAGGCCAGATCACACTGACGGTAGAGGTTGCGATAACGGGCGCTTAGTATGTTGCAAGTCCACTGATGCCCATAGTGCCCCTTCATGATCGGAAACCAGTCAAGAAAGAGTCCAGCTAGCGGAATCTTATGTTTTTTTGCGGCTTTAGCGGCAAGATGACAGAGGCTTGTTTCCGCTAAGGTCAGTATCACATCGGGTTTGAATTCCCCGATCGCAGTGTCCAATGCTCGTGCAATCGTGAGTGTCCAAATGAGATTCTGATAATCAACAATCCAATTGGAGAACCATGGTCCGAAGCGACTCTTTCTAATTCTTTCAATGAGATAGGGCAGTTTTAATCTAGTATGTATCAAGAGGTCATCAGCAAAATCTGCATTACTGGCTACATGCAGTTCAAAGGGACTTCGTTCGACCAGATGCCTATACATGACAATCCGCACACCACAGTCATTCCTTGGTGGGACTATACTAACGAGCAGAACTTTAAGGCGTCGAAAGATCAATTTATCTGTTTTTATGAAAAAATAAGCGCCTAGAATTGATTCCCCGACATTATATATCTTAGAGGCAACCGCATGTCGGCAATCTCATAGTCACCAATCGGCTCCGCATGAATTCTCCGGAATTGCATTCCGAGTTGACCAGCTAAAATCACGTAGCAGGGAACTGTTCTCTTTTGTCCGGTGATCTCGGTTAACGGAATGTTCTTCTTGTCCACAAACATCATGTTAATCAAGCCTGCGCCATGCGCCCCCATGATGGCCGTTGCTCCAAAAAACAAGCGAATCTGTTCCTCCCAATGCAGATCCTCGAGTACAACCTCTTGAAAGCCCCGTTCTTTTAGCAATGGCAGGAAGTCGTTCTCGTTAACGATACGTCTGGATGCTGCTTTTTTTCTTGATATATAAATCGACAAAGATTGAGCTTTTTCCAGAGTGGGCAGCATATGTTTTATCAATCGCTTTGCAACTCTCGTGATAACTTGGCCGGAACCTAAGCCTGTATGGCCAAGGGGCGTCGATAGCCAAAGTCGTTCTACTCCGCTCCTAACACCTTGTGGCTGAATTTCCAACCGATCACATGTGATCCCATATGCTTCCAGGGACTGCAACTGATACGCACAAGGATTTTCATGGATCAAAAATTTTGTATCAGGGGGAAGAAATTGAAATGCTGTTTCCAGCCTCGGTAGAATATCGTGGAACCAATGGTAGTATGAATTAGACCACATTCCATTTAAAGAATACCAATTTCCTTTCAGAAAACGGTTCTTAAAATATACCCTGCGCTTGTAAGAGTGACTTTTTAGCAAATAATTAACCCACCAGTTTCCTTCATAACATAATTGACCATCCGGCAACTCGACAACACCTAAACTATCCCTTATGTATGCTTTTTCTATAGGAACTAAAATTTGATATCTCTCCAATACCTCCCGGTGTTCATCAAACTCTGCTTTTGCAAATTCATCTTCAGCAACATGGGAAATTAATTCTTGTATAACCGGAGAATGTAATTCAATTATTGGCAACTGTCGGTTTTTAGCCCAAGCAGTAATATCCATACAAATACTTGGTCGCGCACTATAAAGCAGGCTACTAAATGATTTTTTAAGCAAAGAGTTCAGCATTTTTAAATGTCAGAATATTTGCTGTTCGAGATTTAATGGTTTTAATCCAGTTTTTAACTTTAAACAACCAAAGAAAACTCCTTCCTTCGAGTGTTAATTTATGCGTGCCACAGAAATGCAGAAAATCAGCCCGTTCTTTTCTTGTTGCTGCAGAATGATTATAGAGGTGGCTAAAGTGGTGTTGGTATTGGTCGAAACTCTCCTGGAAATGTGCCACGTTTTCTGCACTGAATTCATATTCCCAAGCACTATGACTCCACCCAACTTCCTTTTCCTGCACTTCCAGCAGCAGTTGTGCGTGCGCCTTGGCCAGCAAGACTTCCGGAGGCATGCCCGGATAAGCTTGCACCAGAGCATCCATATAGAGACCAAACGGCACTCGGTAGAGAAAGACATGGTGCGTGGAACGAGTGGCTTGGTTACCGTCGCTTCCGCTATAAGTCAACGAGCGCATCAAGGCTCCAAAATCTATGGCGCAAACGCCAAGTTCCTCCGCCAGTTCGACGCACAATATTTTTGCCCCGCCACCGAGCGAAAGGAACAATGTGTTAATCTTGAACTGTCGGATAATGGCTTGCAGGTCGCCTTTGATCACATCCAGATTCGCGCCAAGGTTGCGGCCATCCTCTCGCGGACGGAGAAAAAAAAAGTCGCCTAGCTCCGGCCAGAAATCCTTGGCCGCCTGTCGAAATTCCGGTTGTTTCAATAATTCTTCCAATAAGGAAGCCTCGGCACCGCAAAACAATACCCGCCGGTCTTGGCAGTAACGTTGAAACTCATATTCTAGCCAGGTAGGGAGAATACAGGAAGTTTCAGGATTGGGATTGCGCAGAGCATTTGGTCTGCGCTGCAGTTTCAGTTGCTCGAGCAAAGTGCTGTCTTTCCATTGGCGATCCCAGAAGTCCACATAGGAAGCCCGTTCCAGCGCCCTTCTTAAACGGATAACTTGGTTGGCATTCAAACCGGGAGTGCCAAATCCGTGGGTGCCGCTGATTTGCTTGGTGGCGTTGTCAAAACTCTTCATGGCAACCGTGGGATTCAGCAGAAACCCCAAGTCGTAATCTCCCAGCCGTACAAACGAAAACCCATTTGGGGTGCGCAGCAGATCTGTCAACCGGCTAGCTTCTGCCAGCCGCCCGGTGGAAACAGCATCAAGTTTACGTCCTTGATGCGCCCGATGGGACGCCAGCATTTCGAGAAATGAGGACATGCGTAGGAAGAAATATATTCAGATACCGCTCAATGGTCGGCCAAGAGCCCGATCTGCTGTTCACTGGTCATTCATGGAATTTCGTTGCGCGTGGCTATGTAGTTTTCTTTAGCTTCGCAGATGCACATTTCCCGCTTCAAGAGTTTGATGGAGTAGCCACGTTGAATGAAAAATGAAGCTAAAGTTGGATCAAGTATTCCGCCACTGGAATCTGCGTCTGCCTCAAAAATGACAACCCGTGGTGGATTGTTTGAAAAAGTGCGAACAGCCCCTTTCAATATTTGTAACTCCCAACCTTCGACATCCATTTTTATAACTGTGGGGATGAGTAACTGTTTAGATTCAATCACATCATCCAACGTTTGAACTTCAATCATGGTTCCACCATCACTGAAGCCAGACGCGAGATGCCCAATTCCTGAATTCTCTATTGGCCCGGGTACATAAAAGGATGTTCCAGGCGAGTCTGAAAGTGCCTCATTAAGTAGATTCCATTTAGAATTTGAAAACTGATTTATTTCCATATTATGCCGGTAAATTGCCGCCAATTCCAGTCTTGGCTCGAATGCAATCACGCAATCACAGCCCATTTGCAGAGCCAAAAGGCTGAAATAACCAACATTGGCACCAATGTCATAAAATATGTCTCCGGGGCAAATTACCGCTTGTAGTATCCTTTCAATTTCGGGCTCCCATGTTCTGGACTCAAAAACAGTTCGCTGGATATAATCTCGGCGATCAACGGCAAATCGAAAACCTGCACCGGTTTTCACTAAGATTCGTTTGTTCCCCGCCAAACTCTCAATCCATTTTAGAATACGCAGTTTGCTTGGGTGATCCGGACCATGATAGTAAGCTCGCAAGAAATCGCTAAATAGATCTCCATAGGATCGTGCTTGTAGTTGCATAAAATACTGATTTCTAAATTAATCTAAAGTCATTTTGTTATATAAAAAGCTGATTATGAAATTGCGCCAGCATTTTATTATTAATAATATTTTATTAAATTTCCAGGCCAACGATAGAATCACTTTTACGCTTCCGGTGGTTTGACAACATGGATTTCACCGCCGCAAAAACTGCCTCCTTATCCAGTTGCTTCATACACTCAATGTCATAAGGGCACCCCTCCTTCCAATGAAGAATCGGTGTTTTATGCTGGCAAAACCGGCAGGGAATGTCACTTGCAAGTCCGATCGACGGTGAATCAGGTGGAAGCCTTGATTGCGGATTTAATGCACCAAATAATCCAACAACAGGAGTGCGCACGGCCCCAGCAATATGTACTGGCCCAGAGTCAATTGCCACGACCAGATCGCAAATAGAGATAAGTGCAACAATTTCTTCCGGAGTAAGTTGATTAAAAAGCGAATTGACTCCTTTTAGATCCTCCAGATCACTTTTTTTGAAACTGTGATTTTGCCCAAGCAGCAATATTACCACATCATATTCCAAGTGAATATGGTTGATCAAACTTTGCCATTTGGAAGTCTCCCACATCCTTACTGGCCATGTCGGACCTCCATTAATTGCAATAAGCCGCCTTTTCCCAATCTTATTTTCACTCAAATCATATTTTTCTCGTGTTTTTACAATCAATTCGGCCGATGGATAAAGACGGGGTTGACGATTCAAGATTGTGATGTCACTCCATGATGACGCGAGGTGATCCACCAGGTGAAGCTTCGTGACGGTTTCCGCCGAGCCTTCCCCTATATTATGGCAATAAACGGCTGCAACCAAACCGAGAACATTGAATCCAGAAGGCATCACAAATGGCCACCCCCAGATCTTGCTCCCGTAAACCACATCGGCTTCCCCTGAAAGAAGAACAAGATTGCGATAAACCGCTGAGGTAATAAACACAATTAACTTGTCTGGATATTTTTCCCGCAAGGCGTGACACAGAGGTAAGGTACAGACCACATCTCCCATGGCACCACAACGACAAATAAGAACAGCACGTTTTCGGCGCATGGCACATTGAAAAACCAAGAATATTTTCAGGGGCATCCATTCCCTACTCCAGCAGTAAAATCCGTAAACCTTTCTCCAGAGGAATCTGCAGATATGAATGAATCTTTGCAAATAATTCATTTATTTGTAGGATTGCCCCTTTTTACTTTTCTTGAAGTTACTTTTAAGATGTGCACTAATCCGTTGTATCCTGGTCCGGATGGCTGCAAACTTTGTAAATCGATTCCAGCTATTTTGACACCAATAACCTCCATAAACAACTAATACCCAAGCCAATATTTTCAGTGGAAAGAGATGTACTAAACGGGGTGCAGAAGACCTGCATATTGCTCTGGCATCATGATACAATCCTCGATCCGCGTAATTTTTAGCTGATGATACGGCCAAGTAATATTCACGCTCTCTTAATAGAAGATGATACTCACTTTTAAAATGATTATCTAATAAATCGATTGCTTTTTGGTTATGTTGGAGTTGTTCCAAAAGTGATTGCTTCGTCCAAATTCCATCCTCGTGGATGCGATAACATGAGGCAACTTCATTAAGATAGCCGCACTTGAAGCCATAGTATTTGCGCCAGCCTGATCGAAGCATCGAAAACAGCGAAACTGGCAAGGCGGACTGTAAAAACCTGCTTAAATTGTTCTTCATGATGCCTCGATATTATTTACCACTGGAAAACTGCGGGCGCTGTGGCGATACCGAGTCCGAATGGCCAGGGAGACGGTGTACTTGTACAACTATTCCTAAGCCAATATCCAAAAAAGATGCCTATGCCAAGTGGCAGTATTTTTAAAGGCATTACCCAAATCAATGAGGATGTCGATCCACTCAAATCGCATCGCCTGCGCCAACACGAGTGAAGGATTGCCTACCCATCGGGTAGTCAAGAATGCCCCAACAACCTGTCTAAAGAAGGGTGTCGTGTAATAAGGGAACGCAGAAGCAACCGTGGCATCGTTGCACAGCGGTTCGCCCATGCCAAACGCATCAACTGATAGTAAGTCATGGCTCGGCTTTGATTTGGAATTCTATAAGCCCCAAGCATAAAATTCCTTTCCCGCAATGCTGGACTGGCTAGAAGGTCGGCTACCTTAATCGTCATTTCAAACGCCCCACGCTTCATAAGTTCATGGTTATGACTTGCACTGGCGGAATGAATCCGGACTAGAGCAAGGGTATTTGTTGCTGGCGCGAAATAAAACCCATTCCCTTTGGCCGCACAACGTAACCAGTAATGCCAGTCTTCCATCGTGCGAAGTCTATCATCAAACAGTCCAACATGCTGCAACACAGCTCGCCTTACCAATGGAGAATTGACTGCCATCATATTGCACTCCAGCAATTTTTCAAGAAAGGGGCGAGATTCAAGCCATCGACTCTCAACCCATGGCTCATCTGGGTCAAAAAGCGTAAAACGACGCTGCTGCGGTGCTTCCGTCGTAAAATATCGCTGGTCGCTATAGACAATCCCTACATTCGGATATCTTCCGAGAAAACTTACTTGCCATTCGAGTTTTTTCGACTCAATCAAGTCATCCGCATCTAAAAATTGAATGTAATCCCCCTTGGCTTCATTCACCCCTCGATTGCGAGCACTAGAAATGCCTCCATTAGATTTCTCAATGTAACAAAATCGCGAATCTTTATTTTCCCATTCATGCGCCACATCGGATGTATTGTCCGGCGATCCATCATTCACAATGATACACTCCCAGTCATGAAATGTTTGTGCTTGTAAGCAAGCTAGAGCTTCGTTCAAATAAAATGCTTGTTTGTAGCATGGGACTATTACGCTAACAAATGGCTTCCTAGACATAATTATCCGGTGATCATGATTGCTGAAAATTAAGATATATTTGTTTGCACTTAAAAGGAAGTAGGTACTTTTTAATTATGATCAGGAATCAAACGTATTCTTTTAATGACATCTTCTTCTGAAATCACTGATGAATGATATGCAAAGCTGTCATCATTGAAGCTGATTATTTTATAACCAATGTCTGATAACCATTGATTAATTTCAAACCGAAGAAACTCAAACTCAGGAAGTGACAAGGTTTCAAAAAAAATGAAAGGTTTATTTTTTGATATAACATTGGACGCACTCTTTAAAACATGAAGTTCCATTCCTTCGACATCAATTTTTATAAAAGATATAGCACAATCACCGACTAACTCATCAATTGATTTTAACGGAACTTGATCATATCGGTCACACCATTGACTAGGTTCAAAAACATTAGCAATTCTTGATCTGATATTTTGCGTTTTAGAGTCTAAGGAAACTGATCCAGTAAAATGTTCAGTAAATACATCAAATAAGGGAACTGCTATTGTCTGCTTTTCACAATTATCAGACACAGCAACATTATAACATTTTACATTTTTTAGATTATTAATAAGAACATTTGTACAAAGATGCATAAAAACCATTTTTTGTGGTTCGATAGAATAAATTTCCTTTTCCGGCAATGATCTAGCTACTGGAACAGTAAAGACACCCATGTTAGCACCAACATCTAGAACAGCTCCCTCACAAGTTTTAGAAAAAGCAATAGCAATATTAGACCCCAGAGGTTCAAAGGATCCATTCTTTAAAAGTGACGACTGGATGGTCTCCAATGAATTGCAAATCATAAAATTACCATAATTTGTTTCATGAAAAAAGAATTTCTCTGAGGTTTTACGCGGAGTGGTCGTCTGACTTTTATTGAATATACTTTTAAATACTAGTTTTGATGTAGAGCATATATTTCGGATATAGTTTTGTTTTTTGAGAGAAGACATAACTGCCTGTGATTTCTGTGATAACACGTCATCTATTATGCGACTTAATTGATTTTCTAAGGAATAGTTTTTTTTCACTTCTTGATACCCGTTTTCTGCTATAAACTCTCTTTCTTCTGGATTTTTTAAATAGTATTCAATTTTTTTGGATAAATTATTTGGGTTACTTGAATCATAATAAACCAGATGTTTTCGGTCTTGAAATATATCCTCATTTCTTGTTCCAGAAAAGTGATCGATGTGGGGTGTTATAAGCATTGTTCTGCATGCCATGACCTCAGTTACTTTTGTTACAAGCAATCGAGATAGTGTTGGTAGATTTACAAATATTTTTGTTGAGTTATAAGCCTCTGCGAGTTTTGTAAATGATTTTACTAGATCTGGATCTGTGACGGTTTCTAATCTTTTTATTTGATAATTAATTCTCTTTATAAAATCCGACCTTTTTTGATACATTTGTCCAATAAATACTGCATCGTGTATTTTATCTGGTTTATATGGTTTAAATATTTCGGTGTCTGCACCAAAGGGTAGCCATTTTCCTTTAAACTCAGTCGCATCCTGAATTGCAGGAAAGTAGCTAGAATCCACGTATTTAATAACATTTTGAAATTGAAACTCTCGATCATCACGATGTGCAGATTCTGTAAACCATGCAATTTTTTGGGCTTTAATTTTAAACCATGAACTACCAAATGTTGCTGGTATTTTATCGTAATACCATTCTGGACCTGATAATAAGATTAGATCTGCTGTTTCTAATTGGGATAATGTTACTTTCTTGTGTTCTGGTCTCCCGCAATCAAGAACATTGTATCCCATATTCATTAGGGTTTTCACTATTCCCTCAGCACATCCCCAAGCCGAATCGACACTTGCAGTGCAGTGAAAAACAGCAATTGTAGTAATCATTATATATTGTAGTAATCTAATGCTTTTTTGATTCCATCTTCAAATTTTATCGAATAATTAAAACCTAGATTTCTTTGTAACTCTATGTCCCCACCTCTTGCAAATACTCCCTCAGGTTTATCAGAGGTTCCAATTACTTCTGGATTATATCCAATAATAGTTGCAGCTAATTTTGCAAATTGAATAAAACTTGTGTAAATTCCTGTTGATAAATTTACTGCTTGCGCATCATCAATTTTATCCATTGTTTTAAAAATTCCATCAATACAGTCCTCGATATGAATAAAATCTCGCATTTGCATGCCTGTACCCCAAATCTTAATGACTTCAGCATTAGTATTTGCTAGTGCTCGTTTACAGATGCTAGGGAAGGGATACGCATCGTCTTGATCTTCGCCATAACCTGAGAATGGACGATAACAGACTGACTTTAATCCATGCTTTTGATATGCTAGACGCGCCAGATACTCACACGTAAGTTTCGCCCATCCATATGTCATATCAGGCATGCCTATGTCATTCTCGAAACTGATCATATCCTCTTTGAGTAGAACAAAGTTGTCTCGACGTTGCAGATTAATTGGGTATGCAGCACTAGAACTAAAGCAGCAGGTTTTTTGAGGCTTGCACGTTTTCGCCCACTGCCAATATGCAGCATCAATTGAAAGATCATCTGCCACCGCTAATGGATTATTTTCAATCATCATTCTGCCACCGACCATGGCGGCCAAATGGAAGGCGTAATCAAAATCCGAGTCATTTCTTTGATTAAACCACACTCGGCAATCTTGCCTATAAAACTTGAAATTCTGATACTCATATGGATTAAAGAGCGGCCAATTTTCCTTTGGATCAATTCCGCCTGTATCTTTGGCAATGCAGTCCACCGCATGGACTTCATCACCAAGATCAAGAAGTCGTTTTACAACATGCCGCCCGACAAAACCAGCGGCACCCGTCACTAAAATTTTTCGCATATTATTTCAGTACTTATTCAGTGGTAGTGCTCAAGATTCGGATATCGCTGTTTGGGCAACGGCTTCCAGTTTATCATCTCTTATAAGACTCAACTCTTTATCACTCTCTTGTATTTTCCAGATAGATTTTAATTTTTAAATTAAACCACTTCAATATAGTTCATAAAATCCATCAAAAAAAGATCGCAGCCTTATTTTACAGAAATTCCAAGAATAAGAGTGGGAAGACTCTAGAGGTAAACTCATTTGCTTTTCCCTATCTGAATCACCCGATCACACTTTTCAAGTGTGCTCAGTCTATGCGCGATGGTAATGATCGTTAGTGTCCCTTGAAGTCTATGGATCGTCTCCATGACGGCCAGTTCTGTCTGAGTGTCGAGGGCGCTGGTGGCCTCATCCAAGATCAGGATCTGAGGTTTGTGGTAGAGAGCTCGGGCCAGTCCAATCCGCTGCCGCTGACCGCCTGATAGACGTACTCCACGCTCTCCGACTGTGGTCTGGAATCCATGTGGCAACTCATTTTCTATAAATTCCAATATCTGGGCACCTTGGGCGGCCTCCCTAAGAGCTTTCGGATCGATATCCTCCTCAGCTATACCAAATGCGATATTTTCCTGAATGGAGTCATCCAATAGATAAATATCCTGAGGAACATATCCTATCATCTTTCTCCACGAAGGCATGTTGTCCCTTGAAAGGGGAATACCATCAACTGAAAGAACTCCACTTTGAGGAATATGAAGTCCCAGAAGGACATCGACAAGTGTGGACTTTCCAGATCCTGAAGGCCCGGCGATTCCAAGGGATTCGTTTTTATGGATATCCAAAGAAAAATCCACTAGGGTAGAAAAAGTAGCATCAGGATATTGAAAGGAAATTTTCTCCAGGGTTATCTCTCGATCGAATTTAACCGGCTTATATTGAGGCTCTTTGGAGCTTTCGGGTAGGAGAGATTCCGTTTCCTCTTCAATTTGTAAAATTTCATCCTCCAATTTCTGTAAAGTATAGCTATTGGCCGAAATCGTGACCAACTGGGTATAGAGTAGTTGTAATGCAGGGAGTAGCCGCATAGCGGCCAGTGCAATGACACTAAGATTAGGAAGAATATCGCTGAACGGTCGCCCCTCCATCGCTCGAAACAGAACAACAGAGACCAATCCACCGTAGGCTATCGGTTCGATCATATACCGGGGTCCATTGGAGTACATCGGAATTTTGGCCTGATAACGTCCAATTTTCGATGAATGAAACAGGGCCTTATTCATGAAATATTTTGCTTTTCCATGCACCTTTACTGCCTTGATTCCCCCCAGAAACTGTCCGATATTTTTACCGGATTCAATACTGTGAAAATTGGTAATGTCAGCTATTTCCCTCGTTTTTGGCCGCATCCATATGAATATGAAAAAATAAAATCCTCCCAATATCACGATTCCACCCAAAGCAACTCCCGGTTGTACAAGAAAGATGGTCCCAACCAAAAAAACTATCAAAACAATCCGGGTCAGTGATTCACCCAAGGGCAGAAGGACACTCTGTACAAAAGTCATGGCATCGCCAAGTTTCTGTCCAAGCTCGGCAGAATTGGTCAAAAGAAAAAAACCGTAGGGTCTTTCTGCGTAGGACTCAAAAACTCTCTTCCTAAGCCAGTGGGCAAACCCAAAAGCATACCGGATGCGAATCACTTCACTCACAATGCTGCCTAGGTTTGCAAGCAGAAGCATTGTAATTGATGCAATACCCGCCAAGACAAGCATCTCAGAGACGCTCATCGGAGGGAGAAAGTGAAGGATCGCTGTGCCAAATCTGGAATTACGGATTCGATCCGGCTCGGCGCAGAGTGCAAAAAATGGGAAAATCGACGTTACTCCAACCAACTGAAGCAAGCCGTTGAAAAATATAGTTCCAAGAACGATAGTGAGTTTGAACCTTCCATAAGGCAAAGCCAGCCGGTAGCAGCGAATTAGGAGTTTAAAGAAGGAGGAGAACATGAGGAGGATTTTAGACTGAAGCCCATTGGAGAGCTAGGAACATCCAAGAAACAAAAAAGGGCAGCTCGAGTGTCGAGAGTTTTGGGACAAGAGTGTTACCTGGGATCCCTAAAAAAAGCTCGGGTTCCTGTCGCCAGTTAATATTGCCATACGGGACTCCCTGGATAGCAACACCATGATCAATTGGTCGACAGAAAATAAGCCACCGGTTAAATGGAGGTTGAAGGACAAAATGCCGGGAGGCAATAAGGTCTTCATCCGTTTCAGCGGATGCATAACATCTCATTTTTTCAAACTCCCATAAATGCGCGACTTGCGCTCTTCCGTCATAAGACTGGCAGCACCGGACTCCAGAAGTAGAGACTCCAGTTCTTCCCTATTATGAAAATTTGCGACAATAGATCCAACACCACGACTCACTGAATCCAAAAGGACGAGTGCCTGATCGATGACTTCGCTTTTATTAGAGGCACGGCCCGACGTGATTTGCCGCTGAATGATGCCTTCGTAGTAATCAGCGCGAGTAACTCCCATAGGATAATTTCTTGGATCTATTGGCAAATAGTGTCACCTCGTGAGATCAAGCCACTTGGGGTATTGCTCCGCGTGAAGCGCAATTTCCTCCAGAATAGAGGCAACGGGTGTCAGAGGTTTCCAATTCCACCCCTCCCTCACAGCCGAGGCATCAAGTACCATCCAGGGAATGTCAAAGGGACGGGGATTGGGATCTGAGTTGACGACATGATCTCCAAGTCTCTCTGTACACCAAGCACTTAGCTGAGCCAGTGACATGGCACTGGCGATTCCTCCACCAACATTGAAAATCGGTGCCACATCTCGCGTAGGATCCTTAATCTGATCGATCAACAGTGGGACGATGTCTCGGGGATGAAGACAGTCCCGGACTTGATGACCCATACCGTCAAAACCGATATATTTGAGGGTTCGGCGCCCCGCCCATGAGTGAATCCAAAAACTAAAAATTCCCTGATCGGGTTTTCCAAACTGACCGGCTCCAGCAAGAACCCCACACCGATTTATCCTCACGGAAAAGCCAAATGTGGAACCATATTCCAGGGCCAACAATTCAGAACATCTCTTGGAACTCCCATAGAGGGAAATAGGGGGTTCCGAGGAAAATGCCTCGGTCAATCCGTGCTTGGATAGGGCTGTCGGGCAGGAACTTGCACGCGGTTGAAATGCCCGTTCCACTACTTCCACTTCAAGGTTTGCCAGTGGAGGAATGGAATAAACCCTACTTGTACTGAGGAGCAAAAATCCGGCAGCGTACTGGCGGCAGTATTCGAGAAGTTGTATGGTCCCTCCCAGATTGTGTTCCAAGAGTTCCTCCGCGCTTGTGCTTCCATCCACTCCCGCAAGAACACTCGGATTGGCTGCACAATCGATCACCCAATCAACGCGCGGAAGTTGTTCCAGATCCCCGCGTTGGCGAATATCCCCAACCCTGACATCCATGCCAAGGGCCCGGAGTGGTTCCAAATTTGTCTCGCTCCCCTTGCGAATAAGGCTATCGATTCCCGTGATCTGCAAACCAGGAAGATACTCTATCAGTCCTCTCGCAATGACCGAACCGGCAAATCCACAGATTCCGGTTATTAAAATCCTCATAAGTTAAAACGGTGAACTCTACCCACGGATCAACCCCTTTTCTGACAGGCTTCCACGATCTGGCGAATGGTTTCCTCCAAGCTCTGGGTGATCTCCCATCCGGGATAATGGGCCTTCATTTTCCGGAGATCGCTGTAATAGCAGATATGATCACCGATTCGGTTTTCATCCACATAGGTGAATTTTTGAGCATTTCCAGTGAAGCGTTCTGTGATTGAAAAAGCCTCCAGAATAGAGCATGAGTTAGCCTTGCCTCCTCCCAGATTATAGACCTCCGCCACGCGAGGGGAATCGATGAAGGCAGCCATGAAACGGGCGACATCCAGAGCATGGATATTATCGCGCACCTGTTTTCCCTTGTAGCCGAATATGGAATATTCGCGCTTCTCGATATTGCATTTTACCAGGTAGCTTAGAAACCCGTGCAGTTCGACGCCGGAATGGTTGGGACCCGTCAGACAACCGCCGCGCAGACAGCAGGTCGGCATGCCGAAATACCTTCCATATTCCTGTACCAGGATATCGGCGGCGACTTTGGAGGCACCGAACAGGGAGTGTTTGCTCTGATCGATTGGAAAATCTTCCGCAATCCCCTGATCATAAATCGGGTCGGCATAGTCCCACCGGGTCTCCAGTTCACGAAGAGAAATTTTATTGGGACGATCCCCGTAGACCTTGTTCGTGGACATATGAACAAAGGGGGAATCAGGACAGGCGCGACGGGCCGCCTCCAAAAGATTCAGCGTTCCCACGGCATTGGTATCAAAATCGTCGAAAGGAATGGCCGCCGCTCTGTCATGGCTCGGCTGAGCCGCCGCATGAACAATGGCGGCGGGTTTCACGACAGCCATCAGTTCAAGCACTCCCTGACGATCCCTGATGTCCAACTCATGATGCACAAACCCTTTGAGATCCGATTCCAACCGCCGTTGGTTCCACCGTGTGTCACCCTGCGGACCAAAGAAGACAGCCCGTTGATTATTATCCACTCCGTGAATTTCAAAACCAAGCCGGGTTGAAAAGTAGTCGGCAACCTCTGAACCAATGAGACCTGAGGAGCCCGTGATGAGGAGTCGTGGTTGCATCAAAAAATAGAATTAGTTCATTTAAGATACTGTTCCGACTCCATGCTGCCGCCCTTGGTCATTTTCCCGGCAAGGAAAATAACTTCAGCGAACCCGGTAGATCGTGAGGAAACCGCAAAGAAATTGATCGAAACAAAGCTAACGGCTTCCGTAGACCCCCTTGCTGCCATAGGTTCCATAGGCTCCGTAATGTCTGCCATAATAGTAATCGTAGGTTGCTCCTGATCCGGAGGGTAGACAGTTCAACACGATGCCAGCAGGCACTACATGAATGTCAGCGAGCAGTTTCAGAGCACGAAGAACCATTTTGCGAGGGGTCATGAAAGAACGGACCACAAGGCAGAGAATATCAACCGAATGGGCGACAAGCAGCGTGTCACTGACCGGGAGAAGCGGAGCTGAGTCAACCACCACGCGGTCATAGGTGAGCAACGCTTCCTCCATGAGTTCCCGGAACGGTTCACCGGCAAGAAGTTCCGAGGGTTTCTCAGAACGACCGCCGGCTGTCAGGATATTGAGATCCTGGATGCCGGAGGGAATAACGGCGCTTTCGAGGGAAACGCTCCCAAGCAACACCTCGGAAAGTCCTGGCTTGCGATTCATTCCAAAAAAGAGTCTGGAGATCGATGGTTTGCGCAGATCAGCATCGATCAGCAGGGTTCTCAGACCTTGGTGGGCAAGCGTTGTCGAGAAGTTGGCGCTCGAAAATGATTTTCCCTCCGAAGGGAGTGCGCTGGTAAAAAGGAAGGATCGCTGGTTTTCCATCCTGACATTCATGGCAATAGTAGCGCGCAGATCACGGAAGGCCTCCGCCACAATCCCACTACGATCATCCTTCACAACCAGTGCCGTGCCCTGGGGAAGTGCTGTCACACGGCGGGGATTTGCAACCATCGTCAGCACGGGCTGTAAGGTATCCCAAGCCTCTGCCAGCCTGTCTGAAAGGGCCCGCTTGCCGCTCTTGTTGCGAAAATCGGCGAGGGCTGAAAGGAAGCCGGCCCTGATTTCTCGCCACTGTTCCCTCGAGAGGAGGCCAAGAGCAAAGGCAGAGGCATCTTTCTCCTCATATCCAACCTGGGGAATTGCCGATACCACGGCAAGACCCGTGGCAACTTCCACCTGATCAACGGTCTTCATCGAGGTATCAAGTTTATGCAGACCGATGGTGATACCTATACCAAGCGCCACTCCCATGAGAATCGTTTTTAGAATGATTTTTTGAGGATCAGCGCCTACCGAATCTGCCCCCATCGCCGGCTCCCTGAGCTGAAGAGGCGCCTGACTCAACTCCTTGGTCATGTCAACTTCCTTGATGCGGTTGATCACTGAGGCATAATAAGCGGCGTCACTCTCCTCCTCACGCTTGAGGTCATTGTATTCAATGGTCTTGCTGGTGACATCCAAGAGATGTTTTTCCGCATCATCACGTTCGATTTTAGCGGCGTCCTGCTGAGCAGTCAGACTTGATTTCATGGACTCCAGGAGACCGACAACATCTGAAAGTTCTTTGTTCAACTGCTGTTGGGTAAGGTCTATTCGTGTCTGGAGATCAATGTAGATGGGATGCTTAGCCCGATAGCGTTGCTTCACAAGGGAGAGCTCATTATCAAAACTTTGCAGTTGTGCCACAAGCGATGCAATCTTGGGGTCATTTGCGACACTCGGTAGTCTCAGCAATTGCTCCGTGTCGTTTTGATGCGATTGGGCAATGCTTAGATCACTGGTGATCTGGGTGATCTTTGTCTTGAGGTCACTTTGTCTGGCCGAGAGCTCGGAAATCTGGGTCTGGGCTTCCTGAAGCATCGATTCGATGGAGGCGGCACGCTCCCGTTCCCGAAACGCCTGCATTCCCTCTTCGGCTGCCTTCATTTTTTTCCTCAATCGGTCGGATTCGTCGATGAGGTACGTTGCGGCCGAATGGGTAGATTCCCTTTGCTCATCCTGATCGTAATAGAGATACTCCTGAGCGTAGGCATTTGCTATTTTTTCGGATATTTTCGGGTTTTGTGATGTGACGAAAATATCGATGAGTCGTGTATTGAGACGAAACTCTGCATCGATCATCCCAGTGAGGATGGCGGCCACCTGCTCGGACGAAACGTCATTACCCTGAATGCCGACAGCAGTTAAAAAATCATGATCCTGGGCAAGCTTCAATCGGTTAGCGACACGCAGTGCAAAGGGATAACTCTGAAAAAGATCGATCAGCGTATTGATCATGTCCACTGAGGTAATCTGATCATCGCGAACATCGGCCACCTTGTCGTTTAGAATCCTCGATTTTTCCTGTACAATAAATAGAACGGCCCGCGACTTGTAGAGTTGATGGACCTTCGAGGCCTTATAGAAGCCCAAAAAGGTAAAGAGGATCACGCAGAGGATGACAATCCAAGCGCGAGAACGAATGGCGTAATAATACTCGCGCCAGTCGAATCCCGCATTTGTCGGCTGTCCAGCCCCACGCGGAGGTTGACCTGCTTGAATTGGTTGAACGGATGGGAGCATTGAAATTTCTCTGTTAATACCAACTCTCGTGGACATCAATCACATCGCCGGGTTGGATTTCAAAACGATCGACACCCGAGTCCGAAAGTTTTTTTGCATTAATCTTCATTGTCTTGATCGCATCACCATCGTGACGTTTCACGATCACATGGCCACGGTCGGCGATACGTGTAAAACCTCCCGCCATCCCGATTGCCTCAAGCAAACCGATCGACTCACTCCCCGAGCAATCATAGGTTCCTGGCCGTCCAACCTGGCCGATGATAGTGAATTTACTGGCATTATATCCGGCAATATCGAGATAAACTTGGGGATTTACAAGATAGTCGGCATTGTATTTTTCACGGATCAGGCTAGTCGCATTGCGCACCGAAAGTCCCCCAAGTTTGATTTCACCAAGTAAGGGAAGCTGCACCAGGCCATCCTTGCCGATTTTCGAACGCATGCTGAGATCAGGCTCCCGGTAGATAACCATGTCGATAATATCCCCGGATTTGAGCAAATAATCTCCATTGGCAGCCCCCAAGGAAGAGGCACTTCCCTGACCTTGATAACCATCTGAAGCTGATTCGTTTGATGTCCTATCCGATTTTGCTCCCGCCACGGGATCGGCACGTTGCGACACCTTCTGAACAACTTGAGCATTGCTCGGAGGCACCGGCTGATCCTGTCCCCGGACTTTTCCAAGAGTGAATGGGAACATGAGCATCATTGCCCAGGCGAGACCACTTCTTGGGTATAATGTCATCGGGCGGACTCTAAAACCGTTCCTTATAAAACTAAAGCGAGAAATTAAGACTGATTGCATACCAGATTTGAGCTTGGGAAGTGCCTGCCCCCCCTGTGCTCTGCCCAGTATTATAGGAGAGCGTATTTGCGAGGGTGACCCAATCACGGATTTTCCAATTCACCATGATCTGTCCCAAATAGATGTTACTTGGCAACTGCCCGGAGGATTGAGCGGAAAATTGGGAACTCTGAGGGGTGGACAGATTAATAAAGTGCTGTTGCGAATACCCGGCATTCATCGTGAGGTCAACCGAGGTAAAAAGCTTCTGGCTATAAGTTCCGATCACCCCGGTGCTCACCTGGTATTGGGAAGCTAGCGTGCTGGAGTACGATTCGGTCTGCGAAAAACCGAGGGAAAACCGAGTTTTTTCGCGGGGATTCCAGTTCAACATCAAATTGAACTCCGGAACCACATCGGATCCCTGTTCGCCAGCACTCATCGTCACAGAAGTTTTGGGTGTCGGGGTGTAATTAAAACCAACCGTCCATGAGGGTTTGATTCCCGTGTAGGAGGAGTTGGCCATACTCCCCTGGGAGGAAGTCAAATCACGTGCTCCCAAAGCCAGATCAAACGAAATTTTTCCCGTGATGTCATACTTCACTTTTCCCAACAACTGGGCATAACTCGTGCTGTCGGAAGACGAATTCGTCGTGGCGGCATTCCCGGGACTCACTGTGCCCTGTTGGATTGATTGGGACGAACTGCCAGCCCCCACGATGGCGCTCAAATGGGTCTTGTCAGAGAGTTCATAGACAGGGCTGACCGTAAGATAAGTGCCCGTGCTGCTGTTATTGGGGGTGGCTGACGAGTCAGAGGCATTCTGAAAATTCACGCCGGCAGAGGCGTCTACTGTCGTGTAGCTTGTCAGGATATAGTTTAACCTCGCAGAGGCATCTGTCGTGAACTGCCGGTTATTGGAACCCGAGGAAAAGTCGTATCCGGTTCCTGTGGAGCCTGTCAGGAGACCGCTTAGCGTGTAACGACTCTGCTGAACTGATGCATTGAGAATCATCGTCTGGGAAAGAGAGTTGCGTTGAGAACCGGTGCCCCCGGCAGAATAGTCAGGATTGGAATAATATTTTTCTCCGGCAGAATATCCGGCGGAAACCGACCAGGCACCATGATCCCTGTCATAGAGCAGGGCAATTGCAGGCGCAATAAAGGGACTGTTCCCCGCTGCGGTATTGGCACCCTGCTGCGTTCCCTGATTGGAAAACTCCCAACCTACCCCCAGTTGCGGTTTGAAGGTGATTGGCGACCCCGGTTGGAGATTGGAAAGCGAAGCCTCTACCTCCCGTTGCAACTGATCCTGGGTCTGTAGTGAGCCGACAATGGCACCCAGACCATTGAGCGGGGTGCCGGTGGTGCCCATAGGGATTTGATCCACCTGCTCACCAACCCATTGGGAACGAAATTGAGTCTGCTGCACCGTCGGTACACCCTGTGCGGCAAGATACTTCGTCCCGCATAGCAGGAGAATCACGGCAACAGGCAACCAAAGCAGCCCGGCAGCGGAATTGCGGAGAGGAAGCATTCGTTGTGTTGTTGCAAAAATCAATCGGATGCAAGAGGTCAGAGATTTCCCGTAGCCTTCAAATAGCTGATCAAATCAGCCAGCGCAGCCTTCCACTCTCCTGCGCGCATCTCAAGCACTCCTCGGAAACGGAGGGCGTCGCTTCTTGAGGGACCATTGAGAGCATCGGCGAGATAGCGTTGGGAAGCTGTATCATTTCCAATTTTCCTATAGTAGATCGCGGCCGCAAGCGGATCACCTGGAATTTCACTCTCCTCAGCAGGGCGGGTAGTTGAAGGCGATTGATCAGTCAACTCGGGCACGGGAATTTGAAAGTTCTCAATCAAAAGGCGGCAGGCCTTTTCCTCATTGCCCGATGCAGTGAGGATTGCGAGCCGTGTATTGAGTGAGGCATGCTCATACTCTGGATGGCCCTCCAAAAAGATCTCCACCTCCTGCTTCTCTCCTCTCTGCCACCATAGGCTGATGAGTTGACCTTTTTCCTTGTCGGAAAGGCTGTCCATAAAGTCGTGGTCACGAACGGCCTCTGCGGTCTGAATCGCATTACAATACGGTTGCGACAGCCAGATCATTCTTAACTCCCTGTTGCTTGCAAGCGCGGGGAGCCTGTCAAACAGCGGCCAGTTGGCAAGAGCGGTGGAGATCATTTGCTGATAGAGATCACCTGTGCGGTGGATGGTGGAATTCGGAGATTCATCGTAGGCCAACTGCCTGCGAAGAGCCTCATTCCAGAAGGTGGCCGTTGTCATCGGAGCATCCTCCGCAAGAAGCCATCCATCCACAAAGACAAAGTCGGGATCATTGGGTGACACAGCTTGTTCCGCCTCCAGCAGCTGCGTCGACTCGGAAACATTTTTCTCCGAATTCAGCAACATCTTTGCCAATTGAAAATAAAACGCGTGGTTCATCGGGTACTCACCAATGGCACGCCGGGCCTCCCTAATAGCCTTTTCCGCTGAGTCCGGATCACCCTTGTCGTAAAGATTCACGATTTTTTGTTGAAGAACCCGTGCCGCAAACGGCGGCAGAGGAGTGCCGTTGCACCACTGGGCCCTGATCATCATGAATCCCAGCATAATGGCAACCACTCCTCCGAGGGCAAAGAGGAGCCGTTGGATAAGAAGAGATTTTGGAGATGCTTTTTGCCTGCCTGCAGGAACACCAAATCCGATACCTCCAAGAAGCATCACCCACCACCCAAGCTCCGGTTTATGCAAAGGTACATCGATCAGGCCGTGCAGAAGTTCTGTCAGGAATGCAGCAATGAATGCCCATCGCACCGGCCAGTCGCTTCCAGAATTGGCAGCGATCCGGGGAAGCCTTGAGATCAACAAAATCAGAAATCCTGCTGCTAGAATCAGCATTGGAATTCCATTTTCGGCACAGAGGGTGAGCCAGTCGCTCTCGGCATGAAGTGCTGTTGATTGATCACGAAGGCTCTTATCCGCATAAAAGGGATAAACCAGCGGATATGTTCCAAATCCAGTTCCGGTTAAAGGGTAGTCAGCAATGATTGAGAGTGTGTCCTCCCAAATTTTGAGGCGAATCTCAGCAAAGGAAGGCGCCGACAGTTCCGTTTTTGAATCCGTTCCGGGAGAACCTCCTTTCAAACGCTCTAACAAACTACTTCCAGAACTCAAAAAAAGCATCATCACCACAACCATCACAGCCAGAAAACCGAAGAGAAAGGTGCGCGAACGATGTCTCCCTAGCCCCCCAAGCCAGATCAACACCCCGACAACCAAAAATACCATCCCCCCTCTGGATACAGAATTGAAGAGCAGAACCGAGACCAGAAGTGAAAAGGCACACGCTGCAATGCATGCCTGGAGCACTCCCCTACCACTCACCCCCCGATAAATGAGTCCTAATGATAAAATGGCCCCCGTCAGCAGAAATCCCGCCGTATGATTGCGATTCGGAAAAAAACCAAAGGCGGACTGTGCCCAAGCTGGTTTGTCAAAAAACGGATAAATCCATCCTGTTTGCCAAGACTTCAAGGCCAGCAAGGCGTAAAGGGCGCATCCTAGAACCGCGAACAATGCCAGACTCCCAATTCCTCGCGAAGCAGGAGGCGAACCCAGAGAATTAAAAAATATTAACAGGCTCAGTCCCATCAGGAGAATCCAAAAAATAGTCGTCCGAGGTTCCAAAGAGATACTCGTTGGTAGGGAGAGGATGGATACTGGCCTGATGAATGCCCTAACCCCCAGATGTCCCAGCCATTCCTGCGGAATCATGGATGAGCATGCAGCCAGCATCAGTACTGCCGCTGCCACCCAAAGCAACCAGGGAATATGCTGGATGGGACGAATCACGAGCATCACAACTCCCGAGATGGTCAGAAAAATTCCCATTCCCCCCTCCATGGGGCCTCCCGCCAAAAAAACAGCCGCAAGGGCACCGCAGAGGAGTGCAAGTTGGGCACGGAAAGCGCCAACTCCTGAGGATACAGGAGTTTGATTCCCTTTGGGAGGAATATGTTTGGGAGATTCAGCCATGCGGATTGCAGAAAGGTCAGGAGTTGGCGTAATACATCGGCTCAAATTCTCCTTTTTTTATCCATCGAAAAATAATCCATTGACCCCTATCTAAGATGGAGGGATCATTAAACTAGATTCTTAAAAGAAAGTGCCTGAGTGTTGACAACAATCACTGAAACACTTTTCCCATGTTTGTCGCCAGCAAATCAATTGCCACATATTATACCGTCATGAAAATTTCCCTGTACGGCATTGCTACTCCAGTGATTGCTCTCGCCATGAATATGGCCGCACCTACAAATAGCTTGGCTGCAACTCCGACACCTTCTCCCAAACCTAAAGTAACGGCGACGCCAACGCCGACTCCTGAGCCCAAGGCTACGGCAAAACCGAAGGCAACTGCGACTCCTAAGCCAACGGTCAAGCCGAAGGTCCCGACTCCTAAGCCCACTGTTAAACCGAAGATTCCAACCCCAATCCCGACCCCAATCCCCACGCCTACGCCTACTCCCACCCCGACTCCTCCAGATACTCTGATTCAGCAAGTCTGTCCTCCGGGAAATCCAACTCCCGCAACATCTCGGTTAACTCCATTCAGTTCCTAGTTCAGTTGCTCCGCTAGAATCGCATTTCCACACTCCAGAAGAGGCTCTGACTAACCAAGTCGCTGTTACCGAGCGAGGCATTGTAGAACAGCGCAGTATTCCATTTTTTGTAGAGGTTCACGGTGAAACCGATCCCTGTGTAAAGACTATCCCTCAGCGGTGCTTGAGTGGTATTTGCGAACTGGGATCCTCCTCCCAAGGATCCGTTGATATTGTAAGGATTCTGAAGAAACTCATGCTGCCAGCTCAGATTGATCTGAGGGACAACAATGATATTCTGCGTAGCCTGCCAAAAGTAGTTCACATGACCACCTAGGTTGCCGATAAAACTGCTGGTCTGCCAACCGCTTGAATTGAAATCAAGGCTCTGTGCTCCTGTCTCATTGACGTCATTAGCTGCAAAATAGGTGTATTGGCCACTTGCCAGGGGGCCAAATGTCCATTTCCCTTTATGGAAATCATAGCCGCCTGCAAGCAGCGCATCGAGCTCACCGGCACCCGGAGAACTAGTTGCCGTTCTGCTGACTCCAGGAAAATTAATATCCCTGGTCACCTGGTAGTTGTGATATCCCCCACCGGCCAGCCCATCGACATAGAAACCCTGTCCTCCCCCCGGGGCGTAAGTCCCGAAGAGACCGAATCGAACACCATTGTCCCTGAGATTGCTGCCACCGCCATAATTGACATAACTCCCCTCATAACCGGCGTAGATTCCAGTCGAGAAATTGTTATTCCAATGGTAAACGGGGCCGGCAATCCCGCCACCACTCATGACATTGTAATTTGGAAGCATATTGCCGCTGTTCTGCTGCGAGTAAATGCCGTTCAAATCCGCAAACATTCCCCAGTGACTATTCAATCCGGAGAGTAACGGTGTACTTGGTTGTCCATTGTTCTGAAAGGTAGGCGCATTGTCGGGAATCCCAGTGATAGAATCACCATTCTCACTGGTTCTGATGCCTGACATCCTTTCGATGAAATCGTTGTTCTGGCTGTTGGCCATGTTGAAAGCCATCGTGCTTAGCGATTGATAGAGCGTTGGCATGATGGCAGCAAACGCCTGAGAATACTGGGAGGGAGTGAGATTATCGAGCGCAGCAACAATCACCGACTTATCACCACCCGCGCCGACAAAGCCATCGAGCGCCTTGGCCACCTGGTATTGATTGGCATTCTGGGCATACTCGGTGTAGCTGGGCGTTGGGCTGGGAATGGGGGAGGGAGTTGGCTTCGGAGTTGGGGTGGGAGTCGGCGCAT
>Ga0302155_10000249_pt1 | contig 44687 bp, 38 predicted proteins | sample I_Bog_N3_1_FD_193508 | JGI IMG/M metagenome (GOLD analysis project Ga0302155, IMG submission 193508) | Peat permafrost microbial communities from Stordalen Mire near Abisko, Sweden - I_Bog_N3_1 | ecosystem: Environmental > Terrestrial > Soil > Wetlands > Peat | place: Sweden: Abisko, Stordalen...
CAATCAACCACGATCAACTAAACCGGTAGTTGGAAATAGCAAAGCAGTTTGGGATGAAATTACCCCAAGTTGGTCTGGCATAAGCTGCCGTTGCTGATTTCTCTGCCAAGGAAGAATTATGTCACAAGTCAGTAATGTACCTGTATCACCTATCATCAAACCAAACGAGTTTAATCTAGTTTGGGTCGATATGGAAATGACCGGCCTTGAGCCTGATACCGATCGTATTATCGAAGTCGCTGCCATCGTGACCGACATGGAATTAAATATTATTGCAGAAGGTCCTGTTTTTGCGATTCATCAATCCGATGAAACCTTAGATAAAATGGATAACTGGAATAAGGGAACGCATGGTCGTTCTGGCTTAATTGAGCGCGTAAAAGCATCAACAGTGACAGAAGCGGAAGCGGAATTGGCGTTGATTGCATTTTTGAAACAATATGTACCCGCAGGAAAATCACCGATGTGCGGCAATTCAATTTGTCAGGATCGCCGTTTTATGGCGCGCGGCATGCCTAAATTAGAATCATTCTTCCATTATCGTAATCTGGATGTTTCTACGTTGAAAGAATTATGTAAACGTTGGAAACCTGAGTTGATTAAAGGCTTCAAAAAACACCAAAAACACACTGCGCTTGCAGATATTATTGAATCAGTGGAAGAATTACGCTACTACCGTGAGCATTTTATCAAGCCTTGATCAAAAAACTGACTAAGGTATGGTAGCTCGACCTTCAGAACGATGAGCCACGAAGGAGCGACACGATGGGAGGGGATGTAATTACTACCTCTCTTCAAACCTTACTGGAGAAAACGTTTGAAGAGAACTTTGGCAATAAGGTGATAAATCGTTGGTTCAATGCAGAGTCGGTTCCGCGCCGCAGCATTTTTTGAATTTTTTCCCGCTACCGCAGTTACACACATCGTTGCGACCTTGTTTCGGCGTATCGTGTTTGACCGTGGTAACACCAGAGGTGCGGCGTGTTAGCCAGTAGTCGTGTAAGTGTGGAATGGCGGATTCGACTTCAATGGCGAGTTTATGGCATTTGACTGGGTCATCAACCAGCAGCATTTCTTCTTCGCTAATTTCATCGGCACCTAACAAATAAATAGGGCGCAATAATGGTGCTAGTGGTGTGTCGTTCAGCACTTCCCATGCTTCGCTACGTAACTGCATCCCTTCCCAAAATCCCCATGCCCATGCTTCGCCGTCAATGACTTCTTTGCCATTCCATTCATGGATGCAAAACAGTGGTTCGAATTCTTTTGGTGCGACTTCGAAAGTAATCATGACTTCATTCATGAAGCGCGCCACCAGATTGATGATGCGTTCACTTTGTTTTTCGGACGTGAATTTAGGTTCTTCCTGATCTTCTAGACCCCATACATTCGACAACCATTCGGAAATGGGAATCGCCTCTGGCCCAATGGCAATAGCAGTGAGATAGCCATGCAAGGCATCCATCGTCATGCCTTCATCGCCAACGACATCCGACATCAAAAAATTATCCAGTTCGTCAAATTCTTTATCTGAAAGGGGCTGATCTAAATGCATAATGAACTCTGAGTGGCTTAAAATACAGGCAGTGTATCGCTTTGTAGCGTGTTTGGATAGGATAGCGTCACCTTGGCGTGACGATCTATATAATTAGTTGATGCAATCCGGTAAAATACGATGTTGATTGCTCCTTCTCTTATCTTTCTGGAATTTACTCTCATGACGCAAGACGAACTCAAACAAGCCGTGGCACAAGCCGCTATACAGTATGTTGTTGTAAACGAGATTGTCGGGGTGGGAACCGGTTCTACTGCTAATTTTTTTATCGACGAACTCGCGAAAATGAAGCATCAAATCAAAGGCGCAGTGGCTTCCTCTGAGGCGACAGCGGAGCGCTTGCGTGGTCATGGTATCACCGTGTTTGATTTAAATGAGGTGACGTCCTTGCCCGTGTATATCGACGGCGCTGATGAAATTGATGCCAGTGGCGCGATGATTAAGGGTGGTGGTGCGGCATTGACGCGGGAAAAAATCGTTGCTTCAGTTGCACAACAATTTATTTGTATTGCGGATGGCTCCAAGATGGTGGATGTCATGGGTAAATTCCCTTTGCCGATTGAAGTCATACCGATGGCACAAGCAGCAGTAGCACGACAACTGCGCCTATTGGGTGGAGAACCTGTGTTACGGGTAAAGGCAGGACAAACTGTGTTAACCGACAATGGCAATGTGATCATCGATGTACATGGTTTGCACATTAACGATCCAGTTGCGCTTGAAACGGCGATGAATAATATCGTGGGTATAGTGACTGTCGGTTTATTTGCTCGACAAGGTGCCAACGTGTGTTTGCTGGGAACGGTAGAGGGGGTGAAAACGGTGGCGTTTTAAGTTGGCTTTATTGCAGTATATAAAGCAATGTGACTAAAAAAGTGATGTGACTAAAATTGCACTGCTAAAACTACCCCGTTAAAAACCCCTCTGTTAATGTCACGAGGGGTTTTTTATATGAAAAACAATTATTGACTCAATTACTTACTCTGTCGGCGGAACATAGCCAGTAGCCGCATCGGCGCCATCACCGAAAAAATGGTTTTCCATTTGTGTTGCTAGGTATTTGCGTGCGCGTACATCTGCCAGATTTAAGCGATTTTCATTCACCAGCATCGTTTGATGTTTGAGCCATCCGCCCCATGCTTCTTTGCTGACGCTTTCGTAAATTTTTTTGCCCAGTTCACCAGGATAAGGAGGAAAATCCAGTCCTTCTGCTTGCTTGTTTAGTTTGATGCATTGAATAACTCGACTCATGGTAACTCCGTTACAGTTGTTTGATCAAGACGATGGATTTTCGTTGCCAATTATACATACGCCGTCTATCTTTAGGTAAATCATCCACCGTTGCATTGGCAAATCCGCGCTTTAAGAACCAATGTGCGGTGCGGGTGGTCAGAACAAATAGTTTGGAAAAACCGGCGCGACGGGCGCGTTTTTCCATGTGTTTTAGAATACGCTCGCCATCGCCCTGACTTTGCACTTCAGGATTGACCGTCAGACAAGCCATTTCTGCCATACCATCTGCAGGGAATGGGTACAGTGCAGCACAGCCAAAAATCACGTTATCATGTTCAATGACTGAGAAATTACTGATTTCGCGTTCGATCAATTCACGACCACGTTTGACCAAGGTGCCATCGGCTTCCAGCGGTTCAATCAGTTTAATGATACCACCAACATCATCAATCGTGGCTTCACGCAGACTTTCCAGATTTTCATAGGTGATCATGGTACCCACACCATCATGGGTAAACAATTCTAGTAATACGGAACCGTCTAGGCAAAATGGCACAATATGGACACGTGGTACACCGGCGTTGGTTGCTTTGACGCTGTGTTCCAGATAATACGCGCTATCGGGGGGGAGGTAATTGGCAGCCAATTCAGCTTTGGCCTGAAGCGAGGATAACTCACGCAATTCATCACCATCCTGATCGCATAGCATTGGCGTTTCAGAAATGAAAATAAGTTTGTCTGCATTTAACGAAGTCGCGGCGGCCACGGCAACGTCTTCCATGGTGACGTTAAATGCTTCGCCAGTAGGTGAAAACCCCAGTGGCGAAAGTAATACCAGATTCCCGGCATCCAAAATGCGATGGATCGTATCATTAGCGATTTTACGGGTGATCCCAGTCAGACCATAATCTACCCCGTCGACAATGCCGAGTGGTCTGGCTGTGACAAAATTACCGGAAATAATCCTAATTTCAGCATGCGCCATCGGCGTGTTCGGCAATCCCTGACTAAAAGCCGCTTCAATATCCAAGCGTAGTTCGCCAGCTGCTTCTTTGGAGCATTCGAGCGCCGCGGTGTCGGTAATGCGGATGCCGTTATGAAAACGTCCCTCGACGTTGCGCAAACCCAATTGTTCAGCAACCTGCGGGCGTGAGCCATGGACGATCACGATTTTAATGCCTAAAGCATGTAAAAGTGACAAGTCCTCCGCTAAAATGGGGAGCACGCCCGCAGTGACCAATTCGCCCGGAAAAGCGACGACGAAGGTCTTGCCACGAAACGCATGAATATAGGGTGCGACTGATCGCAACCATTGTACGAATTGTTCGGGATTTTCCATGAGCGGAATTATAGGGCACAGCGGACAGATTTAGGTATTGTTGTTGTAAATCAGGATTAAATTTTTATATTTCGCGCTGAAAAGCCAATCCATGCTAGGCGCTTTTCCCGTTTATTCGTGTCCATATCCATTTAGGTATCGAAAGCAGGCTGAAATTGATTTGTGTGGCGAAGTTAAGCACCATAGTATGTAAGCCGTGGCGGTACAGCCCAGATAATAATAAATGGAGATAGAAATGATTGCATGGAAGACACGGACACGTCTGGGGATGGGGTTTGCAGTGATTTTGTTGTTAATGCTGCTTATGACAGGAATTGAAATTTGGAAGTTGGCTGAGGTGGCGCAGGCTACGCGCGATATGATGAAAACGCCCTTAGTCAAGGAACGTATGATTAGTGACTGGTATTCCAATTTGAATGCATCCGTTAATCGCACTACCGCCATTGCTAAAAGTTCTGATCCTAGCTTAGTGACGTATTTTGATGTGATCTCAACTGAATCTACCCGCCAGTCTTTGATAGCGGAGCAGAGCATTGCCAAATTACTGGTTTCTGAGACTGAAAAAAAATTATTTGCCGATATTGTCGCCAGTGGCAAAATTTATCGCGACTCCGGTAATACGATTTTTCAGTTGCGCACGGAGGGCAAATTATTTCAATCACGTAATTTATTTGAGCAAACTTACCTGCCCAATTCGGTCAATTATCTGAATCAGTTACATAAGTTGCTTGATGTGCAGCGCATGAATATTAATGCTAGCGCAGAGAATATCGAATCGATTTATTATTCCAGCCGCTTGCAATTGCTGTTGTTAAGTGTCCTCGCTATTGGTAGTGGCATTGTCTGCGCTTGGATGCTCGCTCGCAATTTGCTGCGACAACTTGGTGGAGAACCAGATTATGCTGTGATGGTGGCACAACGTATCGCTTCTGGTGATTTAAGTAGTGCAATTGTCGTGGCGCCGATTGATAACACCAGTTTGATGTTTTCAATGCGGGTGATGCAAGATAGTTTAGTTGAAATTGTGGGACAGGTACGTATCAGCACGGATGCGATTGCGACGGCATCCCAGCAAATCGCGACAGGTAATCTTGATTTGTCATCACGTACCGAAGCTCAAGCAGGTGCACTGGAAGAAACAGCTTCGTCGATGGAAGATTTGACCAATACCGTGAAAAAAAATGCCCAGAATGCACGCGAGGCCAATGCATTGGCACAATCCGCATCAGATGTGGCGGTAAAGGGGGGAGCAGTAGTGGCGCAAGTGGTAGAGACGATGGGATCGATCAATGCATCCTCTACGAAAATTGTGGATATTATTGGCGTGATTGATGGGATTGCGTTTCAAACGAATATTCTGGCCTTGAATGCAGCGGTAGAAGCTGCACGTGCAGGGGAGCAAGGGCGTGGTTTTGCAGTTGTTGCCTCTGAAGTGCGCAATTTGGCACATCGTTCTGCCGCAGCCGCAAAGGAAATTAAACTGTTAATTGGTGATTCGGTTGAAAAAGTGAGTCAGGGCGGGAAACTGGTTGATCAGGCTGGTATCACCATGCGCGACGTGGTTGCCAGTGTCAAGCGTGTTAGTGACATTATTGGCGAAATTACGGTTGCGAGCAGTGACCAAACCTCTGGTATAGAGCACATCAACCACGCCATTATTCAGATGGATAATGTGACACAGCAAAATGCAGCGTTAGTAGAAGAAGCCGCGGCGGCGGCGCAAAGCATGCATGAGCAAGCTGAACATTTGTCGGTCGCCGTGGGCGTATTTAAATTGCGTACAGCCTAAATATGATTAGGGTGCAGGGTTAGGTTGACGTTTGTGGAGTGTATCAATTTCACTCAGGATGGTGTCGTTTAGCGTGATGTTGATGCTCTCTAAGTTGCTCTGTAATTGCGCCATAGTAGTTGCACCGATGATATTGCTGGTGACAAATGGGCGACTGTTAACATACGCCAGCGCCATTTGCGCCGGATCAAGACCATGTTTTTGTGCCAGCGCGATGTAATCTCCTGCGATTACATGGACTTGGGGGTTTGTGTAGCGGGTGAACCGTTCAAATAGCGACAGGCGGCCAGCTGCTGGACGGGCACCGTTCAGGTATTTTCCGGAAAGTACGCCAAATGCCAGAGGGGAGTAAGCCAGCAAACCAATTTGTTCACGATAAGAAAACTCGGAATGGCCGATTTCAAAGGTGCGATTTAATAAATTGTAAGGATTTTGAATCGTGGCGATACGTGGCAAATCATATTTTTCAGCAATACGGAGAAACTGCGCCAATCCCCATGGTGTTTCGTTTGATACCCCAATGTGCCGAATTTTTCCGGCGTGAATAAATTCGGCCAGTACGCTCAATGTTTCATGAATTGAGACGGTAAATTCATCGGGAATATGATTGTAATTTAATTGGCCAAAACAATTCACGCTGCGATCAGGCCAGTGCAATTGATAAAGATCTACATAGTCAGTTTGTAAGCGTTCCAAACTCCCATTGAGGGCATCCGTTAAGCCCTTGCGATCAAAGTGGGTAACGCCGCCACGCACGTGACGCGGATTGTGTGCCATCCGTGCCGGTCCGGTGGCTTTGGTGGCGATCAGCACTTGGTCGCGCTTGCCGGATTTTTTTAGCCAGCTACCCAGATACTTCTCTGTCAACCCCTGTGTTTCCGGCCGTGGTGGAACTGGATACATTTCAGCTGCATCAATCAGGTTAACCCCATGGGCGAGTGCCATATCAATTTGGGCATGTGCTTCTGCTTCGGTATTTTGTTCGCCCCATGTCATTGTGCCTAAGGTAATTTGGCTGACTTGAATAGTACCAGTACTGGTGGTGGCGAGTGTGTTGTACAGCATGAGGCGCTCCTGTAACGACGGGGATTGAATAAGGGGGTAAAGCGATAATGATTCACACTACTTGATGCTGCAGTATAGCAATAAGCTGATGTTATTGCATTTTGGTCGCTATTTTTAGCGAGGTGTGATGGTATTTTATGATTGCTTTGGCGTAATTATCTTTTAATGCAGTGTAGGTGAACTTTTTTTTGATGTTGTGATCAATAGTAGGCAGATTGCGTTATTTTACGTAAAAATAATTGCCATATTGTAATTTATATTGTCATATTTTATTTATCTGTTGTTTTTTATATTGTATTTTTAATACTCTAAAAATGTAAATTTGAGTGTTTTACACTGTTTTTTTAAAGGTACCACAATGCAAATGCCACCTATGAATGCAATGGCATCACTCAAGATGTTGTTGCTTGTGTTAGCCGTTTCCTCTGTCCTTGGAGGGTGCGCCGTACAAACATCACCTATTAATCAAAAAGAAGCGACTATTCCGTTATCAGTACAAAAACAAGCGCAACTGGCTGTTGCCGCACAGCGTACAGCAGCTCCCATGCTAAAACGCAAGATCGCGCTTGGTCGGATTAGCAATGAAACAAATTACGGTAAATCATTTTTGCGTGATCAGCATGATGATCTATTGGGCAAACAAGTGACGGATATGTTGAGTAAAGGATTGACGGAATCCGGTGCTTATCTGGTGTTTGAGCGTCCTGATATTGGTCAACTGCAAGACGAGAGTAAATTAACCGACACAAAACTGCAATTGATCGGCGTGGATCAGCTGATTATTGGATCGCTTACCGAATTTGGTCGAAAAATTGTTGGTGAAACTGGGTTCATTTCTTCAAGTAAGCGACAAGTTGCTTTTGCAAAAGTAGATTTGCGTGTCGTCGATGTTCGTACCGGTCGTATCTTATTTACAAGCTCTGGGGCAGGTGAATCGTCCACAGAAACTGCGTCGACCTTTGGTTTTGGTTCGCAAGCTGCTTACGATGGAACACTCAACGATTCCGCTATTCGTCACGCTGTTGGTGATGCAGTGAACCGCCTATCTCGTGCGTTGAATTCCCTCCCTTGGCAAACCTCCATCCTAAAAGTAGACAATGCCCGTCTGTATATTGGTGGCGGAAAAAGCCAAGGCATTCAGCCTGGCATGCAATTCTCTGTACAAACATTAGGTGAAAAAATTCTATCACCACAAACCGGTGCGGACATTATTTTACCTGGTGTTGAACTTGCCACTATTCGTATTGATGCCAATTTTGGCGATGATGAATTATCGGAAGGGTCGGTTGCCAGTATCGTGTCTGGATCACTGGGATCGTACGCTGTAGACCAACTAGTAGTTCGGATTTCTGAACGCATTTCCGGATGAATTTCCGGGCGAATTTGGGGAGCTAAGCAATGAAAACATATTTATCGACGGGATTGTTAGTAGCCGTATTGAGTAATGCTGTCATGGTGACGGGCTGTGTGCAAATGCCAACGGAAAAACAAGGGCTTGCAGATTTGCGCCCTGGGATCGCATTTAACATTGGTGATCCCAAATTAGTGACCGCCAGAGTCGTAGTGGATGGACTGGATTTAGGTACTGTTGGTGATTATTTGGATGGTAAGGCGACAGTTCGATTGCTGAACGGTACACATTTCTTACGTGTCATTTCTGGTGCTGACATTGTGCATGAAGAGAAATTTTATCTGGCTGATGGCGTCAATCGTAGCTTTATCCTAAATTAAGCAATAGGAGTCCTTATGCGTTCCACCTTAGTACTGACTTTACTGTGCACGACGATGTTATGCGCTTGTACCATACCGTACTCCACGCATCACTCTATATATCAATGGGCTGACTATGATTCACTTTTATATGCCTCGTTTAAAGACCCTGCGCAATCCAAGGACATGCTCTCTGCTTTGGAATTGCATATTTCAAAAATGGAAGAATCGAAACAAAAAATCGCACCAGGACTCTATGCTGAACTCGGCACCCTTTATCTTCAAGCTGGCAATATAGATAAAGCACTGACCATGTATTCCAATGAGCGTACTGCATGGCCAGAAAGTGCCGTGTTAATGACGACGATGATGAATACGATTAAGCAAGGTCAATTGAAATCGATGGTGAAATAATGAATAAATTAATCATGATATGTAGTGCGGCTCTACTCGCTGTGGGATTAAGTGGATGTGCCATAAATCAAGTCGCTCCAAAAGACATGAGCGCGTTTACAACTGCTGCACCTGCTTCTATTTTGGTGGTGCCGATAGTGAATCATTCACTGGATGTGGATGCGCCCAATTATGTGTTGACGACATTGCCTATTCCATTGGCAGAAAAAGGGTATTATGTTTATCCAGTGAATACCGTGAAAGTGGTACTGGAGCAAGAGGGCTTATACGAAGGTGAAGCAGTACAACAACAACCCACCGAAAAACTAGCGGCGATGTTTGGTGCTGACGCTGTTCTTTATGTCAAAATAAATCAATGGGATGCAAAGTATGCAGTAATAACCACGTCAGTGACAGTCGATTTTGACTATCGTATGGTAAGTAAAAATGGGGTTGAAATTTTTAATGAGAATAAAAGAGTAGTGTATTCTCCAGAGAGTAATCTGGATGGCTCTCCGTTGCTTGTATTGATTGACGCCGTGGTGAACTCCGCACTTGCTCGCGCAAAACCCAATTACATGCCATTAACCCGAGAAGCAAATGCTGCTGTCTTTAATGAGGGACCTAATGCGCTTCCGGATGGCCCATATCGCCGTACTAGGATCAACTAAGAGAATCGAAATGTGGTGATGACTACTTCCTTTCTGATGGTAGTGATGCAATACTGTCGATGGTAGCGACTGAGGTGGTGATATCACCTCTCTGTTGCCACTGAGTTATCGTTAAGTTAACTCTGACTAACATTAACGCTGAATTAACGGAAAGGCATAATCATGGCAAAGAAAGAAGACATCGATCCTGAAGAACTGGAATTGATTAAGTGGTGTGGTGAAGTTGAAGGTTTTTTGGTCGCTGGTGGCGCGACTTTGGCACAGGCGCAGGAACATATTGAAGAAGAAGTCGAGTGGTTTGCTGATCTGTTTTATGATGGATTAACACCAGAGGAAGCGGCAAAGGAAGCGCTGGCGTAACTGTTGTCAGGACAGGTAGCGGAATAACTGCAGCACGTTGCGGCATATTCCGCGATAATGTCGCACTATGATTATTCCTGCTAAAACTCCAACTTCGCCTACCGCTCCCCAACACCCCTCCAACCGCGTAGGGGTAAAGGACGATGTTCCTGTGGCGCGCACTGGCCCGGCATTGCCATTTCGCAATCCACTCCCTCCGATTACCTTTCCGGAAGAATTGCCCGTATCTGGCAAGCGTGATGAAATCGCCATAGCTATACGCGATCATCAAGTCATTATTCTGTGTGGTGAAACTGGGTCGGGAAAAACGACCCAATTACCCAAGATTTGTCTGGAGTTGGGGCGGGGCACTAAAGGATTGATTGGTCATACTCAACCACGCCGGATTGCGGCATCGTCTACCGCTAAGCGACTCGCTCAGGAGCTGGGGTCGGAACCGGGGGTGCATGTTGGATTTAAGGTGCGTTTTAACGACACCTTGACCAGAGGTGCATCAATTAAATTGATGACCGATGGGATTTTACTCGCTGAAACGCAGGGTGATCCATTGTTGCGGCAGTACGATACCATCATCATTGATGAAGCCCATGAACGTAGTCTGAATATTGACTTTTTGTTGGGTTATCTTAAGCAGTTATTGCCTAAGCGTCCAGACTTAAAACTGATTATTACCTCGGCAACCATTGATTCGGACCGTTTTGCTCGGCATTTTGGCAGCCCCGATAAACCGGCACCGGTGCTAGAAGTATCAGGACGCTTATATCCAGTCGAAATGCGCTACCGCCCAGTTCAGGCCGGTGAAAAAGATAAAGACCGTGATTTAATGACGGCGATTACGGATGCGGTGGATGAATTGTGCCGCATCGGATCTGGCGACGTATTGGTGTTTTTGCCGGGAGAGCGTGAGATTCGTGATGCCGCCGAAGCATTGCGCAAACATCATCCCGCCCATGTAGAGATTTTGCCGCTATTTGCCCGCTTGTCGGCGCAGGAGCAAGAGCGAGTCTTTAAAATCAGTAATGCTAGACGGATTGTATTGGCCACCAATGTGGCGGAAACCTCGTTGACGGTCCCGGGTATTCGTTTTGTGGTGGATACGGGACTGGCGCGGGTGAAGCGTTATAGCTACCGCAATAAGGTAGAGCAATTACAGATTGAACCAATAGCCCAGTCGTCGGCCAATCAGCGTGCCGGTCGTTGTGGTCGGGTCGCTGCTGGGGTCTGTATCCGTTTGTATGACGAAGCCGATTTTATTGCGCGCGCGGCCTTTACCGAGCCAGAAATTTTGCGCTCTTCACTTGCAGCGGTTATTTTACGGATGAAATCGCTGCATCTGACTGATGTAGAACGCTTTCCGTTTATTGAGGCGCCATTGGGTCGTGCCATTGCTGATGGCTATCAATTGTTGCAGGAACTGGGTGCGCTGAGTGAAGAAAATCAATTAACTCCACTCGGTATTCAGTTGGCTAAATTGCCATTGGATCCGCGCATTGGGCGGATGATTTTGGCCGCATGTGAACAACATAGTTTACATGAAATGCTGATTATCGCCTCGGCTTTATCGGTGCAAGATCCACGCGATCGTCCTATGGATGCGCAAGCTGCAGCCGATCAAGCACATAAGAAATTTGCGGATGAAAAATCTGAATTTGTCAGTTATTTAAAAATTTGGGACTGGTTTGAAAATGCCATTGCGCATAAAAAATCAAACCGCTTGTTACAGCAAAATTGCCGCGAAAATTTTTTATCGCAGTTGCGTTTACGCGAATGGCGTGAAGTCCATACGCAGTTACTTACCATTGTGCGCGAACAAGGTTGGCGGCTGAATGAAACGCCAGCCACCTATGAGCAACTCCATACGTCCTTGCTGACAGGTTTGTTAGGGAATCTGGGGTTTAAAGGCGATGAAACCAATCAATATCTTGGGGCAAGGGGGATTCGGTTTTCTATCTGGCCCGGTTCTAGTCTGGTGAAAAAAGCGGGGCGCTGGATGATGGCTGCAGAATTGGTGGATACCAGTCGGCTATATGCGCGTTGCATTGCACAGATACAGCCTGAGTGGCTGGAAAAAATCGGTGCACATCTGCTGAGAAAAAATGTGAATGAGCCGCGCTGGGAAAAGCGTGCAAATCAAGTTTCGGCCTATGAACGTGCCACCTTGTATGGTTTGGTAGTGTATAGCCAGCGCCGTATTCAGTATGGGTTAACGCATCCGGAAGAAGCGCGTGAAATTTTTATTCGGGATGCCTTGGTCGCCGGCGAATTTGATACCAAGGCACCTTTTTTTGCGCACAATCAACAATTGCTGCGTGAAATTGAAAATTTGGAACACAAATCTCGGCGCACTGATGTCTTGGTGGATGATGCATTAATCATTGCGTTTTACGATAAGCTTATTCCTGCCGGTATTTTTAATGGCATTACCTTTGAAAAGTGGCATAAAGAAGCGACGGCGACGCAGCCGAAGTTACTGTATTTGCGTCGTGATGATTTGATGCGTCACGAAGCTGCTGGTGTTACGACGGACGTTTTCCCAAAAACGATGGCACAAGCCGGTACAGATCTGGCATTGAGTTACCATTTCGAACCTGGTAGCGCGCGTGATGGTGTGACCCTGACGATTCCATTATTTGCGTTGAACCAGATTGCCGCGGATCGCTGTGATTGGCTGGTGCCGGGGATGTTGAAAGAAAAAGTCCAATTATTGTTAAAGTCGCTACCGCAAAAAATTCGTCGTCATTGTGTGCCCTTGCCTGAGTATTCGGCCGGATTTTGCCAGCGCGTGGATTTTGCTAAAGGCAATTTTTTAGAAACGCTGATTGTCGATATTCGTGAGCAGACCGGTTTACTCACGAAAGCCTCCGACTTTAAATTGGAAACGATTCCAGCGCATTTAACCATGAATTTTAAAATTGTGGATGCACATGGAAGACAATTGGAGATGGGGCGCAATTTGGCGGCGCTGCGGGTTGAATTCGGTAGCCAAGCGCGAGAAAGTTTTCAGAAGCTGGTGCAGGAAAAGCAAGGTGGGTTAGGGATAGAAGTAACAGGAGGATTATCCGGTGTCATGGCGGCGCCCGCGAGTGATAATGCGGCCATTATGGCGAAGTTGGGTAAATTGGTTAATTCTGGTAAGGCGTCTCGTTCAGCGAAATCAGCCAGCCAGCCACATTCAAGTAATGGTGCTGATTTAGCAAAATTCGCCCAGTCCGTTAGTACGGGGGATGCTGAACGAGCAGCACATCAAGCGCAGCGTGCCGCTTTGGCGTCATCAGCACCGGTCGTGCAAAATGATCATATCACCGCTTGGACATTTGGTGAATTACCTGAGCTGCTGGAAATTAATCAAGGTAAGCAAACCTTAATTGGGTATCCGGCATTGGTGGATAAAATAACGTATTGTCAGCTTCAGGTAGTCGATGACCCTGAGCTCGCAGTACGGCACCATCGGGTTGGATTACGGCGTTTGTTCGCCTTACAGCTCAAGGATCAGCTCAAATTTTTAGAGAAAAACATCCCAGGTATGCAGCAAATGGGGATGCAATTCATGAGTTTGGGATCCCAGGAAGAATTGCGTAGTCAATTAATTGATCTGGCGTTTGAACGGGCTTTTATGCAGTCTCCTTTACCCACGAATGCTGATGAATTTTTGAAGCGCAAGGAAGAAGGGCGACCACGGTTGAATTTGCTGGCGACCGAAATAGCGCGATTGGCTGGGGTGATTTTAGCGGAATTCCATGGATTGCCAAAAAAATTGCAGGGCAATAAATCAGTCGCTGGTAGTGCTGCCAGCACGGATATGCTGGCGCAACTACAAAAATTGGTTGGTAAGCGGTTTATTATGGAAACGCCATATAACCAGTTAGTGCATTTTCCGCGCTATTTGAAAGCCATCACGGTTCGGATGGATAAAATGCGTACCGATCCGACCCGTGATGCTAGATTGATGCAGGAATGGCACGATGCCGCGCAGGGATGGCAGCGAACCAGTGAGCAGATCAAAAGCAGCGATCAAAAAATGCAAGACTACCGTTGGATGTTGGAAGAATTGCGCGTCTCCCTATTTGCACAAGAGCTAAAAACCCCGATGCCAGTCTCAGCCAAGCGTTTGCAAAAAATTTGGGAGAGCATGCAGCGTTAAAAGTGCCAAACTGACCTTACGTAATTTTTACCAAATAAATACCCGTCGATTATGGGGGCGAAGTGGTGATTGATTGCTGGGGCAAGAAAATGCTTGGCTAAATTCCGGCATATTAGCGATCGGACCCATGACCCGAGTATTGTCAGGTGCATGCCTGCTGCTCGATAACTCTAAGCGGAGTTGGTGAGGGCGGTAAAGAGTGCGAAGACTTTGTGCATAAGAGACGAAAAAGCGTTGTTCTGGAGTTAATTCATTGATGTTGGTGGTCTGGGGTTGATGTTGCAATGCTTTTTTAAACGCGATGAAGGCGATTTTTATTCCCCCCAGATCGGCAATATTTTCATCTCTGGTTAATCTCCCGTTGACGCTGAATTGGCCAATTGGGGTAAATTCATTAAATTGTTGTTCTATCGCAGTGGATCGGTGTATATAATTGTCTGTATCTTGCTTGGTCCACCAAGTGCGTGCATTCCCATTGGCGTCAAACAGGCGTCCAAAGGCATCGAATGCATGGATGAATTCATGCCCAATGGTGGCCCCTAATCTGCCATAATTGCTGGCCAGATCAGCTTGGTGATGGTAATTCGGTTTTTGTAATATCCCTGCTGGTAATACGATCTCGTTGAGTAGCGGGTTATAGTAGGCGTTAACCGTAGGGGCCGTTACTTGCCATGTGCGCTGTTCCACGGACTGCGTCACGCTGGTTAGCATGTAGTTAAATTCAAATGTGCGTAAGCGTTGGTTGAGGTTGTAAAAATAGTGAGGGTCAGATTGTGCTGTCGCGTCGTTCACTAGGCCTAGAGAGCGATAGTCATGCCATTGATCGGGGTGGCCAACATTGATTGAAATATGGTGTAATTTATTGATGGCCTGTCGTTTGGTAGCAGGACTCATCCAATCAGCTTGGGTAATACGATACTCCATCGCATTTTTGATGTTATTAATGATCGTGTTTGCACCCGATTTGCTCTCAGCGTTAAAATGGCGTGTCACATAAAGTTTACCCAGTGCGTCTCCGGCATGTTGGTCGAGGCTGGTCAGGATGCGCTTCCAGCGAGGTGGCATTTCCGTTGATCCGTATACTGTGCGATGGAAGAAATCAAAATTTTCTTCTACAAACCCCTTTGGCAGTTGATCTGCCTCAGCATGGAGCAGAGTCCAGCGTAAATAGGTTTTCCAATCATCCAGTGGCAATCGTTTTATTAATTTTCCGACTCGGTTAAAAAATTCAGGCTGGCTGACATGGATTTCTGGCGGTGAGGCGATTCCGAGTTCATTAAAGTACCGACTCCAGTTGGCTGCACGTGCGATGTTGTTTAACTCGGTGGCGCCGATGATCTGGGAAGACTTGCCTAGATTGAGCAGGGCGCTGGGCGGCACGGATGCACGCGCCAATTGTGTCTCAATGTGTAGAACCGTATTAGCTTGCCGATTCGCATCAGCAGGGAGGTCGCCTGCCAGAGTGAACATGGCGGCGATGTGGTTTTTGTATTGGATACGGACACTCGCCATTATGAAGTATTTGTCCAAATAATATCTTTTGCTAGGTAAGCCTAATCCACCTTGTATCAGGTCAAGATGAGCACGCGTATTGTTATGCGGTATCCGAATGATTCCCAGCTTAAACAAGGCAGGTATGCCCAATTTATGCAGTTTGCCAATCGTAGGAAGGATGTCAGCCCGTGTGTTGATGCCATTAATTATCGCCATTGTGGCGTCTAAAGGCGCTGTGCCCGCTTGCTCGATGGTGGTTTCATTCATACCGCTTCGGTAGTATTGACCGACTATTTTCTCTTCCAATGAGGAGGGTGATGGCATGGTGGCGGCTTGCTTGACCATGTCGTGTAGTAGACGATAATTTTCTTCGGTCATTTCATCTTGCATACTATAACTGTTTCGGTCAGGTGGTATCGTTGTGCTGGTCAACCAGGAACCATTGGCATAGGTGTAAAAATCAGTGCAGGGATTGGCACTGCGATCGATGGTATCAGCCTGGATAAGTAAATTATTTGCACTGCAGAATGAACAAGTTGTCATCGTTAGTGAGAAAAGGCATGCGCCAACAGCATGCCGTATTGGAGGAGGCGTGATTAACTTACAGGGCATGGGATATCCTTTCAGTAAAATGCGTGCTGGTGATAGTGACGCCGTGCCGTGGAAGCGTCGCTTGATTTTGTGTGAGATGGTGCTGAGCTTGTCGTGAAGGTGTGGAGTGTGAAGTTAATTCTAATCGTAGCGATTACAAATTTCCAATAGGTAATAATTATCGCTACGTTTGATTTGTTTTAGATGGCGACATTATCATTTTTGATGTGCTTTGTTTAGCCAGTTACCTTATGCGCACCATTGGCTCCACTGGGGCATAAAACCTCTTGATTTGCGCACTGTTATCTGTGTGGTATAGATAGTTTCCTTCTTTGTAAAGAAAGATAGTTGCATTGTCTTCATATAATAAGAGAAACTTCTGTGTAAGCATACCTGAAAGTGTTATTTTGCCATCTTTTAATCTAAACACATCAACAGTTACGCCCTTTATTATTTCGGTGCCGACATAGTTGACCGTGTAGAAATGCTTAGCCGTGACGACGACGCGGCCAGTGCAGTCCGGTGTTGAAAAAAAAGTGTAATGCAGGATGAAGGTTTGGGATTCAGCATTGTACTCGACGGATTCATGTGAATACCGTAGTGGTTTTTTGTATGCGAATTTACATATGCGTTGTGGGTGTCGTGCCCAAAGGCCATCGTATTTGGTGAGAGGATCAGGTGGTGTTATAGGGCTACCAATGATAGGAGTTCCAAGGCTGGTAGTGGTGCTGCCATCGCCACAGCCAGATAATATGGCTACGAATCCTACTGCCATTAAATAGGTATGATGTTGTTGCATAGTGTTTACCTCTTGTTGCTGAAATGCATAAAACAGAAAGAACGTGATTGAATAATGCGCGTAACAGCGCGTAAGACAAAAAATATGAGAATTAGTTCAGCGATTAGTTAAATAAATCGTTTTTTGATGCGGAATGGGGATGAGTCACGTCGGAAAAATGCTTTCCGGCGCGTAAGTGATAGATGGTTCAGTTATTGAGTAAGTGATGTGCGACGGCGTATTGCACCATTTCTGATAAATTTGTCATCCCCATTTTTTGGAAGATGCGGGTTTTATGGGTGCTGACGGTTTTGACGCTTAAATAGAGGTTTTCTGCAATTTCGGTAATTGTTTTACCTTGTACAAGAAATTGAAACACTTCAAATTCCCGGTCAGATAAGGTCGTATGTGGTAGTGCGGATTTACTTGGCATTAAATTCATGGCGAGTTGTTCTGCGACTGCCATGCTGATATAAGGGCGACCAGAGGCAACTTTATGAATGGCGCTGACTAATTGCAGGCCTGCACTTTCTTTGGTCAGGTAACCATGTGCACCAGCACGCATAGCGCGGACGGCGTATTGATCTTCTTCGTGCATGGTTAAAATCAAAATAGGGAGCTTGGGGGCTTCTTCCTTGATTTGACGAATTAAATCTACACCGCTACGTCCTGGCATGGAGAGATCCAGTAAGATGACATCAAATTTTCCCGTACGAACTTTATGTAGGGCATCTAATCCATCAATGGCTTCACCTGCCACATGAATATTAGTCTCGCCTTCTAATATCCGCTTTAATCCTTCGCGCATAATAGTATGGTCGTCAGCAATCAGGATGTTGATCATGGTTACCCTTATGTCAATCTAAAAGTTAACCTAGTAAGGCGATTAGGTAGATGGACTCGTGACACCACGACGCTCACGGGCGTGGTGTCGGTGCTTTTGGTGACAGTTTAATCTTCGCGACGTAAATGTGGGAACAGAATCACGTCACGAATATTCGGGGAGTCGGTAATCAACATCATTAAGCGATCTATCCCAATACCACAACCGCCAGTCGGGGGTAAACCATATTCCAAGGCGCGGATATAATCAGCATCATAGTACATTGCCTCTTCATCGCCAGCTTCTTTTGCATCCATTTGGGCTTTAAAGCGCGCAGCTTGATCTTCGGCATCATTCAATTCAGAAAAGCCATTGGCAATTTCTCGGCCAGTAATGAACAATTCAAAGCGTTCAGTGATCTCTGGATTGGTATCAGATGCACGCGCTAATGGCGATACTTCGACCGGATAATCAACGATGTAGGTGGGTTCCCATAATTGGGCTTCAGCAGTTTCTTCAAATAAGGCCAGTTGCAGTGCGCCTAGACCAGATGTGGAAAATGGTTTGACGCCGAATTTGGCTAATTCTGTGGTGATAAATGCTACGTCGTGCAATTGTTCAGTGCTGTAGTGTGGTGCATATTTGTTGATGGCACCCACAATGGTCAGGCGCTGGAATGGTTTGCTTAAATCCAGTTCACGACCTTGGTAGGTCAGTGTTGCGGTACCATGGGCATCGATTGCTGCTTTGCGTATCACTTGTTCTGTGAAATCCATCAACCACTGGTAATCAACATAGGCGGCATAAAACTCCATCATGGTGAATTCAGGGTTGTGACGCGGTGAGACTCCTTCATTACGGAAGTTACGATTGACTTCGAAGACCCGCTCAAAACCACCAACAACCAGACGTTTTAAATACAGTTCCGGTGCAATCCGCATGTACATTTGCATGTCCAGCGCATTGTGGTGCGTGATGAACGGTTTGGCTGCTGCACCGCCGGGAATCACGTGTAGCATAGGTGTTTCTACTTCCATGAACTCGTTGTCTTCCATAAAGCGCCGGATGGAACTTAATGCTGCTGTACGGGCTTTAAAGGTGCGACGGGTTTCTTCACTCATGATCAAATCAACATAGCGTTGACGGTATTTCATTTCTTGATTCGCCAAGCCGTGAAATTTATCTGGTAATGGACGTAGGGATTTGGTCAATAAGCGCAGGCAGGTAACTTTGATGGTTAATTCATCGGTTTTGGTTTTAAATAGTACGCCTTCAATTCCTAAAATATCGCCTAGGTCATAATGGCGGAAGGCTTCCATTTCAGCGGCACCTGTTTTGTCCGTGGTAATGTAAAGTTGAATTCGGCCATCGGCTTGTTTGCCGGAAGCATCTTGCAATGTAGCAAAAGCTGCTTTTTTACCCGCCTCACGCTTTAACATCATGCGACCGCCAACCGAGACGATAATATTCAGTGCTTCCAGTTCTTCGCGCCCCATGGCATTATAGTTGGCTTGTAAATCGGCACATTTATGGGTTGGACGAAAATCGTTCGGGAAGGCGACGCCGTGTAAACGCAGAGCGGCTAATTTGGAGCGACGTTCTGCCAGAATGGAATGGTCTTCAATATGAGTTGCAACGGGTTCTGCGCTCGTATCTGTCGTTGTGGTGCTATGTTGTGTTTCGCTCATGTCTGTCTTTCTTCTTCAGTCGCAGCAGGTATGCTGCGACGTTGGTCGTTGTTTGCCTAATGTCTACGTGTGGGTTGGGTATATACGTCTTGTTATACGCCTTGTTATACGCCTTGTTTTAGCGAGGCGGCAATGAAGCCATCCAGTTCGCCATCAAGGACTGCCTTGGTATTACCCATTTCAAAATTGGTGCGTAGATCCTTAATGCGGGACTGATCCAGCACGTAGGAGCGAATTTGGTGACCCCATCCGACATCGGTTTTGGAATCTTCCAGTTTTTGTTGTTCGCTCATCCGGTTGCGGAGTTCAAGTTCGTATAACTTGGCTTTCAGCATATCCCAAGCCTCAGCGCGGTTGCGATGTTGACTGCGATCGTTTTGGCATTGCACGACAATCCCGGAAGGGCCATGTGTCAGTCGTACAGCAGAATCGGTTTTATTGATATGCTGACCGCCCGCACCGGAAGCGCGGTAGGTATCGACACGCACGTCTGCTGGATTAACATCGATATCGATCGAATCATCGACTTCGGGATACACAAATAAACTACAAAATGAGGTATGGCGGCCATTGGCAGAGTCAAAAGGTGATTTGCGCACCAAGCGATGTACGCCAGTTTCAGTGCGTAAAAAACCATAGGCGTAATCGCCTTCGACTTTTAGGGTCGCGGTTTTAATTCCGGCAACTTCACCGTCGGATTGCTCCAGAATTTCAACTTTAAAGCCTTTACGTTCACAATAGCGCAGATATTGACGCAAAATCATTGAAGCCCAATCCTGTGCTTCGGTACCACCTGCACCTGACTGGATATCGATAAAGCAGTTGTTCGGATCCATGGGGTTGTTGAACATACGGCGAAATTCCATGCCTTCGACCATAAGTCGTAAAGCATCCGCATCCGCTTCGATCGCGATCAGGGTTTCTTCGTCTTGTTCTTCACGCGCCATCGCAAATAAGTCGCTGGTGTCACGTAGATCCGCATCAATTTTGGTCAGGGTGAAGACGATTTCTTCCAGTGATTTTTTTTCGCGACCTAAATCTTGCGCTTTTTTGGGATCATTCCAGATTGCCGGATCTTCCATCTCGGCATTGACTTGCTCTAGTTTCTCTGACTTGACATCGAAGTCAAAGATACCTCCGAAGTTCGGTTTCTCGGGTAGTTAAGTCCGTCAGTAAGCCGGAAATACTATTTAAACGTTCTGCTTCCATGAGCTTGGTCTCATTATTTGTTTGATTGAAGACAGAATTATACCTGACCAGCATCGGTCTTATTGATTTGATTCTATTGTTGTAAGCGCGATACATATCGTATGTTGTTGTATATGTATCGGCTAGGGAGGGGGGGATTATAAAATGCGATCACGGTGTAGCGCGACTGCTTCCATGATCATGTCGCTGAGATGTTCAGTTTCTATTGAATTATGTGTTGTTTTTATATGATTAATATGTGCTAACAGTCCTTGTCGCATGCGCGGATCCCAGAATAATTTGATGTGGGTCGCAATGTCGGCTAAGGCTTGGGCTCGATCTGGCATGGTTTCAAAAAAAGCGCCAATTTGGTTTGCCATGGTGATGAGTTGGCTGGGGTTCATTGTACTTCCTTCGTATCTGGTATTAATCTCGGCAGCGTTGTCCATGGCTGTAAATGACGTGACTAGTGTGATCATGATTGTTGTTGTTTCGGCGAACAAAACCAACGAGGGTGAGCTGCGTTTGTTGTGCTAATTTTACTGCCATGCTGGTAGGGGCCGATATGGCGGCCAAGAATCCAATCCCTGCTGTGGCAGCTTTTTGTACCATTTCTACACTGGCGCGACTGGTGATCAATGCCGCGCCGGTAGACGTGTCGATATGATGGCGTGCCAGTGTTCCAATTAATTTATCCAGTGCGTTGTGGCGTCCAATATCTTCCCTAACAAATTGAACCTGACCGTGACTATCCATCCATGCTGCGGCATGGGTTGCGCCGGTATGCTGTTGTAGTCGTTGTTGTTGTTGCATCGCTTGCATGCCAGCATGGACGGTTGCAGGTGTAAACATCGCGGTGCACTGTACTGATCCAGGATGACGCAACGCTTGCTGTAATGTTTCTGCTCCACACAGGCCACAACCGGTTCTGCCGGTCATATTGCGTCGTTGTCCTTTTAGCGCCTCAAAACGTGCGGTGGCTATGCGTAATTGCACTACGATGCCGTCGCACGTGTGTTCTATATCACAATCAAATAGTTCGGACGAGCTGCTGATGATGCCTTCACTTAATGAAAAGCCGAGTGCAAAATCCTCTAAATCCGTCGGTGACGCTAACATTACGGCATGGGAAATACCATTGTATTCCAAGGCGACACCAACTTCTTCGGCAACTTCATCCTGACAGTGATGGTAACGACTATGGTGCCATTTGGTGACGTCCAGTGCGACGAGTGCGGAGTTGTCGTGGGTCGGGCGTTCCGTGCTCAGATTCATGATCGTTCCTGTGCGGCTGGATTACTTTCGCGTGCCATAGATACATGTTTAAGTTGTTCATCTGTGAATCGCTGATGTTGTTGCTGCCATTCCGAGCTGCGGCCAGCGGGAATGCGTTTTACGTTCACTGCTGTTACCTTGTATTCCGGACAGTTGGTGGCCCAGTCGGAATTATTTGTGGTAATAACGTTGGCACCGGATTCTGGGAAGTGGAACGTGGTGTAGACCACACCCGGTTGTACACGTTCCGTGACTGTCGCTCGTAGTGCGGTTTGCCCAGCGCGTGAGGTGATGCTGACGTGATCGCCATTCTGAATGCCACGTTCTTCGGCATCGTGGGGATGGATTTCTAAACGGTCTTCACTATGCCATTGGACGTTGTCGGTGCGGCGGGTTTGTGCGCCGACATTGTATTGGGACAAAATGCGCCCTGTAGTTAAGATTAAGGGGAAATGGCGAGTGACTTTTTCGCTGGTAGCGATAAATTGTGTCGGGATGAATTTGCCTTTCCCGCGCACAAAGGTATCGATGTGCATAGTCGGTGTGCCTTCTGGTGCGGCGGCATTGCAGGGCCATTGAATGCTGCCGAGTTGTTCCAATTTTTTGTAACTCACACCGCTAAAGCTTGGGGTGAGTGAGGCGATTTCATCCATGATTTCTGATGGATGGGTGTATGTCATTGGGTAACCTAGTGCGTTGGATAGCGCCATGGTGACTTCCCAGTCGGATTTTCCGGCTTTGGCGGGCATGACTTTGCGTACCCGTGAAATGCGCCGTTCGGCGTTGGTAAATGTGCCGTCTTTTTCCAGAAAGGACGAACCTGGCAAAAAAACGTGGGCATATTTCGCTGTTTCGTTTAAAAACAAATCCTGTACCACAATACATTCCATTGCTGCCAATGCCGCTGTCACATGTTGGGTGTTGGGGTCGGATTGGACAATGTCTTCACCTTCACAATACAGCCCTTTGAATGAACCATCCAATGCTGCATCAAACATATTGGGTATGCGTAGTCCCGGCTCTGGGTTGAGGTCGCAGTTCCAGGCTTGTTCAAATTGGGTCCGTACGGTGGTGTCTGAAATGTGGCGGTAACCGGGGAGTTCATGGGGGAATGATCCCATGTCGCAGGCACCTTGTACATTGTTTTGGCCTCGTAGAGGATTGACGCCGACACCTTCACGTCCGACATTACCGGTTGCCATTGCTAGATTGGCGATTCCCATCACCATGGTGGAACCTTGTGCATGTTCGGTGACGCCGAGTCCGTAATAAATCGCCCCATTGTTTCCTGCTGCAAACAAACGGGCAGCAGCACGTAATTGTTCCGCAGGTACGCCGCAAATTGCTGCCATGGCTTCGGGGGAATTGTCTGGTTTTATGACAAAGTTGTGCCAATGGCGGAAGGAATCTCCGTCACAGCGTTGTTCTACAAATTTGGCATCGTATAGATTTTCACTCATGATGACGTGTGCCAGCGCCGTAATCACGGCAACGTTGGTTCCGGGTTTGAGTTTTAAATGGAAATCAGCCTGAATGTGCGGTGATTTGACCATTTCGGTGGTGCGGGGGTCGATCACGATGAGTTTGGCACCTTGACGTAAGCGACGTTTCATTTGTGATGCAAAGACGGGATGTGCTGCTGCTGGATTGGCACCGATAATCATGATGACATCGGATTTCATCACTGAGTCGAAGGTTTGCGTACCAGCTGATTCGCCAAGTGTTTGTTTTAAACCATAGCCGGTGGGTGAGTGGCAGACGCGCGCGCAGGTGTCGACATTGTTGTTACCAAAGGCGGCGCGTACTAGCTTTTGTACCAAATAGGTTTCTTCGTTGGTGCAGCGGGATGAGGTGATGCCACCGATGGCATTTTTACCGAATTTGGTTTGAATTCGGCGAAATTCGGATGCGGCATAACTCAGTGCCTCTTCCCAACTGACTTCACGCCAGGGATCAGAAATCGCTGCACGTATCATGGGCTTGAGCATTCTGTCTTGATGCGTCGCGTAGCCCCAGGCAAAGCGTCCTTTTACGCAAGAATGGCCGTGGTTAGCATGGCCATTTTTGTTGGGCACCATGCGCACCACTTGATTGCCTTTCATTTCGGCTTTGAACGAGCAGCCGACACCGCAATAGGCGCAGGTAGTGATTTTGCTATGTTCCGCCTGACCTAGCATAATCACGGTTTTTTCTGTCAAGGTGGCGGTAGGGCAAGCATCGACGCATGCACCACAGGAGACACATTCGGATTCCATAAATGATTGACTTTGACCCGGTGAGACGCGGGAATCAAAGCCGCGACCTGAGATGGTCAATGCAAACGTGCCTTGTGTTTCTTCGCAGGCGCGTACACAGCGGTTACAGACAATGCATTTGGAGGCGTCATAGGTAAAATATGGATTGGATTCATCTTTTTTCAAGGCGAGATGATTTTTTCCTTCAGTGCCGTAACGTACTTCGCGCAGCCCAACAATACCTGCCATGTCTTGCAATTCGCAATTGCCATTGGTCGGGCAGGTCAGGCAATCGAGCGGGTGATCGGAGATGTATAATTCCATCACGCCCTTACGTAATTCGGCCAATTTGGGACTTTGGGTGCTGATGTTCATGCCGGGTTCGCACGGCGTGGTGCATGAGGCTGGATAGCCTTTGCGCCCCTCAATTTCAACCAGACACAAACGGCAGGAACCAAAGGGCTCCAAACTATCGGTAGCACACAATTTGGGAATATTGACACCAGCTTCAACGGCAGCACGCATGACGGATGTGCCAACTGCCACATCAATTGTCACGCCATCGATGGTGACGGAGATGGATGTTGCCGTAGTAGAGCTAGGTGCGGGCGTACCATAATCCAGATCATTGAGCGAATTCATACTGTTTCCTTCTGTCCGGTAAAATCTTCGGGAAAATGGTTGAGCGCGGAGAGCACTGGGAAGGGTGTCATGCTGCCCATGGCGCACAGTGAGCCGTGTTTCATCACGTCGCATAAGTCGCGTAATAAGTGAATTTTCTGGGGGCGATTTTGATCTGCAATAATGTGATCAATCGCTTCAACGCCACGTGTTGAGCCAATGCGGCATGGGGTGCATTTACCACACGATTCGACGGCACAAAATTCCATGGCGTAGCGAGCTTGTTTTGCCATATCGACACTGTCGTCAAACACCACCACGCCTCCATGACCGATAGCTGCACCGATCGCGGCGAAGGCTTCGTAATCCAGTGGAGTGTCAAATTGTGATTCCGGTAAATAGGCACCTAATGGTCCGCCCACCTGTACTGCGCGGATCGGGCGCGCACTGGCAGTGCCAGCGCCAAAATCGATCAACAGTTCGCGTAGGGTCAGACCAAAGGCTTTTTCAACCAGACCACCATGTTGGATATTGCCCGCGAGCTGAAATGGCAAGGTGCCGCGCGAACGTCCTTGGCCAAAATCATGGTAAAACGCTGCACCACGTGCCAGAATGAGTGGTACGGCCGCCAGTGTAATCACATTGTTAATGACAGTAGGTTGGCCGAATAAACCGTTAATCGCCGGCAGCGGTGGTTTGGCGCGAACGATCCCACGTCGTCCTTCTAGGCTTTCAAGTAGAGCTGTTTCTTCGCCACAGACATAGGCTCCAGCGGCTTTGCGCACTTCTAGGTGGAAAGCGTGGCCTGAATGTCGAATGTCGCTGCCTAAATAACCATGTTGGCCAGCGATGGTGATAGCGTGATTCAGGGTTGCAATCGCATGAGGATATTCTGAGCGAACATAAATATATCCCACGGTTGCACCTACAGCCAGTGCAGCGATGGTCATGCCTTCGATCAGCATAAATGGATCATTTTCCATCACCATGCGATCAGAAAATGTACCTGAATCACCCTCGTCGGCATTACATACGATGTATTTTTGTTGATTATCCTTTGGGGTCGTTGTGAGGACGGTTTTCCACTTTATGCCAGTTGGAAAAGCAGCGCCTCCTCGGCCACGCAAGCCCGAAGCGGTCACTTCTTGCACAATTGCCGAGGCTTGCATGAGCAATGCTTGATCTAGTCCCGCATACCCTTGATGTGCCAGATAATCATCCAATGAGAGTGGATCGGTGATGCCGACGCGCGAAAACGTTACGCGTTCCTGATTTTTTAGAAAGGGTAGTTGTTCTACTAGGCCAATACTAAGGGGATGGTTAGTTGGAAGGTCAGTCGAGGCTAGGTTGGTGAAGATGCCGGCATCAAATAAGCTATTAACATCATGTATGTCTACCGGACCAAAGCCGATGCGTCCTTGTGGCGTAGCAATTTCCAATAGTGGTTCAAGCCATACCATGCCGCGTGAACCATTTCGGATGATGCGCAAGTCAATGCCGCGTGATTGCGCTTGTTGCTGTATGGTCGTCGCGATATCATCAGCACCGAGGGCAAGTGCGACGGAATCGCATGGAAGGTAAACCGTGCATGGTGTGGACGTGCTCATACGTTCCCCTGTTTGAGAAGCTGATTAAATTTTTCAGGGCTCACACGGGCGTAGAGTTGATCATTCATCGTGATTGCTGGACCACAGGCACACAGACCGAGACAATACACCGATTCAAGCGTAAAACTACCATCAGCTGTCGTCGCATGAAAATCGCAGCCAAGTTGCGTTTGAACGTGTTGCGCTAGTTTGTCAGCCCCCCTCGCCTGACACGCTTCAGCACGGCATACCTGAATAACGGTGCGGCCTGGCGGAGTCTGGCGAAAATGGTGATAGTAAGTAATTACACCATGGACTTCGGCACGCGACAGATTGAGCGCATCTGCAATCAAAGGAACGGCCATCTCCGGGATGAAGCCGATGTTATCCTGAATCGCGTGCAACACCGGTAGTAGTGCGCCAGACATGCCGCAGTGGCGTGCAATGAGCGCGCTCAGTTGGTCACTATTACTGTGGTCACTACTGCAGCCTTCACTACTGCTGTGATCACAACTTTGTGTGGCATCGCTTATGCCCGGAGCTTGATTTTGCGTAGTCATACACACTTTCTACTGAATGTAACTAAAAACGTCATTAAAAAACCTAGCTAAGTGGAAAACGCCCTATCGGAACAGCACAGCGGCTTTTTGCAGGGTCATAGTGACGCCCCACACCAGCGGTATGCCGACTGCCAGCCATGCCGCGACAACTAGCGCGAGCGGTGTCGGTGCTCGGGTTTTTTCGCTACCATCGGCATGAACTTCCGTTTTGGCCGAACGGTCGTGTGCCAGTTTTTGTTCTTCGGCTAATTGCTCATCGCTCATGAAATGGTGATCTGCAACAGGGCGTATCATGGCATTGCATACAAAGCCAGCAAGCAGTAATCCGGCCAGAATATACATGGTGATGCTATATGAATCTGCTTTTGCTACGCCATGGGCTAATTGGTATTCGCGGATGTAGTTCACTAATACTGGACCAAGTACGCCTGCAGTTGACCAAGCAGTGAGAAGTCGACCATGAATAGCACCGACCATTTGGGTACCGAACATATCTGCCAGATAAGCGGGCGCAGTAGCAAAGCCACCGCCGTACATGGATAAAATGATCGAGAAGGCGATCGCGAACAAAGCGAGACTTCCCGCCTGACTCAAACTAGGAACCACGGCATATAACAAAAAACCCAGCGTGAAAAAAATAAAATAGGTGGATTTGCGACCAATATAATCGGAGATAGTCGCCCAAATAAAACGTCCGCCAATATTAAATAAAGATAGCAAACCAGTGAATCCAGCAGCAATCGCAGCGATTTGTACTTTTTGTGCAGGCGATAATTGGTTAAAAGCGATATTTAATCCCAGTAGTTTGCCTGCAAACACTTCTTGGAGAAGAGGGGATGCCATACCAATAATTCCAATGCCCGCAGAGACATTCAGACACAATACAGCCCAAATAAGCCAGAATTGCGGGGTTTTAATGGCAGTAGCGACATGTACGTGTTTATGTGTAATCATGGCATTGGCAGAACTGGTTTGGGGTGTCCAACCAATAGGTTTCCAGCCAGTTGGTGGAATACGGTAACCCAAAGCACCGGCCATCATGAACACAAAATAAATGGTCGCCAAGACTAAAAAAGTTTCCATGACGCCGACGCTGGTCGGGGTTGCATAATATTTCATTAATTTATCAGCAAGAGGTGCCCCTATCATCGCACCGCCGCCAAATCCCATAATTGCCATGCCAGTTGCCATACCGCGCCGATCAGGAAACCATTTAATCAGCGTGGATACTGGCGAGATATAGCCTAAACCTAAACCAATTCCGCCGATGACACCTGATCCGAGCCAAAGCATCCAGATTTGGTGCAAATGTACTCCCGCAGCCGAAATGATTAACCCACCACACCAGCACAACGCAGACACGACCCCTGCTTTGCGTGGTCCAGCGCGTTCTAACCATCCGCCCCAGAGCGCAGCCGAGGAGCCGAGAAAGACAAAAAATAGGGTGAACATCCACCCAAGCATGGAAATTTTCCAGTCACAGGAGGTGGAAAAAATTTCGTCAAAAAACCCGATATCCTTAGCGCATGCAATGGCGTCTTTAATGCCTACTGCTTTGGATAGTGGTAGCCAAAATACGGAAAAGCCATAGGCCATACCGATACATAAATGAATCGCTAATGCCGCGGGTGGAACGAGCCAACGATTAAAGCCGGGTCCTGCAATGGTGTGTTCTTTTGCAAGTAAATGCAGTAGTGAAGAAAATGGTTTCATTGTTGTCTCCTAAGGGGTGCTTTCATTAATATCTTCATAAATATGTTTTAAAAAACATATAATGGTGATATATTTTTTTGGTTTTGTCTAGAATAGCACCTTACATTCCTGTATAAAATAGGCTAATTTAAACATAATGTTAAAAGTAAAAATAAAACCGCAGTGGGAGATTACACGTTCCGGTGTTGGATTGGAATGTGCTGCATTAATGAAGTTGTTGAATTCCATACAATTAGTCGGGTCGATCGCACAAGCGGCGCGTGAGGTAGGTTTGTCTTATCGATATGCTTGGGGTTTGCTGCGTGAAGGGGAAGTATTCTTTGGTCATACACTGTTGGAAAAAGGCCGGGGGCGCGGTACAAATTTGACGCCATTAGCAAAAAAATTGATTTGGGCAGACCGAAGGGTCAGCGCCCGCTTATCGCCATTATTAGAAAGTTTATCATCTGAACTAGAGCACGAGTTGGCTCAGGCTTTGGCGCAACATGCTAGGACGATACGCTTACATGCCAGCCATGGTTTTGCCGTCGCGGCATTACTGACGCAATTAAATCAAGCAGGTTTGCCGGTGGAGTTGAGCTACCGAAATAGTACTGATGCGGTTGCGGCACTATCGCGGCGCGAATGTGATTTGGCTGGATTTCAGGTGCCGATGGGGGAATTTGAGTCGATTGCGCTTGCGCAGTATACCCCTTGGTTATCCCCGAAAACCCACTGTTTGATCCATTTGGCAGTGCGTCAACAAGGCTTGTTTGTCTTGCCAGGTAATCCAAAAAATATTACGAATCTGCATGATCTGACTCTTCCTGGAATACGCTTTGTGAATCGTCAGGTAGGATCGGGAACCAGAAAATTACTTGAATTGATGCTGCAAAATAGTGCCATTGAAGTAAGCGATATACACGGGTTTGATAGTGCGGAATTTACCCATTCTGCGGTGGCAGCGTATATCGCCAGTGATATGGCGGATGTGGGATTTGGGGTAAAAACTGCAGCACAGCGCTTTGGTTTGGATTTTATTCCGTTAATGAAGGAGCGTTATTTTTTCGCATTGCCGTTAGATGCCATGGATGATCCATTTATCCAACAAGTAATTAGGACATTGCAATCCGCGTCGTTTCGAGATGTGGTTGAGGATCTGGCGGGATATGATGCAAGCGATACGGGTGTAATACAATCGATGTCTGAGGCCTTTACGGATTTGATTCGGTAAGACTCAAGCCAGTAGTCACGAGAGCGTTTATTTTCGTTATGCACTGCACCACGCGTTGCAGTACCCGCTGAGCTGAATTTTCACCATTTTCGCATGCTTCAACAATCAAGCGTGCACTAGCACATATACGCAAGGCACTGACCGCAACGCCATGCCGTACGCCGCATAATACCGGTTGACCTAATTGGTAGACTTGTTGGGGTGAGGTTTGCAGTTGCAGATAAAGTTGATGTGTTTGTTCCCGGCTTAGGTGTAAGCCTGGAGCATCGGCATGGCGCAGTAAAATGGGAAAAATAGTCTGAACAGAATCCCATGGTGCAGAATCCGACTGCGGTTCAGCGCTCAGAAAATGGCGATCTAGTACCGGCTGTGGTAGTAGTTCCAGAGTCGGGGAGTGAGCAATTACTCGCTGTACTGTTTCAGAAAATCGACACAAAAACTGATGAATCTGTGCCGCAGGAATCGTTCTGAAAGCACGTAATTCCGCCAGTGCAGCTTCCCATCGCAGTAATAGGCCAATATTGGCGATGTCGTTTAGTTGGTTGGCAGCAGGCCAGTCGGTAGGCCAATCACCCCGGACACTATAGTCACGCAATGCCGTTGGGAGGGTATTTTTTGATAGACGTGGCACCAGTGCAGCAGGGATCAGCAATGCCCCGGAAAATGACGGGCCGGTCACAAATTTTGAACCAGTGAGTGCAATCATGCATCCCAGTTTTAGGTAGGCTTGTATGCTGGCTTCAGCCAAACGAAATTGACAGGCATCTACCATGACAGTGAGGTGTTCTCGATGGCGTTGTAGGACGCAGGCAAGGAAGGCAGGATCAGGTGCTGTTAATCCGGTTTTGGAAACGTCAATAGGAATCAGTAATACCTGTTGTCCGTGTGTGATTGATTCGTGAATTACCTGATTAATTTCATGATTGATCGTTGCCATAGTGCGGACAGTTCCGTCATTCTCACGCAAACGGATACTGATGATTTCAGTTGGATTTGCATTGGCCAGATTGCCATGTTCTGGAACGCGTTGTCCTTGTGCCGCACAGTCGCTAAAATGTTGGCCGCGTAGTGCCGTTGCAACGCCGCTGCCAGTCTCTGACTCTTCCATCATAATGATGCGCAATGGGCGCATGGAATTTGCGTAGGTTGTTGGCCTTCCAGCTAGTAACTGTCCCGTGATTAAATGCAAATCTGTACCAGATGCGGCAAAGATGGTCGCAACGTGGTCTTGTTCGGACACGCCACAATAGGTATTCAGCGCATGACGAATGCGTTCCATTTCTTCACGATAAATAGTAGCCAATAAGGCCGTGTATTCAGTAACGACCTTGGACTGCGCAATACGCATCTGTATTTTGGTGTGCAGGGCATGTGCCGCGGCCAGCCCACGGACTGAAATGCTGGTTGCCGTTGCGGAGCCAAAAGCCGCTAGCATAGGATTAGGTTGTGCTGGACAGCCGTATTTATTTTTACCGGTAGCGCTATTCAGCACAATCCTGGCATCTCCACCAGACACGAGTAACTCGGAGAGGGCAGGCAACAATGTTGACATTGGTACTAATGCTGCTAATGGTGACAGGGTGGCATAGTCTGTCACATTTTCGCATACAACGATGTCTGCCAATTCGGCATGCTGTTCTTGGATCGGAAAAATAAAATCATCCTCCACAATGCTATCCTTGTTGAGCCGTAATTTTTTGTTCGACCATCGTCGCAAAAGCGCCAAACAGGGTGCGTATGGCGCCTTGCTTATAGGGAAATTTAATGGGTGAGTCCAGATTATGTACTACCATATTACTATCAACCTCAAAAATCAGTAATTGGCCATCAGGGGTTTCTCCGCAGTCGATCCCTACGTATTCCAGTTCCAGTTGCGCGCTAATGGCTGCCATTGCTGTTGCATGGCGCGCAGCAAAATCGTGCGTGAACTTTTCCATGAATAGGGCTTCTTGATCCCGATTGTCGGCGTTATCCAACATGTCGGCATTCAAGTAATGCACCATCCAGCGACCGGAAATAGCCATGTGACAGGCATAGGGTTTGCCATTAATTAAAATAATCCGGTATTTACGAAATTGGCCATCGGTACTACGATAATCCACAAATGGCGATACAAAAAAGACGGATTCAGACGAATTGGCCAAATAGTTGGCAAGTCCGGCCGCATCGTCAATCTTTAACAAGTCCTGCCCCGCATGGGAATCAATTGGTCGTATGATGATCGGAAACCCAGCGCCACCTAATTGATTTCGTAAAATGGTATCGCTTTGGTGAAGTTGCTCAGGCTGTTGTTCCAGCATGGAGCGCGGCATACGCACGGTAGGAGGCATGCTAATGCCGGGTAAATTGCTGAGCAAGGCACAGGCAGAATCACGGGATAAGTGAGCAATGTGGCCGGGGCGATTAATTACGGGTACCGGCCATGCTTGCAATTGCTGTTCGAGTTGTGCCAATAAAAATTGATTTTCATCTGACTCAGCCACAGCCACATACACCACATCATGCTCTGGCAGTTGCTCAGGCAAGCCTAGTTCTGGAGTGACGAATACCAAATCAAGATTAATCTGACTGCCTTCGATTAAAAATTCAACTGGTGAGTTTGCCATCAAATCACCGGGTCCTAAGATTGCCAGTAGCCGAATTTTCCCATTGTTGCCACTTTCGCGCGGATAGTGGTAGAGCTGCTGGGTCTTAATCGCCAGCCCACGCATGTTCATGGCAATTTTTGTGGAGCCGCGCAGAATTAAAAAAATCGACATATCCATCAGTGCATTGGCATCAAATGGATCTGTATTTATTCGTGCTAACAATTTTTCTGCTACGGTAGCTAAGTCGCCATTATTGAACGCTAACTTCATCAGTGCTGGCAAACCAATCAGTCCGGTGGTACTCGACGTTGAATCGGCTGTTGAGTCAGCCGCTGCATCTACAGTTGTAGCAAGCTCAGGAGCATTGTTTACATTCATTATGAAAGGCCGGTAAGGTGGTTGGGGATGACCGTGTTTTCTAATTGGGTACCAATGCGCAACGTGGCAGCGATCAATTGATCAATATTGCTGACGGTGGTACGGTGGTTAACAATCGCAACACGTATAGCAAATTGGCCGTTAATTGTCGTGCTGGAGGGCGCTGCAATTCCCGATTCCTGTAATTGAATGACTAGTTCGGCATTAAGTTGGTTGTGCGTTTGTTGTTCAGTCGTCGATGTTGCGGCTTTTTCGTGATTGCCAACATAGCGGAAGCACACGATGTTCAAATTGACCGGAGCCAGCAATTCTAAACGCGGGTCGCTTTTGATATAGTGGTGAAGATACTGTGCCAAGGCACAGGTTCCGGCAATAATCGTTCCTAATTTCTCAGTACCGAATGTTGCTAACGTAAACCATGTTTTCAGCGCCCGAAATCCGCGTGATAAATCTGGCCCTAAATCACATGGCCATGGCGAACCGGCTGCCATGCCACGTTTTTCACGCTTTAAATAATTGGCGGGTGCAGCAAAGGCAGCCAGTTGATGTGCCTGATCACGGACTAGAATATAACCGGCGTCATAAGGAACCTGACCCCATTTATGAAAATCAAAGGCAATCGAATCAGCCTGTTCAATACCTGCAAGTCGTGGCGCAATTTCCGGCGACATCATTCCCAGTGCGCCATAGGCACCATCAATATGAAACCACAGCTGATGCTGTTTCGCCAGAGCTGCCAACCCGGTCAGATCGTCAATGGCCCCGACATCCACTGTGCCGGCAGAACCTACCACTAAAAATGGTTGGCGTCCGGCTTGTTTATCTTCTTCAATGGCATTGGCAAGGGCGTGTAAATCGATCTGGTAAGCCTGATTCATGGGGATCTGCCGCAGTGCTGCTGTCCCAAAGCCTGCCAAATCCATGGCTTGGCTCACACAACCGTGGGCTCCTGCTGACGTGTATGCAACCAATAGTTGGCCACTACCGAAAACGCCATCACGGCGGACATCCACACCGAGTTGCATGGTGCGTGCAATGACGATGGCAATAAAATTCGCGATGGATGTGCCTGTCACAAACAATCCACCTGCGCTCATTGGAAAGCCAAATAACTCGCGCATCCAGATCAAAATCTGCTGTTCTACCGCGACAGGAATTTGCTCACGACCACCTACGTTGGCATTTAATCCTGCCGTTAGCATTTCTGCTACCATGCCGACAGGTGTGCCGCCGCCTTGAACCCAACCCATAAAACCCGGATGGGCATTGCCAATCACATAGGGGGCGATTTCAGTTAAAAAGCGGGCATGCAATTGTGCCAGAGGTGTTGCCTGATGCGGAAGCGGCGATAAGAAACCTTCCTTCACTTCAGTGGGAATAGGTTGCCACACCGGGCGTTCGCGTAAATGTTCGGTATAGTCCAGCATATCGTCCAACATGGCATGCGCCTGTGCGCGAAATGCCGGCCAATCTGTTGGGTCAAGAGTTTCTTTGGAAAGCACGTTACACCTTTGTGTTTAGTATTAGCACGGAATTCACTGCTAATTATTTTCTACTATTATCGATGACTAGTACCACTGTTTAATGGAAGAGAAGCGGGGGGTTGTGCTGCTACTTATGATGTTTGATTACTTTGCCCTTGCTTGCTCGTATTCCCCTAAAGTTGTATAAGCTTAGTTGATATTTTACAGTGTTACTCTGCGGACATGGTTAGGTCGTTAATTTTATACCGGTGTTATGTGGTATTTTTAGTGGGCAGTGGTGTACAGTGCATGTAGTAAGAACGAAGAAATAGTGTCATTTAAATCATAAAAAGAACGAGCGAATGCGTATAGAAAAAATTAGTGCCAGCACAGTCAATCATGAATTATCCAATAGCACCGATAATGCTGCGCCATTACGGCCAGATACTCCCTGTGTCGCCGTATGTTCCACGACATTCGATGAGGTTTGTCGCGGATGTGGCCGAACAGTAGTGGAAGTGGCGACTTGGGTTGCGATGGATGATCCCAGCAAAGAGGTGGTCTGGCAGCGCATTTTGGCTCAGGGCTACCCTCGCAGAAATGGTTGAGTAAAATTTAGGGCTGCCCCAGTATTCTGCTACGCAAATTTGCCTGATGGTGCTGTTCTGGCTGTGAGTGTCCTGTACAGCAGGTATTGTTTTGAATCTGGGGATCGGTATCGTTGGTCGTTAGACGCAAAATCATGCGGTGTAATTGCGCACAATCGGGCTGCATCGTTCCAAAAAATAACACGTCGTCGTTTTGTTGAATAACTAATGTTGGAAAGTTATCAATATCCAGATCATCGACCAGATCGGCTTGATCTTCAATGTCGATCCACAAAAACAGGCAATGGGGATGCTGTTTGGCTAGGTCATCAAATTTGGCACGGTAGGCAGCACACACATCGCACCATTCGGCACACAGGCAGGCAACGATTGTCTGGTGTTGGGATAATGCTTGGTGTAACTGTTCACGAGTTACATGGTTAAGGTCTAGGCTAGGCATGTCGGGATTTTACCCGATTACACGAAAAGTACAACAGCATCACCGTCTGAAAAGGTAAAATGCCGCTTATGTCTACACAACTCCCTATCATTTTATCGATCGAAACCTCCTCAGAGCGAGCTTCTGCTGCGCTTTTGGTTGGTCAACATCTCACGCAACACCACACAGATGGTGTTACCAGTCATTCACATGCTATTTTACCAATGGTGCAGGCGCTATTGAGCGATGCTGGATTGTGTCTGGCTGATTGTGATGCTATTGCTTATGGTGAAGGCCCTGGCTCATTCACTGGCGTACGCACTGCTTGCGGTGTGGTACAGGGCATGGCGTATGGCGCAGATTTACCTGTTATTCCTGTTATTACGCTCTTGGCGATGGCCGAAGCATGTCGTCGCGCCACGGGAGCAACTCACATTGTCACGGCACTGGACGCCCGCATGGGTGAAGTCTATTGGGCTCACTATCGCTACAATGTCAGCGAAGCTGGCACAGGCGGTTGGCATACAGAGTCTGCTCCGGCATTATGTGCCCCGGCAGAGTTGGCGCTGGCATTGGCATTGTTGCCGGATGTGCAGTTAGCTGGCAATGGATTCCTTGCTTACCCTACGCAGTTTTGTTTGTCGTCGGCGGTATTCGCTGCAGTATATCCCGGGGTGCCGGAAGCAGGTGCTGTCGCTTGGTTAGCAGAATCTGATTTAAAGGCAGGACGCACCATCCCTGCCGAACAGGCCCAACCACTGTATTTGCGTAATAAAATAGCAATGACAACAGCAGAGCGGCAACACATGACTGCACAAAAGTTAGATCAAAAAACCGCGCAAAAAACGGAGAACACGCAACTATGAGTCTGCCTTCCGGTTTTGATTTGGCACGTATGCAACTTTCGGATCTGGATCAGGTTATCGCAATTGAAAACACGGTATATCCGCATCCATGGAGCCAACAGAATTTTGCTGACTCGCTTCATCAAGATCATGATGCTTGGGTTGTTCGCAAACAATCAGTCGACGGATCAGCGCAAGAAATGCTTGGCTATTTTGTACAAATGGCGGTCGTTGATGAGATGCATATACTCAATGTGGCAGTAACGCCGTCGGCACAAGGGCAAGGCATTGGACTCTATTTATTAAGCCAAATGGCCATTCATGCCAATCTGTTGGAAATGGAATCGTTGTTATTAGAAGTACGCGCCTCTAATCAACGTGCTATTCAGGTGTACGACACGTTTGGGTTTGCCTATATTGGGCGACGTAAAGGCTACTATCCAAGTACGCAGTCCCAGCGTGAAGATGCCCTTGTCATGCGTTTAATGTTGCGCGATTTAATTTCTTCGGTAAATCACCCCATCACATGAGTCAAGCAGAGTTTATGCGCCAATTGGATAAGCTAAGTCAGCTAACAGAAATGTCCATCGGACCATTGTGGTTGATGCGCCGACCTGCGCCGGTTATTTCTGCTGCTGTTGCTGATGCTAGCGTTAGTGTAGACGATAGCGCATCATCGCCTGCACAAGCACACATCGTCTTACCACCCGAACCACAAGTGCAGACTGGTGATGTGCCGAAACATGGTGATGATCCGATGCATTGCCATGTTTGCAGACAATCTTGGTTGGAGGGTGAGGTCAATGATAGTGATGTACTCGTCGTCGTGGCACAAGCACTTACTGATGAGCGTGAGCAACAGTTAGTAGAGCGTAGTTTGCGAGCAGCAGGATGGCATCAGCCACAAGCGTTGATGACGCTACATGCCGGCTGTGTTGGTGGGGAGCGTGCGGCTATTGCAGCGTTACAATCGCAGTTACGTCGTCAGCAGCCACAAGTTATGCTCGTTCTCGGAAGTGCTGCAGGGAAATTACTTGGTTTGGATGTTAATATAGTAGGTAAGCAACAACACTACGGCACCACGCCGATGGTCGTGACCTATCACCCCGCCGACTTAATTAGCACGCCCAAGCTCAAAGCTGCATTATGGGTTGATTTATGTCTGGCACAGCATGGAAGCTGATTCTGCTAATAATACCGCTACCGCGACTGGATTTCAGCATCAGTTTGAGCGTCACTGGCCAACGCTAACACAGGCGCATGTCCGTAATTTGGCATGGTTACTGGATGCGCCCGATTTACTGCAACGAGACCACCCGCGCTGGCAAGGGCGACTAGCACACCCGACGGTAGTGGACGCAGCAACGGCAGATTGGTTGATTAAGCTCAACCAAGATCCGCACGCGTTGATTACCTTTTTAGCGCTACATCCTCATACTCGGTTGGGGCATTATGCCGAGAACTTACTTGCATTTTATTTTTCTTGGCGTGGCGAGTTAGCCGCCCACAGTTTGCAAGTGCGTTCCCACACGACGATTGGCGAGTTTGATTTTTTACTCAACACGCCAGTCGGTTTGCAGCATTGGGAATTCGCCTGTAAATTTTATTTGCTGTCTACGCCCAGTGTCGGTACATCGCCAGATGAAATTAGACCCTTTTCCGATTATGTCGGGCCGAATTTAGCGGATAATTTGGGGGATAAAATTCACAAAATCATGGACGTTCAACTCGCGTTAGGGAAGCATCCCGCGGCACAATCGTATTTAACCGCGCCATTGGTTGCTGCCAAAGCATGGTTAAAAGGTTGGTTATTTTACCCTGCAGAGGATACGTTGCCCTTGGATGGTATTGCACCTGAGCATTGTCGGGGGGTGTGGTGCCATATAGCAGCGTTATCCTCTACTATTAGTAAATCAGCGCACGCTGGTACAAAATCAGAATTAAAACCAGCATCAACGTATTTTCATATTTTGCCACGTCTAAACTGGCTTGCTCCCGCCAAAATCCCGCGCTCCGAGGGATGCCATTTGTATGAACTTCAGCAGCAATTGCAGCGTACGTTTCAGACTGACTCACGTCCGGTATTAATCGCCCAATGCACGGAAGCTAACGGTGTGTTGACAGAATATCAGCGGCTATTTATTGTGCCAGATGGATGGGGTGCGTTACCGGAGTAGATGTGCTAACGGGTATACCTAAGCATACTTATTCATGGATTAATATTAATAGATTAACTGCATCACAAAAAATAAAATCTGTGAAATTGGTTTAACGCTGCCATTAACTGCAAAAAGTTATTCAAGTAATATTTTTCCGGGTGTGATTCGCTAATTGAATTTGCTAAACAGTACTGTGATATCGACAATCCAGAGGGCATTATTGATTCAATTGTTGACGCTGCCGCTTCGTATGCGCCAGACATAGTGCAGTGCACTTTACCCCATGAGCAGTAGTCCAGACGGCGTGGCTATTTGGTGGTCAGAAACCAAAAAATTTTTTACATCAATGGGATTGTTAGCAACGATAGTGGTCCCTGTATTGACAGCTGTTTTGCATTAAGGAAGGTGGTGAGGTTGGAGTGCTATTTTTCACCTCAGTCTGCTTCTGCAATGCCAGTTTGCGCATATCAAGTAAAAAAATTATCTTTTTTTAAATTCATAAACATAATTCATGTTAAAGTGGAAATTATCTGCATTGCAATTTTTAATTTTAAAATTATGTTGAGAATCAAGGTATGAGTCAAACTGAGCGAATTTACCACATCAGGCAGCGATTACAGTCAGGCAATAGTATCAGTCGAGAGCAGTTTTTAGCAGAGCTTGGTATCTCGGCATCTACTTTTAAACGTGATTTGGCGTACATGCGAGACCGAATCAACATGCCGGTAGAATTTGACAAAAACACTGGTGGCTACCACTTACAGCATGGCGGAGCAGCACAACAAGAATTGCCCGGTATATGGTTTAGCGCGGATGAGATATACGCGTTGTTGACGATGCAGCAATTGCTCTCAGAACTGCAGCCAGGGTTATTGTCGCCCCACATTCAGCCGATAGTTGAGCGTTTGCATCATCTTATTGATGGACCACAATTAGCCAGCGACGAGATCAAAAAGCGCATACGACTAGTACGCGTGAATGCTAGAAAAATCAAGCTCACGGCATTTGAACCAATTTCCAGCGCCGTATTACGTCGTCGCCAAATCCGCATACAGTACTTTAATCGAAGTCGAGCTCAGACAGATGACCGGACCTTATCGCCGCAGCGACTGGTGTATTACCGAGACAACTGGTATCTGGAAGCATGGTGTCACTTGCGGCACGACATGCGTTCATTTTCTGTAGACGCCATCAGTCAGGTTGAGATTTTGGAGCAAACGGCTAGGGAAACCCCTGAGGCGGAACTGGCTGCCAAGTTTTCTGTAGGCTATGGAATTTTCAGTGGGGCTGATTTGACTTGGGCCACCCTGCAATTTTCGTCTGAAAAAGCCCGCTGGATCAGTAAAGAGACCTGGCACCCACAACAGCAATCGCACTTTGACGACAGCGGTAATTACATCTTAAAAATTCCCTATAGCGACGACCGTGAGCTAGTCATGGACATTTTACGCCACGTTCCGGAAGTAACGGTGCTGGAACCTGTGGGTTTGCGGGAGCGAGTGATAGAGCAGTTGGAATCGGGGTTAACTGCTATGCGGAATTGTTGTGAAAAATAGAAATAGATGTGAAGTGAATGGGGGGTGGCTCACTCTGTGAGCTTTGGGGTGGGTATAGTTTGGTTAAGGCAATGGTAAATGCTGTTTGAGATCGTTATGTCGATTGTTTATAGGATTCGAGGAAGATATAAATGGATGATTTATCACCATCAGATTTGAAAAGTATCATGCATTCAAAACGTGCAAATTTGTATTATTTAGAACATTGTCGCGTACTTGTTAATGGTGGTCGAGTTGAATATGTGACTGATGAGGGTAAACAATCGTTATATTGGAATATCCCGATAGCAAATACTACTTCAATATTATTAGGGACTGGGACCTCTATCACTCAAGCCGCTATGCGGGAGTTGGCTAAGGCTGGAGTGCTAGTGGGATTTTCTGGTGGTGGTGGGAGCCCCTTGTTCGCTGCAACGGAAGTGGAAATGGATATTGCATGGCTTACGCCACAAAGCGAATATCGTCCAACTGAATACCTTCAACGATGGGTCAGTTTTTGGTTTGATGATGCAAAGCGCCTGCAGGCGGCGAAAAAATTTCAACTGATACGCATAGCACAGATCCGCAAGCACTGGCTGAGTCCACGTATGCAGCGTGAAGAAGAGTTTGTTGTTTCAGAAGTGAGCTTACTTTCGTTGCTAGTTTCATTTCAAAACAAATTAGAACTTTGTCAGACCAGTAGTGATATCTTGGCGCAAGAAGCTAGCATGACGAAAGCACTTTATAAGCTTGCTGTAAATGCGACTAAGTATGGCGACTTTACCAGAGCTAAACACGGTTCAGGGATTGATATTGCAAATCGATTTTTGGATCATGGTAATTATTTAGCATACGGGCTAGCGGCGACAGCAACATGGGTGATTGGATTGCCGCATGGATTGGCTGTCTTACATGGAAAAACACGGCGAGGTGGTTTGGTGTTTGATATTGCTGATCTGATTAAAGACGCATTGATCTTGCCACAAGCTTTTATTGCCGGCATGGCTGGTGAAACTGAGCAGGAGTTCAGACAACGCTGCATTTCTGGCTTTAACCGAGCTGAGGCTCTTGATGTCATGATTGATGCTATTAAAGAAACATCTATTTTATGTAGTGCGGTGGCACTGTGAACGTATTGATTGTTTCTCAATGCAGTAAGAAAGCACTTTTAGAGACACGACGTATTTTGGATCAATTTGCTGAGCGAAAAGGGGAACGCACATGGCAAACTGCAATTACGTTACAAGGTCTTGATACTGTCCGTAAATTGCTGCGTAAGACCGCAAAACGGAATACCGCAGTGGCATGTCATTGGATTAAAGCAGCGAATCAAACTGAATTGTTATGGTTGGTCGGTAATATCAAGCATTTTAATGACCAAGGTACAGTACCTACCAACACCACTTCACGCGACATCTTACGAAGCGCAGATGAGAATCAATGGCATACCGTAGAAGCAATATCATTATTGGCAGGGATAGCCGGGTTGTTTCATGATTTTGGTAAAGCTAATCGGCTATTTCAGGAAAAGCTCAAGCCTAAGTCAACATTGCGCTCAGAACCTTATCGGCATGAATGGGTTTCCTTACGTTTATTTCAAGCATTTGTTGGCAAAAAGACGGATCAAGAGTGGCTTGAAAAATTAGCGGTAATTAGTGCTAGTGATGAAGCAGTCGTACTTTCTGAGTTGATTAAAGATACCAATACCCAAAAACCAAATCCATTTAAAACGCTCTCTTCGTTAGGGAAAATGATCGGATGGCTGATTGTGTCGCACCATCGATTGCCTAAACATAATAAAGATGAATACGTACCCCAAATGGACGAAATGACATCTTGGATGTCCGGGATGCGTTTTGGTCCGGCATGGAATTCACCCCAATGTGAATCCGAAGATTGGACTGAAACTGAACGATTGTACGTGTGGGCGTTCGAGCATGGTACGCCGATTTGTAGTCAGACATGGTGTAATAAGGCGCATAGTCTGGCAAACCGAGCTTTAAAACTTCCTCAATTTTGTAAAGTAAATTGGTTGCAGGATTCGTTTTCTAGTCACATTGCTCGCTTGACCTTAATGTTGGCAGATCATTGTTATTCGGCAGATGATGCCAATCAAAAATGGCAAGACAGTTCTTATCAGGCTTATGCTAATACAGATCGACTCACCAAGTCGTTAAAACAAAAATTGGATGAGCACAATATCGGTGTTGGACATAATGCGGTCTTATTGGCAAAAAGCTTACCTAAATTACGCCAGACCTTACCTGCTATTACGCGTCACAAAGGGTTTAAGCAACGGAGTAAAGATGAAAAATACCGTTGGCAGGATAAATCGTATGAATTGGCTGTAAGCATCAGGGAACGTACTGAAGAGCACGGTTTTTTTGGGGTCAATATGGCCTCTACAGGATGTGGAAAAACATTCGCTAATGCTCGCATTATGTATGGGTTGGCAGATGAGAAATTGGGTTGTCGTTTTAATGTTGCATTGGGATTGCGTACCTTAACGTTACAAACAGGCGATGCTCTCCAAGCGCGGTTGCAACTTGAGAGTGATGATCTAGCGGTGCTCATAGGTTCTCAGGCGGTGCGCCAACTTCATGAACTGCAAAAAGAAAGCAAAAAAACTGATATTAATAAAACCGACATTATTAAACTCACTGCAGAGCAAGCTGGTAGCGAGTCGGCGCAAGAGATTGGATTTGATAATCAATATTTGCGCTATGACGGTAGTTTAGATGATGGGCGTTTAAGCCATTGGCTAGAAAAATCACCTGCGTTACATAAATTACTGAGTGCTCCAGTTGTCGTTAGCACGATCGACCATTTAATGCCTGCAACGGAAGGGGATCGGGGCGGCAAGCAAATTGCACCCATGTTGCGTTTATTGACCTCCGATCTTGTACTGGATGAACCAGATGATTTTGATTTGGCTGACTTGCCTGCACTCTGCCGTCTAGTCAATTGGGCTGGGATGTTAGGATCGCGAGTTGTGCTTTCTTCCGCGACGCTGCCTCCAGCATTGATTCGTGCATTATTTGATGCCTATCGTTCTGGTCGGGTAGTGTTTAATGCAGCTTGTCGTGATGCCGCTCACGCGGGTGCTTCAGCGGCAATATGTTGCGCATGGTTCGATGAATTTGGCGTTAAACAAAGCGACCATGCTGATCTGTCCGATTTTTCTATCGCGCATGGTCAATTTGTTGAAAAAAGGATTAAAAAAATAAGCGACCAGGGTTCCCATCTGCGTCGTGCAGAGCTATTGCCGATCAGTTCGCCATCAAAAGCTGTAAACGATGTTATAGATATAATGGCAAAGACGATTCATCAAGGTATACATCGACTACATAAGCAACATCATCAAGTGCATTCCGCAAGTGGAAAAAAAGTGTCGATCGGGTTAGTGCGTATGGCGAACATTAAACCGATGGTAGCTATGGCGCAACGATTACTGGCACTGGTGCCGGAATCAAATCATCGCATTCATTTTTGTATTTACCATAGTCAACACCCCCTGTTAGTTCGTTCTGAAATGGAAAAGGCATTGGATGAGGCGTTAACCCGACATCAGCCTGAAAACCTCTGGAAAGTCGAGGAAATAAGGCATGCACTGACCAGTCATTCTGAACAAAATCATTTATTCATTGTATTTGCGACTTCTGTCGCAGAAGTCGGGCGGGATCATGATTATGACTGGGCTATCGCCGAACCCAGTTCCATGCGTTCACTAATTCAGTTGGCAGGTCGGATACAGCGACATCGGCAAATAACGCCAAAATCAGCTAATTTTCTCATTCTGAATAGTAATTTTAAAGCGTTAAAAGGTGACGCCATCGCCTATAGTAAGCCAGGTTTTGAGTCACGTGATTTTCCCCTGAAGAGCAAACAATTATCTGAAATTTTAATGCCTGATCAGTATCAATTCATTAGTGCGACACCGCGGATTCAACCACGAAATCATTGTGATAGTTTCAATAATCTGGTTGATCTTGAACATGTGCATCTGAACGCTAAATTATTTGGTGGAGGAAAAATCCCCATATTTGCTGCATTGTGGTGGCAACAAAATCCCAGTTGGTGTGCTGAATTTCAACGGAGAACACCATTCCGTGAGTCAGGCCAGGATGAGCAATTTATCTTGTACGTGGATGATGAAGCTGACGAGCCGTTATTTCACTTGGTGGCTGAGTCTGGAGAGTTAGATATGGTGGATCAAAGTCGATTTATCCGCGTTCAGTTCCAGTTTAATACGGCTGTGCAGCCTTGGGTAAGCAATGATGTAAAACTACTCACTGAACAGTTGGCAGAACAAATAGGACTGGAGCTCGGTGATGTAAGTCGGCGATTTGCGGAGTTGAGATTACGCAAAACAGAAGAGAAGTGGTTGTATCACCCGTTGTTGGGGGTGCATGGCGCACTTGAGTGAAATGGCCATGCTCTGCCTGTGCGGCAGTGAACGTTAAACTCTAGATATACTATTGCTGAGCTATCTGTTCGACAGTGTGTGTATTTTAATTCAAAACGTGGAGAAGTTAAATTTATAGGTTTATTTAAATTAATTTTTATTTAAACTTTATATTTACTAGGTTTAAAATTTGATTTACTATTTGTCTGTGGAATTATTTATTTGAATAACATGGTTTGTTGAGGTGGGGGTGGTCTGCCTACTCAAG